>Ga0194063_10000694_pt1 | contig 23781 bp, 19 predicted proteins | sample SepL3720m_MetaG_FD_155459 | JGI IMG/M metagenome (GOLD analysis project Ga0194063, IMG submission 155459) | Anoxic zone freshwater microbial communities from boreal shield lake in IISD Experimental Lakes Area, Ontario, Canada - Sep2016-L373-20m | ecosystem: Environmental > Aquatic > Freshwater...
AGCATCTCTCTGAGATGTTGGAAATTGATTTCATTTTCAAATTCTCAGGCACAACACTTTTTAATGCTTTTGCATTTCCCTTCGGAATCACACACGTCTCAAATCCTAATCTGGCCGCCTCGGCAATGCGCTTTTCGATCTGCCCGACCGCTCTCACTTCACCTGTCAATCCCACTTCACCAATAAACACTGTCTTACTGTCGACCGCCTTATTCTTGAAGCTGGACGCAACTGCCATCACAACCCCTAAATCACACGCTGGTTCATCCAACGCCAAACCGCCCACTACGTTAATATATACATCAAATGCACCTACCGACATGCCACCCATCTTATCGAGCACCGCTAACAGCATGTTCATTCGATTATAATCGACCCCTCTTGCCGTCCTCCGTGGGATTGCGAGACCCGAATTTGTCACCAAGGCCTGTACCTCAACCAACAACGATCGCGATCCCTCCATACTTGAAACAACAACAGTTCCCGGCACGCCTTGCGGTCTTTCTCCAAGAAACAACAAGGATGGATTATCCACTTGGATCAAACCCTTTTCCGTCATCTCAAACACGCCAATTTCATTCGTCGCACCAAAGCGATTCTTGACTGCACGCAACACGCGGTAATTCAGATAGCGATCCCCTTCAAAGTATAGTACCGTATCTACCATGTGTTCCAATACTCTCGGGCCTGCAATCGCGCCTTCTTTCGTCACATGTCCCACCAGAAAAACCGTAATCCCTTCAGACTTGGCAATGCGCATGAGCCTTGCAGTCACTTCGCGCACTTGGCTGACCGACCCTGATGCGGATTCAAGCGACTCGCTAAACATCGTCTGAATCGAATCAATGATGACTGCCGCTGGCCGAATCGATAAAATCGCCTCTTCCGCCACTTCGAAACACGTCTCTGCTAACATCAACATCTTCGAAGACCTTGATTCCGTCAGTGCCTCCAGTCGAATGGCTCTGTGTTTGACCTGCACTGCAGACTCTTCGCCCGACACATATAGGATATCATCTGCGTCGGCCATATGACCGCAAAGTTGCATAATCAAAGTAGACTTTCCGATTCCCGGTTCTCCGCCAACAAGCACGAGTGAACCTGGGACGATTCCGCCACCGAGCACCCGATCTAGTTCATTGATGCCGGATGCAACTCGAATATCATGCGAAGAATCAATTTTGCCAAATTCAACGATGGCAGACCTACCTTGACTTCCTCTCTTCTGAGAACCTGATGATTCATTTTTTGAAGCACTTATTTTCTGTTCAAAAAAAGTGTTCCATGCGTTACATGCAGGACATTTCCCCAGCCAGCCTGCGCTCTCGTAGCCACAATCATTACAAACAAACACTGACTTTGATTTTGCCATGTAGTATCCGCCTTCCCAAAAACCCTTGCATTAATTTTAACACTCATTTGACGATAGTACAAATTTTTTTCGCAAATTAGTAAAAATTATGTGAAAGTATTCTATTTTCTAAAAATATGTGATAAAATAAGATTCAAATCGAATTTGCAAACCCTGCAGCGTTGGAGATGTAACCTTGCAGGGTTTGTTTTTTTATAGCATGTCTTTGACATTAATTGCGCGTGTATGTTCCGTATGGACCCATGCCGTTTCTTTTCTGTGGCGCCATCCCAAGAATATTGGCACGAGCCAGGTGTAAGAGAAAAACGGAAAAATCATCAGGTATAAGAATATTTTCGGTGTCATTTTCTTCTCAACAATTAGAATGATGCCAAAAAGCGCCATCATCACTTCCATAATTACCAAAGTAAATCCAAAGCCAATCAAATATTGAAGATTGAAGATGCTCATCGTGAGTGTATACAAGATCGAAATCAACGAGATCGACCAAATCACAAACAAGCAATACGGTTGAATCAAATAAAAATCAGTGTCAAAAGCGATGAAGTTTTTCTCCTTGAAAGTCTTTTTCATTAAACGCCCAAAGAAGCGTGTCAGGCAATCAGAATGTCCTTGCATCCAACGGGTTCTTTGTTTGATCGACTGTTTTAATGTGATGGGTTTCTCATCGTAAAAGATGGCGTCGTGATTCCACGCAACTTTTGTGCCGCTCTCCACCATTTTCAACTGAAATTCGAGGTCCTCAGTGAGGCAATAGGAATCCCAACCAATCGCTTTCAATAATTCAGCGCGCACGACAAATCCAGTTCCGCCAATGGTGCAACTAAGTCCGAGTTGAAATCGCGAGAGTTGAAACAATCGATTCGTAAGCCAATATGAAATGGAGTAACAGCCTGATATCCAAGAATCTTCTGGGTTTTTGCAGCCTAAATACCCCTGCACCACTTTATGTCCAAGATGCAATGACTTGTTCATTTGAAGGAAATAATTGATATCCACCAAATTATCCGCGTCAAGCAAACAAATCGCGTCGTAAACGATGCCACAATCCCAGACCTTTTGAAACACCCAGTTCAACGCATGTCCTTTGCCCTTTTTCAAATTGTCAAACCGTTCAAATACCGTAGCGCCCTTCGCACGCGCAATTTCCGCCGTTGCGTCAGAACAATTATCGGCTACAATATAGATATCAATGAGCTCTTTTGGATAGTCCGCATTGTTCAATGCATCTAGCGTGCTGCCAATCACGAGCTTTTCGTTATGCGCAGCAATTACCACAGCAAATTTCGTAGTAACAGGAAACGTACGTGGATCCACCGACTTCTTTCGAAAGCCGCCGAGTACCGTAATCGTAAGAAAATATACCGTCGAGATGGTACTAATCGTAAGACCTATCATCATTAATATTGTAAAAATTATTTCAAACATGCATCAAAATCCCTTTTCCTATTATTCACTTCGTATGTCGTTGACATCCACTGCGCGTGTGTGTTCCGTGTGTGCCCATTCTGTGTGTTTTCTGCGCACCCATCCAAGATAAATCGGTCCAAGCCAGGTGAATAAATAGAACGGGAAGATAATCAAATACAACAGTATTTTCTTCGTCAGTTTCTTTTCTATGAATAACGAAATGCCATAGACGAGCATTAATACTTCCATACTTAGAAGCGCCTTAATCGCCGTGAACAAGTAGTCCAGACTAACAAAACTCATGACAGACCAATAGGCAATCGAAATAATTGTGATGATCCAGACAATCGAAAGCAAATAGGGCTGTATCAAATAGAATGAAGTATCTAAAGCCACCGGATCTTTTTCTTTGAATCCTTTTTTGATTAAGTTCCCGAGGAAGACAGAAACGCAGGCTGTATGTCCTTGCATCCAGCGCGTCCTTTGTTTAAAAGATTGGGCTATTGTAATTGGGTTTTCATCATAAAAAATGGCATCATGGTTCCAGGCAACTTTAATCCCACGTTCCACTATTTTCAGTTGAAATTCGAGATCCTCCGTCAAACAATGAGAATCCCAGCCCAACTCCTTCATCAAGTCCGCATTCACCACAAATCCAGTACCACTGATGCTACAACTCAAACCCATTTGGTAGCGCGATAATTGAAAATATCGATTATTCAGCCAATAAGTGATTGCATAACAACCAGATACAATCGAGTCTTCTGGGTTTTTACAATCCCGATACCCTTGTATGACAGTGTGCCCTAGGTTTAATGACTTGTTCATTTCACTGAAATAATTCTTATCCATCAGATTGTCTGCATCCAGGATGCAAACGGCTTCATACGGAATCTTCTTACTCCAAATAATTTCAAAAATCCATGTCAATGCATATCCTTTTCCTTTTTTGACATTGTCAAAACGCTCATACACATATACACCTTTTTCACGCGCAATTTCTGCGGTGTTGTCCGAACAATTATCTGCTACGACATAGATATCAATTAATTCGCGGGGATAGTCCATCCGAATGAGAGAATCAAGAGTGTTCCCGATGACAAATTTTTCGTTATGCGCAGCAATCACAACCACAAAACGATGCGGATGCGGATTTTCCTTATGATTCGGATCTTTCTTTCGAAACCAACCAGTCAAAGCGATGGCAAGATAATAAATCGAGGTGATTCCACTCAACACATACCCGAATATCGTAACTGCACTAATTATTGTATCTATCATTCATCAATGTCCCCAAAAAAATATTTTCAACCCGTCTATAATATACTAAAAACGGGTTTCCCGCAAGAGTGACGCATGGGGCAATCTCCAATTCGTTACATCACAGTAATGACCCCGTCCACTAAGTCAACCACGATTTTATCCCCTGGTTTGAACTTTTGTTCCAATAAAGCCTCCGCAAGTCTGTCCTCTACTTCGCTTTGGATTGCTCTTCTCAGCGGTCTCGCCCCAAACAACGGGTCAAATCCTTTTTTCGCCAGCCATTCTTTCGCTTGGTCTGTCACCTCAATGGTATACCCTTCTTGCTGAATTCTCTTTTCTAGGCTACGCAACATGACCGTAACGATTTTTTTGATGTCCTCCGTGCTCAATGGATGGAACACAATGATTTCGTCAATGCGGTTCAAGAACTCTGGTCTAAACAACTGTTTGAGTTCACCCATCACCACGCCCTTCATGGTGTCATAGGACTTTTCCGTATCGTCCTTCGAGAGTGCAAAGCCAATCTTTTTCGGTTCTGTGATCAATTTCGCACCGATATTAGAAGTCATGATGACGATGGTGTTTCTAAAGTCCACTTTGCGTCCCTGCGCATCAGTTAGTATGCCGTCTTCAAGGATTTGCAGCAGAATATTAAAGACATCCGGATGCGCCTTTTCTATTTCATCGAACAAGATGACCGAATATGGCTTTCTGCGCACTTTTTCTGTCAATTGCCCGCCTTCTTCATAGCCCACATATCCTGGAGGTGAACCGACAAGTTTCGACACCGTGTGCTTTTCCATATACTCCGACATGTCAATTCGAATCATCGCATTGTCATCGCCAAACATGGCTTCCGCCAACGCCTTCGCAAGCTCCGTCTTCCCGACGCCAGTTGGGCCAAGGAAAATGAATGAGCCCAGTGGACGATTCGGATCCTTGAGGCCAACACGGCCTCTACGGATGGCTTTCGAAACTGCCGTGACGCCTTCTTCCTGTCCGATGACTCTTTCATGCAGAATGAGTTCAAGCATTTTCAATCGCTCCGTCTCTTCTTCTGCAAGACGTTTGACTGGGATTCCAGTCCAACTCGCCACGATATCCGCGATGTCTGCTTCGGTCACGACATCGGTCTTTTTTACATTCTTTTGTTCCCATCCTTTTTTTGCAGCCTCATATGCTTCAGAAATTTCTTTTTCCTGATTTTTTAACTCCCCAGCGCGCTCAAAATCCTGCATGGAAGCCGCTTCTTCCTTGTCACGTTTGACTTCAATCAGTTTTTGTTCCAGCTCTTTCACATCTTTGGGCACCATGTAACCAGCCAATTTCACTCTGGAAGCCGCTTCATCCAGTAAATCAATGGCTTTATCCGGCAGGAAGCGGTCCTGAATGTATCGACTAGACAATTTGACAGCCGCTTCCACTGCATCGTCCGTAATTGTCACTTTGTGATGTCCTTCATATTTGTCGCGCAACCCCTTTAAGATTTCGATGCTTTCTTCCAGGGTCGGTTCTCCCACAAGGACAGGTTGGAAGCGTCGTTCCAACGCAGAATCTTTTTCAATGTATTTCCGATACTCGTTTAACGTGGTTGCACCGATCATTTGCATATCGCCACGCGAAAGTGCCGGTTTCAAGATGTTTGCGGCGTCCATAGACCCCTCTGCAGCGCCTGCACCAATGATGGTGTGGATTTCATCAATAAATAGAATGATGTTGCCATCCACCCGGACCTCATTCATGACATTCTTGAGACGTTCTTCGAATTCTCCACGATATTTTGTACCCGCAATCATCGAAGACATATCCAGGGTGAAAATCTTTTTGTTTCGAAGAATCTCGGGAATGTTGCCATTGGCGATGTTTTGCGCAAGTCCCTCAGCAATTGCCGTCTTCCCGACACCTGGTTCGCCGACGAGGCAAGGATTATTCTTTGTCCGACGACTTAATATTTGAATGACACGCTCGATTTCTTTGTCGCGACCGATAATTGGGTCAATCTGCCCTTTTGCAGCCATTTCAGTCAAGTCTCGCCCAAACTGATATAGGTTCTTCAACTTTTCGGGCACGTCCTCACCTTTTGTGCGAGCATTTACAGCATACCCTTCATCATCGTCGTCTGCTATGCCTCTACTTTCATCGAAATCAGGTTCCTCATCCATTCTGGAACTGTTGATTTTGGTAAACAAAGAATTGCCGACATGGTTCGCATCCCCGCTTAATTCATCTATGATCTGATAGGCAATGGACTCTCCTTCATCGATGATGGCCAACAAAAGGTGTTCAGGACTGATGTGGGTCACATTAAGATCGATTGAGATTTGATTCGCTTTGTCCAACACCCCCTTGACGCGTGGTGTCAAACGCAGCTGATTGGCGGGTGTAGTCTTTCCATATCCAATTTGTGTGACAACGGCTTCGACAATTTTCTCGCGTGTCACATTGTTTTCCGCAAGCGTCTTCGCAGCAAGCCCGTCGACATCTGCCGAAATTGCAATGAGTAAATGCTCCGTCCCAAGGATTTCGTGTTTTAATTTTACTGCGGCCTCGGAAGCTACTTCGAATACTTTTTTGGTTCTACCTGAAAATTTGTCAGCCATGATCATTCTCTCCTTTTTTGTTCAATTCTGTCTCTTACGACATCCGCTCTCACAATATCTCTTTCTTCTGGGGGCAACGTACGTCCCGCTAGTTTTTGAATGGTCGCCGGTTGTACAACAATTTGCAATTCATCCAACATCTCTTTCGTGACCGAAGAAATCAACCCCATGTCGACCCCCGTTCGAAGATCTGAAAGTAACTGCAACGCTTCCTTTGTCTTTAATCGCCGTGCGTTTGCCAACACCCCAAACGCGCGATACACTTCATCCTCTATGCCCATGCGATCTTCCTTGAGCATGGATTTTCTTAATAATAATTCCCAGTCTACGATTTGATTCGCGATTCGTTCCACGGTAGTCACGAGTTCTTCCTCCGTATGACCCAGCGTCACCTGATTCGAAATCTGAATCATATGCCCGAGCGCTTCTGAATTCTCCCCGTACATACCCCTGACCGCAATGCCGAGTTTATTGCACGATTCCATCGTCTTGCTCAAATTTCCGGTTCGAATAATCGCCGGCAAATGCAACATAATGGACACGCGCATACCCGTTCCTGTATTGGTTGGACAGGACGTCAAATAGCCGAATTTCGGATTGCATGAGTAGCCCAGCACTTCAAGTTTTTTATCGATTTCAACCGCGATGTCATATGCTGCACGCGTCTGCTGTCCTTGCAAAATCACTTGGATACGAATGTGATCTTCTTCATTTATCATGATGCTAATCGTCTGGTCCTTGCTTAACAGCAACCCCCCAGTCGCCTTATTCTCAAGCAATTTTGGACTAATCAAATGGTTTTCAACCAATGCAATACAATCAATGTCTGTCAATTCAGACAATCGGATTAATGTAAAGCCACCGCCCATTTTTAATTTCTTGATGGCACCACTAACCTTTTGAATAATTTGTTCCCCTTGTACCGGCGACATCATTTCAGAAAACGGAAATTCATTCAAATTTCTCGCGAAACGTACACGCGTACTAATGGTTACATTATTGATCATGGGTATCCCCTCCTCGCTTTTCCAATGCGATGATTTGATCCCGCAAGGTCGCTGCAAGTGGATAATCTTCTTCTTTCACGGCCTTAGCCAACTGCAGTTTTAAATCTGCAAGGACCTCTTCCACGCGTGGTTTTTTCTCTTTGGTTTTAGCAGGTGATGATGTGGCTGGCTTTTTCATCTGTTTTTTCGGGCTTCCAGGAATTCTTCCTTGATGCGAGGCGCTGCCATGCAACCGCTTAAACATAAGTTCCAGTTTATCATTGAACTCACCGTAACAGTTCGAACAACCAAATTTCCCGCCCGCGATAAATTTCTCATAAGTCAAACCACAGTGATCACACTTCGGCGCCTTTTTTGCTTCGGGCAAGCCCATTGCCGTCTGCAATCCATCGATTCCACCGAGTAATGTGGGCCACCCAAAATCACTCGAAGAAGTCCCACCAAGATCCTTATAACAGGACTGACATAAATGAATCTGCGTGCGTTTTCCATTAATATTTCGTTGCACATGAATTGCCGCAGGATTTTGCGAACATCTCTGACATAACATAAGAATCATCCTTTCATAGTCTTTTGAAAATCTCGAAACCGCAGAAAGCAAATATTCCAAGGTTTCTCTATTTCTTGTTCCCCACCATTTTCGTTGCAGTTCATCAAATCTTCCCCGCAAAGAAAGTTGATTATTCCTGTTTGGCGGAATGCTTTCTGCTTACTGCGTCAAGTCTTCGCTAGCGTATCGCATACGCCTACGCTTGACTTTCCTTGTCTTTCGAGTTTTTAAAAGACTCACTAGACTCACTAGACTCACTTTTGAGACGCTTCGGGTACGCGTTTGTTTTGATTGCGTTTGTCCAAAAAGCGGAACAAAGCAAAGACATACGTGGTCGCAAATGCAAAGAATAGTGTATTAAAGATCCATTGCAGTACCACTCCGCCGATGTCGAAAGGTTCTTTCAGCGAATTGACCAATTGACTGAATAAGAAATTGCATAGGCAGAAAAATATGCCGATGAAAATGATGCGTAAAAGAATACCCAAGAAATTGCCATCCACCAATTTTTTCGAGTATTGAAATGGCTTCGCTTCCACAGCATAAACTGCTGGATACCAAAACGACACGTAAATGACATAATAAAGGGTGGTGAAAAATAACACCAATATCGTGACGATGGTTAAAAGTATACCCCACTCATGAAATCCATCCGTTTTCAAAAACGTCACAGCAGGCACAGCTGCCACAGAAGCCACGACAAACGTACAAATGGTCAGGAGCAAAAATATAAAGTTGATTTTCCACATTCTTAAAAAATATTTCTTTATCCCTTCGATGAAAGAATGTTTGTTGCTCTTTTTTTTATCCATCGCATAATAGACTGCATTGAAATAGCCAGAAAAGCCGAGGGCAAGAATCGCACCAAGTACAATCGAAAACAATAGCATGCCACCGATTGTCATCAAAAGTATCTTCGGATCCTGCAGATACTCCATCAAATTCACCATGCCTAAGACGTATGTATAAAAACTATCCAATAGCGTCAACGCCGTGCCGTCCGTTCCAATCTGTCCAGCGGTTGCAAGAAAATCACTGATCGGTTTGATAAAATTTGAAGAAAATACCGTAAACAAGCCAATGATGGCTCCTAAAAACAATATGATGACTGGCCTTCTAAAAATTGCTAGGATACTTCGCACCACTAATTTCATCGGTTACCCTTCTTTCTTTTCGTTTTGTAAATTGACTAACTCATCATAACACATATTTCCACCATAAATGTCTAAAGCACTGCCAATAGTATAATCAATTTTATGATTTCCCAAATCGTCAATCTGCCTGACATCGTCTAAAGAACGTATTCCTCCGGCATATGTAATCGGAAGCGTAGTCAGCGTTGCGAGCACCTGCACCAAATCAGCATCGATGCCTTCTTTTTTCCCTTCCACATCAACTGCGTGGACGAGGAGTTCATCACAGTAATCGGAAAGAAGGCAGACATTTTTCGGATTCATCTCAAAATCAGTCCATTTAGACCAGCGGTCTGTCTTCACGAAATACTTTCCGTCTCGCTTCGCACAACTCAAATCAAGAACCAGTCGTAGTTTTCCTACTTCATCCGATATTTCTTCCAAACGCCCCTGATCCAAGGACCCTTCATAGAATACATAGGACGTCACAATGACATGAGACGCACCCGCATCTAAAAATACGTTCGCGTTGCGCGGGGTAATCCCGCCGCCGACCTGCATCCCATTTGGCCAAGCCGAAAGCGCCTCTATCGCTGCCTTTTCGTTGCCTGCACCCAACATAATTACGTGCCCACCAGTGAGTCCGTCGTGCCGAAACTTTTCAGCAAACCAAGCAGGTGTCTGGTCAGAAATAAAATTCTCAACCATACCGCCTTGACCAAGAGTGGACCCGACGATTTGTTTCACTTTTCCGTCATGGATATCAATACAAGGTCTGAATTTCATAGCATCCTCTTTTCAGCGACTCAGCTGCGTTCTGCGATGGTGACGTCCGTGTATTTGTTGACTTCGTCAATCCATTCGTGCCCAGGGCATACGCCTGTGTCGACGCACAATTTGTCCCAAACAGCAGCAAATGGCATGGACTTCAGTTCATCGAGAATCGCCAGTCTTTCACCCAATTTTCCTTTGATTTCAAGGTCTTTCAACATCTCTGTTGGCTCCAGCATCGCAATCATGGCTGCTTTTTGGACCGCTCTAGATGAGGTCGCCCATGCAAGCAAACGATTCACACTCGGGTCAAAGAAGTCCAGTCCGACGACCGCACGGTCAAACGCATTGCAACGCTTTACTTCCTGTAACAGCGCGAGCACTTCATCCGTTAACAACGGCGCATGGTCGCTGTCCCATCTTACCCCACGGCTGATGTGAAACACCACTTTATCCAAGTACAAAAAGATGGAAGAAAGTTTGTCTGAGACGCTTTCCGTTTGATGAAAATGTCCCATGTCTAAAGTCATCGCGATGTTGTTTTTCACGGCATATCCCATGTAAAACTCATGTGAACCAGACGTAAAGGACTCCGCACCAATGCCGAACAACTTACTCTCAAGTGAGTCAATGGTGTTTTTCGGGTCGTACTTGATTGCGAAAATTTCATCTAAAGACTTTTTCAATTGTTGTCTGTAGAGCATCCGATTGACTGGCACTTCCTTGGAACCATCTGGAATCCAAAGGTTGTTTGCGCAAGTCTTTCCCGTTTGCTCGCCAATCCAATTTGCAATGTGCCTGCAAAGCTTCGCGTGCTGGACCCAAAAAGCGCGGATGTTTTCGTCAGGAGAAGAAAGGGTGTAACCGGAAGCCGACATCTCATGCCCAAAAAACGTATGATTAAAATCAATCCCGATATCCAATTTGTTCGCCCAGTCGACCCAATTTTGAAAGTGAGCCGTCGTGATATCATTTCTGCCAACGGGTGAACCATCGGCCGACTCAGAATACATCGCATGGATGTTGATGCTCTTTTTGCCTGGCATTTGCTTGAGCACAACTTCGATATCCGCTCTGAGCTGCGCCGGCGTCTTTGACTTTCCAGGGAAATTCCCAGTTGCCACGAGCCCGCCCGAATTGATGGAATCGCCCTTTTCAAAACCAGAGCAGTCATCGCCTTGCCAACAATGCAACGACAAATTGAACTGCTTCATGTCTTCTATGACCGCATCCGTATCCACTCCAAAGCCTGCATACGCACGCTTCGCCAACAAATAACTCGCCTCTACTGCTGTCCTGTCTACTGTACCAAATTTCATAATAAATCCTCCAAAAATTTTATAGTTTCCAATCAATTATAAATAGTGCAAAAACGTTTCATAAGCAGCATCCCATGCTGCCCCATCCTGCGGTAAATAAGTTTCGGTTTCGACAGTGCGCAACAACACTTGCCGCGCCTCCGCAAGGCCTTTCACTTCCCCTTTTGCAATCAACTGCGCCATCAGGTTTCCAATCGCCGTGCCTTCCGCAGGGCCAGCAATCACAGGCCTGCCGATTGCGTTTGCGGTAAACAAGCAAGTGGATATGCTGCGACAGCCCCCACCAACCATATTTAACACATCGATCTTTGCGCCTTTGAGCTTTTCTAATCCTTCGAGCGCATATCTATATTTTAATGCTAAACTCTCTTTTACACAACGTAAAATTTCAGCTTTCGTCTGCGGCACATACTGCCCGGTCTCGCGGCAGAAATCTGCAATCTTTTTCGGCATGCCACCTGGTTTAATGAAGCGTGTGTCATCCGGGTCAATGAAACACAGAAACGGCTTCGCGTCCAAAATCAACTGTTCCATTTCGTCATAACTCGGTTTGAATCCCTCTTTTTCATAAGAACGCATGCACTCCGTCAAAATCCATAGCCCCATTATGTTTTTAAGGACGCGGCACGTACCGTCTAGCCCGCCTTCATTTGTGTAATTCATATCGAACGAGGTTTGGTTGACAATCGGTTCCTTGGTCTCAATCCCCATCAACGACCATGTACCACAACTCAAATACGCATAATTTTCACTCGTCGCAGGCACCGCCGCCACTGCACTCGCCGTGTCATGTCCGCCGACGATGGCCACTGGAATCGACCCCACATTCAACTCTCGCATAATTGGTGCTGACAGCCCGCCAAGCAAGGTCCCTGGCTCCACAATCTCTCCAAGCAGTCGTTTTGGAATCTGCAATTTCTCTAGCACGTCAAATGCCCAGTTCCGCGTGAATGGATTCAACATCTGACCTGTCGATGCAATCGAAAACTCCGTCGCCGCTTTTCCTGTTAGAAAATAATTCAGTAGGTCTGGCGTAAACAGCATTTGCTCTGCCTGTTCCAGCATCCAAGGCCGCTCTTGCATCTGCGCAACCAACTGAAAGATGGTATTGAACTGCATAAACTGAATCCCCGTCGCTGCATACAAATCAAACTTCGGAATCACCTGAAACACCTGCTCCATGATCTCATCCGTTCGTTCATCACGATAATGATACGGCAACCCGAGCAATTCGCCCGACCGATCCAACAACCCGTAGTCCACACCCCACGTATCAATTCCCATGCAATCCGGCAACTGGTCTTTTGAAAGCTTCTGAATGCCTGTCTTCAGTTCCTGAAACAAAGCCGGAAAGTCCCAATAGAAACCCTTCCCAATAAAACACGGGTTATTTGCAAAACGGTAATCCTCACCAAAGCGAAGTTTGTCTCCGTCATACTCCGCAATCATTCCTCTTCCGCTCGTCGCGCCATAGTCAAATGCCAACAATCTTAGCATACGTATTCCTCCAACCCAAATCCTTTTCAACCTTTATAAGATATTACCACTTTCGCGCCTTGGAGTAAATACGAAAGTGACTTGAGTTTCCCAAAAAAACGCGATACAATTGCCAAAGCAAGATAAAAAATTGGAGTGCATTTCTTTGAAATTAAAAGTCCTACTCGTCACTGATCTACATTATGTGAGCGACCCTTCCTTCGAGAATCATTGTCCCACGCGCGATTCCAAGCAATCCCTTGCGCTTTTCAAAGGGGTGCTTGAGAGACATCGCAGTGATGACATAGACTTGGTGCTCTTGCTTGGCGATTTGGTTGATGACGGCAACGCTGCATGCGCGTTAGGCGATGCGCGCGCGATCGCAGAAGCAGTCAAAGATGCGGGCATTGCCTGTATTGTTGCGGCAGGCAATCACGATACGTTTCCTGCGGAAATTTTGACGCTATTTGACGACTTCGAAGGGCTTCACACCATCAAAGGATATCAGTTTATCAATTTCAACGACACCTATCTTGCCGACAACACTTGCACGCGAGACACCTCTAAGCAGAAACGGTTTTTGGGCGAAGTGAATCCTGCGCTGCCCCTCATCGTGTTGCAACACAACCTCGTTTACCCTGAAGTGAACGAATCTTATCCCTACGGCTTTCTCAATTCAAATGAAATCCTCGAAGCATATGAGCAGGCGGGCGTCTTGCTTTCTATCAGCGGACATTTTCATCCAGGCATTGCGCCAAAACAGTTTCGTGGAATCCATTTTGTCACGTGCCCCGCACTTTGCGAACGCCCATATCAATACGCAATCCTGACGTTTGACGAAAGTCGACAAATTCACTTGAATCTTCACACAATTTGCATATAATAAATAGGAAACGGTTTTACGAGGAGTTTTTACTATGAAAAAGTTATGTATCGGCATCATCGGTGCAGGCATGATCGCCTCCCAACACACAAAAAATGCAATCAAAGACGGGCGCGCGGAAGTCAAATGGATTTGCGACATGGTTGAGCCACTCATGAAAGAAAAGATGGCACAATTCTCGATTCCAAACGGCACCTGCGACTACAAAGAAATCCTGCAGGACCCAGAAGTGGATGCGGTGATTATTTGCACCCCGCCATTTACCCATAAGCGCTTTCTGTTTGAGATTCTGGACGCGGGCAAACACGTCCTCATTGAAAAGCCGCTCTGCATCTCCCCAGACGACCTGCCCGAAATGATTGAAAAAGTACAGCAAATCGCTTTGCAACACCCACACCTCGTCGCTTTGGAAGCGTCCGCGCGCTATTCTTTGCTAAGTAAAAAGTTCGCGCACATCAAAGGCATGATCCAAGACGGCAAACTCGGCGAAATCTACTACATCCACCACACAAACGTGTCCCAACAAAGTCGCCCTGGTATCGAGTACAATCCTGGTGCCCACTGGTTTTTGGACAAAGCAAAGGCAGGCGGCGGCCCGTTGTTTGACTGGGGCGAATATGATTTCGCATTTCATCTGGGCCTACTTCCAGCGGAACCGAACCTCGTCAAATGGGACGTCCAACGCATCAACGGCATCGACCGTGTCCCGCACGGGGCCCCTGTATTTGACGTGGAGGAACACAGCATCGCAATGCTTGAATTTGACAGCGGCTTGAAGTATTACTATGAAATCGCCATGAACGCGCACATGGAAACACGTTGCGAATCGCGCATCTACGGCACCAAAGGCGGCATCAAGTTGTATTATACGCCTTGGGAAAGCGACGAACTCGAGTTTTTCTATGTCGACGACGATGGCAAGGGCAAGGCTCAAAAAGAAATCATCAAGCTCAATCTTGAAAACGAACCAAGCCAGGAGTTCGAAATTACGCGCCACTTCATCGATTGTTGTGTGGACGGTGTTGCACCGTTGATGCCCGTTTCGCTGGTCGCGAAACATCTTGACATCGTGTTCAAACTGTCAAATACGCCATTAAAGTATATTTAGGAGGATTCAAATGCCAATTGATTTTTCACCCGCTCGCTGGGACAAAACGCTAAAAAACTACGACGCTTGGTGGGACGGCACCCTGGAGCGCCCGCTCGTGCCTGTCATTCTGACCGGTAAGGATGCTGGCCGTCCAGAGCCTTCGACCCCATACCTCTCCCAATCCACGTGCCACGATCTTTCGATTTCGGCGGAGGATTTGATTGATCGCATCGACCATAACCTAAGCACCTTCGAATTTCTAGGCGATGCCTTTCCAACCTATGGGCTTTCGAGCTTTGGTCCTGGCCTGGTTGCCGCGTTTTTGGGCGCGCGCCTTGATAATTCCACGGGCGGCGTGTGGTTTCACCCCACGAAGGAAATCGAGGATTTGCCAATCGCCGACCTGCATTTCGAGTACGACGAAAACAATGTCTGGCTCAATCGCATCAAAGACATCTGCCGCGCAGGCATGAAACGTTGGCAAGGCCAAGTCAACATCACGATGCCCGATATGGGCGGGACATTAGATGTCTTGTCGTCGTTTCGCCCTGGCGAAAAACTGCTTCTGGACCTCTACGATGAGCCGGAAGACGTGAAGCGCCTGACCTGGGAAATTCATGATTTGTGGCATCGCTTCTACAACGAAATCAACGATGTGCTCAAGCCCTACAACCCTGGCTATTGCGACTGGTCGCAAATTCTGAGCAGTACGCCAAGCTATGTGTTGCAGAGTGACTTCAGTTATATGATTGGGCCTGAGATGTTTGCGGAATTCACGCTGCCCGAGCTCACTGCTTCCAGCAAACGCCTGAGCCGCTCCATGTATCATTTGGACGGCGTCGGCCAGCTCCCGCATTTGGATCAGGTGCTCGCGATTCCCTCCTTGGGCGCAGTCCAGTGGGTTCCGGGCGATGGCATGCCCGAGCAATTCGCATGGCCAGAAGTCCAAGCGCGCATCGCACAGGCGCACAAGAACACCCAAGTATGGTGCGGCATCGACCGCATCGCCGACGTCATCGCCCAACGCGGCGGCGCCGCAGGCGGTATCCAACACACGCCGATTTGGGACGAAATCAAAAACAAAGCCGAGTTTCAGCGGAAACTCGCTTCCTTTGGGATAGAATAAAGACCAAAAATGTGTCTCTTGGTAGGCTTTTTCGCCGGCAAGTCCCTACGCGGGACTTGCCGAGCTTTTTCCCTACCAACGACGGGACTAGGTCGCCAATTATCCTACCAGCGACGTCATTCTCAATCAAAATCGCAAGATTTTGCTCCTTCCAATCGACTTTTTCACGAATTTTGATGTATTATCCAAAACACAAAGGCAAAAGGTAGATGCATTTGTCTAAAAACCCTACTTTCCCGTCGGCAAAATGAGTATCTTGGTATGATTCTAGGCGAGCAAGTCCCGCGTAGGGACTTGCTCGCCAAAAACCCTACCAGGCCGTTGCCGCAAGAGGTTTCCAACCGGCTACTTCACCACAACCGTCCCAGTCATGGAAGGATGCACGCCGCAATGATAATTGTATGTGCCAGCCGTAGCAAATTTAAAAGAATATGTTGCACCTTGTTCGAGGGAGTCACTCGTGACGTTAAGTTGATCAATCGCGACCGTATGTGCCGCGGTATCGTTGTTTGTCCAAGTTACCGTGTCCCCAACTTTGATGGTAACGGAAGCAGGCACAAATGTGAAATTCTCAATTGATACAGTAGCGCCCGACTGCGTCGGAACATTTGACGGCCCAGCCGTCGGCAACGTATTGGTCTTATTATTTGGTGCGCTGCATGCTACTAACGTAGCGATGAATAACACCGCAATCATAAAAAACAGAATTCTTTTCTTCAAAGGAATCGCCTCTTTTCTCGGCATCTAGCCGATTTTAATCCATCCAAACCAAATGCCCAGCCCGCCAATTGCATGAATCACGCCGAGCGCAAGAATGACGAAGGCGGTCCATTTGTGGCATTTAAAAGGCATTTTGATGACCTTCAGTCCACCCAAAATCTGAATCACAATCAATAGGAATAGCAACATTCCTCCCCAAATCGGGATTGGTAAACCTAAAATCAAAGGTAACGACATTTCCCTCACTCCTCTATTCAAATAATTTGATATTAGTAGCATACCACATTTTTTCATTTTTGCCACCAATATTTCCATTTAAACGCATAAGTTTTGTAAGAATGATTATGTGTAAGATTTAGGTACCGTTGGTCACTCAGCGGGAACAACGACCCCCAAATCATACACATAGGTTCTTAAAAAAGCACACTATAAGCCTTATTGGGCAACTATAGTGCGCTTTTTGGAAATAATTTCTACCTTTTTCTTTTGAAAATCTGACGATTTTGATTTATTTCTGAAGTATGTGTAAGATTTAGGGGGGGTTACTCCCGCTATGTGTAAGAAAATGGGGTCGTTGTTCCCTGCGAGCAAAAACTCGCATCGCTGACGCCTATTATTTCGAGAGTCGCACGGTTTGGCCCGCGGCGATTGCGACGCTTTCGTTGTCGACGGAAATCCAGACGGTGCACGCCGACGGATTGAAAACCACGTCGCGGTTGACCGAGAAACGCAGGCTGCGCATCGCGGTCACATAATCAAACACCTCGATGTTGGTAGCATACCACACTGCCTCGTTGTTGCCGACGGTTTTGCAGAAATTCTCGATAAGGTCCCAGTTCTTGTCGTTGTCGAATTCATAGCTGTGGCCCCAGACGTAGAGGAGCGAAGGGCGTTCCCAGTTCGCTTCGCCCAGGAAACGCTGCGCCAATTCTTCCGTCGCGCCTTTGTGATGGCAGGTGGCTTCCCATTCCAGGAAGCGTTGCGGTAGTTGAAATCCATTAGTCGTGTGCACGGTGCGTGCGTACTCGATTCCCACCGTTTGGAGAATCTCCAAAACCCGCTCGCTGTATGTTCCGTAAGGATAAGACATGCCCCGCACAGGATAGCCCGCGGCTTGCTCCAAGTTGCGGCGATCCTCGAGCATTTCATACACAACCTCCGCCTGCGAAAGCGTCTCCAAAAATGGATGCGTCAGCGCGTGAGCCGAAATCTCATGTCCACGATAGACTTCCGCGAATTTTGTAATGGGAATGCGATTGAAATTGTCGGTACCGGTCGCCAGTCCAGAGTTGAGGTGAAACGACCCTTTGATGCCGTATTGATTAAAAATCTCGATGAGGCGCACATCCTGCCCAACGCCGTCGTCATAACTCATGGTCAGTGCTTTGTGTTTGCCACCAGGAAAGCGATTCAGCCGAATTTTCATAAGATTCCGTCCTTTTCAATAAATGATGGTCACAACTTCATTTTCCGCAAGCGAATTTTTCACATCGATGATTCTCTGATTCTCAGATCCTCGAAAGCGCAGCATCAAACTGCGTTTCGCCAACACGAAGGGGCCGTCTACGAGCACATCCGACTGTTCCAATAGCGCCCGCCAGCCAGGGTGTACATCCTGCTCCGCAGTGATTGTTTCAAAGGTGTAGCCTGAGTATGTGATGACGTTCAGACCCTTTTCCTTCGCGGCCGTAGCGATTGCAGCGCACTGAGGTGCTTGCTGAAACGGTTCCCCGCCACTCAAAGTAATCCCATCCAGCAGCGGATTTTTATCGAGCATCTCTATGATTTTCTCAATTTTCATCCACGTGCCACCCGCCGGATCATGCGATTCAGGGTTGTGACATCCAGTACAATCGTGTGAACACCCTTGCACAAAGACCGTGAGACGAATCCCAGGCCCGTCTACAATTGATTCCTCTACTATTCCCGCAATTTTAATCTTGTCCATTTTCGTCTCCTTCCACATTGAAAGTACTTAATGGTTGCAGCTGAAGTGTTTGACGCGATCCCGCTCTTCTGCGCGTTTTGCGTCGTTGAAGCGATCGAGTGTGCCCACCAGATAGCCCGTGATTCTTCTGATTCTCTCGAAGCGATGGGTTTCTTCGGCGCGCCCACATTTCGGGCAGTTATCGCCAATGATGCCGGTATAACCGCAGGCAGGATCGCGGTCCACAGGATGGTTAATCGAACCATACCCGATGCCCGCTTCCTTCATGGTGCGAACGATTTTTTCAAACGCATCCAGGTTCTGCGACACATCCCCGTCCAACTCCACGTAACTGATGTGGCCCGCGTTTGTCAATTCATGATACGGCGCCTCGATTTTAATTTTATCGTACGCATTAATTTTATAATACACAGGTACATGGAAGCTGTTGGTATAGTAGTCACGGTCTGTGACCCCTTTGATTTCGCCAAACTCTGCACGGTCCATCTTGACAAAACGCCCCGCGGTGCCCTCTGCCGGTGTTGCAATCAAAGTGAAGTTCAATTTATACTGCTGGCTCGCATCATCCATGCGTTTTCTCATGTGTGTGATGATTTCACTGCCGAGTTTTTGCGCCGCTTCCGTCTCACCGTGATGGCTTTCAATCAGTGATTGCAGTGCTTCCGCCAAACCGATAAAGCCCATCGAGAGAGTTCCGTGTTTGATGACTTCGCGAATTTCATCGTCCCAGCCAAGTTTTTCGGAATCAAGCCAGATGCCTTGACCCATCAGGAACGGGAAGTTTTTGACCTTCTTGCGCGCCTGAATTTCAAAGCGCTCGATAAGTTGTTCAATGACGAGATCGATTCTTTCATCTAAAATGGTGAAGAATTGTGACACATCCTGCTTCGCGATCAGTGCAATTTTCGGGAGGTTCACCGTGGTGAAACTCAAATTTCCTCTGCCATAAATGACTTCACGTTCTGGGTCGTTGATGTTTCCGATGACGCGCGTCCTACAGCCCATGTAAGCGATTTCCGTTTCGGGCTTGCCCGGAACATAGTACTTCAGATTGAATGGTGCATCCAGGAAGGAGAAATTCGGAAACAAACGTTTCGCGCTCACGCGACATGCCAGCTTGAATAAATCGTAATTGGGCTCCCCCGGATTATAGTTCACGCCCTCTTTGACTTTGAAAATATGGATTGGAAAGATTGGCGTCTCGCCGTTGCCAAGCCCTGCTTCCGTCGCGAGCAACAGGTTTTTGATGACCATGCGCCCCTCATCGGAAGTATCCATGCCGTAATTGATGGAGCTGAACGGAATCTGCGCACCCGCTCTGCTGTGCATGGTGTTGAGGTTGTGCACAAAGGCTTCCATTGCTTGAAACGTCTTTTTGTCCGTCTCAAGAACCGCCTTTTTCGACGCAAACGCCTGTGCTTTTGCAATGATCGCAGGATCGTCAATGATGGCGGCCAGTCTCTCGGCCTCAACCGCACAATAGTCTTCGATGGCACGTATGGTCGGGATGATTTGATCCACTGTCTCTAATGTCGCAAGCACGTCCTTGACCTGCTCGTCGATTTCTGCATCGTCGATCAGAAGTTCCAGCGTCTTTCTCAAATTCTGTCGGTACAGCTTCGCAAACGATTTGCCTACGCCTTTCGCCATTGCGTAGTCAAAATTCGGGATGCTCTGCCCGCCGTGCTGGTCGTTTTGGTTGGACTGAATGGCGATACACGCCAACGCCGAATAGGTGTTGATGTCGTTTGGCTCCCGGAGAAACCCGTGCCCCGTGCTGAATCCGCCTTCGAACAATTTGTCGATGTCAATCTGGCAGCACGTCGTCGTGAGCGTCAAAAAATCCATATCATGAATATGGATATCGCCCTTTTTATGTGCGCGCGCGTGCTCGTTCTTGAGAATAAACATCTCGTAAAACTGCTTCGCGCCCTCGGAACCATACTTGAGCATGGTGCCCATGGCCGTATCCCCGTCGATGTTTGCATTCTCGCGCTTCAAATCGTTGTCCTGCGATTCCTTAAACGTCAAATCCTCAAACACCTTCATGAGCCGCGTATTCATCTCACGGTTTCTGGTGCGCTCGGCGCGATAAAGGATATAAATCTTTGCAGTGGAAGCATAGCCTTCTTCAATCAAGATTTTTTCGACTGCATCTTGAACTTCTTCAACCTCGGGTGTCAGTTTTCCAAACTTTTCATCAATGTACTCAGCCACTTTTTCAGCCAGTTCCATCGACAGATGAACGTCGCTACCGCCCACCTTTTGCGCCGCTTTATAGATCGCATTTGCGATTTTTTCTATATTAAAAGGCACCTCTCTACCGTCTCTTTTTTTAATCTTCGTAATCATTTTATCCGCCGTCCTTTCAACACTTCTTATCATTCGCACACTACATTTTGTGGTTTCAATTCGTTATTGAAATACTATCACACACTATATATAGAGTCAACACCTTTTTTCGATTTTTTTTACATTCTTTTCACATAATCCAATCATTGCGGCAAAATAGGCATGAAAATGCATGTCTTTTGTCAATTCTGGGTGAAACGAGGTCACAAGAAGTTGGCCCTGCTGCGCCGCAACAATTCTTCCGTCTAAAGAACACAGGACTTCCACCTCTGGGGCGGCCTCCTCAATCCATGGTGCGCGAATAAAAACGAGCGGAATTTTTTCTGCACTCACTTTTGGTATTAGTGCTTCGGTTCGAAAACTGTCAATTTGTCTGCCAAACGCATTGCGTTTGACACGAATATCCATCACGGCAAGATGTGGTTCTTCTCCTACGACTTCCTTTGCTAGGAGAATCATTCCGGCGCACGTGCCCCAGACAGGCATACCTTTTTTGATGCGCGCAAGAAGCGGATCGAATAACCCAAAGATTTTTAGGAGCTTCCCGATCACGGTACTTTCGCCGCCCGGCAGGATGAGGCCATCAATTGTGGACAAGGCTTCGACCGTCCTCACCTCAACCGCCTCGACGCCTTCGATTTTGCGCAACTTGCGCATGTGCTCAATGACGGATCCTTGGAGTGATAAAACACCAATTTTCAATGCTACCAACCCCTACCTGCGAGCAAATCCTGTGGCGCAATTTCTTTGATATCTAGACTTTTCATCGGTTCGCCAACATCCGCGCTAACCTGAGCCAAAATGGTAGGATCATTGAAAAATGTCGTCGCTTTAACTATGGCCTTCGCCATTTTCATCGGATCCGATGATTTGAAAATACCAGAACCCACAAACACCCCTTCGCTTCCAAGTTGCATCATCAAAGCAGCATCCGCTGGTGTTGCAATACCACCCGCTGCAAAGTTGACGACTGGCAGTTTGCCTGTTTCGGCTACCTGCACAACCAAATCATAGGGTGCACCAATTTCTTTCGCGTAACTCATTAATTCTTCTTTCGGCATGTTTGCGACGAGTCGTATTTCAGCCCTCATTGTGCGCATATGTCGCACGGCCTCGACAACATTGCCTGTGCCTGCCTCGCCTTTCGTGCGAATCATGGCCGCACCTTCGCCAATCCGACGCAACGCCTCCCCAAGATTTCGCGCACCGCAAACGAATGGCACTTTGAAGTCATCCTTAAAGATGTGATACGCCTCATCAGCCGGCGTCAACACTTCGCTCTCGTCAATATAATCAATGGCAAGACTCTCTAAAATCTGTGCCTCGACAAAGTGCCCAATGCGGACTTTCGCCATCACGGGGATCGTCACAGCCGCTTGGATGGCCTGAATCATTTTCGGATCGCTCATGCGCGCAACTCCGCCATCTCTTCGAATATCAGATGGTACGCGCTCCAATGCCATCACGGCTACCGCGCCCGCTTCTTGCGCAATCAACGCTTCCTTTGCATTTGTCACATCCATAATCACGCCGCCCTTGAGCATCTGCGCGAGGTTTTTGTTTAATTCTTTTTGATTTGCATTCATTTTAATTCCTCCATTTGACTTCGGTTTCTTATTTTAGTATCATTGTAACCACAAACTGATATTATATAAATAGTCAGAATTCAATTCATTAATAAGGTCAGATTTGGAGGTGCAAAGGCTTGAAAACATTCACATTTGAGATTATGCCCAAGAAGGGTTACCCCTTATATCGACAGCTTTATGACTTTATCGCGCAGGAGATAAAGTCTGGTAGTTTTCCGGCCGATGAAAAGTTACCTTCCAAACGCACCCTGTCCAATCACTTGAAAATCAGCCAAATTACCATTGAGACCGCATATGAGCAGTTGATTGCCGAAGGATACGTCTATTCCAAACCAAAGACTGGCTACTACGTCAGCCAGCTGGACCAGTTTTTGCTTGCGCCCAAAGAGCAGCGCGCCACGAAGGACGCGAAAGCGCCTTTAGTGACGCGCCAGCGGGAAAACCAGCGAGAGGCCCCGCCGAAAAACCAGCGGGAGGCCTACCGGTTTGACTTTCGGACCAACGAAGTGGACACGCGGTACTTCCCTTTTGCGACCTGGGCGAAATTGTCGAAGGAGTCTTTGCATTCGCAAAACAAGGAGCTTTTGAAAACAGCGCTGCCGCAGGGGGATTTGGCTTTGCGGGAAAGCATCGCGCAGTATCTGCACGAGTTTCGGGGTGTGCATTGTCATGCGGATCAGTTGGTCGTCGGTGCCGGAACGGAGTATCTGCTTGGGCTTTTGGCGCAGATTCTTGGGCGCGCGGCGGTCTTTGCGGTGGAGAATCCGGGATACCGCAAAACATACAAAGTACTTGATTCTGCTGGGCTGCCGGTGCGTTTTGTGGCGCTGGATGACGAGGGGATTCAAATCAGTGGTCCGCATGGGCTGGAGCAATCGGGCGCAAACATCGCCTACGTGACGCCGTCACACCACTTCCCGCTCGGGATTGTCATGCCGATAAATAGGCGTTTGCAGCTTTTGCATTGGGCGGCCGCGGCGCCGGACCGTTATGTCATCGAGGATGATTACGACAGCGAATTTCGCTATGCGGGTGCGCCGATTCCTGCGTTGCAGGGTTTGGATGGCGGCGGTAAGGTCATTTATATCAGTACGTTTTCGAAATGCTTGGCGCCTTCGCTGCGCATTAGTTATATGGTCTTGCCTGCTGGCCTTTTGGCGCACTACCAGAAG
>Ga0194063_10000695_pt1 | contig 23760 bp, 20 predicted proteins | sample SepL3720m_MetaG_FD_155459 | JGI IMG/M metagenome (GOLD analysis project Ga0194063, IMG submission 155459) | Anoxic zone freshwater microbial communities from boreal shield lake in IISD Experimental Lakes Area, Ontario, Canada - Sep2016-L373-20m | ecosystem: Environmental > Aquatic > Freshwater...
GCCTATTTGTAGCACCTGTCCTTTGCAAAAATCTTGTAAAGCATATGCTGATAATCGGGTAAATGAGTGGCCGGTTAAAGAGAAAAAAATTATCAAAAAATCGAGGTGGTTTTATTATTTAATTTTACCACAAGGGAAAAAAATAGCCGTTCGCAAAAGAACTGGAAAAGATATTTGGGAAAATCTTTATGAATTTCCATTAGTAGAATCAACAAAGGCGATAAGCCTAAAAAAACTAATTCAAACCGCATCATTTAAAAAATGGATGGAGGGAGCTTCCTTTGTCATTAATCCTATCGGAACATTATTTCAGCAGCAACTTACTCATCAAACGATTAAAGGAAAATTTTTGCAAGTACAGATTAAAGGAAATATTTCATTGGCTGGTTACGAAATGGTCTCCCTTAAAAAGTTGAGCACCCTTCCTTTTCCCAAATTAATCGCCGCTTTTTTAGAGAAAGAGTATCGAAAATAATTTCCTTCCTTATTCTACGGTCAGAGAAAAGGAAATCATTCGTGAGTTGATTTTATCAATGACATTGCTGTATTTGAGGGTTTCATCCCTGCTATGCAAATTGCCCAATCCCCAGCCAATTTTTATTTCAGGCGTCAATACAAAAACGGGGAAATAAAAATGAAAACCAATACCTGCTTCCACTCCATAATCCAAGCGGTTAAGCTTAATTAAATTCTCGGCTTTACGGGCACCGGCATTGGCAGCCAAGTCGTATTCAGCTTTTAATCCCGTCATCATATATACTTTGAAGTTATTGATGCGGTCGCTGCTAAATTTTATTTGTATAGGAAAAGTCAGCGATATTGATTGTATTTTTTTGGTTGTACTAGTATCTTCTCCTGCAGGACGGTCGGGGTATTTTTGAATATATTGAAAAGTCTTTTCAGTAAATGTTAGGTTTAATGGATAGGTGCGCAAATCGAAATGTTCGTTTAGGTTCATATTCACCATCCAGGCCAGGTTCAGACCACTGCTATTAATGCTCTCCACTACCTGTATGCTATCTCTTTGCATGAAAAGAGGGTGGTGTGTAAAACTAAAATGTGATTTATTCATACCGAGATTAATCCCGAAATGAAAAAGTTTGTCATCATGTTCAGGCAGGTTGATGCCATCCCTCAATTGAGCCTTGGTCAATGAGGGTATTGCACTAATGATGATTAGTATAATTATTATTTTTCTCCGCAATAGATGCTGCATATGCCTAAGCTCAGGGTTTTACTGTAAGTGTTGTGATATCCCAGATTGTCTAAGATAGAGGTAAAGTTTTTTCCTTCAGGGAATTTTTTAATTGAATGATGTAGATATGTATATGCTTCACGGTTTTTGCTAAATAGTTTTCCTGCTCCCGGGGCTACTACATTCATATAAAGATTGTAAAAGCCCTTTACACCGAATAATTTGGGTTTGCTGAACTCCAGTACAACTAATTTTCCGCCAGGTTTCAGTACCCTTTTTATTTCTGACAATCCCTTTTCGAGGTTTTCAAAATTACGCACTCCAAATGCCACAGTTACCGCATCAAACGTGTTGTCTTCAAAACTTATTGTTTCACTATCGCCAATTAACAATTCTATAGTATTTGTAAGGCCAAGTTTCTCTATTTTTTTTTGGCCAATTTCTAGCATGCCCTTGCTGATATCGATGCCCGTAATTTTATCGGGATGCAATTGAGCTGCCGCCATAATAGCTACATCAGCAGTGCCGGTGGCCACATCCAAAATGGTTTTGGGCGCCAAAGGGGCTAATTGTTGCAAAGCTTTTTTTCGCCATTTTATATCGATACCGGCACTCAAAAACCGATTCAGAAAATCGTAGCGGGGCGAAATATTATCAAACATTTCTGCTACCTGTTCTTTCTTCGTATGTTTTGAATCCTGGTAAGGAACAACGCTATCATGTGCAAATTCTGTCATCGGCGCAAAGATAAGTTAAATGCAGTTTGTAGTTTCTTGGCAGTATAGAAAGGAAAAAATGCCGCCCCATGTCGCCATTTCAAGTATCGCTTTTATCTCCCATTTCCAACACCGAACCTTCCTATCTTTGCGTCATGCAAATCAAATCAGCCGTATATGTTATTAGTAGTCCCGATTTTGAAAAATGCCCTCCAGCAGATCGGCCCGAATATGCATTTATTGGCAGAAGTAATGTAGGAAAGTCTTCATTGATTAATATGCTTTGCAATAACGAAAAATTAGCCAAAACCTCCTCTGCTCCAGGAAAAACTCAACTAATCAATCATTTTATAATAAATAAAGAATGGTACTTGGTGGATTTGCCTGGCTATGGATTTGCCAAAGTAAGTATTCGTAGCAGAAACCGTTGGGAGCAGATGATTGAAAATTATCTAAGAAAGCGTACCAACCTTAGTTTGGTATTTGTACTATTGGATGCACGGCATAGCCCACAAAAAATCGATTTGGACTTTTTGGCACAATTAAAAAAATGGCAGGTGCCTTTTGCAATCGTATTTACCAAGAGTGATAAAGAAACCCAACGAGTGGTGTCTTCTAATGTAAAAGCATTTTTGGAAGCGATGAAAAAGACCTGGCAGTTTTTACCGCAGCATTTTGTGTCGAGCGCCCTTAAGAAAACAGGTAGAGATAAGATATTAAAGCATGTAGCCGAAATCAATGGAGGAATGTTGCCTCCGCTGTTTTAATGGGTTGATTAACTTTTTGTAAAATACCCACAATGTGGTATGTATAACGAAAGAAAATTAGTTTTCTTTGTAAAAAGAAACAATGAAATATTTTTTTCTACTCCTCCTGTTTTACGCTGTTCAAATACAGGCTCAAAAAAATATTGCGCTATCAAAGGAACAGGCGATCATTCAAAAAATTCATCGCACGAAAGAGCAGGTGGATAGTAGTACTGCCGCACTCAATAAAATGATGGAGGCAAACAAAAGCAGCGCCGATTCCTTACAAAAGATAATATTCTCCGAACAGAATAACCGAAACTTAGAGGCTTATATGCAATCGCAGCGCATCGCAGAAAAAAATTCAAAGGAAAGAATGTGGTGGCGATTGGGTTTGGGCATCGCTTTTCTTTTATTGGGCATTTATGGTGTTACGCGAAAAAGAAAATAAAACCCCCGCCAATTTTCAATTGACAGGGGCATTTTAAAAGGACTTATATAATTTATAGTGTGTACCGGATGCCTAATCCACCCCAGCTAGAAATAAAAGTACCTCCACCAGAAAATTCAAAAGCAGGTTGCCAGTCCAAACTCAAATTCAAAGGCAGGTTGCCAAATTTATAATCCAAACCAACTACGCCATCTACACCAAAATAAGTTTTAGTTTCATTCAATACTTTGTATAGGCCTACATGCGCACCAGGACCGATATACCATTTTAAATTCCCTTCTGTATTTAAATCTCCATGCTTTTCGTACAAACCAGTAATACGGGTAGAGCCGCTTTTGAAAAAGCCAATAAATTCCAGTGCATTCTTATCGTCGATAAATGTTTTTAAACTGATGCCTGCACCATCCCATACTTTTACACCAATGGAAGTTTTATAATCTAGACTGCTAGAAGTTTTATTTTGCGCAGCTGCAAAAAAAGATAGTACTGCTGCGAATGTAAAGGTTAATGCTAATTGCTTCATATTGTTTTTTTGCAAATATAAAAGCATAAATGTTAAGACTATGCTATTATAAAAAAGTATAATTATTCACAGTGGTGGAATAATATTTTAGTTCACTACTTTATTTGCACAACTGCTGCTAGCGAAAGCTTCTGGTTTGGCTTTGAAGGCGAATCCCATTCCAAGAATATAGCCCATGGCCTCCCGCAACGCTTCATTGCTTTTAAATGATGGGTTAGTGTTGATGTCTGCATGCACTTCCATGTCTACATTGAACTCGGTAAATAAATCGCATAGCTCATAGGCTATTTCAATACTTTTGGCCACTTCCACCAACATGCGTTCTTTGATGCTATATTTTAATAATGTTTTTTCGTTGTGGATGAACATAAAACCGCCACGGCCTTCTCTTAAAAAAACGATTACAGTGGCAAATTCAGTTTCCTTGCCCTTTACCTGGCTGTCGGTTCCAATACATACTTTGAGGTGATTGCCTGCTAGGGCTTCGCGCTGGATGGCTTCTTGTACCGCATCTTTGATAGGAAGTTTGATGGGGTCGCCATTAAATTTTCTCCACAACATAATAAATGGGTTTTCTAAAGTTACGGAAATTCGGAGAAGAAATAAAGTCTTTAGTGGGAGGGGAAGGATGCTGGATACTGGATGCTAGATACTGGATGCCTTCTAAGCGGCTGTTGTGATAAAAGGGAAATTGGTTGCTATTATTAAAAGTTCAACTTCCCTAAAAATTACAAAATAGCACGAACCTCAAATCAGGGTACCAATGTACAGTTCACAGTAGTACATAAGTTTAATCAGGGTACCATCCGCCATCGGGATGTAATCGATGGCGGGGCCTCCCGATAGCTATCGGGATTGGTTACTTTTTGGGCAAGCAAAAAGTAACCAAAGTAGAACAAGAAAAAGTTTTTGGTTTTTAGTTTTTGGTTTTCCTGCTTTTTTATTCAGCTGCAACTAGGTTTAGGACTTCCAAAGTATGACTAGCTTTTTAAGTTACAAAGAGGGCGCTCCGCTGGAGCTTGCTATATATTATATTTTGCTTTGTTACAAAGGGAGCGCTCCTACGGAGCTGAACTTCTAATTGGTTGTAGTTGTGAAAAGGTGATTTTGTTGATTGTATAAAAGCTAGTTTATTTCCTAGCAACGTCTCTCCACAGGCTTATGTGAGGGCCGAGGACGTTGCGTCTAGTATATAATTACGCAACGTCCCGTGCCGGAGACGTTGCTAGGAAGAAAAACTGATTTATTTTAGGAAGCCCTAAACCTCTAAACCTCTAAACCTCTAAACCCCTCAACCTCTAAACCTCTATCTAAACCTCTATCTAAACCTCTATCTCAACCTCTATCTCAACCTAAACCTCTATCTCAACCTAAACCTCTATCTCAACCTCAACCTCAACAACCTATTCTTCATTCTTAAAAATGTCCGTAAATATATTTGTCTTGCTCAATTCTTCAATATCGCTCAATTGCAATTCAATGGCCTTGGTGCTTTTGTTGATTTCAACCAGCGAGAGTAGGATGGAAACAAAGAGTAAAATAAGGCTTGCCGCAAAAATATAATGAGCGGCTACCATCCAGCCACGGGTAATAATATACATACATAAAACACACATCAAAAAACTAAACACACTCAGGCCTTGCATATACCTGATTAGGTTAAGTCTGCTACGAAGATTTTTGAGCTGCCCCAAAATGTTTTTTTCTTTCTCCCCATTATTGTATTCAGTATGTAGTTTTCTTACAAGGGCTGCCAATGCCAGAAAACGATTGGTATATGCCAGCATCAGTAAGGTGATAGCCGGAAATAATAAGGCAGGGGTATTGATACTTATTTCAGTCATACAATAAATTTACAATGAAATTTTGTTACGAAACGCTTGCTAAACAAGTAGGCTTCTTTTTTATTTAGTATTAATCTACAATGAATGCCCTAGTTTTTGAGTATGCTTTTTATGCATCCACTGCTCTGCCTTCCAGCTGAGCCAGGCAGTACCTGTTCCGATTAGTGCGCCTACTGCAACATCTGTTGGGTAATGCACTCCTTGATACATTCTTGCCCATGCTACCGATCCTGCAAATAAATAAGCAGGTGCTACAAAATACCATTTTCGATACCTCAGGGCAACAGAGGTGGCTGTGCAAAAAGCTACCGAGGTATGACCTGATGGAAAAGATAATCCACCACTTTCATCATCTCGTTTTACAATGAATGAATAGGTTTCAAAAGGACGGGGCCGATTGACTATTTTTTTTATTGATAGTGTTAGCACGCTATTTCCTATAAATGCAATTCCCATGTATAGCGCATCTCTTTGTAATTGTTTGTCTTTTTTTATAAAGCCTGCCAGTGCAAGGCCAATTGGAATGCCCGTACTTAATGCAGTTACAGAGGAAGCATTTAGTTCTAAATATTTGTTCTTAAAATTGGTTTCATTTTTATTGATTGATTTCAGAAGGTTAATATCCATGTTTTGCGAAAAGCTGACAAAGGGATAACTTACTTGAATTGTCAATAAAAAAAATAGGCCAAGAGGTTTCATTTGATATCCATTAAGTTTAATATTGCAAGTTAACTGAAACGCATGGTTAAGCAGCTGTACATGAAAAAAGGACTTCTCCATACCATCCATTCTATTACTGGTTTAATTGCTGGTATATTCATTTTAATACTCTCGCTATCGGGCGCCATATTGGTATTTAATGATGAAATAGATAGCTGGCAACAACCCATTGTTAGCTCTACTCCAGCTGATTCAGCAAGGGCTGATTTGAATACCCTGTATGCTTGCATACAGGAAAAATTTCCTGCTGCACAAATCAGTCATGCCATGCTGCCATCGGGTATGCATCCTAGTGTTTCTTTTTTTATTTATGATAGCAGTTACAAAAAGGGCCAAAAATCGTTGGAAGTTTTTCTTGACCCTGTAACTGCAGCAATAATTGATCAAAGGGGCGGCGCCAACGATCCAATACATCATAGCATGGCTTGGATGGCTTCTTTGCACGATTCATTTTTATTGGGCAAAAAAGGAGAATGGTTATTAGGGTTCTTGGGTAGCTGCTTTTTGATAAGTCTGCTAACGGGTTGCATATTGTATCGAAAATCTATTGTAGCTGTGTTATTATGCAGGCCTTTACCCAATAAAGGGAATCGCTTGCACCAGGTGATTGGGGTTTGGACCCTGTGCTTTAATTTGTTAATCGGCATTTCTGGTTTATGGATGCAACGATATGTTTTTCAAAAAGATTTTTATACTGCTACTACTTATGTAAAGCAAATTAAAAAATCGGATGCATTGAGGTATAATGTTGATACCGCTTTTGAAAAAATGGCAAAAAAATACCCCGATTTTACTGCCCATATTATTTATTTCCCCTTTCAGTCAAGTGGAAAAATGGCCATATATGGCAGTAGAGAGCGGAATGCATTTATTTATAGCAAGGACCTTACTGACCTAGTACTATTAGATAGTGCAGGAAATATTTCGACTACTCGTTTCGTGAATGAAATTCCTGCTGCTGATAGGCGTGATATTATAAATGCACAATTGCATTTCGGCCGCTACGGTGGCTGGCCAGTAAAAATTATTTATGCCATATTAGGACTCTGTACTGCCTTGCTTAGTATAACAGGATTTGTACTTTGGCGGCGACGAAAAAAATACCCATCGATTATTTGAGCGTTATGGAAAGGGGAATATTTATTTTGATACTAAAATTACGTCCCATATTGTACACTCCTTGTCTGCCTGTAGCCTTGTTTTCTGCTGTATATTTTAATCTGCTTAAATGATTTTGATAGGCAATATCACTTAGGTTGGTGCCAGCTAAATTGAAAGTCATAATGGTATTGCCTTTCTTATCTGTTATATCAGCGCCCATGCCTGCATTCAATAATAAATAGCCCGCTGTTTTTGTTTCGGTATTATAAGCAGTAAATACATGGTCTTGCGCAAAGCTATTATCGAATTCAAGTTTTGCATAAAAATTGCGAATATGATCCGAGGGTTTATTAAAAGCTGCACGGAATTCTGTTATCAATCTAGCTGCAGGCATAAAGGGAAGATAATCGCTTGATTCTATTTTTTCTTTTAATCTTCCACCCACCATGCTAAATGTATTTTGAATGTGCAACCAATCTAATGGATGCGGATGAAAGTCAAGGGTAGCTTCTAAGCCACTTAAATTGGCCTTGCGTTGGTCGAACTGAAATGCCATCAGATCATTTCCATTTACATTCACTAGACTATCACCACCAGCGAGTGATTGTAATTTTCTGTAGAAAATAAAATTGCTGAAACCGTTATAAAAAGTACTTAGTCCAAATGACATATGGTCGGTATTGAATTCAAAACCACCGTCAAATTGCAAGCTGGTTTCGCTTTTTAAATCACGGTTGCCATATTCATATCGATTGGTGCCTTCGTGATTGCCATTGCTGGCTAATTCGGGAATGCTCGGTGCGCGAAAGGCCCGAGCAAAATTTATTTTCAAATTAATTTCGTTGGTCAGGGCTGCAGTGAGGCCAGCGGTTCCTGAAAAATTAGAAAAAGATTTTTTAAATGCCAATCCCTTGATGTCTGTACCATCCAGGAGGTCTTTGCTATTGATATTTCTATTATCAAAACGGGCACCACCACTAATGGTTATTTTTTCGTTGAGGTCTTTTTGTGTATATATAAAAGCACCTATATCGTTTGCTGTATAATCTGGAATCAATTGCTCCACCCCTTTATTGGCATTTTGCTGATTCATGCCATTTACGCCAATAGAAGTCTTCCAACCAATGCTTTCTTTAAAATGAAGTTGAAGGGTATGCGTGATCGTTTTCAAATCGAAGTACAAGGCTTTTTCCTTCAGGTTATCGGGGTTGCTGAATTCTGCTCTTTGATTTCTTTGCCAACCGATATTTAAGATCAACCTGTTTTTGCCCAATCGGAAACTATTGTCTGTGGCAATTTTAAAATGTTGAATATTTTGATAAGGTTGTGTGGGCGAATAGGATTTGAAATCATTTTCTGTTGCTCGGGCAGTATTGCCGCCTGGAAGGTTTTTTGTAAAATAACCCTGTTCATCTCTTTCTCCTTCCACCATGCCTGCTGTTAAATCAAATTTACTGATGAGCAAATGACTATAACCCCAATTGCCATTGTATCCGGCATAGCCACCCACATTCGATTCTTTGAATTTGCTATTGAATACATAGTCGTCGAATTTATTTTGATAGTCCCTTGCTTTTTTATTGCTGCTATAAAAATTCCAGTTAACCCCATTTTTATTACTGCCCACACTAAAATTGAAAGATTGCAATCTGTTATTCGATTGATAATTGCTGCCCATGGTAGTTTTCAAAGTATTATTGGCAACAGGCACATTGGTAATAATATTAATAACACCGGCCATTGCATCGCTGCCATAAATGATGGAGGCGGGGCCTTTTAATATTTCAATTTTATTTACGCTGGCTTCATCTATTTCTATTCCATGTTCATCGCCCCATTGCTGCCCTTCCTGTCTTACCCCATCATTAATGGTTAATACCCGATTGTATCCCAAACCGCGAATGACAGGTTTGGAAATGGCTGGTCCCGATGAAAGAGAAGATACGCCTGGCTTTTTAGTAAGTGCTTCAATAATATTGGTAGCTACTGTTTGTGCGAGGTCTTCTTTTTTTAAGATGGCCACCTGAAAGGGTACTTTTTTTAATTGAGTGGCCTTGGTAACACCAGTTACAATTACGGCGTTGTTTTCTACCACAGATTCAGTCAATGCAAAATCCTTTTTATATGCCCCATAAATATCTATGTATTCTACCAAGCTGGTAAATCCGATATGTGATATTTCAATGAGGTGGCGACCTTCGGGAATATTTTTTATAAAAAAATCGCCATTGATATCTGTGCTACTACCCATGCGTGCATCGGAAAGATAGATGCTAGCTCCTACAAGGGGACTATTGGTTTTTGCATTGATAATTTTACCGGAGAAGCTGCCTTTTACAAGTGCTGATACAGTAATTTCTTGTACTGCTATTGCCAAATTATTTTGCGCATCAGCAACCAGGGATAGCAATAAAAGACTTACTGAAATAACTATTTTCATACAATATATTTGAAACTATGTTGCAAATATACTTAAAATCTAATTGTATTTGAAATGTGTCAAATATTTCATGAAATAGGGGGCATGATATTTGAAATGCTTATATTTATTCTCAATATTTTTTTCATGAAGGCAACGCGTATCATAGCACTATTTCTATTTGCAGTCATTTTTCAATTGGCTTGTAAAAAATCACCTGTAGTTCCACCTGCTCCCAATCCATGTTCGGGCCCAGTTATTTTACCTGTGGTAAATAAAACCGCTACCATTAGTGGTCAGTCATTGGGTACCATTACAGTGATTTCGCCAATTGGATCGGGGTATACCTATAGCATTGGTGTTGCATTTCAAGCATCCACTAATTTCTTTAATCTGGCCGCAGGAAATTATACTGTTACTGCTAAAGACGCCAACGCCTGTACCAGTAATGTTGCAGTAACTATCAATGGATATGGCCCTAAGTTTTTTGCGGTGCGTACTATTGTCAATGGATATTGCGGTCCTTGTCATTTAAACGGAGCGATTAGTGGGGGCAAAAATTTTGATGCAGATGTAGATGTGGTCAATTCATGGGATCGTATAAAAATCCGTGCAGTAGATGGCAATCCTAGTTTTATGCCACAAAATGGACAACTGACTGCACCTGATAAACAAAAAATAGTGGATTGGGTAAATGCCGGTCATCGGATAACCGATTAATTTTTTTCCTCAACCCCTCCTAAACTCCTTAACCTCTACCTCAATCTCAATCTCAACCTCAATCTCAACCTCAATCTCAATCTCACCTTCACCCTACCTCACTTTCAACATCGGCCTCACCTGCTGCGTAGCGCCATTTTGAAACCTAGCATAATATACTCCGTTGGGCAAATGCGATGCATCAAATACAATTGATTGTTTGGTTGCTGCAGGATAGTCTTTCTCTAATAAGTTTACTAGTAATCGCCCGCTATTGTCTATGATTTGTATTAAAGTATGTCCACCTTCTGTGCTGAATTCAATGGTAGTCTTGTCAGTAAATGGATTCGGATAATTGGTTATTAAGCTATTGCCCGAATTATTTTGAGCACTGCCAACACAAGTGCCATTTTTTATAAGAGCCAAATCCTGCAATTGTCCGTTGACGTTAGGAGGGAACAATCCTTGAACGGTTGTTTTTGGAAGGCAAAACCATTTCTCTAATAAAGTAGCATAAATACTTCTGAAATCGTATTGCATGGGCACATTGTCATTGACGGTTGCAACAGGCTGAATAGTTGGATTATTTCCCAAGACACCTCCATCTACTGGTTTGCCAAAAACAAACATAGGTGCAGCAGCACCATGATCGGTACCAACACTGCTATTGCTTTTTATTCTTCTGCCAAATTCACTATAAGTCATGCCCACAACGCGGTCTTCGATTCCCAGAAACAATAAATCATCTTGAAATGCAGTAACCGCATCACTTACTTTGCCAAGTAAAGTAGCATGATTACCCACTGCCGTATCAGCAACGGTGGTTTGCAAACTATGTGTATCAAAGCCACCAAAACTCACCATGTACACCCTGGTCTTTAATCCACCTTTAATGAGGCGGGCTACAATTTTTAATTGATCAGCCAGGCTATTATTGCTAGGGTAGGGATTTTGTGCAGTAACCCGAGCAGCCGCTCCAGAAATAGTAGCACCATATTGTTGGGTTTGTTTGGCTACATTTCGAATATAACTTAACTCTTTGCCCGCCTTGGTGGCTGGCACTGGATCACTCGTACCGTTGATTAACTGATAAAAGGAAGTAGCACTGGTAATACTCATAGCCATATTCACACTTGGGCCCTGTGTAGTTAATGTTGCAGTGGAACCAATTTGAATAGCGATTGGGTCTGGCATGCTGGTATTGGGAAATCCTGTTGGAAAATTGGGGTATTCATAATTCAAATAGCGGCCTGCCCAACCGGTATACACTTCCTGATTACTATTACTCGCACTCATCCAAATATCCGTTGCTCTGAAATGCGAAAAATTTGGTTGAGGATAACCGACTGCTTGTACAATTTTTAATTTGTTTTCATTGTAAAGACGCTGCATGCCTGTCATGCTGGGGTGTAAACCCGTATTGGCATATCCGGTCAATCTTAAAATCCTGTTTTCAGGAATGGCAATATTAGCTCTTGCTGCATTGTATAAACTGTAGGTATCAATGGGAACTACCATGTTCAATCCGTCGTTGCCACCGGAGAGTTGTATAATCACCAACACATGATTTGTACTAGTTCCGTTTTCAATCAGCGCTTGTACCAATGGAGATTCGGTAGTAAATGCCTTGACTGAATAACCACCTATCAATGCTGGAATGGTTACGGCGACTGATTTTTCTAAAAATTCTCTGCGTTTCATGTACAAATATTTTTATTAAAACGCTATCCGCTTTTGACTATGAAAAGGGGTAGCAATAAAAAAGCTGTTTAACTTAATTGGTATTCACTTAGGTTCATTAAGTACCTGAACATATCTTTAAGTCTTGTATTAACAATATTAAAATTTGCCACCGTCGGACTAGTGATATATGCATTCCATGCATTTGTCCAATAATAATCATACAATTGCCCGCTTAACAGCATTTGCGTTTTAATCTGTTGTTTTACCTGTGGTGATAAAGCAATTCGATAAATATATTTCAATGCATCTTCAATAAGATCATTGGGATTGCCAGGATTGGACAGCGTTTTGGCGTAGGCCACAAAATCGAATTGCATTCGGAAACTATTTCTCGAATAACCATTATTGGTTAGTTGATCGGTAAATTGGTTGCGCTTGGGAAGTGAATCCGTAGTAATCCATATTTCATGAAATAAAGGTTCCTGGTAATAAGCAGGCATGCCCGCTACATTCGGAGGGTCGTGCGGCACTTGTCCCATTAAAAAAAGAAAATTAAAAAGTGTATTCCAATGCCCATAGCTGGTATCCCAGTCCGTTAGTACCGGCATGTTTACATTGAATTCTCGGAATGAGCCAATAACGATATCAGTAGGAGTTTTTATTACACATCCTTGGTTGAGTGCATCAAAAAAATGTTCACTCTTGAACAATGCCGTTAAAACTGGTTTGATATTATAATTATTGGTTCTAAAAATATCTGCTAGTGGGGTTATTACATTGGCTTCGGCAGCAGCATCAATTTCGTAGTAGATAAACCAGCGGTATAATTTTCTAACTATAAATTTGGCCACCTCATTGTTGGCAAAAATCATCGACAACATATCATTCAATTCCAGATCACCAGCAGTAGCACCAGTTCTTCCTGTTATAATGGTATTGTTGTAAAAAGCAGAAAATTGTTTGTTGGCGGTGCTGTGTCTACTAGCTGTAAATACAGTTTGATAAGTATTGCCATTTATTTGCCAACCAGTTAAAACTTTTGCAGCTTCTTTTACATCTTGTTCGGTATACTGGCTACCAGGTCCTTTGCCAATTGTAAATAATTCTTGCAATTCTCTTCCATAGTTTTCATCGGGGGCGGCGGCTGTATTAAGGTATCCATTCAGGTAGCGGAGCATCGAAAGGTCAAGGGTGATATCCCTCACCATTTGCTTAAAATTACCCAAGCAATTTTGTCGAATAGTACTGTGTTGCTTGTAGGCCCAATTGCCAACTCCCACTTCCGCTGTTTGATTGCCAAAATGGTCAACCCAAAAGAGCAGCATTTTTTCACGAATACTTCTGTCTTGATTGATCATCACTCCCGTCCACCATTTTCTGTAAGAACCAATCCGCTGACTTTGTACCGTGCCATCATTATTAATATCGTTTACCCAAGTGCTTCCTTGAATAATATTGGTGTCGGGTGTAGTGGCACTAGTAGAAGTTACATATTCTTTTAGCGGAGGAGTGGGGGCAGCTGCTACAGGATTCAATAATTCATCGACAGCTTGATCCATGCTTCGGGTCATAAAATAATCCACATCCGTTTTCTTTGCCCCAAACATGGTTCGCTTCAACAAGTGTACCACTTCATTCATGCCCCAGGAACCCGTATAGGGGTTGATGCCGCTTAGTGTGCGTGTAGGCGACACCGATAGTATTGAAGTGGGCATGCTGGAAACCCGCTTGCTGGTTTTTTTATGCGCAGTAAGAAATGCTCTTCTATCCATATAATTCATTTGTGTTGCCATTTAAATTGATACACTACAATGCATGGAGCTGTAATGTTAAAAATAAAATACTGCCCCGCGCATGATCGTAGCGCAGCAGTAATTATTTTGGTGATGGTAAGATATAAAACCTAATTGATATTTTCAATTATTCCTGCAATTCCTTGTCCGCCTCCAACACAGGCCGTAACAAGGCCGTATTTCTTCTTCAATCTTTTCATGTCATTCAATAGCTGAATGGTTAGTTTACAGCCAGTACAGCCCAGTGGATGACCGAGGGCAATGGCGCCTCCATTAATATTTACTTTATCAGGTTGTAGTTCGAGGGTTCTAATAACGGCCAATGATTGAGAGGCAAAGGCTTCATTTAGTTCAAAAAGATCGATATCGTTCAAAGACATGCCTGCCTGCTTTAATACTTTCGGTACTGCTTCAATGGGACCAATACCCATCAGGCGTGGATGCACACCAGCACTGGCGCAATTCACCAATCTTCCAATTGGTTGTAGGCCTAATTCTTTGACCATTCTTTCGCTCATTACAATTACAAAGGCTGCTCCATCACTGGTTTGAGAACTATTGCCCGCAGTTACCGTGCCGCCAGCAGCAAAGGCTGGTTTTAATTTAGCCAATCCTTCAATAGAAGTATCTGCTCTTACCCCTTCATCTGTATCTACTACAAAATTTCTTTTTTGTTTTTTACCCTTTGCATCTAAATATACTTCTTCAATATTAATGGGTAGTATACCCGATTTAAAGAAACCAGCTTGAATGGCATGGCCTGCTTTCAAGTGGCTATTATAACTAAATAAATCCTGGTCTTCTCTTGAAATAGTATACTCTTTTGCTACCGCCTCGGCCGTTAAGCCCATACTCAAATAAAAATCGGGTTCCTCTTTTGCAATGGCATAGGAGGGCGATGTTTTCCAACCTGCGGTGGGTACCATACTCATGCTTTCTACACCACCGGCTACAATACATTCGGCCATGCCTGTACGAATTTTAGCAGTGGCCATGGCAATACTTTCCAGTCCACTTGCACAATACCGATTGATGGTAATACCCGGTGCATGAATGCCAATGGCTTTGGCAGAAATCATTCGTCCTACTTGCAAGCCCTGTTCTGCTTCTGGCACCGCATTGCCCACAATCACATCATCTATTCTTTTAACATCCAATTGTGGTACCGATGCCAAGAGGCCCTTGATTAATTCAATCGCCAAATCATCTGGTCGGGTAAATCGAAAACTACCTTTTTTGCTTTTGGCAACGGCCGTACGAAACCCTGCAACGATATAAGCTTCCTGCATATCTATGATTTTTATTTCCTGTAAAATTTAATAGTTGTTTATGCAACCTTATGCCAAAGGTAGCCGTTATTGTGTAAAAATCAAACTGAACTATCTTTGTCCTATCCATGTATAAATTATTACGTTCTTTCCTCTTTTTATTTGACCCCGAAAGGGTGCATTATTTTTCCATGAATGCTTTAAGGGTACTGTGTCGTATTCCTGGGGGAAGGCAGTTGTTGTCATTTTTTTTCAAACCCAATCATTCCGCTACTACCCGTTTTGTAGGAATTCAATTTCCCAATAAAGTTGGCTTGGGGGCAGGATTTGATAAGAATGCTAGCTATCTCCGCGAATTAGAAGCACTGGGTTTTGGTTTTGTTGAAATAGGAACTGTTACACCCAAGCCTCAACCTGGTAATGATCAACCAAGGGTATTTCGATTGCCGAAGGACAAGGCATTGCTCAATCGAATGGGATTTAATAACGAGGGGGTGGAAATAATTGCAAAGCGATTGGCTGATTGGAGCGCAAATAGGGCTTCTAGCAAATCTGCCATGGTCATTGGCGGCAATATTGGAAAAAATAAAATTACCAGCAATGAAGATGCCTGGAAGGATTATGCCATTTGCTTTAATGCCTTGCACGAATACGTTGATTATTTTGTGGTAAATGTAAGTAGTCCCAATACCCCTGGACTAAGAGCCCTACAGGAGAAAGATGCCTTATCAAAAATTCTCACCCACCTACAATCCTTGAACCAAGAAAAAAAATTGCCTAAACCCATCTTACTTAAAATAGCGCCTGATTTAACGCAGGAACAATTAGATGATGTGATTGCATTGGCGATGGAAATAAAATTAGACGGACTAGTAGCAACCAATACTACTATTGAAAGAACGGGTTTACTTACTGCTACAGAAAAAGTAGCGGCCATGGGCCCTGGTGGTTTAAGTGGTAAGCCAGTACAGAAAAGGAGTACCGAAGTAGTAAAATACATTTATCAGCAAACGAAAGGAACTATTCCTATTATTGCAAGTGGTGGTATATTTACCGGAGCCGACGCAGCCGAAAAATTAAGAGCGGGTGCAAGCATTGTACAAGTATGGACAGGCTTTATATACGAAGGGCCGGCGATTGTAAAGAAAATTTGTAAAACTATATAAGTTAATTAATCATGGAGCATTTGTTTACGTCAGAGAGTATTATCAGCTTTTTTATTTTAGTGGTATTAGAAGTGGTATTGGGCATTGACAATGTAATTTTTGTCAGCATTATCATGAATCGCTTACCCAAGGAGCAGGAAAAGAAAGCCCGTACTTTCTGGATGGTAACAGGTATGATTGTACGAAGTTTGCTATTAATGGGATTGGGTTGGTTGCTGGCGCAAAAAGGAAAATATATTATTCCGGAAACCTGGTTTGGTAAAGGATTCGACTTGGCCAGTATTGTTATGTTGGCCGGTGGTTTGTTCTTGATTTATAAATCGGTGAAAGAAATACATGGCAAATTAGAAGGGGAGGATCCCAATCAATTGCATCAACAAAAACAAATTTCATTGGGGCAGGCCATGATTCAGATATTGGTCATTGATGCCGTATTTTCATTTGATAGTATCATCACCGCAGGTGGTACCGCCAAGTATGTAGAAATAATGATTGCTGCTGTAGTAATTGCCATGATCATCATGTTTTTATTTAGTCCGGCTATTTCTGCCTTTATTCATAAACATCCCACTTTAAAAATGTTGGCCCTTTCTTTTTTGGTGATGATAGGTATTAGTTTGATCATTGAAGGTTGGGATAGCGATCAGGCCCATGACTTGCACTTGAAAAACTATATCTATTTCGGTATGGCATTTTCTTTTCTAGTAGAGTTGCTCAATATGACAATGATGAGCCGCCAGAAGAAGCGTCGCGTTGTTCAATTAAATGCCCCTGTATTGGAAGATGAATCCGATGATGAATCAGATTTGGCAAAGTAAGACCGCTGCTGTAATGGCGGCTGTTTCGGTTCTCAATCGGGTATTCCCTAAACTAACTGGAATATAACCTGCTGCCAATGCTGCATCAATTTCTTCTTTTGTAAAATCTCCTTCGGGGCCAATTAAAATAATTTTTTCGGCGCTGCTATTGTCAATCGCATCCACCAAGTTTTTTTTGCTATCGTCCTCTAGGCAATGGGCAATAAAGGATTGCTTATTGGGTGTTGACTTACGAAGCCATTGTTCAAATTTTACCGGCGCTTGCATTTCGGGTAGCCATGCCTGTTGCGATTGCAATAAGGCGCTCACTAAAATGCCCTTCATTCTTTCCTCTTTCAACTGATCTTTTTCTGTACGCTTGCAAACCAGGGGAATAATTTTTGTAACGCCTAATTCGGTGGCTTTCTCTAAGAACCATTCAAATCGATTGGCATTTTTTAAGGGCGAAATAGCGATGCTTACTTTTTTTGCTGGAGCATTAACCAACTGAGAAGCATTTATTTTAACTGCACACTTCTTTCTGTTATCGTCTGTTATTGCACATGTGAACAAGTGGCCTTTGCCATTGGTTAATTGCACCTGTTCTCCCTTTTGCATACGCAATACCTGCACTATATGCTTACTGGTGGCTTCATCTAAAATTACTTCTTTAGATGCAGTGCTGATATCTTCTTTATAAAAAAAGGGCAGGGCCATGTTAAGTTTTATTTTTTCTAAAAATTACGCTCCGGTTGATCAATTAAAAACAACTACCATAATTCCATCACTGCTTTTTCTTTTGGGTAAAACAATCGTTCTTCCATTATAATAAATACGCATTGTTTTGTTTTCTTCTGCTTTAATAAAAACATCCACGCCCGCTAAAAAGGGCGCCATTGACAATGATTTTATTGGCTTGCCACTTGTTTTTTCATCGCCATCGTCAAATAAAAAACAGGCAATAGCAGTTTTGCTCCCCGGCATTAAATTAGGCAATGATAAAGGAATAGAATCAATCGCCAGCGAATCTCTTCCGGCAATCACGGCATTATTGGCGGTGAAAATGACCAATACCGTTTGCTTGTCATCATTGGGAATATTGCCTAGCATAGAAGCAGCCATGCCAGTGCTGGGCAATGCACGCAGGTAAACATTTTTATTATTTCTGAGCAATGGCTCAAAATAATAAAAGATATTTCTTCCATTTTTAGGATGTACTTCAAACTCTGTAAAACTTTCTTTGTTTAACTGAAATCCAAAACTGCCGTCCTTGCCAAAGCTGGTCCAACCAACATAATTGTAATTGGCATCTCCATTCTTATGCAGCTTTCCATTGGCAGGGTTGATTAAGTTTACCCGAAAGCTATCAAATGCCAGGGGCGTATTTTCTGCCAGCAATACAGCTTTGCCGCCAATGCTTTTATAAAATCCTTTGGATGTTTCAATATTGGTATTGATGGCGCCATTGCTGCCGGTAAAAAAATGATACATAGCTGTAAAACTCGGTGCACTGGTTGCCACCTGCATATGATCGTTGCCTGTTTGCTGCACATTGGTTGCACCGGGAATATCGGCGCCATTGCGCATCACTTTATCATCATTGCTGTAAATATTCATGGTAGGTACTTCGGCATGCGGTCCCGCAGGTGCTTTCATTTTCATGCTGCCGATATGAACATAGTGCGCCACTTTTACTGCGTGCAAACTATCTTTCAAATAGGCATAACAAATACCGCCACCCGCTGAATGCCCCACTAAATTAATTTGGGCCGATTTTGTTTTGCTAATGACCGTATTGATAAAACTGTCTAGTAAACTGGCTGTATTTTGCCCGCCACCAATACTATTCCAGTCAAAAACAAAAAGCCTGTCCTCACAAAAACCATTGCTGCTGAAGCGTTGAATTTGTGAGGCCCAGTTATCGCCACTGCCCATAAATCCATGTACAAAAACAATGGGCAATTGTTTATTGTCGCATTTTGTTTGTGCAAATGAAATATTGCAACAAACCAAGAGTGCAAAAAAGATTTTTTTCATTATTTCAAACTTAGCGAAAATAAAAATGGAGAAATACATTCTCCATTTTTTAATTTTTTATTTTAAAAGGGCGTGTCTTCATCAAACTCACCATCATTCATCTTGCTGCCTTTTTGTATGAAAAGCTTCGCACCTCCATCATCCCCACTAACCGGTTTCCAATTGCCTTGGGGTAATCCAGTATTAAAATCGCTGCCACCTGCTTCGTCTTCAATAAATTTCTGAATATGCAAGAGGGCTTTTAGTTTAACCGTCTCAAGACTACCATTACGATGCTTGGCAATCTTTACATAGGTTTCGCCTTTATTGCTATCGCCAAATTCATTGGCAGTAATATCATAATATTCGGGACGGTACAAGAACATTACCATATCGGCATCTTGTTCAATAGCACCTGATTCCCTCAAATCGCTCAACTGTGGAATCTTAGCACCTTCTTTTCTTTTCTCTACCTCACGACTCAATTGAGATAGGGCAATGATCGGCACTTGTAATTCTTTGGCCAATCCTTTCAAGTCGCGGGAGATTCGACTGATTTCCTGTTCGCGGTTACCATTTCTGTTTTCCCCTGTACCACTCATTAATTGTAAGTAGTCAATGATAATGAGACCAATATTGTGTTTGTTTTTTAAACGGCGACACTTAGCCCTTAGTTCAAAAATATTCAGGGCGGCTGTATCATCAATAAAAATGGGTGCCTTACTCAAGCGGTCAATCCCTTTTTTATACAATTGTTTCATTTCATGCTCTTCCAGTCTGCCTCGCGCAATTTTTTCTAACCATATTTCACTTTCGGCACTCAAAATACGTTGTACCAACTGACTGCTACTCATTTCAAGACTAAAAAATCCAACTGCTGTTGGTTTTTTAGGATCGAGGGCTGCACTACGGGCAAGGTTAAGCGCAAAGGCAGTTTTACCCACGGAAGGCCTCGCTGCCAAGATGATTAAATCGGTATTCTGCCAGCCATAGGTAATCCTATCAAGCGAAGGAAATCCTGTTGGTACACCGGTAATGTCTTCCTGACGGTTACGCATATCCTCAATACGCTGAATGGTTTTTACCAATACGGTATCAATGTCATCGAAGTTTTTGCGTAAGTGATTATTGGTGATTTCGAATAGCTTGCTTTCGGCATCGTCGAGCATATCAAATACATCGGTGCTGTCTTCATAAGCATCTCCAATGATTTCGCCACTGATTCTGATCAATTCTCTTTGAATGAATTTTTGCAGTATGATCCTGCTATGTGCATCAATATTAGCAGAGGAAACAACGGAGTTGGTTAATTTGGTGATGTAATAAGGTCCACCTACCTGGTCCAATTCTTCTTTGAGCTTTAATTCTTCTACCACCGTTAGCAAATCAATGGGCAAACTCTTTACAGCCAATCGTTGCATAGCGCGATAAATTTTTTGATGGGCATCGCTATAAAAACATTCTGGTTTTAAAATTTCTATGACCGTATCGAAGGCACTTTTTTCTAACATGATGGCTCCCAATACCGCTTCTTCCAATTCTTTGGCTTGTGGAGGTACTTTACCATAAACCATGGTAGTAAGGTCGATGGGCGCTTTGTTTCTTCTGTTTTTTCTGTCTTTATTTATGTTTGTTAATTCCATTGTTTGTTAGTTCAAATAAGTGAGTAAAAACGGCCTGCCCTACTTGCTTTTTTTCGCAGGGCAGCTAAGTTAATGGCTTACCGGAATATTATCTTATTCAGCCGCCTGCTCTAGCTAGCCAGAGTTGGCTTATCCACCTCCTTTCCACAAGCAAATTTAACTTATTCAGAGTTTATTCACAGGTATATCCACATCAAAAATAGGGCTGTATTTGCATTTTTTGTTTTTTATCAACAAATTTTAAGGGGGCAGAAAACTTTTCTGCACTAAAGACAAGTTTTTTTGACTTGTTTTTATGCTGCTGAAATCTTAGTTTATAGTTCCTGCGGTTTCGCCTCTAAAAAACTATCTTTGTCGCTGATTCAATAAAGAAATTATTAATAGTAATGGTGATTAGTTATAATTGGCTGAGTGAGTACTTGCCTGAAAAAATAGAACCCGAAAAATTAAGTAAGATTTTAACCTCTATCGGATTGGAAGTGGAGAGCATGGAGCCATTTGAAGAATTGAAAGGAGGATTAAAAGGACTAGTCATAGGCGAAGTGTTGGCTTGCGAAAAGCATCCCGATGCCGATAAGCTTTCTCTTACCAAGGTGAATATTGGCGATACAGAACCACTGCAAATTGTTTGTGGTGCACCCAATGTTGCCATCGGACAAAAAGTAGTGGTGGCCACCATTGGTGCTACTATCTATCCCAGTACCGGCGATCCATTGACCATGAAAAAAGCAAAAATCAGGGGCGTAGAAAGCCATGGAATGATTTGTGCCGAAGATGAAATTGGAATGGGAGAAAGTCATGCTGGTATTTTAATATTGCCAGCCGATGTAACCGTTGGAATGCCCGCTGCCGATTATTTTAATGTTTATACCGATATCATTTATGAAATTGGGCTTACCCCCAATCGCATGGATGCCATGAGTCATATGGGTGTGGCACGCGATGTATGCGCTTATTTAAGTCATCATCAGAAAAAAGAAACCGCCATCAAATCGCCTTTTAAAAATAATTTTAAAGCCGATCGCCAGGGCCTGACCATTGAAGTGCAGGTAGAAAATGAAACCGATTGTCCACGTTATGCAGGTATTGTTATTGAAGGAATTAAAGTAAGCGAGAGTCCTCGTTGGTTGCAACAAAAATTAAAAGCCATTGGCCTTCGTTCCATTAATAATATTGTGGACATTACCAATTTTATCTTGCACGAAACAGGGCAGCCATTGCATGCTTTTGATGCCGATAAAATTGAAGGCAATAAAATTCGGGTGATGAACCTGCCAGCGGGCACCGACTTTATTTCGCTGGATGAAAAAAACAGAAAATTACTCGCGACCGATTTAATGATTTGCGATGGTGCCGGCAAACCGCTCTGTATGGGTGGGGTGTATGGCGGATTGGATAGTGGTGTACAGGACAGTACCGTTAATATTTTCTTGGAGAGTGCCTGGTTTCATCCTTCCACCATTCGCTTGTCGAGCCTGAAACATGGTTTGCGTACAGACGCTGCCGTTAGATTCGAAAAAGGCGTGGACATCAGCAATACCGTTAATGTTCTGAAAAGAGCGGCCAATATGATCAAAGAAATTGCTGGCGGCGAAATTGCCAGTGAATTGGTGGATGTATATCCTAAGCCAAAAGAGAAAATAGATGTTTCGCTTAAATACCATTACCTCAAAAAATTGAGCGGTAAGAATTACCATGGCGATACAGTAAAAAATATATTGACCAGTCTGGGTTTTGAAATCATCAAAGAAGGCATGGATGAACTATGGGTGCAAGTGCCTTTCAGCAAACCCGATATCAGCATCGGTGCCGATTTGGTAGAAGAGATCATGCGCATTGATGGATTAGACAATGTAGAAATTCCTGCCATGATTACCATTGCGCCCTCGGTGGAAACATTGGCCACCGAAGCCCTGTACCAGGAAAAAGTATCTAATTATTTAGTAGGCCTTGGCTTCAATGAAATTTTTACCAATAGCATTACCAATAGTGCATATTATACAGAAGAAACCTTAGCAGGTACGGTGAAGATGATGAATAACCTGAGTGCCGATTTGGATATCTTACGTCCATCCATGCTCGAAACAGGATTAGAATCATTGGCACATAACCTCAATAGAAAAAACAATCATCTCCGGTTTTTTGAATTTGGTAAAACCTATGCAACAACAGCGGTGGGTAAATACCAGGAAGTAAATCATATCAGTATTTATGTAACCGGTAATAAAACTGCCGATACCTGGAATACCAAGACCAGCAAGGCCGATTTTTATTATATCAAGGGCGTTGTGCAAAAAACATTTGAAGCAATGGGTATTGCATCCGTAGAAATGGAAAGCATGGCCGGTGGAGCAAGGTTTTTATTAAAGCAGGATGTATTGGCAACGATCCAGGATTTGGATAAAGCCATCTTGAATAAATTCGATATTCGTCAGGCTGTTTGTTATGCCGATATTGATTGGGATAAATTAATAGCAGCGGCTAAAAAAACGACTTTGAAATTTAAGGAGATTCCGAAGTTCCCGGCGGTGCAGCGCGACTTGGCCCTGGTGGTGAATAAATCGGTGAGCTACGAGCAGATAGAAAAAATTACGCAGTCATTAAAGATTAGCAAGTTGACATCTTTGAACTTGTTTGATGTATTTGAGAGTGAAAAACTGGGAGCCGGTAAAAAATCGATGGCCGTGAGTTTTATATTTCAGGATGAAGAAAAAACCATGACCGATAAGGATACCGATGCTATCATGGCGAAGATTACGGCGGCCTATGAAAAAGAATTGCAGGCAGAAATAAGAAAATAAAGTATAATTTTATTTATCATTCAATCGAATATTGTTGACTGTTATCAAAGAGCATATCAATAGAATTAGCAGCAAGCTGCAGTTGCTGGTAAAGGACTATCAGTTGTTGAAAAAAGACAATCAACGGCAGACGGCGCTCATCAAAGAATTGGAGGCAGAGAAGCTGGCTTATAAAGAGG
>Ga0194063_10000696_pt1 | contig 23712 bp, 18 predicted proteins | sample SepL3720m_MetaG_FD_155459 | JGI IMG/M metagenome (GOLD analysis project Ga0194063, IMG submission 155459) | Anoxic zone freshwater microbial communities from boreal shield lake in IISD Experimental Lakes Area, Ontario, Canada - Sep2016-L373-20m | ecosystem: Environmental > Aquatic > Freshwater...
GGCATATATAGACGGCATGTACAATCAAGCAGGATCAGGTGCAGGACAGACTAAGCTAGCAAATGCAGCAACTTTCACTACCACTAATTATTTTTGGTCGTCGTCGGAGTTGTCTGGCACTCCGGCAAACGCTTGGCGCGTCTACTTGAGCTACGGCCATACGGGCAACTTCAGTAAGACTAGTTCCACCGCTGTGCGGTGCGTAGCGCGGGACTGAAATTAGAATTTAATAATTTTTTTATTTTCCCATTTTCCCTTTGGTTTTATCTTCCGATCGATAGATCGGAAGATTCGCGACAAAAAATTATATTGAAAAAGATTGTAAAGTGGTGTAAATTATTGTTGCGATGAATTAAAAATTAAAGTGGGAAAGAATCATATTGGGCCTAAATTGCTATTTGTAAGTGTACTTTTGTAAGATTGGCTTTATGGAAGTATTGACTTCTGTAAAGTGTATTGGCAGAAACTTTATTTAAATTTGTGTTATTTTCTCTGGTAGAAATGAAAAGCAACCAAAATTTATTAACAAATGAATATTCAAAACTGGTCTCAAATATTAAACAAATTTTAGAACAGGGGAGAAATAAAGCGTATCAATCAATAAATCATGTTTTGACTAAAACTTATTGGGATGTTGGTAGGCAAATTGTTGAGTTTGAACAGGGGGGAAAGAAAAGGGCTGGTTATGGAGAAAGAATTCTAAAAACCTTGAGCAAAGAGTTGATAGATGAGTTTGGTAAGGGATTTTCACTTACAAATTTAAAACAAATGAAATCGTTTTATCTCATTTATTCAAAAGGTCAGAAAGTGTCTGACCTTTTGTTCAAATTGTCCTGGTCACACTATGTTCGCCTTATGACAATAAAAAATTCAGATGAAAGAAAGTTTTATGAAATTGAATGTGAAAAAAATAGTTGGTCGCTTCGAGAATTAAACAGACAATTTGATTCAGCTTTATTTGAAAGGCTTGTGCTCAGTAAAGATAAAGAAGGGGTGAGGGAGCTATCGCAAAAAGGACAGCTAGTTGAGAAAGCGGAGGACGCCTTAAAAGAGCCTTATGTGCTTGAATTTCTTGGACTGGAAGAAAGTTGTAAATACTCAGAAGGAGAATTGGAAACTGCAATCATAAGTAACTTGGAAGGATTTTTATTGGAACTGGGGCGTGGATTTACATTTGTTGCAAGGCAAAAAAGAATCACGAATAAATCGGAACATTATTTTATCGATTTGGTCTTTTATAACCGCCTTCTGAAATGTTTTTTTCTTATTGATTTGAAAATCGGAAAACTTACACATCAGGATTTGGGACAAATGCAAATGTATGTGAATTATTTTGATAGAGAAATCAAAGAAGATGATGAAAATAAGACAATCGGGGTAGTTTTAAGTAAAGAGAACAATAAATTTGTCGTCGAATACACCTTACCAAAGGATATTCAGGTTTATGCAAAACAGTATCAGCTATATTTACCCAAAAAAGAGGAGCTAATAAAGCAGATTAGCGGTCTTTAAGTTATATAAAATTTTTAATTTATAATTATCCAACATGAAAAACTTAAAAATATTATTAACAACATTATTATTATTCGGGATTTTCCCGGCACTTTCCATTCTTGTCTCTGCTGCAGGCACGGTGAATGTTAACGGTACTGCTGAGATCGTCAGTACTGGCGGTACATTTCTGTTTGATACCAACAATAGTGATGTCACTGTCGATTCTGCTACTGGTGACATGAGCGGGTTTGTCTGGTCAGAGGAGTTGGGGTGGGTGGATTTTGACAATAACGGAGGTGCTAATCCTGCGAAAGTGAATTTGACAACTGGAAGAATTTCAGGACTTGCATCTACATCCAATACCGATGGAGTGCTTGATTTTAGCAACTACAACAGCAATGCGACTGTGAATTTAACTACTGGTGGAATATCAGGATATGCCTGGTCAGAGGATCTCGGGTGGGTGGATTTTTCCAGTGCCAGAGTAGCTGGATCACTTTTGTCGCTGATCCAAACAGGTCAAAATGCGCTTCCAGTTGTGCTGGGAGCAATCCCCTTAATTGGACTTTCAGTATTTCTCACGAAGAGAAGCAAGAAGAATTAATCACAAAAATTTTAAGAGTGATATTTAATTTTCTCGAGCATAGCTCACAAAGTACTTCGATTTGAAATAAAATTTCATCCATTGTAGTATAAATCATGTCAACTGCCCTAGTACTTGGAAATGGAAATTTACTGATCAATCTTGATGAGAAGCTTAATCTCACCGATTTTTATTGGCCTCACGTCGGTCAGGAGAATCACCTCGCCCGGACTTGTAATGAATTGTTTCTATTTTATAATAATCAGGCTTCTGATTTAGCAAGTTCAGATTGGCAAATCAGTTTTGATTATGCTCATGATTCCCTAGTTGCAAATAGCAAATTTGTGAATGAAAAATTACAGCTGGAAATCCATTTTCAGGATACTGTTTTATCAGACCGGGATATCTTTTTGCGCTTAATTAAAGTTAAAAATCTCAGTAATACTGCCTGTAATCTCAAATTAATTTTCAAACATAATTTCCAGATTCTCGAAAATAATGTCGGAGATACAGCGATTTGGTATCCCTATGTGAATTTGATGTGTCATTACAAAAAAGATCGCTATATCGGTGTAGGTACTTCCCAGAATTTTTATCAGTATAATGCTGCCGGTCCTTTGGATAATGCCGGTCAGGGATCTATTCCAGATGTTAGTGGAGAGCTGGCATTCAATGCTGTCGCGACCGGGACAGTGCAGTCTTGTGTTTCTTATCAATTTGATGTTGCTCCTAGTGAAGAAGCAAATACAGATTATTTTATAGTAGTTGGTCGCAGTTTTGCTGATCTGGAAAATGAAGCTCGTTATGTTAGATTGAAAGGCAGTTTACATTTACTCAACACAGTACAATTATATTGGAAAAATTGGGTAAGATCTAAAACTGATAATTTTTTTGATCATCGTTTTCCGCGAATTTTTTTCAATTACCGGGATAATGAAGCAATGATTGAACTATACAAAAAATCGTTGCTCATCGTTCGTACCCATATGGACAATCAGGGGGCGGTGATTGCTTCTACTGATACTACCATGCTCAAAGCAGGTGGGACAGATTCATATGCATATTTTTGGCCTAGAGATGGTGCGATGACCGTGCTGGCTTTGATCGAAGTGGGTTTCGGTGATCTGGTGAAATCATTTTTTCATTATCTCGCTAAAGTGATCAATCGCGATGGTTATATTTTACACAAATATTATGCTGACAGTGATTCCGGACTTGCCAGTAGCTGGCATCCCTGGGTCGATCAGCAAGGGAAAATTCAGTTGCCGATTCAGGAGGATGAAACAGCTTTGGCACTTTATGCTCTTTGGAAACATAATCAGCGCTTTGCCGATCAGGAATTTCTCAATCAAATGTGGGGAAAATTGGTTTTACCGGCAGCTAATTTTTTGGTGAATTATCGTTTTGGCACTGGTGCAAAAATCATGGCTTTGGAAGAAGATATCCGTTATCAGGAAATTGGTTCACTTGATGAACAATATGCCAGCTCTGGCTTACCTTTACCAAGTTACGATCTCTGGGAGCAGGCGAGAGGAATTAATTTGTTTACAGTGGCTGCAGTGTATGCCGGACTAAAAGCAGCTAGTAATCTTGCGGAAGTGGCTGGTCACAATGAAGAGCAGCAACGCTTTAGTAGTGTAGCTGATCAAATTAAACAGTCAGTTGAAAAACACATGTATGACGCTGATTCGCACAGTTTTATCAACCGAATTTATTTAGATCCGGTTACGAAAACCTGTATTTTTGATAAACAATTAGATAGTTCGATAAGTGCTTTGTGGAAATTTGAAATGTTTGCTGTGGATGATCCTAGAATTGAAAAAGTGATGGACCAAATTGCTAAAAATCTCTGGGTGAAAACCAAAATTGGCGGGATTGCCAGGAAAGAAGCAGATCATTATTTTCAAGTGGTGAAGCATAATCCTGCCATACCGGGTAATCCCTGGTTTATCAGCACGCTTTGGCTGGCTCAGTATTGGTTGGAAAAAAATAATATTCAGCAAGCACGTGTCTATTTGGAATGGGTACTTAAACATGCCGATAAAACCGGCTTGATGGCCGAACAGGCAGATCCTCTATCTGGTTTCGGAATTTCAGTGAAACCTCTGATCTGGTCGCAAGCTGAGTATATTCATACGATTAATTTGTTGAAAAAGCTTGCGTAGCAAGCAGGAGGGGTTGCAGATCTGCAACCTCTCCTGGTATCAAGTAGGAAAAAGAGTTTGTAGTGTCCAAAAATTTTTGGACAGTTAGCATTAGAAATGAAAATATTAACAAATTAACGGATTAATCCTGAAATATGTTCAGGAAACAAATTAAAAAGATAAAAATTATGAATTTTGAGATAGGATTAAGCAGTTAATTTTTTAAAATTTATTAATGCAACTAGGGAAGAAAATAGCAATTTATCTAATTTTACTTTTGGGGTTGTCATTACTTTTCACAATATTAATGCATATGATCCCATCAGATTCTGAAATGGGTGGTATTACAATCTATTTAATGGATGTTGCTATCATTGAATTTTTAGGATTAATGGTTTTTGTAGTCAGACTAGTATATATGTACCTGACTAAACATATGAAGATTCTGGAATTAATTTTTGTATTAACAATATTTTTAGTCTTACCTATTCCTGTAGCAGGTTTTACAGATAGTATTGGCACAAAGATGCAAACAAAGATTTTAAATTCAGAGTATTTAATGAATAAATATAAGGAGTATCAAGGTATCTCAATTTATCTTAATCAAAGAAGGGCAATTTATTCTCAATGTGATTTAAGTAAATTTGAAGTTCAGATTAATGTTGAATTGAAAAAAGATAGAGTGTTGATTTTTCGGAAAGTAACTCTTAATAAATTGAGTGATTCTTATCCAATAATAACAAATATAAATTTTGAGCCGGTAACAGAAAAGAATAAATATGGTGAGACAATAATCATTGGATACAAAGTCCCCAAAGGTAAACAATCAATAACTCTTTCGGGTGAGGAACCATTTGTTTTGGAGGTTTATGATGGTACTGCCCCAATTTTTACAATGGAATCATTTAATGGAACTAAAACTTATGAAAAAGTGTTTCGTGACAACTTAACCAATGATTCTTTTCTTGCTCAAACGCAAGGTGTTTCCTTAGAGAATCCAAGCTGTAAAAATGTTATTCATAATCCTAATTTGCAAATATTTCTGACTAAATATGTAGCAGTTCAAGCTATTTATGGAAATGAGGTACTATCAAGTGATGAACTGGGAAAGAATTTATTTTATCTAAATGTTGCTGAAAAGAATATTAAAATAGCTACTGTGGATACAAAAATGGAATCAAGAGAGCTGCCAAGCCTACCTTCTTCAACAACGTTTAAAGTCCAAAATAAATTTACTGGTCAGTCGATTCCGGTTTATACAGAAAAAATTATGGTACAGAATTCCCTGCATAAAGAATTACAGGTATTCGAAGGCAACATTTATTCTTTTCCGGAACCAATTAAATTTGATGATTGTTGGGTATATTTTGAAAAACTAGATGAGACCCAAAATGGACTAATTCTCTTAAAATCGATTACAACAATTATTGAAAATTTAGAGCCAATTGTGTATACCGAAGTACTGATTAAATAATAACTAATCTTCATCTTCTGTCTACTGACTACCGACTTTCGGGTCCCGCTCACCGTTTCCAGTTACTCTCCGTAAATACTCTTTAATATTTTTTCTGGTAGCTGATTGAGAAAGAGATTTTCGTAGTCTTCATTAAGAATTTGCGTGACAAAAATGTCATAAGTCGCAGTACAAAGATATTTATTGGGGAAAAAGATAATTTGCAATGTGACGGGTTGATCTTTGTGAGAGACAGGATGGCGAAGTGCCAAAGGAAATTCCAGTAAAGGTAATTGGATACGTTCAGTAATTTTGTCATAATGAGAAGTATGGAGGTGATATTGTTCAATTCTGATTCCCTCTTTCTCCCAAAAAGTTTTAATATCCTGAAAATAGAGCTGGTGTAATGTCTGATCAAAAACCGGCAAAATTTCTGAGATTTTACTACTTTGACAATTGAGTGGTTGGAGAGGATGGCAATAAAGAAAAATAGCAATTCCAGCTCTACGAATAATTTGTTTGTCGAGAAAATCGATGATGGAGTCCGGTGGATCAAAGATAACACCATGTAATTGTAGCTGATGTCCGGCAAAAAGAATCCGGTTAATCAGTTTAACTTCATCGGGAATATATGATTTAAAAACCTGAGAATTGAGCATGATAAATGTGTTTGAATTATAAGTATTTTAAAGTATCAAATATCAAGTATCAAGTATCAAGTATCAAGTATCAAGTATCAAGTTACTAACTTTTTCGCCTTGCCAGTTGTCATATTTTTCTTTAGGATAATAGTTATATTATTTCATAATTATGAGTCTCACTGCCAAACATTTTCATAATGATAGTTCGATTCGTGGTATTTACAAGCAGGATCTCACAGAGCAACAAATCGCTCAAATTGCCAGTACTTTTTTCACAATGATTCGTGGTGATCAGATTTTGATTGCGTATGATAATTTTGCTGGCGCAAAGACAATTGCCTCCATTTTTGCATTTTATGCAGAAGTACAACAGAAACAATTGGATTCACTGGAAATGGATGTACCGGATGTTTTTAATTTTGCCATAAAGACTTTTAATTATAGTGGTGGTATTTATATTGGTACTGATCTTTCTCAAAAAGATGGTTTAATAATTCAGTTATTGCTTGAAGGTGGTTTGAAGCTTAATTGGGAGCAATTTCTGACAATTTATCATAGTCAGAATGATTTACAATTACCACAAACTTTTCCAGTGATTAGTTTGAATTATAAAGATTATTCCAGTGAATTTGCTCATTATTTATTTTCTAAAGTAGAATTAAATTCATTAAATCATTTTAACATTGCCGTAGAATGTAATAATGGTTTAGCAGGAAATTTTTTAGTAAAAATTTTTCAGCAAATTGCCAATCTGGAAGTGATTTATTTACATCAAGAGCCACATCCCTATTTTCCACATCAAAGACCATTGATCAATAAACTAGAGCTCTCTCAGCTTCAGACCCTGATCAAAGCTAATGATTGTGATCTTGGTATTATTGCTGATCAATATGGAGCAAACCTGATGATCTGCGACGAAGTTGGTGAAATAGTGCCTGCTGGTATCATTTTAGCTGGCTTAAAAGATCATTATCATGATGAATTTGCCGGTGATTTTCTCATCATTGAAGAAGTATTATTATTAATAAAAATGTTAAATGATAAAAATATTTCTTTAACTCAATTTGTAGAAGCATATAAACAGCCTGAAGTAGGAGTATCTAAACCCTTAGTAAATTTAACTGAGATTAAAGCAAAATTCGAGTATTTGCTTGATAATCTTTGGTATACTTGGAATCCACACTTTATTTTACCAATTATTGATTTATATGGTGATGGCTGGCGTAAAAACTCTGCTCCCAAAGAATTTATCTCACAGTTTGGTGTCAAAAGGCTGGAGCAGATTTTGGGCGATAATGCTCAGGGAATTAGTGATAGTTTTCGTTTATTTCAACATTATTTACATCAGACTAAATGGTTTGGTAATTATGCCGAACAATCATTTTATCAAAAACTGCATCAGCATCCGATTGCCTATTTTAGTTTGGAATTTGGTTTAGTAGATTGGCTGCAAATATATTCTGGAGGACTAGGTGTACTTGCTGGAGATTACTTAAAAGAAGCTAGTGATCTGGGAGTTCCGGTCGTGGGAGTTGGAATTTTTTATCATGAAGGATATTTTCACCAGGATTTTGGTGAATATGGTGAACAGTTGGAACGATATCTCAATCAGGATCCGGTAGATTATCCATTGGAGCTGGTTACTGATACAGAAGGTAATCAATTGAATATCATGGTAGAAGTGGCTGGGCATCAGGTTTTTATTCGTGCTTGGAAACTAAAAGTTGGAGCAGTTCCGCTTTATTTAATCGATACTAATTACGATAAAAATAAAAATTGGGATGACCGGATGATCACCGGGCATCTTTATGGTGGTGATGAAGATACACGGATTCGTCAGGAAATTGTATTAGGAATTGGTGGCGCCAGGTTATTAAAAGCCATACAAATCGAACCTAGTCTTTATCACATGAATGAAGGTCATTCCGGTTTTCTGGTTTTGGAAGAAGCTAGTCAGTTTGTGAAAACTGGTTATAATTTTTCTGAAGCAGTTACTAAAGCAGCCAATAAGCTGGTTTTTACGAATCATACATTAAAACAGGCTGGCAATGATGTTTTCAGTCATGATCTAATTACCAAACATTTAGGTTCATATACCGATGATTTAAATACTGATTTGGAAAGTATTTTCAATTTAGGTAAAGATGACCAATACGCCAATGGAAAATTTTCGATGACTACACTGGGATTACGTCATGCCCGGATCAGTAATTCAGTTAGTATTTTACATGGCATGGCTGCAAAGAAACTTTGGCCAGAATATACTTTACATCCAGTTACCAATGGTGTGCACATGCCTACCTGGGTTAGTCCGGAAATTCATGATATTTTAGATAAATTTGTGGGTGAATCCTGGCATTATCCAGAAATATCAGTTGATTTAAGCAAAATTTTAGCAATTCCTGCCCAAGCCATCTGGCAAGCTCACCTGGTTCGTAAAACCAAATTAATTACCTCGTTAAATAATGAGCTGGGTTTAGGGCTCGATCCAGATGCTTTGACTATCGCCTGGTCTAGGAGATTAGCTTCCTATAAAAGACCGGATTTGATTACTCAGGATATTGAAAGATTGAAAAAAGTTGTCAATTATCCTAATCGCCCTGTACAAATTCTTATTGCTGGTAAGGCTCATCCCAAAGACACTCTTGGTAAAGAAATTCTTCAAAAAATGAATGCAGCTTTAAATATTCCTGAATTTCGTAATAAGGTAGTAATTATTCCCGGTTACAATTGGCAGCTGGCAAGACGAATGACTAGCGGTGCAGATATTTGGTTGAATACTCCCTACCGTTTCGAAGAAGCTTCTGGTACTAGTGGCATGAAAGCTTGTGCCAATGGTGTTCTTCAGCTTACCACCAAAGATGGCTGGACTGATGAAATTGATTGGTTCAAAAAAGGTTGGGTAATTAGTGAAGACAATAGTATTCAATCATTATTTGATACCCTAGAATTTCAGATCATGCCATTATTTTTTGATGCTCATCCAGGTGAACCGAACCAATATTGGGTGGAGATGATGTTGAATTCGATGCTGTTAGTGTTGCAGAATTATTCAACAACCAGAATGTGGAAAGACTATCTGGAAAAAATATATAAACAGGTAGTGTTTTAAGCTTCGAATATTTTCAAGTAATCAAAATTCCTTAGCTCAATATTTAAAGCCTTTATACTCAATTCTGATTCATGACCCAGCATTTCCCAGATCATCATAATAGTTTGTTCCCAATCATGACCTAACTGTCCCAGACTAAATCTCAAGACAAACTCAGATGTTTCTAAATTCGTGCCAACAAAAGTGATTTTTCTAGTAGCCAGTTCATCAATAAAATCAGATACAATTTTATCATCCTCGTAAGTTACCCATGCTGGAATATCTTTACCTATGCTATCACTGGGGTATTTAATATTGAAAGCTGTGACATCGATACTATTTGATTTCTGTAAATGCTTAAATAGATATTTCAATGGTTCCCGCCAATCATTTAATGATTTTTGTGTTCTTATCAGCAAAATTAAAAAATGATTTATTTCTGCTGGAGTTCCTTCGATGTTCGGATAATTTTTATTTTTTGCAAACTCACAAATAAAATTAAAGATTTCTTTATCTCCCTCATCAGGCAATGTATATCTGTATTTTGGCGGATTATGAATACTCATAATTATAATTAATAAACAAATGTTCTAGTTGTAATCACATAGGCAAGACCGCACGCTTTAGCCCTAGCTATCAGCTGGTTCGCCCCTGGCGAAAATTAAAATCAAAAATCAGGCTGACTGGACTTGAACCAGCAGTCTTACGGACCCCATCCGTACGCTTTAGCCAATTAAGCTACAGCCTGAGAAAATAAAAGAACAATCACAAAACTTGTATTTAGCCTCAGCCAGAGGCTGATGAGCCTTTGGCTCAAATTAAGCTACAGCCTGAGCAAATCTTTTTCGAGTTACGATCTTAATTCTACCAGAAATTTTGGATTATTGAACATTTTAATATGAATAATCGACATATTTTTTTGTATAATCATTTCATGATGCCAGATTTTAATTGAAAGAATATGAAAGCTAGAAAAATTTTCATATCCTAAATTAAATTTTTCCAAAATTGCTTAACCAAAGTAGGTAAAATTATGGGTGAGAAAAAATATAAAAATAAATATAAAATAGGTTCAATTCGTCTCAAATCATGGGATTATAGAAGTGAAGGGTATTATTTTATCACTATATGCACCAAGGGCAGGATTCATTTTTTTGGAGAAATTGAAAAAGCTGTCATGATAAAAAATAATTTTGGTGAAATTGCAGAAAAATATTGGAAAGAAATCCCAAAACATTTTACCGATGTGACATTGGATGAATATATTATTATGCCAGATCATATTCATGGAATAATTATTATTTCAGATGGCAACCAGCATGGTAATGGTAATGGTAATGGTGGATGTGTTGCATGCAACACATCCACCATGTCAATTTATTCCAAAATTACCCCGAAACCGGGTTCAATTTCTACAATAATCCGATCATTTAAATCTGCATGTACAAATGAAATTAATAAATCCCAAAACAAAATTCAATTTGGATGGCAATCCCGTTTTTATGATCATATCATTCGTGATGAAGCATCATTGTGTAGAATTCGGAAATATATTATTAATAATGTTAAAAAATATAAAGAACCTAATTATTGAACATTTTAAGTTAATAAAAATGAAATTTTTCTGTATAATGTAGCTTGTTGGAAATCGGTAATTGATATTTGACAATTATTTATGGTGACGTAGCCAAGCTGGCTAAGGCAAGGGTCTGCAAAACCCTCATGCGCGGGTTCGATTCCCGCCGTCACCTAAATTGAAAAAGATGACTTACGAGGGGAAAAATATTCTCCTGTACCATAAAGGATACAGGATGAACCAAGAGTAATGTTCGTAAACTCACAAACTCTTGAGTTAGATTCCCGCCGTCACCTTTAGAGATTATTGATTGACAAATAGTGACTCTTTCAAGATAATTGACTAGCTCATTAAAAAAATGATATTTAATTTTGTGCCGTGGTGGTGAAATTGGTATACACGTTGGACTTAAAATCCAATGGCCTTTATCGGCCGTGCGGGTTCGATTCCCGCCCGCGGCACCAGATCTGAATGTGGTTTTGCTACATTTGTCCCGCTCTTTACACGATTATATTTACTCAAATTTCCTTTTTTGGCTGTAATGCGTATGGAGAATTTGCTCCTGTCTCTCGTGTGATAGCTTGTTCAGATATGTTTCAAAAACTTCTTTTACTATTGGGTTTAGATGTGCTTTTCGAAGTTGCATAGTATCATCAATATTGTATAGGCCTTTAATTCGTTTTGCTATGATACGATTTGTAGATGGTATAGGCTGACCACCTCCACCAATGCATCCACCTGGGCAAGCCATGACTTCGATGTAATGATATGCATCTGGATTTCTTTTAAGTTCTTCGATCACTATCTCGGCATTTTTGACAGTAGTGATTACACCGACTTTCAAATCTAAATCGCCAATTTTTATTGTTGCTTTTTTGATTCCATTCATTCCTCTGACTGATTCGAATTCTACTTTATCAAGTTCTTTTCCAGTTACGTAATAATACGCAGATCTCAGCGCTGATTCCATGACACCGCCTGTAGCTCCGTAAATAGCTGCTGCTCCAGAATATTGGCCAACAGGATCGACTTCAGTTTCTTCCAGCATTGGAAGATCTACATTATGTTTTTTTAGCATTTTAGCAGCTTCCCTTACTGTCAAAACATGATCTACAGGTTTCATTCCATCTATTAATAATTTTTCGTGATTTGATTCATATTTTTTGGAGGTACAAGGCATCAGAGATACAACTACAATCTTCTTGGGATCAATATTATTTTTTTCTGCCCACCATGTTTTGAATATTCCGCCACTATGTATCTGCGGAGATCGGGCAGTAGTCAAATTTGGAATTAATTCTGGATGATAAAATTCTATAAATTTTACCCATCCCGGACAACATGATGTAAACATTGGCAGCACTCCTTTATTTTGAATGCGGTCAGCAAGTTCTTTAGCTTCTACAATTGTAGTGATATCAGCTCCCATATTTACATCAAAGACATAATCAAAACCAAGCTTTTTGAGAGCGGTATTCATTTTTTTGGTCAGATCCAATCCGATTTCCTGATTAAATTCTTCTCCAATACTGACTCTTACTGATGGAGCCATTTGAGCGATGACTATTTTGTCCGGATTATTAAGTGCTTTTTCCACAGCCTCGATATGGCTTTGTTCTCTAGCTGCCTCCACTGGACAATGAACTGTGCATTGTCCACAGTAAACACAGTCAATTTTTGGATCTTTACAAAAGGTCACATGAGTACCTGCTCCTTTGCCCTCGAGTTTTAAAAAACCAACTCCAATTTTTTTACAAACTTTGACGCATTTATTACAGGCAATACAAAGGCTTGGATCTAACTCAGCTGCAGTTGCCATCTTATGTATTGGATCATTGATTTCTTTCTTCTCATATTTATCTGTATCGACCTTGTTATCATCCAATATTTTTTCTGTTTTGGAAAAGTAGCCTTTTTGAATTGTTGGTGATTTCTTTTTATAGCCTGCAAATAAAAGTTCCATATTCTTTTTACGAAGTATTTGGATTTCCGGGGAGTTGGTAGAAACTTTTAAACCATCTTTTGCTTTCATCGTACAGGAAGTATTTATCTGTCCGGTCAACTCGTCTTTAACAAGACAAACTCGGCAATTAGCGTCAATTTCTAAATCCTCATGATAGCAGAAATGGGGAATATCAATACCATTATCCGTTGCTACCCTTAAGATAGACTGTCCTTCTTCGCATATAATTTCTTTATCGTCTATATAAATTTTTACGTTATTTTTCATTGTTGAGAATATTTTCAAGATAAGAATTAATTGGAGTATAAATAGACCGGCCTAGAGCACAAAAAGATGTTATTTTCAGATCTTCGGTAAGTTCAGAAATTTCATGCCAGGGTATCTTATCACCTTCTTTTAAATTTCCGACTAATTTATAGAGCTGATAAGTGCCTTCTCGACAGGGTGTACACTTACCACAGCTTTCTTTACTGTAAAATTCCAACCATTTTTTTAGAAGCGTAAGGGCTGATGTTTTTTCGGAATAGACTTCGATAGAGCCTGCACCACCTACTTTTTCTGAGCTCATTTGTTTTTTATTTAGGACTGGACCGCTAGCACTTCCTCCGATTTGAGCGAAAAAATTAGATTCATCATCCCAGTTATTGGATTTTTGTAAAATTTCTTTGATAGAATCTGAAGCTAGATATTGATAAACTCCTGGATTTTTCAAATCACCGGAAATACAGTAAAAACGCTTATCTTCAAATTTATCTTCAGATACCAGTGCTACATTGTAGAGTGTCTCCACGTTATGAATTAATGTAGGGCATCCGAATAGTCCGGCATCTGATGGGTAAGGTGGTTTTAAACGTGGTTCTACTCGTTGTTTCTCGATGGCATTTAGCAGTGCAGTTTCTTCACCTCCAATATAACTTGGTTCTTCAATATAGAATGTAAAATTATAACCATCTTGTTCGTATGTTTTAACTAGTTCTTTTAATTTTTCTCCAACTTCATCGTAATAATTTTTATTGATATTAAAATATGCCTCTTTGGTCTCGATAAAATCCATAGCCAGTTTCATGCCCTTCAGTACTTTATCTGGATAATTTTTTAAAATGAATATATCTTTAAATAATCCAAGCTCGCCTTCACTGGCATTACATATTACATATTTTTGTTTTCCTTGAGCTTTTTTTACGAACTCCCACTTAGTAACTGTAGGAAATTCCGCTCCACCTCGGCCAATGAGTTGTGCTAAACGGATTTTTTCGAGTAATTCTTCGTTCATGCTTTTTTAGATAATTTTAGAATAATATAGGTAATGAAACCGCCTGCTAGAGCTGTGATCAGCTGAGGCCAAGTCATCATTGTGACTGCTTTGGAAAGTATTTTTTCATTTAATAAACTGGATCCCAAAAATGTAACAGAAATAACTAAAAAGAGAAACTTGGCGATTGAGCTCACTAATACACCAAGTACAAAATTCTTTTTTTGCAATTTAGAAAATATACCAACATAGATAGTATTACTAATCATAATAAAAGGGACCATGGGAGCAAGAGATAAAGGTAGTAATCCGCTTGATAGAGCAACTGTACTTGGTACAAGTCCTAGTGAAATTGCAGCAACAGGACCATTGATTATTGCTGTTAACAATAGAAGTGCATTGATGATTGGTCCTGTAAGCAGTTGGTTATGAATAAGTGCAGGAATAAATAAAATTAACAGTCCTAAAGAAAGAAAGCTAAGTTCTTTTTTAAATTTGGGAAAAAAAGAAAAAATAATTTCTTTATTTGATTCTAGATATTTACGCATAAGTTTTTAATAATAAATAATATATACTTTGATTCAGTTAATAAATATGCCATATCAGTAAAAAATTTGCAATATTTATTAAATTTGTATTGAAATACATTGCATGGTGATATTAGATTGTTATAATATTATTATCGATTTACTTTAGAATATTTACAATTAATGCTGATTTTAAACTTAAAAACGTATACAGAAAGTACCAATGATAATATTTATAGGCTTTTAGATGCAGTTTTCAAACTGGTAGAACAAACACCTAAATATAATGAAATAATATTTTGTGCGGTAAATCAGCTTCAGATTTTACAAGCAAAAGAAAAATATCCTGCTTTAAATTTCATTTCCCAATCTTGTGATTTAGTCAATCAAGGTAGTACCACTGGCAGTATTCCTGTTGATTTACTATTATCTGCTGGTATCAATTATTCTGTCATCAATCATGCCGAGAAGCGAGTCTGGGATGAAAATTTTGTCTCCAAGCTTGATGAATATCAAGAAAAAATGAAATTTGTAGTATGCTGTGAGAATAAAGATGAAGTAAATGAGTTACTTACAATAAAACCATTGGCAATAGCCTATGAAAATAAAGAGCTTATCGGTAGTGGTAAATCTATTACAGAGGAAAATCCTGACGGTGTGATGCAGTTTATCAATATTGCAAAAGGAAAAACAAAAGTGATTCTGGGAGCAGGTATCAGTAGTGGCCAAGATGTGGCAAAAGGCTTAGAAATGGGTGCAGAAGGATTTATTCTGGCATCAGCTTTTGTCAAAGCAAATGATCCCTACGCCAAATTGCTAGAGTTATGTAAACCATTTTTGAAGACAGAAGATAGAAGTTAAAAGGCAGAAGTTAAAAGTTAAAAGTCAGAAGTTAAAAGTTAAAAGTTAAAAGTTAAAAGTCAGAAGTCAGAAGTTAGAAGTTAGAAGTTAGAAGTTTCAGCCATAGGCTGGTAGACCTTTGGCATAAGAAGCTATTAACTAATAACTATTAACTATTAGTTTTTAGTTTTTATCTTTTATCTAATTCTCATTATGGCAACAAAAATTGCAATCAACGGCTTTGGCCGGATCGGGAGAATGCTTTATCGTGCTCTTCTGGAAAAAAACATGCTCAATGGAGCAGTAGAGGTAGTAGTAGTGAATGATATTGTTTCAGCAGATAATCTGGCATATCTTCTCAAATATGATTCAGTGCATGGTGTGCTGAAAGATGAAATTAAAGCAGTAGGTACTGATAAAATTATGATTGGTAAGCGGGAATTAAAAACAATTTCACTCCGCACTACCCCAGACCAATTACCCTGGAAAGATTACGGCATCGATATCGTAGTTGAATCTACTGGTCTTTTTACCAAAGATCAAACATATAATGGACATCTGACTGCTGGCGCTAAGAAAGTTATCATCTCAGCACCCAGTGATAGTGATGTCAAAACTATTGTAATTGGGGTCAATGATGATGATTACCAAGGTGAAGCTGTTGTATCTAATGCCAGCTGTACCACGAATTGTTTAGCACCATTGGTACATGTATTATTGAAGGAAGGTATCGGTTTAAAAGAAGGTTTGATGACTACAATTCATAGTTACACAGCGACTCAGGTTTTACTGGATGGACCTTCTCGAAAGGCATACCGGGATGGTCGTGCCGGAGCAGTCAATATTATTCCTGCAACTACTGGTGCAGCTAAAGCTGTAGCAATAGTATTACCGGAAACCAAAGGAAAACTTACTGGTATGGCATTTCGCGTGCCAACTTATGATGTTTCTACAGTAGATTTGACATTTAAACCAGAAAGAGAAACCAGCCTTACCGAAATCAATGCTCTGATGAAAAAAGCCAGCGAAACTTATCTCAAGGATATCTTAGGTTATACAGAGGAGCCAGTTGTTTCCAGCGATTTCATTCATGATCCCAGATCCAGCATTTATGATGCTACAGCCTGTATCGAACTCAACCCGACATTCTTTAAGCTCATTTCTTGGTATGATAATGAATGGGGTTATTCCAATCGTATTGTAGATTTAATTGCTAAAATTATTAAATAAGAAAAAATGTATAAAAGAGAAAATCTTCCGGCTTTGCTGGAAAAAGCTTCATATGTCAACGCACCACTAAGCTCCAGTCGAGTTTTGGTACGTGCCTGCCTCAATGTACCATTAAAAAATGGTGTGATTCAGGATGTGACTCGTATTGAAGAAGCATTACCATTATTTAAAGAACTGCAAGAGCAAGCAAAAAGAGTTGTAATCATGGCTCATTTGGGTAGACCGGAAGGAATAGACCCAGAGCTTTCTTTAAAACCTGTTCAAGTGTATCTCTCGGAAAAGTTAGGTGAAGCAGTTACTTTGATTACTTCAGTTTCTGATGAAGCTCTCAATTCTCGAGCTGTGGATTATCAAAAAGATAAACGATTTTTTCTTTTGGAAAATATCCGTTTCTTCCCGAGTGAAAAAACCAAAAATGAGCAGGAAAAAATCAATTTTGCTCAGCAATTGGCAAATTTGGGAGATATTTTCATCAATGATGCTTTTCCTGATTACAATGAATCAGTTTCCACATTAGAGGTACCCAAATTGATGCCGGCTTATTTCGGACCAGCGTTACTTCGGGAAGTTAAAGCTTTTTCACAATTAGGGGAAGCTACTCATCCCTATTTAGCAATGTTAGGAGGAGCTAAACTGAGTGAAAAACTGGATGCGATGAATGCACTTCTGGAATCAGCAGATCAGATTTTAATTGGTGGCGCTATGGCCTATACATTATTGGCTGCCAAGGGAATCGGTACTGGAAATTCATTACTGGAAAAGGATAAAATTGAACTGGCCAAGTCTATGCTGGCTAAATATGGTGATAAAATCGTTTTACCAGAAGATCATGTTTGTGTAAATGAGTTTAAAGATCCAGAAAGCCCTGATGCTGTTACAATAACTACAGATCAAGTAATTCCAGGAGAGATGATCGCAATAGATATCGGTCCCAAAACAGTTGCTAAGTATGTTGAAATAATTGCTGAGGCGAAAACAATTCTTTGGAATGGTCCAATGGGTGTTTTTGAATGGACAAATGCTGGTCAGGCAACCAAAACTATTGGTGAAGCCATTGTGGCTAATAATCAAGCTTTCTCGATAGCTGGTGGTGGTGATTCCATTGCAGCTATTAATAAATATGGTCTACTGGGAATTAACCATGTTTCTACAGGAGGTGGAGCCATGCTTGCATATTTGTCTTATGAAACATTTCCAGTGTTGGATATTATTTTGGATAAATATTCAGTGTGATTTGAGAAAATTGCAATTTGAAAAGTATATTAAAAAACTCCAGCCTTTGCTGGAGTTTTTGGTAATGCTATCAGCTACTAGATACTAGCTACCAGATACTAGATACCAGCTACCATTTTTCTTTTCCCCTCAATCCCCAAAACACACATCAATACTTCTAGCTGAATGGATAATATCTGAATCTTGGGGAATTATCCGAAGTGTTTTAACTGCATCGACAATTTTTACAGTGGTGATATCATTACCATTTAAAGCTACCATTTCACCAAATTTGCCTTGATCTAAAGCTTCAATAGCATGTATACCATAGCGGATAGCTAGGATTCGATCCAATACCAGTGGTGTACCACCACGTTGTAAATGACCAAGGATCAAGGTGCGTACATCGAATTCTTCTGGAGCTAACTTATTGATCCGTTTTTCTAAATATTGACTAATACCGCCAAGAACAATTTCTGAAGCATGTATATCAGTTGATATTAAAGATTCCATATTTTTCTCTTTGGCACCTTCGGCAATTACAATTATTGTGGAGAGGCGATTGAGAGATTTCCGTTTCCGTAAAAATTCGATTATTTTTTCAGTTTTAAAAGGAATTTCTGGAATTAAAATACATTGGGCACCTCCACCGAGTCCTCCGTAAAGAGCTATCCAGCCTGCAAATCTCCCCATTGTTTCTACGATAAAGACTCTTTCGTGGCTTTCGGCAGTAGGATGAATTTTCGTTAAAGATTCCGAAACTACATTGGCAGAAGTACTAAATCCAAATGTCATATCTGTCAAGTTGAGATCATTATCAATACTTTTTGGGATACCAACAATATTTACTCCAATATCTGCTAGTTGCATCGCACCACTTAAAGTACCATCCCCGCCAATGACGATTAATGAATCAATTCCAATATTTCGCAGATTATTCTTTGCTTCAAGTAAAATTTCCGGTGGAATGACATTAAAATTTCCTGTACCAGCCTTGCCGGCGAAACGTCCTTTATTTACTGTACGAAGAATAGTTCCACTTAAATGGCTAATGCCACGGATTCTTTCTAAGTTTAAATCAAAATAACTCATTGGGGATAGTATACCTTCCCAGCCTTTTTCAAAACCAATAAATTCATAGCCAAGTTGCAGACCTCGTCTCACAATTGCTGATATTACAGTATTTAAACCAGGACAGTCACCTCCGGAATTTAAAATTCCAACTTTTTTATTCATTTTTTTTATATTAAATTAATAATTATGCTTGATTATTTGATCCTAAGACATTAATAATTTTATGTATATATAACTCCTCCAAAGCATCACGGGCTGGACCAAGGTATTTCCTTGGGTCAAATTCTGCCGGTGAAGTAGCCAGTACTTTACGAATGGCTGCAGTCATAGCTAAACGACCATCAGAATCAATATTGATTTTACATACAGCTGATTTGGCAGCAAGTCGCAATTGATCTTCAGGAATACCAATGGCATTTTCTAGTTTTCCACCGTATTCATTGATTTGATCGACATATTGATGTGGTATAGAGGAGGATCCATGCAATACAATGGGAAAATGAGGAATACGTTTTGCAATTTCAGTAAGAATATCCATTCTGATTTCAGGATTTGTTCCGGGTTTGAATTTAAAAGCTCCATGAGAAGTACCGATGGCAATAGCTAGACTATTTACTTCAGTTCTTTTCACAAAGTCTTCTACCTGATCAGGTTCGGTATATGTATGAGTTTTGGAACTAACCTCATCTTCTACACCAGCTAATATCCCTAATTCACCTTCCACAGATACATCATAAAGCTTGGCATATTCTACAACAGATTTCGTCAAAGCAACGTTAGCTTCATAATCCAGATGCGAACCATCAATCATCACAGAAGAAAAACCACTTTCTACGCAGCTACGAACTAATTCCAAAGAGTCACCGTGATCAAGATGCAAAACAATGGGAATATTTTTCCCCAATTCTTTGGCGTAGGCGACAGCACCTTCAGCCAGATAACGAAGCAAAGTTTGATTAGCATATTTTCTCGCTCCGGCAGAAACTTGTAGAATAACCGGAGAGCTTGTCTTGACAGCTGCAGAAATTATTGCCTGAAGTTGTTCGAGATTATTAAAATTAAATGCTGGAATAGCATATCCACCTTGGGAAGCTTTGGCAAATAAGTTATGCGTGTTTACTAAACCCAGCTGTTTATAAAATGCTTGCATATCTTTTATTAATAAACTAAGTAAGAAATTATACATTATCGCTGATTCTGATTGCTGTCAAGGTGAATTGAAAAGAAAAGTAATTATGAGGATGTGAGACTTGAAGAAAATGGTTGAAATTTTTTGGAAATTAAAAAAGATGTTTATTTTGTGATAGCGATAATTTGTTCTGAGAGAATAAAAATGATATTCTATAGCAAATTCATCAAATAATTATGAAGAAAAAAATCATTTTCACTGCGATTATATTAATTGGGTTATTTTGTACCCTTTTTTTACTATATAAAATTTCAGGAGTACATTTATTGCCGGAAACTGGAACGGCAATACAAAAAAAGTTGGGCGGTCAATTAGTCTGTGATGAACCCACTGCTAATGTAGACTGGACAAAGGTCAAGATTAATCTGGTCTTTCAGGAAAATACCGGAGAAAAATTAGTACCGGTTTCATTAAGTCCAACTGCACAAAACAATAAGCAGGCATCCTGGAATTATTTAGTGACAGAGAAGTCACAACTTAAAAGCATTTTTGTAACTACAACTGATAATTATCAAATTCCTTGTACTGGTCTACCTACTGCAACGAATTGTACCAACAATAATATTTGTTCTTGCGGTGATACTGATGGGCATGCAGCATATGCTTTTTGTAATATCAATGATAGTAAAAGTGAAGTTAGTTTAGATTTTCACATCAAAACAATAGCAGCTGAGAAAGCTAAAACAGTTGTATTTTCAGGTATGTTTGATTGTGCTTCGAGCACACAAGGTACTAGTAGTGCCAAGATCTGGTTAAATTATCTTAATTCACAAGGTATCGAATATCAACTTTATTCCTCTGTCAATAAAGGCGGTTTATGGCGTAGTTATGCTCAGCATTTAAGTGAATTGAAAAGTATAACAATTGAAGATGATCAATCCTGTAGTGGTACGATGGAGTGTCCAGCGACTGTACCTTCAGGATGTAGTTGCACTCCGGTAGGTTCGAAAATCAAATATACTTGTAGTGAATTTGATAATACTGAAGAAATATCTTCTGTAGATGATCTCAACTTTTATGTTAAATAAGATAATTGCAGTATTATTGTGATGTGGGGAAATTTAAAAAAATATTATTTTTTTTTGGTTCTCTTTGTAGTCCTCGGAGCATTTTGGAGTATCAATAAAAGTTTAGCTCATGGGGCTGGTATTGATTCATCCCTTGAACAATTTCCTACACTAGCTACTTCCAAAGTAAAAGCAGGTAATTTTTCTTTTCTGGCTGATCAATTCTTAGTGACATATAAAAATGATACTGCTTTGAAACTTTATACCGCAAGCAGTTCTAATGTTCGTTTTTCACGAAAAAATATTTCAGATAAAACATATCTTATTTCTGATCGCCAAAATCAAACTGCCTCTCAAATTTTTATCAAAAAATCAAAACAGGATACAAATATTTCTAATATCATTCCCAATTATTTAGCATTTTTGCAATCTACTCCAAATGATCCGCGTTTTTCTGAGCAATGGGCATGGAAAGCTGCAAAATCAAATGTAGAGCAAGCCTGGGATATTACTGCTACCCGAGATCTTCATGAAGTATTGGTCGCTGTGATTGATTCGGGAATTGATTATCGTCATGAAGATTTTCCGGTGGACAGATTATGGGATGGTACTAGTTGTAAAAGCTCGACTGGAGCAGCTTTGGGAAATTGTAAATATGGTTATGATTTAATCAATGGTGATAATGACCCAATGGCGAATGGTACCGATGAAGATACCCATGGGACAAATGTCTCCAGTGTAATTGCTGCAAAAATTAATAATGTCAAAGGAATGGCAGGTATTGCTCCAAATGCAAAAATAATGTCCATTAAAGTATTTGAAGGAGAAATTACATCAGTTGATAAAATTATTGATGCATATAATTTTGCATTTTATAATGAGGCTAAAATAATAAACGGCAGTATTGGAATTTCTGAAATAACTGCCCCGATCACTCCTCTTGAAGAAGCGATACAGAGATTAAATGATAAAGGTGTATTGATAGTATCAGCAGCCGGAAATGAAAATAGTAATAATGATACTACTCCTATTTTGCCATGTAATTATAAAAAAACTAATACAATTTGCGTCGCTGCTACCACTGAGAATGATAAGATGGCTAGTTTTTCTAATTTTGGCACTCAGTTTATTGATATTTCAGCTCCAGGAGAAGGGATATTGGTGGCAGAGTATCTCAATAATCAATCTGAATATAATCTCTGGTCTGGGACTTCATTTTCCAGTCCATTTGTAGCAGGAGAAGCTGCTTTGATCTGGGGTTATAATTATGGATTTACTGCCACACAGGTGAAAGAAATTATCTTATCCACTGGTGATGCTATTACTGATACCAAAAAAATTGCTGTTAATTCCAGAGTGAATGTATATAAAGCCATGCAAAAAGCACAGACTATGGTTGGCAATACGCCTACAGTTACCGTGCCTTCCGATAGTGCAGTGCCAAGTCCTACTGTGACAACAATAGTACCGACGCTCACATTGACACCGCCGTACGTGAGTCCGACGACACCAGTGACTCAAACAGGCACCTGGTATTTCAATGTCAGCTCACTTTGTGGTGATGGATCAGCACCAAAGTATCCTTTGCGGATTGCCTACATTCAAAAAGATGCATATACAGACTGGAACTCATGGAAATACGAACCTCTGATTTCTGATCCCGGCAAAACAACCAATTTGGGCATCAGAGTGACAGCTACTCAAGGAGAATTTGCTTACTTAGCACTAATAGCAGCAGCAGATGGTACTAACTGGAAAAACAATGCTTTTGAAGTCATCAATCTTGAGCCTGCTAGCGAAGTAGCAAATTTCAATATTCCAGCCTTTTTCGATCTGGATAGTAGTGCCAGTACGACTAAGGTCTTAAAATGGAAACAAAGTCAGGTGAGCTACGATAAAATCTACAATGTTAAATTTAAACTATCAGATAATTTTTGCTTTGGGACAAATAACACGCCAACAGTCACGCCAACAGTCACACCACAGATAGTGCGTTGTGGGCCAGTAGATGTTTTCAATAAACAGGGAAAAACACCAGCAGATCAATATATCGACGTATATGATTTAATCGCATTTAAAGGAGTATATGGTAAGACCTGCAATGATGATAGTAATGCCTACAGTCCATGTGGAGGTAAAAATCTAATTAAAGATTCACCAACAGAGACACAACACAGGTTAGATATATTTGATCTGATCAGATTTAAACAGATCTATCGCAAAGACAATTGTGGCTTGGCAGTGACTGTACAAACTTTACCGCAAACAGGAGGGAGTGGAAATAGTGCAGAGATAATCAGATATGCCATAATAATATTGATAGAAATAGTAATAGCAGGAGCAGTAATTTATGAAGTTTATCAAAAGAAAAACGCTGACCGGAAATCGGTGAATGGAAAAATTAAATAGGTATCAAGTATCATGTATCACGTATCA
>Ga0194063_10000697_pt1 | contig 23693 bp, 24 predicted proteins | sample SepL3720m_MetaG_FD_155459 | JGI IMG/M metagenome (GOLD analysis project Ga0194063, IMG submission 155459) | Anoxic zone freshwater microbial communities from boreal shield lake in IISD Experimental Lakes Area, Ontario, Canada - Sep2016-L373-20m | ecosystem: Environmental > Aquatic > Freshwater...
TATAGGCCCAGGCCCCACCAGCTCAACCCTGCTAAGAAGAAAGGATCCCACCCCTGACAGTCATGCGCCTGGGCCTATATCTGGCCATTGTCGTGGTCAGCCTGATCAGACCGGGGTTCGCCCACGCCGATGAACTCATGCGCCTCTGCGGGCCCCGCGGCGTGGGCTTCATTCGCAGCTCCGGAGGGCAGACCTGTCTCTACAGCCCCGAGACCAAGTCCGCACCCCCGACCCAGAGCACCCCGCCTGGCCAACCCTCGCCCCAGCCGATCTCAGGCAGCCCGTCCCAGCCCGCCGCCAGCGACTCTCGCTGAACCTGTGGGCAGCGGCTGCGGGCAAGAAGAGGCAGCCTTCAAGGATCAACTCCCGATGCACCGGCTCCAGCCACCGGGCCCTGAAGACCCCATCGAAGCGCGTGGTCGCCATACCAGCTGCACCGCCGCCAGCCTCAGCCGACTTGATCGCCCAGCCCTGTCAGCGCCCGCCGACTAGGCCGCATGAACGGGTCCATCAACACCATTCCGGTCATGGCTCGCCATGGCGTCCAATGCCCAGAAAGGCCTCTCGCCGCAGCAGTGCCAGACGTTGTACGGCTTTGGGTCCTTGATGCTCAACACCGGTCTACCGAACAGTCGCCCCCACACACCTTGATGAACCCCGCAGCCTCGCTGCCGATGCACCAGGACTGCTGGTAGAGATTGCAGCTGCCCCGGTGCAGCACGCCGCGATGAACGACGCTGCTCCGCCCGGCCACCATCGCGGGCTGGAGACGAAGTCTGCCGCGCCTTCGCAATAGTGAGGGCCAGCCGCCGCCAGAGCCACGCAGACGCTGGGCCTCTGAGATCGCTTGACAGAAGGGCGATCTCAGCGATCAATGATCCGTGAAAAGGAAGGCGCGACACCGGATGCGGACCAGTGACGTCCGGCTTGCAAGGCAGGCGCTGCCATGCCCATCAATCCGACTTCACGTCGCCCTCAACTCCTGCAGGATCAACCGATGCGGCTGGAGTCGGCCTGGCTGCGGGCGATGCGTTGGCGCAGCTTGCGGCTGAAGCCGAAGGCACTGAGGGCACCGATCACTGGGAGCGGGCCGGGAACAGCGGCCGGCGGAGACGGGGCCGCCATCGCGGGCGAACCCCAGGCAAGAGCAACGGCCACCATCACAGGGACAGAGGTGAGCGCGAGGCTGAGCTTGAGCAGGGGTGCCGGCATGGGTAGCACCTGGCGATGAAAAACTGCATCTTTTTAGCAGCAGTTTGTGGCTTGTGGTGTTCCCTCCCCCATCAACTGCCCCATCGCCCAGGCCACCGCCAGATCGGCCAGGTCACCGCCAGATCGGCCACAGAAGCGCCAGCACCGGGTCGTAACGGCAGGAGGGCGCAATCTCGTGCCATCACCTGGTCAACAATGCCGCAGGCTTCCGCCAGGGTGATGGCGGCGATTGCTGGGCCGGGGGGTGGGCTGGCCAGGGCGAGCTCATGTTGTCTCGGGCCTCCGAGCCCTTCCCCCGGACGCGGCGGGAGCTCACCAAGAGGAAGGCGCAGGCGCTCCCACTTGACCCGCAGAAACCATCCGGGCCGGCCATGGCGGTTTAAGGGCGTTCTCGGCCGCTTCGACTCTGATGGCCTTTCCTCGGGATCCCGCGCCCTGGCTGGTTCGGGATCTCAGCCCTGCTGAGGCTGCTGCCGATGCGCGATACCGGATTCGAACCAGTGACGTCCTGCTTGTAAGGCAGGCGCTCTACCGCTGAGCTAATCGCGCGCCCGTTCATTCTGCCCCGCCGGGCGCGCCCCACGCCTAGCCTCCGGCCAACGTAAACGGTGCAATGGCCAGCGGCCGCAGCCACGACCGGGCCACCCGCTTGCTGGCGCTTCCTTATGGCTTGCTCTGGTGGCCCGGCCTCGGCCTGGCCGGTGTCGCCATCGCCAGCGGCTGCTTCCTGTTCGGTGGCCTCTGGCTCTCCCCCGACCTCGACACCATCTCCCGCTCCACCAGGCGCTGGGGCCCCTTCAGGTTGCTGTGGTGGCCGTACCGGCGTCTGCTCAGCCATCGCTCCATGTTTTCCCACACCCCCCTGCTGGGGATGGGGTTGCGCCTGCTCTATCTCAGTGGCGCCGTGCTGCTGCTCAGCGCCCTGCTGGCGCCCCTCGGCAGTCCGACGCCCGCGCAACTGGCGGCTGCGGCCCCAACCCTGTGGCAACAGCAGCGGCCCTGGCTGCTGGCGGCTCTGGTCAGCCTGGAGGCCAGCAGCTGGCTGCACCTGCTCCAGGACGGCGATCCGGTGCCGCGGCTGCCGCGCCTGCTCAGACGGCACTGGTCACGCCGCCGGGCATCAAGCCGCCGGCGGCCGCGCCGCAGGTCGATCTGACCAGGGGCGGCGGTGGGCTCTGTCCCTCCGGGCCATCAGGGCACGCCACCTGGCGGACCAGCAGAGCTGATCCAACCAGCCCCTGGAGAGCCCAGCCCTCCGGGGGAGGCTCCACGCCCGGCGAAGCCTCCTGACTGAGCAGGCAGTGGCAAGGTGAAGCCGTACCCACCCCGCTGCCCCATGGCCACGCCCGAACCCCAGGCCCAAGGCGGTGAGGGCTCCAGAAGCACCACCGGAACTGGCGATGGGCCGGCGGTCCCTGGGACAGGCACCGAGGCAGCCACGGCCGCCCTGGCCGAGCTGGTGACGATCGTGGAGCGACTGCGGGATCCCGAAGACGGCTGCCCCTGGGATCTCGAGCAGACCCATAGCTCCCTGACCCCGTACGTGCTGGAGGAGGCCCACGAGGTGGCCGATGCCATCCGCCAGGGAGATCCCGAACAGCTGCAGGACGAGCTCGGCGATCTGCTGTTGCAGGTGGTGCTCCACGCCCGCATCGCCAGTGAGGCCGGCCAGTTCGATCTGGCCGCCATCGCCCGCGGCATCAGCGCCAAGTTGGTGCGCCGCCATCCCCACGTGTTCGCCGGCGCCGCCGCGGCCGACAGCGCCGCCGTGCGCCGCACCTGGGAGGCGATCAAGGCCGAGGAACGGGCCGAACGCCGCAGCAGGGCCAGCGCCGCTGCTGCTGAGAGCCACGACAACGACGACGACCGAGACGACGACAACGATCCAGGCAACCCCAGCCCCGACCGTCACGGTCACCAGAGCTTCGCCCCCATCGAGCCCGTGCGCGAGCACCACGCCACCGAGGACCAGGGTTCCAGGAACGGCGGCGCCGAGAACCGTGCAGCCGAGAGCCGAGGCGCCAACAGCACCGCCAACCCCGCCCAGTCCCTGAGCCCCCTCAGCGATCAACTGGCCTGCAAGGTGCGCGGCCAGCCCGCCCTGGCCGGCGCCATGACGATCTCGCGCCAGGCCGCGGCCGCCGGCTTCGAGTGGGACGACCTCGACGGCGTCTGGGCCAAGGTGCAGGAGGAGCTCGAGGAGCTCAAGGAGGCCGTCGCCCTGGCCTGGAGCGAGGGCGGGATCGCCGCCGGCAGCGCCGCCCGCGCCCATGCCGAAACCGAACTGGGCGACGTGCTGTTCACCCTGGTGAATGTGGCTCGCTGGTGCAGGCTCGACCCGGAGGAGGGGCTGGCCGGCACCAATCGCCGCTTCCTGGATCGCTTCTCACGGCTGGAGGCGGCCCTGGGCGGTGACCTGGGCGGCCGCAGCCTCCAGGAACTCGAAGCGCTGTGGCAGCAGGCCAAAGCGGCGATCCGGGCAGAAGGGAACTAACCCAACATCAGGCCACTCGAACTACCGATTTTCCAAGAACGGCAAGGGAATCAGACACCGAAACCATTCGACTACATTTGACTTAACTTTTTCTGTACCGAATGATGCTCCCAGCCCAGGCGAAAAAGTCCCAGAACAAGCGAAGCTCCACTCTGGGCCTGACCTGCTGGCTGGCGCTGGCCTCCCTGGCCGGCAGCGGCGGCGCCCTGGCCAAGCCGGTGGCCCAGGTCCCGCGCGTGCAAGCCAGCGGCGGGCTGGTGTTTCAAAGCCAGGGTGGGGGCACTCCCAACACGGTGACGGGCTACCTGTTTGCGCCCCTGAGCCAGGGGCCACAAGGTGACGTGCTGTTTGTGGATGTGGCCGCGAACATGAACCTGGGAGGAGCCCTGAACCAAGGTTCCGACGTCTCCGCTGGTGTCAGCACGCGCCTGGGCTACCGCTGGCTCAGCGGGGATCAGCACTGGCTGTACGGTTTCAATGCCGGCGTGGACACGCGCCAGGCCTACAACCAATATGCCTTTCAGGCCGGCGTTGGCGCTGAGGCCCTCAACCGAGATGTGGAACTGCGGGCCAATGGCTACATCCCCTTTGCCAATCAGGCTGATCTCTACCAGAGCGGTTACACCAATCCCCAGCTACAGAACAACCGGCTGCTTCTGGATGGTTGGAACCGCTATGTGGTGTCCCTGGGGGGAGTGAATCTCGAAGCAGGCATCCCGTTGGCCCGCTGGAAGAACGACAGCCTCTGGCTGTACGCCTCGTACTACTACCTCAACGGCGACTATGTGAACGGCAGCTCAGGCGTCCGCGGACGCGGCGAACTGCGCATCGGCAATCAGCTGGCCCTGGGCGCCACGCTGTCCTACGACAACATCTTTGCAACCCAGGCCACCGGCTACCTGCGCTACGGAGCCAAACCCCTGGCGGGCAGTTCCAGCGATGCCGTGGATGCCGCCGAGCGCAATTTCCTGGCGCTGCGCGGCTTGCCGATGCAACGCGAGACCGATCTGCGCATGGTGTCGGCCCAACAGAACCTGCCGGGCAGCGTGGCCACCAATCCCGGCAACGGCGGCAGTGCCTACGTGGTTCGCTGCACGGGCGCTACCACCAACACCGGCACGGCCAGCGTGAACTGCGCCAACCCCAGCCTCGCTGCGCTGCTGGCCGCCGCCCGCCCCGGCGACTTGCTGCTGGTGGGCGGCGGTGCCAGCGCGAATCTGGGCAACCAGACCCTGCGTCTGGCTGCAGGCACCAGCCTCACCAGCAGCGGCAACGCACCAACGCTGTCCACCCAATTCGGCCGAGTGAACCTGAACCCGGTGTTTGGCACCGCGCTGGGCGCTCAGGCCTCCTTGAGCAACGGCATCATCAGCATCGGCAGTAACACCACCATCGCAGGCTTCAGCTTCACCAATACTTCGATCACGAACTACAGCACCAGCAATGTGCTGATCGCCAACAACACCTTCACAGGTTCCTACACCGACAATCCCACAGATCTGGAGACGGCCCAGGCCTTTGGCTCCATCAACGTGTCAGCCAATGCCTTGCCAGCCATTCAGCTGGACAGCGTCAGCAACCTGACCATTGCCAACAACGCCTTCATTGATCCGCAGGTTCAAACCTATCAATCGCAGCGCGGAACATTAGGCAACGGAACAGGGTATGTTTGCAATCAGAATAACTACGACAAAAAAGACCAGCCAACCGGAATCGGCAACACCAGCGGCCTCTGCCTCAGCGGCAACGCCATCCGACTGAACAACAGCGCCAACACCGTCATCTCAGGCAACAGCGTGACCGGCGCCTTGGATGAAGCCTTCCGGATCAACAACCCCTCCGGCACCCTGCTGATCGATCGCAACGCCATCTCCAACATGCGGATGGGCCCCGACAGCAACATCGGCACCGCCATCATCATCGGCCAGAACCAAGGCATAGCCAATGTGACCATCACCAACAACTCGTTCAGCGACAACAGCCCTGGTGTCTATCCGATTGTCACGTCCGCCAACCAGACAGGTGTACCCGTTGCCACAGCAGCCTCCCTTAAGAAGAACAACATAGATCCCATCGAGATCGGCCTCTGCCGCGGTTCCACCGACTTCCCTCGCGCCCAAGACCTGTATGCGGATCCAAACTTCTCTGGCAACTGCAGTGGACCAACCAGGCTGAATGTCACGGTTTCTGGCAACACCATCAGCCTGCCCGCCATCGCCAACGGCATCAGACAGGATGGCGATGGAATCGACTTCAACATCGGCAGCAACAGCATCATCAACGCCAACGTTTTCGGCAACAATGTGCTCGACCTCGGTGGCAGCAGTGGGGGAGACAACGGCATCACCTTTGACATCCGCGGCAACGCCCAGGCCCAGATCAGCATCACCAATAACTCGATCAAGAATACTAGTAGTCAAGCCATCGACCTCGGCTTGGCCAACACCGTCAACGCCAACCAACCTGGCTATGCAGAAGTCACGCTGTCCCGCAACGTCTTCAACGGCAGCACAGCTGAGCTGCTCAACATCGGCCTGATCAGAAACCCAGGCATTCCGGCCTCCACGTTCTACGTAACCGGCTTGGGCAACAACAAAGACCAGGTGGAGGCCACCATGCCGAACTACGAGACCTTCAACACCGGCAGCTACCCCAACCTCTATCGCAACGGCACTCTATACATCAGGCCCTAATCAAAACATCCGCATCAGCAAGCTGCCAACTGGTTGGGAGCCCCTTGAGAACGCAGGGCTGATCGAGGCAAAACGCTCTTGTGATCCCAGACCATCCCTTGGGAGATGGGCTACCGCCCAGTTGCGGAACCAGGGCCTCAGCCGGCACCTTGAATCTTTAGAGGCTGCACGGATTTGGGCAGGCGATCATCCCTCCCCACCCCAAGCCGCTCACTCCTCCGCTCCGCTCCCCTTTCCCCGCCGCTGGTCCTTGATGGCGCCACGACGGTTTTTGGCCGCCAGGCGCCGCTCCTGGGATCCCCGCGTGGGCTTGGTGCGGCGCCGCGGCGGCGGCGGCGCCCCGCTCGCCTGGCGCAGCAGCTCCGCCAGGCGCTTCTGGGCCGCCTGGCGATTGAGCCACTGGGAGCGGTGCTCGGCGGCCACCACCACCAGCACCCCGGCCGTCAGCCGCCCCTGCAGGCGGGCCAGGGCCCGTTGCCGCAGCGGTTCCGGCAGCACCTGGCTGGCGGCCAGATCAAACACCAGCTCCACCCGCGAATCGGTGGTGTTCACCCCCTGGCCGCCCGGGCCGGAAGCCCGCGAAAAACGCCAGCCCAATTCGGCCGCCGGAATCACCAACGTCCCGTTGATCGGCAGGTCGGCGGCGGTGCCCATCAGCGCAGGATGCCCTACAGCAGGCTCACCTGGCCGCTGCCAATGTCCAGACAGGCGGGCTGGATCTGCAGCCGACCCGCCTCCTGGGCCCCGGCCAGCAACGGACTGCGCCGGGACAGGGCCGAGGCCGCGTCACGGGTGTGGGCCGCCACCGCCTCCGCCAGGCTGGCCCCCGCAGGCACGGCGGCCCGGATCGGCAGCACCAGCTCCTCCAGCAGGGGCGTCAGCGGCCTGGAGGCCATCGCGGCCGCCACCGCGCCGCACTGGCTGTGGCCCAGCACCACGATCAGGGGCACGGCCAGCTCAGCCACCGCGTACTCCAGCGAGGCAACACCGGCATCCGAGGCGGTGTTGCCGGCAGTGCGCACCTCGAACAGCTCGCCCGGAGCCGAGGCGAAGATCCACTCGGGTGACACGCGCGAATCGGCGCAGGCCAGCACCGCCGCCCAGGGCCTCTGGCCCCGGGCCAGGGCATCGGGCCGCACGGCGCAGTGCAGGGGCCAGCCCTGTTGCAGCCGCCGCGCCCGCGCCATGGGATCGTCGCTGGCTTCGGCCTCGGCCCAGAGGGCGGCGAACTCCCGGTTGCGACGCAGCAGATCCTGCAAGGGATCGCCCGGGGGGCGGCACACCTGCAGCCGCTGCTCCAGGGGCAGGCTGGCCGCTTCCAGTCCCTGCGGCGGCAACGCTGCAACGGCCGCCATCAGAGCCAGGCCCCGCAGCAGCCCCCGCCGGCCCAGGCCAGGCCCGATCCGGGATCGATCATGTGCCATGGGTTCGTGACAGGGGGCCTGGCCAGAGGTTTAGCTGGAGACGCCCTCCCATCGGCCCATGAGCGACAACGACGGCAGTTCCCCGGGCTGGATCGACGAACAGCTCAACGGCGTCCGCTACGGCCTCGAAGGCACGGTGATCGCCGAGCAGGACTCCCCCTACCAGCGGGTCACGATCATCGACAGCCTCGCCTACGGCAAGGGCCTGCTGCTCGACGGCTGCTGGATGACGGCCGAGCGCCAGGAGCGCCACTACCACGAGGCGATCGTGCACCCGGCTCTCTGCGGCGCCGCCGGCATCGAGCGGGTGCTGGTGATCGGCGGCGGCGATGGCGGCACCGCCCGCGAATGCCTGCGCCATCCGGGCGTGCAGCAACTCGACCTGGTGGAGATCGACGGCCTGGTGGTGGAGTGGAGCCAGCAGCACCTGCCGGGCATCGGCGGCGGCGCCTGGAGCGATCCGCGCCTGCAGCTCACCGTCGGCGATGGCATCGCCTGGGTGGCGGCGGCGGCTGACGCCAGCTACGACGTCGTGATCGTCGATGGCTCCGACCCGGCCGGCCCGGCCGAAGGCCTGTTCAACCGCGCCTTCTTCGAGCACTGCCGCCGCATCCTGCGGCCAGGCGGTGTGTTCGTGACCCAGAGCGAATCGCCGGAGGCCTTCCGAGCGGTGCACATCGACACCGTGCGCCTGCTGCGCCAGGTGTTCGGCCACGCCGATCCGCTGTATGGCTGGGTACCGATGTATCCGAGCGGCTGGTGGAGCTGGACCTTCGCCGCCGTTGATGGCCCCCGCTACCGGCAGCCGGATCCAGTCCGCGCCGCGGCCGTGGCCGAGGGCTGCCAGATCTGGAGCCCCCGCTGGCAACGGGGGGGCTTTGAGGCCATGCCCGCCTTCATCGAGCGCGCCCTGAGCTGAAAGCCCCCGGAGCCGACCACGGCTGAGCCCCATCCCCTTGAACCCGAATCCCTTGGCGAGCCCCGATCTCTGCTGTTTCGACACCGACGGCGCCATCTTCATGGCCAGCCGCCGTGACCCGGCCGGTTGCCGTGTCGGCCTGTTCGGCGTGCCCTACGACGGCACCACCTCGTTCCGGCCCGGCACCCGCTTCGGTCCGGCGGCGATCCGCGAGGTGAGCAGCGGCCTGGAGAGCTATTGCCCCCAGCTGAACCTGGATCTGGAGGATCTGGCCTTCGCCGATCTGGGCGCCGTCGACATTCCCTTCGGATCACCCGAGCCGGTGGTGGCGGCGGTGCGCGCGGCCACCACCACGGTGCTGGACCTGGGCCTGGCGCCCCTGATGCTCGGCGGTGAACACTCGATCAGCAGCGGCGCCGTAGCGGCCGTGGCCGAGCGCCACCCTGATCTGGTGCTGGTGCAGCTCGATGCCCACGCCGACCTACGCCACGACTGGCTCGGCAGCCAGCACAGTCACGCCTGTGCCATGCGCCGCTGCCTGGAGGTGCTGCCCAGTGGCGAGCTGCTGCAGATCGCCATCCGCAGCGGTACCCGAGCGGAGTTCGAGGAGCTGCGGCAAGAGCAACGGCTGGTGCCCCGCCCGCGCATGGTGGAGGCGCTGCAGGCGCTGCGAGGCCGGCCGCTGTATCTCACCGTCGATCTCGACTGGTTCGATCCGGCCGTGCTGCCAGGCACGGGCACACCCGAACCCGGTGGCTTCCTCTGGGCCGACTTCGCCGAGCTGGTGGCCGAACTCAAGCAGCATCGTCTGGTCGGCGCCGACATCGTCGAGCTCTCTCCCCAGCTCGATCCCAGCGGTGTCAGCAGCGTGCTGGCCGGCAAGGTGACCCGCAGCCTGCTGTTGCTGCTGGGCGCCTGCAGCTGAAGGGGCTCAGTAGCAGCAGGTACCGCTGGAACGCTGTTCCCGCAGTCGGTCGTGCTGCTGGGCAATCAACAGGATCGCCAGGGTGGGGTGATTGTGCAGCAGGTTGAGGAAGCGCAAGCGGTCCAGTCGCACCACCTCCACCGGGGTGAGGGCCATCGCATCACTGCGATGCACCCCTTCGCGCCAGACGATGTCGCGGTAGCTGAACAGCTCGCCGGGGCGATAGCAGGTTTTCTCACCCTTCTCACCCTGAAGCTCAATGATGCCGCGCCGCACCGCATAGATGGCGTTGGCGGTGCCGCCGCGGCTGAACACCTGAGAGCCCGTGGGAAGGGTGAAGGTTTCGCTGTCCACCTGATCGGCCATCAGGTCGATCGGAGCCGTCGTAGCAAGGGTTGCGACCAAGATCCGTCACCTCCATGGTGAACAAGCAATTGAACCACTCCTAGGAGCTTACGAAACCTTTTAGGGTCGTCTCCGCAACAGTTCGCTGTTGCGCCGGACCATTCCTCGGTTTTGCCTCAGTATTGACGCAGCATCGTGCCCAGGCTCAGCTGCTGATTGCCGCCGACCGAACTGCCATGGTCGGAGCCCGAGCCGGACAGCAGCGGCAACCGCGGTGGTCGGGCCGTCCAGTGGTGGCAACTGAGATCGGCCACCAGATCGGGGTGGATCGCCAGCTGACGCAGTTGGCACCAGCCCAGCTCCACACCTGCCGGAGGCGTGCAGTGGCGGCAACTACGGCAGCCGGGACGATTGCCCATTCGGCGGGATCCTGGACAGGGTGGGTGCTCAAAGTAGTCAGGCGGAACCGTTCTGAGAAGTGGGGAAACCCAAATCACCGGGTTTCTCCCGGTTCCTGCAGGGAAAGCGAGGTGGCGGCTCGTCTTGGCTGCCCCGTGATCGAAGCGCCACGGGCTCCCTGGCCAGGCCGGCCTTGAAACCCTCCAGGGGCCGGGGCTCCATAGGATCCCGGCAGCGCCATCCACCCCTCGCCCCATGGCCGATCCGGCAACCGATCCCGCCGCACCCCTGCTGCGGACCCCGCTGGCCGAGGCCGCTCGCGCCGCCGGCGGCCGCCTGGTGCCCTTCGCCGGCTGGGAGATGGCCGTGCAATTCCGTGGCCTGGTGCAGGAGCACCAGGCGGTCCGCCAGAGCTGCGGCGTGTTCGACATCTCCCACATGGGCGTGCTGAGGCTGCGAGGTGACGGGGCCAAAGAGGCGCTGCAGGGCCTCGTGCCCAGCGACCTGTTCCGCATCGGCCCCGGTGAGGCCTGCTATTCGGTCCTGCTCAACGAAGCGGGTGGCATCCGCGACGACCTGATCGTCTACGACCGCGGCCGCGTCAGCCTCGAGGGCGAGGCTGGCGATGAGCTGGTGCTGGTGATCAATGCTGCCTGCGCCGCAGCCGACACGGCCTGGATCCGCAGCCAGCTGGAACCGGGCGGCATCCAGATCGAAGACCTCAAGGGCGATGGCGTGTTGCTGGCCCTGCAGGGCCCCGAGGCCGCGGCCCGGCTGGAGGCCCTCAGCGGCGCCGATCTCTCCGGCCTGCCCCGCTTCGGCCATCGCCAGCTGTTGTTGGCGGGATCGGCCACGGGGGCCGCAGCCGCTGCCTCGGTGTTCGTCGCCCGCACCGGATACACCGGCGAAGACGGCTTTGAACTGCTGCTGGAGCGGGCGGCCGGCCTGGCCCTGTGGGAGCAACTGCTGGCCGCTGGCGTCAGCCCCTGCGGCCTCGGCGCCCGCGACACGCTGCGACTGGAGGCCGCCATGCATCTCTACGGCAACGACATGGATGCCACCACCACGCCGCTGGAGGCCTCCCTCGGCTGGCTGGTGCATCTGGAGATGCCCGCCGACTTCATCGGCCGCGCCGCCCTCGAACGCCAGAGTGCCCAAGGCGTGAGCCGCAAGCTGGTGGGCCTGAAGCTGCAGGGCCGCGCCATCGCCCGCCACGGCTACCCCGTGCTGCGGGACGGCCAGCTGGTGGGTGAAGTCACCAGCGGCACCTGGTCACCGACGCTGGGAGAGGCGATCGCCCTGGCCTACGTGCCCAGCGACGCTGCTCGGATCGGCACGGAGCTGGCGGTGGAGATCCGCGGCAAGGCCGAGCCGGCGGTGGTGGTGCGGCGGCCTTTCTATCGACGCGCCTGACGGCAGCACCACCCGCCGCTGGAGCGGCCCACGCGCCGTGGGAAAATCGCCGATTCGTTCTGGAATCCAGCATGCGCAGCCACGGGTGCGGCGACCTGCGCCACGACGCCATCGGCTCGGTGGTGCAGCTGAGCGGCTGGGTCGACCGCCGCCGCGACCACGGTGGGGTGATCTTCGTCGATCTGCGCGACCGCAGCGGCACGGTGCAGATCACGGTGGACCCCGATCTGGGACCCGAGGCCTTCGCCGTCGCCGAACACCTGCGCAACGAAACCGTGATCCAGGTGGGGGGCACGGTGCGGGCCCGACCGGCCGAATCGCTGAACGAACGCCTGGCCACGGGAGCGATTGAGGTGCTGGCCACCGGCATCACGGTGCTCAATGCGGTGCGCGGCAACCTGCCCTTCCCGGTGTCGCTGCACGACGAGGAGAACACCCGCGAGGAATTGCGGCTGCGCCATCGCTATCTGGATCTGCGCCGCGAGCGCATGAACCGCAATCTGCGCCTGCGCCACAGCACGATCAAAGCCGCCCGCCACCATCTGGAGGAGGCCGGCTTCATCGAGGTGGAAACGCCGATACTGACCCGCTCCACCCCCGAAGGCGCCCGCGATTATCTGGTGCCCAGCCGGGTCTGCGGCGGCGAGTGGTTCGCCCTGCCCCAATCGCCCCAGCTGTTCAAGCAGCTGCTGATGGTGGGCGGCATTGAGCGCTACTACCAGGTGGCCCGCTGTTTCCGCGACGAGGATCTGCGCGCCGATCGCCAGCCGGAGTTCACCCAGCTGGACATGGAGATGAGCTTCATGGACCAGGAGCAGATCCTGGCGCTGAACGAAAACCTGATCGCCTCCATCTGGAAGGCCGTCAAAGGCATCGAGCTGCCGCGGCCGTTCCCGCGCCTCAGCTGGCACGAGGCGATGGAGCGCTACGGCAGCGATCGCCCCGACACCCGCTACGGCATGGAGCTGGTGACCGTCTCCGACCTGGTGGCCGGCATGGGGTTCAAGGTGTTCTCCGGCGCCGTGGCCGCCGGTGGCTCGGTCAAGGTGCTGCCGGTGCCCGGCGGCAACGAGGCGCTCTCCAACGTGCGGATCAAGCCGGGCGGCGATGTGTTCTCCGAGGCCCAGGCGGCCGGTGCCGGCGGCCTGGCCTTCATCCGCGTGCGCGAGAACGGCGAGATCGACACGATCGGCGCCATCAAGGACAACCTCAGCGAGGAGACCAAAGCCGAGCTGCTGCAGCGCACCGGTGCCGTGCCCGGCACCCTGCTGCTGTTCGGCGCCGGCGACACCGCCACGGTCAACAAGGCCCTCGATCGGGTGCGCCAGTTCCTGGCCCGGGAGCTGGGACTGGTGAAGCCCGAGCGCGAAAACGACAGCTGGAACTTCCTCTGGGTGGTGGATTTCCCGATGTTCGAGTTCAACGCCGAGGAAAACCGCCTCGAGGCCCTGCATCACCCCTTCTGCGCCCCCAACACCAGCGACCTCGGCAGCGATCCGGCCGCCTGGGCCCAGACCCTGCCCACGGCCCGCGCCCAGGCCTACGACCTGGTGCTCAACGGCCTGGAGCTGGGGGGTGGCTCGCTGCGCATCCACGATTCGGCCCTGCAGCGCCAGGTGCTGGAAACGATCGGCCTGCCCCTGGAGGAGGCCAATCGCCAGTTCGGCTTCCTGATGGAGGCCCTGGACATGGGCGCCCCACCCCACGGCGGCATCGCCTTCGGTGTCGATCGCATCGTGATGCTGCTGGCGGGCGAGGAGTCGATCCGCGACACGATCGCCTTCCCGAAAACCCAGCAGGCCCGCTGCCTGATGACCCAGGCGCCGGCGGATGTCTCAGACAAACAGCTGCAGGATCTGCACGTGGCCAGCACCTGGAGCGAGGACAGCTGAGCCAGCACCTGGAAAAAGGACAGTCGAACCGGCACAGCGAAACCTGGAGCGCAGCGGATTTTCTGCACTCCAGGTTCAGAGCACTGCAAACCTAAAGTAAATCCGGCGATTGGCTGCACCCGTGCTGCCAAGAGCACAGGGTTGGACGGTCCACCGGCCCCGCGCCTCTTGCCCCCCTTCGCCCACAGCAGCACCGACCCGGTGCGCCAGTACCTCAGGGAGATCGGTCGGGTGGATCTGCTGAGCGCCGAGCAGGAGCTGCTCCTGGCCCGGCTGGTGCAGCGCCGGCAGCTGCTGCTGGACCAGCAACAGCAGGACAGCGACGCCAGCGAGGCCTGGGCCGCCCGCTGCGAGCTGAGCCTGAGCGAGCTGCGCCAGGCCCTGCATCGGGGCCGCCGCGCCAAGGAACGGATGATTCAGGCCAACCTGCGGCTGGTGGTGGCCGTGGCCAAGAAGTACCAGCAACGCGGCCTGGAGCTGCTGGATCTGGTGCAGGAGGGCACCCTCGGCCTGGAGCGAGGGGTGGAGCGCTTTGATCCCAGCCGCGGCTTCCGCTTCAGCACCTACGCCTACTGGTGGATCCGCCAGGCCGTCACCCGGGCGATCGCCACCCAGAGCCGCACGATCCGCCTGCCGGTGCACAGGAGCGAAAAGCTGAGCCGCCTCCGCCGCCAGCAACGGGAGCTGCAGGCCAGCCTGGGCCGCAGCCCGACGCTGCCGGAACTGGCGGCGGCCACCGGCTGGAGCCAGGAGATCGTGCGGCTCACCCTGGAGCGCCAACCGGAGGCCATCTCCCTCGACCTGCCGGTGGGCCGCGACCAGGAGACAGGCCTCGGCGATCTGCTGCAGGATCAGCAGCCCGGCCCGGAGGAACGGCTGGCGCGGCAACAGCTGCAGGAAGCACTCGAAGGCCTGCTCCAGGAGCTGAGCAGCCGCGAGGCGATCGTGATCCGTCAGCGCTTCGGCCTGGAGGACGACACCCCCCGCACCCTGACGCAGATCGGTGTTCATCTGCAGATCTCCCGGGAGCGGGTGCGGCAGATCGAATCGCAGGCCCTGCTGAAATTGCGACAACCCCACCATCGCAGCCGGGTCCGGGACTATCTGTAAGGAACTCCCCGGCCCCTGTCCCCGCCATGAACCTCAGCACCCCGGCCATCGACATCGGCATCCCGGCTGAGCAGCGCCTGGCGATCGCCGAGGGCCTCGGCCGGGTGCTGGCGGACAGCTACGTGCTCTACGGCAAGACCCACGGCTTCCACTGGAATGTCACCGGGCCGATGTTCAACACCCTGCACCTGATGTTCATGGGGCAGTACACCGAGCTCTGGACCGCCCTCGACGTCATCGCCGAGCGCATCCGCGCCCTCGGCCATCCCGCCCCCTTCGGCGGCGCCAACTTCGCCGCGCTCGCCTCGATCCCCGAAACCCAGGGCGTGCCCGCCGCCATGGCGATGGTGCAGGAGCTGATGCTGGGTCATGAGGCCGTGGCCCGCACCGCCCGCGATCTGTTCGCGCTGGTATCGGCCGCCAACGACCAACCGACCGCCGATCTGCTCACCCAGCGGCTGCAGATCCACGAGAAAACCGCCTGGATGCTGCGCAGCCTGCTGGAGGGCTGAAGGGGACATCAGCAACCGCGCCCCCTTTAAGGTGAGGAGTCAACCGGTCACACCATGCCAGCCCCCGTCGCCCAACCAGGTTCGGCCGTACGGGCGGGGCAGAACACCAAGTTTGTGTTCGTCACCGGCGGGGTGGTGTCGAGCATCGGCAAGGGAATCGTGGCGGCGAGCCTGGGGCGCCTGCTCAAGAGCCGCGGCTACAGCGTCTCGATCCTCAAGCTCGATCCCTATCTGAACGTTGATCCGGGCACGATGAGCCCGTATCAGCACGGCGAGGTGTTCGTCACCCAGGACGGCGCCGAGACCGATCTGGATCTGGGCCACTACGAGCGCTTCACCGACACCGCCATGTCGCGCCTCAACAGCGTGACCACCGGCTCGATCTACCAGTCGGTGATCAACAAGGAACGGCGCGGCGATTACAACGGCGGCACCGTGCAGGTGATCCCCCACATCACCGGCGAAATCCGCGAACGCATCCACCGGGTGGCCGCCAACAGTGGCGCCGATGTGGTGATCGGCGAGATCGGCGGCACCGTCGGTGACATCGAATCGCTGCCGTTTCTGGAGGCGATCCGCGAATTCCGCGGCGACGTCGGCCGCAACGACCTGGCCTACGTGCACGTCACCCTGCTGCCCTACATCGGCACCTCGGGCGAACTCAAGACCAAACCCACCCAGCACTCGGTCAAGGAGCTGCGCTCGATCGGCATCCAGCCCGACGTGCTGGTCTGCCGCAGCGACCGGCCGATCAACGGCGAACTGAAGGCCAAGATCGGCGGCTTCTGCGGTGTGTCCGGCGGGGCCGTGATCCAGGCCCTCGACGCCGACAGCATCTACGCCGTGCCCCTGGCCATGGAGGAGGAGGGGCTGTGCCGCCAGGTGCTGGATGTGCTCGAACTCACCGACCATCCCAGCGACATGGCCCGCTGGGGCGAGCTGGTGCGCAAGCTGCGCAACCCCGGCCCGGCGGTGAAGGTGGCCCTGGTGGGCAAATACGTGCAGCTCAACGACGCCTACCTCTCGGTCGTCGAAGCCCTGCGCCATGCCTGCCTGGATCGCGATGCCTCGCTCGATCTGCACTGGGTCTGCGCCGAGCAGATCGAAAGCCAGGGGGCCGATGTCCTGCTCAAGGGCATGGATGCGGTGGTGGTGCCCGGCGGCTTCGGCAATCGCGGCGTCGATGGCAAGGTGGCGGCGATCCGCTGGGCCCGCGAGCAGCGGGTGCCCTTCCTGGGACTGTGCCTGGGCATGCAGTGCGCCGTGATCGAGTGGGCCCGCAACCAGGCGGGCCTCATCGGCGCCACCAGTGCCGAGCTGGATCCGGCCACGGCCCACCCGGTGATCCACCTGCTGCCCGAACAGCAGGATGTGGTCGACCTGGGCGGCACGATGCGGCTGGGTGTCTACCCCTGTCGCCTGGCGGCCGGCACCATGGCCCAGCGGCTCTATGGCGAAGCGGTGGTCTACGAGCGCCATCGCCATCGCTATGAGTTCAACAACGCCTACCGCAACCTGTTCCTGGAGTCGGGCTACGAAATCAGCGGCACCTCCCCCGATGGCCGCCTGGTGGAGCTGATCGAGCTGAAGAGCCATCCCTTCTTCACCGCCTGCCAGTTCCACCCGGAGTTTTTGTCGCGGCCCGGCAAACCCCACCCGTTGTTCCGGGGGCTGATCGAGGCGGCGCAGCAGCAGCGCGAGGGCGTTGCTCAGGACCGGCAGGTCCCGGCCGATGGGGTGCCGCTGCAGGTCTGAGCCTCGCAACGGTCGGGCAGGCCTGGGCGGCTTGCCGACCTGCATGGCTGCATGGCGTGCCTCTTAGCCCACCAGGTTCACCGTGGTGCCGTAGCGCCGCAGCTGTCGGTCAGCCGTCAGCAGCAGCATCGGTTCGGTCCTGCTCTGGCACACCAGCAGCCGACGCTTCCGATCACCTGCCCGCCATGAGCTGGTGGGTGTGCCAGCAAGTCTTAGGTGGCGGGTCAGGTGCAATGGATTGTTAGGCACTTTCTTTTCGCGGTTACAGGCCTTAAAGAACGAAGCAGGAATCAGGCAGATGCCTCATAGAGATACCTCTGGAAGCCTGAAAAGAGCTGGCCGATGTCTTCTGGTCTGCCCAGATCGGCGACGGCATCAGCGATGGAGTTCTGGTAGCGGAGTTGTAGCAATGGCGTGAGCTTTTCCAGAGCCAGCTCCTGCACACCCAGCGTCACGTAGTGCTGGAGAACAAAATTCAGGAAGAGCTGCTGCTTGCTCGTGCATTTGGAATGGATGTAAAGGCGTGCATGCGTAGCGCGCTCCTCACGCGGGATGGGCTGCAGGGCATAGGCCACATGGGCCAGCACGTCGAAAAGATCACTGTTCGCGGCATTGATGATCATCTGCATCTCGGCCAACTGGGCTGCACCAAACCCCTTCTCCTCAAGGCCCTGCAGCAGCTTGCGGCGGGTGTCTGGGGAACTCCAGAGTTCCCGCAGCTCGGCTTCGTCTTTCACGAATTCCGGCAGTTTTCCATAGAGCAGTTCCAGGAACTGCTGGGAACTCATCGGTGTGCCGTCTGGGTGCCAGAAGCTGGTCACCATCATGTGCTGGATGGAGCGTTCCTTGCCGTCGCCCAGCTTGATGCGAGCCTTTTGGCGTTGGGGCTGGCCGCTGGTGTCGTCATCCCCGTCGGGGTCCTTGGGTTCCGGGGGTTCAGGTGGGGGAAGAGCTTGCCCGGGGCCAACGGGTTCGGGTTCCTGGGGTTCGCCATCCCACTCAGGATCACTGAAGTGGTGGTGGGCCTTCACGAAGTCGTAGATGGTGAAGTACTCCTTGCCGTCGAACAGGCGAGTGCCACGGCCGATGATCTGCTTGAACTCGATCATCGAATTCACCGGCCGCAGCAGCACGATGTTGCGCACGTTGCGGGCATCGACCCCCGTGGAGAGTTTTTGCGACGTGGTGAGGATGGTGGGGATCGTCTTTTCGTTGTCCTGGAAGGCCCGCAGCCAGGTGTTGCCCAGTTCACCGTCGTTGGCGGTGACCCGCTGGCAGTAGTTGGGATCGGTGCTGGTCTTGAGCTGGTTGATCAGGTCGCGGATCGCCAGGGCATGGTCCTGGGTGGCACAGAACACCAGGGTTTTCTGGCGTTGATCGATCTGGTTCAGAAAGATCTCCACCCGCTGCTGTTCGCGCTGTTTGATCTCGATGATTTTGTTGAAGTCGGCTTCCTTGTAGAGCTTGCCGGCTTCGATCTCCCCTTCCACCACCGTGTCATCGGGCGTGTAGACGTACTCGTCGAGGGTGGTGGTGATCTGCTTGACGCGGAAGGGGGTGAGGAAGCCGTCGTTGATGCCCTCCTTGAGGGAGTAAGTGAACACCGGATCGCCGAAGTAGGGGTAGGTGTCGATGTTGCCGGCGCGGCGGGGGGTGGCGGTGAGGCCCAGCTGAACGGCAGGGGCGAAGTACTCGAGGATGCCGCGCCAGGTGGATTCGTTGTTGGCTCCGCCACGGTGGCATTCATCGATCACGATGAAGTCGAAGAAATCGGCCGGGTACTGGCCAAACCAGGGGGAGGGCTTGCCGTCCACCGGCGGGCCGCTCATGAAAGTCTGGAAGATGGTGAGGAAGACGCTGGCGTTGGTGGGCACCCGACCCTTTTTGCGCAGGTCAACGGGTTCGATCCGCGCCAGGGCGTTCTCCTCGAAGGCGGCAAAGGCGGTGAAGTCGTTGAAGGCCTGATCGGCGAGGTTGTTGCGGTCGGCCAGAAACAGGATGCGGGGCCGGCGCGTGGGCTCGCCACTGAGGTTCCAGCGGGCGGCAAACAGCTTCCAGAGGATCTGGAAGGCGATCGAGGTTTTGCCGGTGCCGGTGGCCAGCGTCAACAGGATGCGGTTCTGGCCGGAGGTGATTGCCTCCAGCACACGCTTCACGGCGATCTCCTGGTAGAAGCGGATCTGCCAGCTGCCGCCCTTGTCGGGGTAGGGGATGGCGGCGAAGCGATCGCGCCAGGCGTTCTCTTCGGCGAAGGTGCGCTGCCACAGCTCCTGGGGGCTGGGGAAGGCTTCGGCCTCCCCCTCCTCGCCCGTTTCCCTGTCAATGGCGTAGATGCCCTTGCCGTTGCTGGCGTAGGTGAAGCGCAGCTGGAGCTTGGCGGCGTAGTCCTTGGCCTGGCCCACGCCTTCGGTGAGCGGCAGCCCATCGGCCTTGGCTTCCACCACCGCCAGGGCGGTGTTGCGGTAGCTGAGCACGTAGTCGGCGCTGAGGGACTTGCCGCGGCGACCGCCCCCTTCAATCCGCCCGGGGGCAATCGGAAACTCGCGGCGAATGCGACTGCCCTCCACCACGCCCCAACCGGCCGCCACCAGCAGCGGATCGATCAACTCAGCGCGGGTTTCGGCCTCGTTCATGGCAGCAGGCTTCCCACGTGATCGAGCAGACCAGCGGTCATGGAGCTAAAGATCCGGTGATGGGCCAATTTGCAGCCCAGGGCATCGGTTTCCATAAACCGAGAATAAGCGGCCAACCAATCATCCGGCACGGTGACCAACAGATCCAGATCGGAATCGGAGTTCCTGAACGTCATGGCTGGCCAACCGGCCGGCATAGGCGCCATCGCAGAGGGCCACGGCGTGGAAGCCCTTGCGGGCGCCGCCCACATCAATGCCCACCACCGTGATCGGGGGAGTGGTGGTCAGGGGATGTTTTTGCACGGCACCGCAGCTGCCAAAGGAGTCAGAATCCATCAACGTGCGTTGGACGGTGCCAGGTCATGCCCGAACTCAAAGCTCTGGAGGAGGCCGTTGAAGCCCTAGATCCCTCCGCATTGGCAGAGTTCAGGCGCTGGTTTGCGGAGTTCGATGCCGCCGCCTGGGATCGCCAGCTGGAAGCCGACCTCACCGCAGGCAAGCTGGACGCCCTGCTGACGGAAGCGGAAGACGACTACCGCAGCCAGCCCCGCAGCCCCCTGTGAACCACACGGCATCGAGCAGGTTCTGGCGCTGCTACGGGGCCTTGCCTGCTGATGTTCGCGATCTTGCCGACAAGAACTTCAGGCTGCTCAAGGCTGACCCCAAGCACCCCTCGCTCCATTTCAAGTTGCTGGCGGGCCAAAGGGTCTACAGCGCCAGAGTAGGGCTGCAGTACCGCACACTTGGTCTGCCAACCGCCGATGGCGTCCATTGGTTCTGGATCGGCACCCACGCGGACTACGACCGCTTGGTCGGCAGTTGAGCCCAAGGGCCCGAGAGGGGACGCCTTCCAGGGTTCATTGATGCTCTTTGATCCAGTCCCTGAGCTGAACATCCAGCACTGGAAGATCGTGGAGAACGATCGCCCAGATGATGGGCAAGCTGAGGCCGAAGTATTCATGGACAATGCGATTGCGCAAGCCATTGAGCGCAGACCAATCAATCGCAGGCCGGTCCTGCTTCATCTCAACGGGTATCGCCCGGGCAGCCTCGCCAATAATTTCCATATTGCGCACCACGGCATCAACGGTGCGACTGTCTGCTTGGAACTCCTCGAAGCTCAACCCACTGATGTAGCTATTGATCTTGCCGGATGCTTCCAGCATGTCGGCCACGAACAGCCTCCATTCACGGCGCGACATGAATGCGGCTGCTCAAGATGGATGTACGCCTGTTTTCCTTGATCCCATCGGACGCCACCAGGTCGACACGACGACCGAGAAGGGTTTCCAGGTGGTCGGCCAGGTGGATGAAGGCAAAGCCCACTGGCTCAGAGAAGCTCACCAGCAGATCCACATCACTGGCAGGAGTTTGCTCCTCGCGTGCGAAGGATCCAAACAGGGCCAGGTTGCTGACCTTGAACTGGGAGGCCAAATCCGGATAGTGTTGACGCAGCCTCGCCAGCACCTCAGAGCGGCTGGCGCAGGGGGTGACCGCAGGGGCGGACATGGGTTCGCTGGGCTGAGGGCTTCAGTGTAGGTGGGCCGACCGATGGCTCCCAGGCCTGCGCCCTCAGAGCTCGCCGTTGAACGCCTGGTGCAGGAGGGACTTCTTCAATTCCTCCAAGGCGGCGAGTTTGCGCTCGTAGAGGCGGGTGAGGCGTTGGGTTTCATCCGCAATCGCGCTAAAGCTTTTGGCGACGATCTCCTGTTCTTTGGGCGGCGGAACAGGCACAATAAAATCGGTGAGCATTCCCATTTTGATGTAGGGCATCGTGTTGCCGAGCTTCTGCTTTGAAACTGCCGCGCTCAGGCGCTTGTCGAGAACACGAAAGAGGTACTTGCCGGTGACGCTCTTGAAGTCGAACAAGACGTAGGTTCGCTGGTATGCCTCGAACTTCCCCGAGTAGTAACTGACTTGCCCAACATTACCATTGCCCGCCACCAGCAGCGCCTCAGTGTCGAACGAGTAGCTATCGCTAAAAGTGTGCACGGCTGCGCAGGTGAAGAACGGGAATTCCCCTTCTGGGTTCCCCTCATTCACGTCTTTCTTGCCGGTCTTGATTTGGCAGAGGTCTCCAAGATTCATCTCCACCCACCCCTCCCCCCGCTGACTGAACACGGATTCAAGATGACTCTCAAACATCGCCCGGGCGTACTGGAGGTTCTGTTCGGCGTTGGCTTTGACGGTGGCGAGGCCCGCAAACGCTTCGTCGAGCAGGGCGACGATTCGCTGCTGTTCGACCAGCGACTTCGGATAACGAATCTCGACACGGGAAATATCCTGCTGATTGACGCTCGCCTGATTCACAGACTGCTTGCACACGCCGAGCCAATAGCCGCTCTGAAAGAGATACTTCAAAGTGTGGTACAAGTAGGCTGAAGTCACGACCTCTTTAGGGCGCATGAGCAGAAGATTCACGCCGTGGTAAACCGGCTCGTCGCAATCAAACACAGCCGTTTTCCCGACGTGGACTGCGCTGTTGATGTGACTAAAAAGAATATCGCCCGGTCGAAGGCGATTCTTCTCCTTGTCGCGCTCGCTCAACTCGGCATAGCCAACCTTATCCAAATCAAAGGTTGCATCCGAAATGCTCTCGATTCGAGAAATCCTGTCGCCATTGCCGCTCTTGTCTTGCTTGCAGTTGACGCCGTTCCTGATAACGGCCAGCACGTCACCCAAAGTGCTCGTTTGCCATCCTGCGTTCATAGGAGCGCCTTGATATTGGCTAGCACTTCAGCGCTCTCGGCATCCAGCGCGGTGATTTCATCCATGATGGCCTCGGGAGTGCGGTGCGCGTCTTCCACCGGGCCATTCGGATTCTTGCTCGATAGTTCAAACGTCTTCGGGTCGATTGCCGCCACGTCCACGCTCCAGCTCTTGGGCGAGTCGGCGAATGTCTTCTGCAGCGCCACGAACTCCGCCAGGTCGCGGTCGTTGAGCGGATTGGTCTTGCCCAGGTTGCGACCGGGATCGAGCTGGTAGAACCAGACCCTCCGGGTCGGGGCACCTTTTTCGAAAAACAAGACCACCGTTTTCACCCCCGCCCCCTGGAAGGTGCCGCCGGGGCAGTCGAGCACCGTGTGCAGGTTGCAATCGGTGAGCAGCTTCTGGCGCAGGGCCACCGAGGCGTTGTCGGTGTTCGAGAGAAACGTGTTCTTGATCACCACGCCGGCGCGGCCGCCGGCCCGCAGCAGGCGGATGAAGTGCTGCAGAAACAGAAAGGCGGTTTCACCGGTGCGGATCTCGAAGTTCTGTTGCACCTCCTTGCGTTCACTGCCGCCGAACGGGGGGTTGGCGAGGATCACATCGAAGCGGTCTTTCTCCTGCACATCGCTGAGGTTTTCGGTGAGGGTGTTGGTGTGCAACACCTTGGGCGCTTCGATGCCATGGAGGATCATGTTCATGATCGCGATCACATAAGCAAGGCTCTTCTTCTCCTTGCCGGTGAAGGTGCGGGTCTGGAGCGTGTCCAGATCCTCCGTGCTCAGTTCGCGCGCCTCGGCACCGCCCTTGCGCATGAACTCAAACGCTTCGCACAGGAAGCCGGCGGAACCCACGGCCGGGTCGTAGACTGACTCACCGATCTGCGGGTTCACCACCTGCACGATGGCACGGATCAGAGGCCGGGGCGTGTAGTACTCACCGCCGTTGCGGCCGGCATTGCCCATGCGCTTGATCTTTTCCTCATAGAGCATCGAGAGCTCGTGCTTCTCCGCCTGGGAGCGCAGGCGCAGGCCATCGAGCCCATCGATGATTTCGCGCAGGTTGTAGCCGCTGCTGATCTTGTTGCGCAGTTCGCCGAAGATCTCGCCGATCTTGTACTCGATCGTGTTCGGCCCGCTGGCGCTCTGCTTGAAGCGCTCCAGGTACCCGTTCAGGGGTTGAGACGATCAACCAAACCATTGCTCCGCGGAGCACTCCTCATGGTGAGGGAGATCTGATTAGTGGTTTGTGCTGGCGAGCT
>Ga0194063_10000698_pt1 | contig 23692 bp, 20 predicted proteins | sample SepL3720m_MetaG_FD_155459 | JGI IMG/M metagenome (GOLD analysis project Ga0194063, IMG submission 155459) | Anoxic zone freshwater microbial communities from boreal shield lake in IISD Experimental Lakes Area, Ontario, Canada - Sep2016-L373-20m | ecosystem: Environmental > Aquatic > Freshwater...
AGAGAAGCACGCGGCCGCGCGCTTCGATGACGCCGAGCAGCAGCGTGCGGATCTCCTCGATTTCGCGGCGCTTGAGCGGATCGGCCCACGCGGCCTTGTTGGCGAGCAGTCGCGTGGTGGAAGTCAGCACGGTGTCGACGATCTTGAGTCCGTTGCGCCGCAGCGTCGAGCCGGTCTCGGTGAGGTCGACCAGCGCATCCATCATGTCGGGCACCTTGGCTTCCGTCGCGCCATAGCTGAAGAACACCTCGACGGGGATGCCGAGCTGCTCAAAGTAGCGGCGGGTAACGTTGGGGAACTCGGTGGTGATGCGGCTGCCCGGTGCGATGTCGTGAGCGGACTTCACGGTGGAATCGTCGGGTACTGCCAACACCATACTGACCACGCCCGTTCCGGTCTTCGCATAGGGCATGTCGGCGACCTCGACCACGTCGGCGCCGGTCTCGGTCACCCAATCGAAGCCCGAGATGCCCAGGTCAAAGTCGCCGTCCTGCACGAAGACGGGAATCTCCTGCGGGCGCAAGATCTTGACCTTGCCGATGCGCGGGTCCCCGATGGTGGGGTTGTACTCTCGGCTGGACTTCTTGACCTCAAGGTCTGCCTGAGCGAACAGGAGCATCGTCTGCTCCTCGAGCGAGCCTTTGGGAAGAGCGAGGGTCAGCATGGGGGGTCTCCTCGGATTGTCGTGGCGTGGCGGCGCTTGGCACTCTATCACTCTAGCGTAGTGTAGCGCATCAACGCGACGCGGGCACCTCCCGAGAAGCTACGCGTCCGCCGACGAAGCGCTCCCCATTTCGGGTAGTCTGTCTGGTGAGGTTGTGCGGCTAGACTCCGCACCCGCCGATACTCTCACTTGGCTCGGAGGCACCACATGGATTCAGACTGGCAGGACTCACTCGACCGCATCGCCACGCTGATGTCTGCGGATGACGAAAGCATCGCCCCTCCCTGCAAGACGCAGCTCCTGAGCCATGGAGCGCCGACTCCCACGGTGCACCTGCTCATCCACGGCTACACCAACGCCCCCGCGCAGTGCCGTGAGCTTGCGCGTGCGTACTTCGATTCCGGTGACAACGTCTTGGTGCCGAGAGTTCCCTACCACGGCTACGCCGATCCGCTCACCCGTGAGCTCAGCAACCTGACACCTGAGGTGCTCGGGCAGTTCTGCGGTGACGTCGCCGACGCTGCGGCCGGACTCGGCGGGCGACTTGTTGTGACCGGGCTCTCCTTGGGAGGCTTGCTGGCGGGGTATCTCGGCAAGATGCACGACGAGGTCGCCGAGGTGCGCCTTGTGGCGCCGTTCATCCAGCCGAAGGGAGTTCCTGCATGGGTTGACGCACCGTTCGACGCGGCTATGAGGGTCTTGCCGGACGTCTACTCCTGGTGGAACCCAAGACTCCAGGCGAAGGAGGTCGCAGGGACGTGGGCCACACCCAGGTTCTCGCTGAAGGCGGTCAGTGCTCAAATCGCTCTACGTCGCCAGACGGAACAACTTGCCTCTCCTAGGACGACCCGCCTTGAGCGCGTGCTGCTGGTGCTCAACGACAACGATATCGCCGTACGAAATGACATCGCCCGCACGTTCGTTGCCGAGCAGCTCGAACCGCTTTCAGAAACCACCGACGTGGCCAAGCTTGAGAAGGCGCTGGGCTTCACCCACGACGTCTTCGAGCCTAACGGCGACAACCACGACCGCATGGATAGCGTGCGCGACGAGGTCTGGCCGCTGTTGGGACTGACCCCGCCTCAGCATGGCGCACTCGCCGGGCCGACTCCGGGGGGCGGCTACTACCCCGAGCTGGGACCATGGGCCGACGGTCGGGCTCCCGTGGGATCGACCGCGTAGTCTCGGCGCCTGAACTACTCGGAGATTACGACCGCTCGGCGCCAGTACGTATCGGTTTCCAGCGCCTTGACCACCAGCGACGCAACGTCCGCACGCGCGATGCGCGAGCTCTTGGACAGAAGCGCGCCATCCAGCGACACACGATAGTCGCCGCTCGGCGTGTTGTCGGTCAGGCCGACTGGCCGCACGATCGTCCAGTCGAGGTCGGATGCCATGATGCGCAGTTCCATCGCCTCGAGGTCGTCATAAGCCGTGCGCAGCGTGGTGGAGATGAGGGTGCGGTACACGCGGGACAGGTTCTTGTCCTTGCGAGCGAACGCCCCCGCCGCGCTCACCGCCGCAAGCCGAGTCACCATGTTCTCGGCCATCGCATAGATCACGTTCGCGATACCAGCCTCGTGGATATCGGGACCCGCGCCTGAGCCCTGGGAGAGCGCGAATGCGACTGCTCTGTGCCCCAGCACCGCGGCCCTGACGGCATCTGCGTCGCGCACGTCGCCTTTGAGGATGGTGAGATTCTCATCCACTGCTTCCAGCGCGGTGTTGTGAACGAATGCCGTGACCTCGTGCCCATGCCCGAGCGCCCGCTCCACGATCAGCCGACCGGTTCTTCCCGCCGCTCCGAACACCACGATCTTCACAGTCCGCTCCTCATCCACACGCGCCTACCATGCCGAGAAACCGCGAGCCGCCTGAAGGGGCGACTCGCGGGTCTTGACCCTGAATACTCCGAGACTACTTCACTGGCACGGTAACCGCGACCTCTTTGCCGCCCACAAAGAACGGCTGATCGAGGCTGTTGATCTTGTCGTCCATGTCGAATTCAAAGAGACCGGGATCGCCCTTGTCGGCGTGGAGAGCGACTATGAGCTTGGGGGTGAGCTTGACTGGCTCCAGTGGAACAACCACGCCGCTGGCCTCGCCGGAGAGCACGTGCACGAGTCCGATTCGTTGTCCCGGGCCTCCGTCTTTCTCAAGGTGAACCACGATCCATGCGTCGGTCGGCGTCTTGACGTTCGCGACCACCTCGGGCTGCCCCTCGAGGCCGAGCTGCTCCAAAGCCGTGATCGACGCCGTACCAGCTCCGACCTTCACGCCAAAGTCGCGCACGGTGACTACCTTGGCGAGCTCCGCGCCACCGACGAAGAAGGGGCGATCGGGGCTCATCTCCTTGTTCATCATGTCGAAATCGAACGTGCCCGCCGTGCCCTTGTCGGCGTGGAGGGCGACGATGACCTTGGGGGTAGTGAGGTCTTTGAGCGGCACCTTCACGTCGAGTGACTCGCCGCGCTTGACGGGCGCAAGGCCCACGCGCATGCCCGGCTTGCCGTTCATGTCGGCGTGCACGACGACCCAGCCGTCCGTGGGCGATAGCACGCGCTTGACCACGAGTTCTTTGACGCCGTTCTGATCCGCTGCGACGTCTAGCTGGGCCTTGTCGGGAGCGGCGACGTAGCCCCAGACCTTTGTGGTATCGGCCTGCATCTTGGGGGCGCTACTGCATCCGGTCAAAGCCAGAGCGCTGAGCGCCACTCCGACAAGCAGGACCGCCGTGATGGTCTTCTTCATCGTTGCATCCTTTCTTGGGCCGCCATCAGGCAGCCTTGTCCGCCGCGCGCAGGCTCGGCTTAAAGCCGCGCAGCAAGAGCGAGTTGGTCACGACAGAGACGCTCGAGAACGCCATAGCGGCGCCTGCGACCCACGGAAACGGCGAGAGCAGGCCGATAGCCGCCACCGGCATGAGCACGGTGTTGTAGCCCAGAGCCCACACGAAGTTCTGGCGGATCTTGCGCATCGTTGCTCGGGAGAGCTCGATGGCAGTGACCACATCGCGCAGGTCGTTCTTGATGAGCACGATGCCGCCGGTCTCCATGGCCACGTCGGTTCCTGCGCCCATGGCGATGCCGACATCAGACTGTGCGAGCGCTGGCGTGTCGTTGATGCCGTCGCCCACCATCGCCACGATCATGCCTTGGCTCTGGAGTTTGGCGACCTCGGCCGCCTTGTCCTCCGGCATGACCTCGGCCAGCACGCGGTCGGACGGAATGCCCGCAGAAAGGGCGATCGCCTCGGCGGTGCGCCGGTTGTCACCCGTGATCATAAAGACGCTGACGCCCATTTCGGTCAGTCGGCTCACCGCTTCAGCAGAGTTGGGCTTGAGTGTGTCGGCCACGGCGATCATGCCGGCGAACACCGTGCCGTCAACGCCGACCAGCATGACCGTCTTTCCCTCATCCTCCAGGGCCGAGATCTCGCCCTCGTGCGCCGAGATGTCGATTCCCTCACGCGCCATCAGCCGACGGTTGCCAAAAGCGACTCGCCGACCCATGACGGTACCTTCAACACCATGACCCGGAATCGCCGAGAAACCCTCGACGTCCGGAAGCTCGATGTGGTCTTCTCGGGCGCGAGCAACGACCGCCTCGGCCAGTGGATGCTCCGAGTTGCGCTCGAGCGCAGCAGCTAGCGTGAACATGCGCGTCGCGTCATGACCGTCAACCAGTACGACGTCGGTGACTTCCGGCTCGCCGTGCGTCAGCGTCCCCGTCTTGTCAAAGACGATTGCCGAGATTTTGTACGCGGTCTCAAGCGAGCCACCGGACTTGATCAGAATGCCGTTCTCGGCACCCCGGCCAGTCCCGGCCATGATTGCGGTGGGAGTAGCCAGACCGAGCGCACACGGACAAGCGATGACCACCACGGCGATTCCTGCCAGCAAGGCAGCGATCCACCAGCCGTTCGTGGCTGCGGCCATCAGAATAGGCTCGAGAACGACGAACGCGCCGCCTGTCATCGGCTCCACTCCAAAGATCAACGGGCCTGCAAACGCCCAGAACAGGAACGTGAGCAAAGCCGCGCCGATGACAAAGGGGACGAACACGGCGCTGATTCGATCAGCGAAACGCTGGACCGGCGCCTTGGAACCTTGCGCGTCCTCGACGAGCTTCACAATCTGCGCGAGCGCCGTGTCGGCTCCGACCTTGGTCGCCCGGAAGCGGAAACTACCCAGCTTGTTCATGGTCGCGCCGATAACAGCGTCGCCGGCGTTCTTCTCCACCGGCATCGATTCGCCAGTGAGCATGGACTCGTCGACCGCAGAGGACCCCTCGACCAGCACGCCGTCAACCGGAATCTTCTCTCCGGGACGAACCACGACTAGGTCGCCGACAACGACTTGCTCGACCGGGACATCAAGTTCGGCGCCGCCCCGCACAACCCGTGCGGTCTTGGCTGCGAGACCCATCAGCTTCTTGATGGCGTCGGAGGTACGGCCCTTTGCCCGCGCCTCGAGCAGCTTGCCCAGAAGCACGAACATGATGAGCAGCGCCGACGTCTCATAGAACGCCGGCTCCATCTCAACGGCTGGAATGAACGTGGCCGCAACCGAGTAGAAGTAGGCAGCCGAAGTGCCGATGGCGACCAGCAGGTCCATGTTGCCGGATCTGTTCTTGATCGCGTGCCACGCGCCTCTGTAGAAGCGAGCGCCCGCCACGAACTGTACCGGCGTTGCGAGCAGGAACATGACGTACTTGCCGACCATCATGGGATCCCACGCACCGCCCACCGTGGAAGCGAGCAGCTCCGCGAGTTTCAGCGGAACCAGCTCCATCAATGGCGGAATCATCGCAATAATGAACAACGGAATCGAGAAAGCAACCGAGAACCAGAACATGAAGAGTTCGCGCTTGTACGCTTTGGCCTGCGCCTCAGCCTGCAGGTCGACCGTGTCGTCAGCCTGCCCCGGCACGTGGTCAACCTTCACGACGGCGCCGTAGCCAGCTCCCTGCACCGCAGTGATGATCTCGTCGATACCGACGGTCGCGGGGTCGAACTCGACCGTCCCGGTGTTCGTCGCCAGATTCACGCTGACCGCCAAAACTCCCGGCAGCTTTTCCAGCGTCTTCTCGACAACCGAAGCGCACGACGCACACGTCATGCCGATGAGTCCGAGCACTACCTTGCCCGAAGTCTCGGCCGCGACTCCCGGAGTCCCGAGCAGCGTCGCGGTGTAACCGATGCCCGAGACCGCGACGATTATGCCGTTGGTGTCGATCACAGCGGGATCGTAGGTGACGGACAACTTCTCGGTGGCGAGGTTCACAACCGCCGAATGAATACCAGCCGTCTTGCCGAGCACCTTCTCGATGATTGCCGAGCACGACGCGCAGGTCATGCCGCCGACCGCAAAGACGGCGTCGAGAACTTCCGAAGACTCAATCGCCGGCTGCTCGATCGAGGGCAGCTCGGGGAAATCCTCCAGGTCAAGAGCTTCGGCGTCGTCCTGAATCGGGCACTCACTGATAGTGGGTACGACCGTACCTACTTTGGCGACAGTCTCAATACTTGCCGGCGCCGCCTCGGGCCCGGCTGTCTCAGCCGAGACCGCGATGTCTGATACCTCGACGCTTTCGGCGACTGGATCGCCCGGGAGTTGAGTCGCGAATCCGACGCCCAACACAAACGGCGGCCCAGGCGTGAACCCTGCCGCCTCAACGGCCGCAGACAGCTCCTCAAGTGCCACTTCGTGCGCTAGGTATACCGTCAGAGTCTGCGCGGCCGCGTCTCCTGTAGCTGCTACGACGCCGTCAATCTGAGCGGCCTGCATGGTGACAAGCTTCTCGCAAGCAGCGCAGTGCATGCCGAGTGCCCTCAGCGTGAGCCGTCGATAGCGGCTGACGGCCGTCGGCTGTGGGGCGGGCGCGGGGGTTGGTGCGATCACCGCGACCGGTGTCGGTTCGGATGTTGGAGCGAGTGCTGGCACCACCACGGGTTCGGGTTCGGGCGCTGGCGTGAACACCACGGCTGGCACGAGCACGGGTGCTGGTGCCACGGCCTGTGCAGGCTCGGGTTCAGGCGCCACGGCAAGCGCGGGCGCGAGTAGAGGCTCAACGTCAGGCTCGCGCTGGAGCACAGCTGCGACGACGGGCTCGGGCTCGCTCATCGGCGTGGCATCCAGCACCGGGCTCGTCACGGCAAGCGAAATCTCACCAACATCCATCGCCAGCTGCACCGAACCTCCGGCGGCCACGTTGGCGACGGCCTCGGCCAGCGCTTTGGCGATTGCCTGATCGCCCCGTTCGGCTTCGATGGCCATTTCGACCACTGCTTCATCCGATTCACCGTCCGCGACAAAGGGCACACCCGGAATGAAACCGGCATGGACGATCGCTTTGAGCATTTCTTCAACCGCTACATCGTCGCTAGCCCCGATGACTACGACGTTGTCGGCGAAGCTCGCATCTACGCTGTAGACGCCAGCGATGTCACTGAGCCACGCAGTGAGCTTCCGCTCACACGAATGACAGCGCATCCCATCCACGCGTAGCCGGATGATCACATTTGAGCTGTTGTCAGACATTTGTGTCTCCGCCCACCTTTACTCGACGACGATCTGGCCCAAGACCATCTGCATCCCACATGAGAACACATATGTCCCAGGCTGCAATGCCTTGATCTTCACAGTCTTGGGACCTGCCGAGAGATCCTCGGTGAATCCGAGGTCCGCCGATTGGACCACCTGTGTGCAACCTTGGGCTTGGCTGAAGGTGATCTCGGCAGGAACCCCAGCCTTAAGCTTGATGGTGTTTGGCTTGTAGACGGTGGTCACGTCGACGGATATCTTCTGGACACCGCTCGCGAGCACCGCGGTGCCCGTGGTCGGCGGACCCGTGACACCATTCGCCGTCGGCGCGCCGCCACCGCAGCAAGCGCACGCACCGCCGGATCCTGTAGCAGATGACTCACCGCCCAAAGACGATGCCGCAGCCGTAGCCCCCGGGGACGCTTGGGCACTCCCGGCGCCCGTCGTTTGGCCGCTTCTCGCAGAAGCAAACCGGTACGCGCCAAAGAACGCGACGAGCACGAGTCCTACAACCATCATCCAACGCAACGTGTCGTTGCTGTTGGCATTCGATGTGTCTGTCATCTTGAGCAGCTCCCTTGAATCGTTTGTCACGGCTTCATTGTGCGTCTTCGCCGAGGATCTCGGCGATTTGGGGATCACGACTTGCGCTTCTTCTTCGCTGGCGCCTTGGCGTTACGCTGTGCCTCCGGCGGATTACGACGTGCAAGGTAGATAGCCCCGGCTCCCGCCACCACAGCGACCAAGAGCCACAACAGCGGCGATCCTGAGGACGAGCGACCCGCAGTGGCACTGCTCCCGCCCACGACGAGCTGCCCGGACATCATGCCCATTCCGCACGTCATCGAGTAGGTACCCGCAGCGGTCGCAGGCAGGTCAATCGTTGTTACGGCGTTCGGTGCCAGCGCGACGTCGATACCCAGCTGCTTGATTACCAGCCGATCAGAACAAGCGACGTCCTCCTGCCGGTGCAACAGTAGCCGGACGGGCTTGTCGGCAGGGATGCTGACAGAGTCGGGCACGTAGCGCGTGTTGATGATGGAGAAGGGCACCTCTACCACACCGTCGGCACCGGTCTTGTACGCGGTAGCGGGCGTGGAAGCGCTCGGCGTGCCACCGACGACTGCATTCTTCACGGTGTTGAACGTGACCGGCGAGCCGACGAGCATTGCTGCCCGATTGACGAACACCAGACCGAACGCCATAACGACGACCGCGAGCATGATGCTCAGGCGGTGCTTCCAGTCCTTGGGAATCAGGCTCGATGCGGTGCCAAACGCCAGCATCAGCGGCATGGTTCCTAGTCCAAAGGCCAGCATTGCCGTGCCGCCGAGCAGCACGCTTCCGGTCGCGGCTGCAGCGATTTCGGCGCCTTGGAGTGGCGCGCACGGCATGAATCCCGTGAGAAGCCCAAACGCCACCGGAGTGGCAAGCGTGCTAGCGCCTTCGTCGGCATCTGTCTTGGCCTTGCGCCGGAGGTTTGACAGCGCGGTGATCAGAAACTTGGGTGGGCGCGGTGTAAGCCGAGCGGCCCACGGGACCTTGCCGGTCATGCCCAGGCCGAGAATGATCATGAATGCCCCCGCGGCGAACATGATCCACGGCCGGATACCGTCGAGATTGAACGCCGAGCCAATCGCGCCCAGCGCCAAACCCACGATCACATAGCTCGTGATCTTTGCGGCTTGGTAGGCGAGGTTTGGTACGAGCTTCTTGTGCCAAGGGCCGTCTTCCTCGCCCTTGACTGCGTAGGTCACAACCATCGGGCCGCACATGCCGATGCAGTGCAGGCTCGTTGCGAGTCCCAATGCAAACATGGATAGGAACAGAGAGGTCACGTCTGAATCTCCTCGTGAGAAGGGGTGGAGCGCATCCAAAATAGCGGAGCGCATCGTCGCTGAGGGCGCGCCAAAGCGCGTCGCCGAGCGTTCACGAGGAGCTGATCAGATGCGGGCGCGCTGCCCCAGAGGGTCTTCGGGCGGCGGAGGAGGTTCGGCGACCAATATCCACGCCGGAACCGCTGTCTGGCGAGGCGCCAGCGTCACCGCGATGGCGACAATCGCCGCACCGATAGCGAGCAGCAGGTTCTCGGCGCCACTGGGAAGCACGCCGACGGGCCCACTGGTTGTAACCCACTCGCCAGGGCACGAGTTGTAGATACCGGTGCCCGACGGCATGAACGGCATCCCGCCGCTCATCCCCATGTCGCAGCCGATCATGGTGCACGTCGGAATCGCGATCGCAACGACCGCAATCATGACGACAAGCGCCATGGCTACCCTGCGATTGTTGGCACGAGCGAGCATCGGATCCCTTCAACGAACGGCCTGCGAGCCCCTCTTGACGCAAACATCATGCCGACGGCTCAAGGGCGATAGACACCGAGTTGATGCAGTAGCGAAGCCCCGTCGGCTTCGGCCCATCCGTAAAGACATGCCCGAGGTGCCCATCACACACGGCACAGAGCACCTCGACCCGGTGCACTCCAAACTGACTGTCGTCGTGTTCGGTGACGGCTTCGGACTCGATAGGCTCCCAGAAGCTCGGCCACCCGCAGCCCGAGTGAAACTTCGCCGCCGAGGAGAACAGCGTCGCGCCGCAGCCGGCACAGACGTAGACGCCCGGCTCGGAGACGTCGGTGAGCGCGCCGGAGAACGCGGGCTCGGTACCGGCCCTGCGCAACACGCGGAACTGCTCGGCGGTCAACAGGGCGCGCCACTCGTCGTCGGTGCGGATGAGCTTTTCGCGCATGGGGACTCCTCGGGGTCTCGTGGCCTGTCGGTCTTCCCGCATGAACATGACATCAACAGGCAATGCTGAAGCCGACTACATCAAGTATCGCCAAACTAGGGTGATTGCAATCCCTCGACATGCTCACTCACTGCGACACGCATGATTGCCAGCGCCGAGAATGTGTGTGTCGGCGAGCATCTCAGCTTGTCACCACCGACGGTTCGCTCCGCCTATTCCTCCAGCTCGTCGGCCAGGTGCTCCAGGAAGAGCCCCACGTCGGTCACGATCCCGACCGTCTGCCACGAACCGCGATCGGCAAGCTTGGTCACCACCGCCGGGTTGATGTCGACGCACACCGTGGTGGTCGATGCCGGCAGCATGTTGCCGGTCGCAATGGAGTGCAGCATCGTCGAGAGCATGAGGCAGGCGCCAGCGTTCTGAGCGTAGCCACGCATCTCATTTTGGGCGTCGACGCAATCGGTGATCACATCGGGCAGCGGCCCATCGTCGCGAATCGAGCCGGCGAGAACGAACGGCACGCCGCGCGTCACGAGCGTGTACATGAGGCCCTTGGTCAGCACTCCCTGCTCGACCGCCTCGGCAATCGAACCACAACTGCGGATGGTGTTGATCGCCCTTAGATGATGCTCGTGTCCGCCGAACCACGGCACGCCATCTTCCAGGCCGACCCCGAGCGACGTGCCATAAAGCGCGCTCTCGATGTCGTGCGTGGCAACGGCGTTGCCGCCAAACAGCACGCTGACGTAGCCGAGTTCGACCAGCCGTGCGAGGTGTTGCGCCGCTCCCGTGTGAACCACAGCCGGCCCAACGACGGCAATCACGTCGCGGCCATCGGCGCGCGTGTCGCGCAGCATCCGAGCGACCTCAGCCACGACTTGCGCCTTGGGCTTTTCGCTCGATACCGAGGAAGACATGAACTCGAAGGCCTGCCTGTCGCGCGGGCGCTCGTGTGGGTGGACCCGAATGCCCTTGTGGCCGATCACGAACAGGTCACCCTCACACACGTCCCCCATCGGTATGGTGACGGCCGAGCAGGCGAGTGGATCTACGCGCACGCCTAGGTCCATCTCCGGGTTGTCGACACGCACCCAGCCACCGGCAATGCGCACCTCGGTCCCCATATTGGTTGTGGCGTAGAAGCCGTCAGGGAAGACGCCGTTCATGGCGGCAACAACGAACTCGGCGTCCGAAGGGTCGCAGGCAACTGCACCGTGGGATTGGATCTCGGCAAGGATCCCGTCAAGCTGCGCCTGCGTATCAGCGCTCACACGCAGGACCGCCACCGACGGGTCGTCGTTGGTGCGGCCGACTTCAAAGGAGAGTGACTCGAATTCGCCGCCCATCGAGATGATGCTGTCCATGACCGCGGACATGATTCCCGAGTCGATGAGGTGTCCCTCGATACGGACGTCTTCAAAGACGGCGCGCTGCATGAATCCTCCTAGTGGATGAGTGTCTCGGCGCACGACAGCCGGAACAATCGTCCAGCGAGTGCATGCTGCAGTATCCAACAGACACTCGGTTGCGCAAAGAGGGATCCGGAACACAGCGCTTGGAGAGCGTGTGGGATGTCGCTTCTACCAGCGGGAGTCCACGATGTCTAGTTACTCGCGAAGCTCCCGTGCGAGCTGTTAGTACAGGCCTCCACGTTGCCGTCCCCGTCCAGCGAGTAGAGACCGTCAGCCGGAGCCGTCGCCGACGGACACGCCGGCGACCTGGCGAGAAGATTTGAGGTGACAAGCACGCTAGCTGCGTTCACGGGGCCCGAGGGAATCGCTCCCAGCGCGTCTACCTTCCACATTTCAACACACGAGGTGATGGTTCGCTGGTTCGCGAAACAGGATCGAAGCTGAGCGCGCGCTTTGACAGTATGGAACACAGGAATAGCAATCGCTACGAGAATGCCAATGATGAGCACTACCGCCATCAATTCGGCGAGTGTGAACCCCGCGTCCATCTCAGACCGCGCGGTCCGTTTCCCTGATCCGTTGAGCTTCGAGCTATTCATGAGAACCTCCTGCGTGTATCAAACTCGCCAGTGTACGAAGAAGCTGTGGTGGCGACTAAAGAACACCTCCAACAAGGTGTCGAAGCGAGGCTACTCCGCTTTTGCCTCGCTAGCGCTTGTTCCTCGGTTTTGTACTGTGCCCGCCGTCACAGTTGGAAAACGTGAGCGCGACGCAATCCACTGACTGGAATACGCTGCGATCGGCGCGGGGTTGGCGCGAGCAGTGCGCGCTAGGTTGTGGGCGACGCCCACCGACGTGGCTAGTCCAGGAAGCTGCCGTGCTGGGGGTCGCCGAAGACGCACGGCAGCACATCCCCGCTAGTGCCCAGCGAATAGGCGCCCTCGGCAGGAGTCGGATTGCCGGGGTTTGCGGAGTCCGGGGCAGCCGGACACCTGGGAGCCCTCTTCAGATACTGCGGTGATACCAGCAAGCTGGATGCATTCACGACACCGGCAAGGGCCGAAACGGGCTGGGTGGCGTCAACCCCCCAGACCACCACGGCAGACTCAATAGCGCGCTGATTGGCGTAGCACGTCTTGGTCTGTGCACGCCGGGCCATGGTATGAAATACCGGGATTCCAATCGCGATCAAGATACCGATGATCAGCACAACTGCCATCAGCTCGACGAGGGTGAATCCAGCGTCCGACATCGACGGCGCGCCACGCTCACCTGCTGTACCGAGCGACCCGCGCCTCATCGAAGAACCACCTCGCTTGAGCCTTGCTGGTCTTCCACAACGCTCGCCTAGACCTCAGCCATCAAGCGCTTGAACTCCACGATCCGCTCGCGATACTCCGGAAGAGCGGATCCGAGTATCTGGGTCGCAAGGATCGCAGCGTTCTTCGCACCGTTGATGGCGACACAAGCCACGGGCACGCCTGTCGGCATCTGCACCATCGACAGCAGCGAATCGAGTCCGCCCAAGTCGCTGGTCTTCATGGGGACGGCGATAACCGGCAGGGGGGTGAAGGCCGCGACAACGCCGCCTAGGTGTGCCGCCTTTCCAGCAGCGGCAATGACGACGAGCAGTCCCCTCTCGGCGGCTGTGGATGCCCACTCGTGAACTCGCTCAGGATTGCGATGAGCGCTGGCCACGACCACCTCAAAAGGCACGCCAAATGCCTCGAGCTGATCGACACAGGCCGCCATGACCTCGGCGTCAGAGTTCGATCCCATGATGATTCCGACCAGCGGGGACGGTGCCATCGAAACCTCCTGCGTTCGGCTGATGCGTTTCATGTACCCGAGTGCTCCACGAAAACTCCAGAGCCCCTCTGCGCAAGAGCCTAGCAGAATCCGTCGCAAGAACTCCGTCCCTAGTGCGGAACTGGCGAGTCCTCGGCGGTTTCGGTGTCCGCGGTCACATCGGCGAGAACAGCCGCGCCTTTGTCTGCCGAGCAGGCCGTGCCACCCTCGCCGTCGCCAAAGAGCAGCTCGCGCTCGGGTGTCGACAGAGCCTCTCTGGCTTGATCGCGGACGTTGTTCACGCCGACAAAGAACTCGCGCATCATCGCCACAAGCAGGTAGCGCCCCTGTGCAGACAGGACAAGCTCGTCAGCGTTGTCCACGGTGAATGCGCCTGTGGCACGCATGAACGCCATCTCGATAGCGAGACCCTGATCAATACTGACACCGAAGTCCGCAGCAAAGAGCCGCTTGTCGAGGCGCATGCCAAAGAGCGACATCAGGAAGCGGTACTTCATGCGATCAGTGACGGTGAAGTCTCGCTTCTGGAGCGCGGGCGTCTTGCCCTGAGAAATGCGATCACCGTAGGCCTGCAGCGAAAACGTGTTCACGTACAGCGCGCCCTCGAGAAACGAAAACGCACCGCTGCCGATACCTACATAGTCCTCGTAGTCCACGATGTACTCGTCGATCATTCCGCCGCCGGTGCGCGAGAACGTCCAGGCGCTCGCCGCTTGGAAGGAATCGCTTAGCTGCTCGGATATCTGCCGGTAGTAGCGGTACTCACGAGCGTAGTCAACCTTGCCGACAGTGCGCCTGAGCGACTCTCTAACCGCCGGTGAAGCCATCAGTGGGTAGAAGGTGACCTGGTTGACGCCTGTGCGCTTGACCAAGTCGACGTCGGAGGACAGCGCCTCGGGCGTCTGGCTGGGGAAGTTGAAAATCATGTCAGCATTCAGCGAGTTGAAGCGACCCTCAATGGACTGCAGACGCTCCAAGATCTGCTGAGCCGAGCCGTACTTGTCAAAGCGATCCATTTGGCGAAGGAGCTCGTCGTCGAGCGACTGCACACCGACGCTCAGGCGGTCGACACGATCGACCAGCGGATCGACCCACTGCGGGTAGAGGTGATTGGGGTTGGTCTCGGCGGAGACTTCCTTGATCGAGAAGAGCGACTTGGCAAGGTCGATGGTGGCAACCAGCTCGTCGATGTCGATCGTGGGGGTACCGCCACCGATGTACATCGAGTGAAAGTCATAGCCAAGGTCGGCGACCATGCGCATCTCGTCGCGCAGCTGCTTGAAGTACGCGGTCGCACGCTCTGCGTGATAAGGGAAGCGGTTGAACGAGCAGTACGGACACAATCGCTCGCAGAAGGGCACGTGGACGTAGAGCAGGTACGGTCGCCCTGGTACGGGCGCGGGAATCTGGTCCCGGTCGGAAGGACCGAGTCGCAGATAGCGGTCGTTGGCTTGGCGCATGACCGCGGTGAGAAGTCGTTCAGCGAACATACTGGCTCGTGGCTCCCTGTAAGGATCGTCTAGGCGCCGGGCTGGCGGCTGTCCAGAGCCCGATGCGCGATGTCGTGTCGGCAAAACGCGCCGTCGAAAGCAATCAGCTCTACGGCCTCATAGGCCCGGGCGACGGCCTGCTCGAAATCCGGCGCGGTGGCGGTCACATTAAGGACGCGTCCCCCAGCGCTGAGAATAGTACCGTCGCCGTCAATCGTGGTGCCCGCGTGGTAGATGGTCACTCCGGGTAGTGCGGATGCCTGGGCAATGCCACCAATCGGCTTACCGATTGAGTATTTCCCCGGATACCCGCCACTTGCGATGACCACAGAGACGGCAACGTCACGGCCCCACGAGAGTGTGCCGAGCGAGTCAAGCTCGCCCTTTGCGAGCGCAAGCAGAACCTCGGCCAAGTCGTTCTCGAGCCGCGGCAGGAGCACCTGCGTCTCCGGGTCACCGAAGCGCGTGTTGTACTCGAGCACCTTGGGGCCCTCGGCGGTCAGGACAAATCCGCCGTAGAGGATGCCGCGAAAACCGATATCGCTTTCGACCAGCTCGTGAGCGGTAATCTCAAGTATCTCAAGCATCCGAGCGTACTGGTGAGCAGTCACGCCCGGAACCGGCGAGTAGACTCCCATTCCTCCGGTGTTGGGACCGGTATCGCCGTCGCCGACTCGCTTGTGGTCCTGGGCGGGTGCCATCGGCAGCACGGTTGCGCCGTCGACGAAGGCGAGCAGCGAAACCTCCGGGCCTTCGAGGAAGTCCTCGACGACGACAATGTTGCCAGCGTCCCCAAATCGGCCGTCGAAGCACTCTTCGATTGCGACGAGTGCCTGCTCGGTGGTCTCCGCGACAGTGACGCCTTTGCCTGCCGCCAGACCGTCCGCCTTCACGACCAGCGGGGTCGCGTGGGTCTGGATGTAAGCCGCAGCGGCGGCGCGATCGGTGAACGCTCGCGAATCGGCGGTGGGAATGCCCGCACGCTCCATCAGGCTCTTCGCGAAGGCCTTGCTGCCCTCGAGCTGCGCGCCCTCGGCTCCGGGGCCGACAGTCAAGATGCCGGCCACTCGCAGGTGATCGGCGAGACCGGCGCAGAGCGGACCCTCCGGGCCGATGACGGCGAGATCGATATCCTTTTCACTAGCGAACGCGACCACTGCCGAGGAGTCATCCGGGTCGATCGCGACATTAGTCGTGAGACGCTCTCCTGCGGTTCCCCCGTTGCCTGGCGCCGCAAAGATGGCGTCTACACGAGGCGACGCAGCAAGCGCATGGACGATGGCGTGCTCACGGCCGCCTGAACCCAAGACGAGAATGCGCATGACGGTCCCCGCTTTCTCGAAGAGGTGGTGTGAGACAGATCAGTTAGGAGGCCTTCTGGGTGATGGGCTCGGCGAAACGCTTGGGCGTCACCTTGTAGCCGAGCGGTATTCCAACCATGAGCCGAGTCTGGGCCGAGAGAGCCGGGAGCATTCCAAGCACAAGCCCCAACACCGGCAGCAGTAGCCAAAGCACCATGATCTCGAGAGCGGTACCGAGCCTTGACTTGTTGTCAGGCGGAGGACAGCGCCACAGCTCAAGCAAGATCGACGTGAGCATGATCACGGTACCCAACGTAAACAGGATGTTGAGAATCATCAGGTTCTCGGCGACCGACGAACGCCATCCCAGGTCGTACCAGTGTAGGCGCGAGAAGTAGGCCGCCAGTATGTAGGCGCTGGTCAGGACGACCCAGTTGATGACACGCATGCTGTGGTCATGGAGCACCTGTGTGAACCGGAAGATGGTCGATGAGCGCCAGTTGTGCTTGCGCTCGGTGAGCTGACCCCAGATGAAGCCGACGTCCTCGGCACCCCATGAGTGACGCTTGAGCTGCTCGAAGCGGTTCTTCACGGCATCACGCATGCCGTCGCCGTCCGTGGCATCGCCAAACGTCGGCAGGAAGATCGGGTGCACGGCGATTTCGTCGCCGGTCTCGAAGAGGCAGTTCAGATAAGAATGCCAATCCTCGGGGATGACCGCAGGATCCCACCAGCCGCAACGCTCACAGAGCTGAAGCGAGAGCGTGTACGTCGAGATGGGCAGCGAGTCAAACCACGGAGCTGCCGCAAGTTCTGAGAGCTGGGCGGCATGCTGCATCCACGTGGTGAAACGCACCGGCGCGGGAACCTGCCAAATGTTGTTGTAGAAGAAGATCGGTGCCTGCCAGAAGGAAAGATGGCGTCGCTCCTCGGCAGCGAACGAAGCGGCAACCGCCGAGAAATACGAAGGATTCAGCACCGAGTCCGCGTCACACGATGTAATGGTGGCGAGGGCTGGGTCGATACCCAGATTGTCGATCGCCGTGCGCGCCCTGCGGCCCGCCCAAGCCTCATTTGAGGACTTGCCGGGTTCCTCGCCAGCTATGTTGCCGGGGTGGATGGTCGCCATCATGTGCAGGAAGCGGCCCGAATAGCTCGCGATCATCTTCTCGGACTTGGCGCGAGCGTCGGCCTCGCGCTCCTCCATGCCTAGCACCACGATCAGGCGCTCATCGGCTCGGTGCTGCGCCGCCAAGGCATCCAGCGTGCGATTGACGATCTCGGCAGGCTCTTTGTAGGTGGGAACGATAACAACGTGACGCACGTCGGACGGAGCGAAGCCGTACGCGCCGACAACGTCTTCGTCGGCGGTCCAGTCGCGCTTCTCCCACTCGTGAATCTTACGCTGCCCGATGAGGGCAAACACCGTGGTGACGCAGAGGCGCGCGATGAAATAGACGAGGAAGATGGTCGCGATGATCATCCACACACGCGGGAAGACCAAACATCCCAGCACGGCCACGACGATGGAAGCCCACGAGAGCACACCGGTGAGGGCGTGACCCGGGTTGCGGCGTGGTTCAGCCGTGTTCTCAGCTACTTGCGACACGAATTCTCCCTGGATGAACGACGTCAGGACGTCAAAACCCAGCTGATAGTGTATCAGCTTGGGTGCCCGGGCAGGTAACGTCCGGCTATCGGATACGTACCCTAAGGACGCGAGTCCCAGCGTCGCATGATGGTCTGTTCGCGGCTCGGGCCAACGGCGACGATCGATACCGGCACATCGGCGAGGTCCTCGATGAAGTTGATGTACTCGCGCGCAGCCTTGGGCAGTTCGTCAAAGGTGCGGCAGGCGGTGATGTCGGTCCCCCACCCCTCGAGCTCCTCGTAGATAGGCTTCGCGTGGTGGAACGCAGTCTGATGACACGGAAGGTTGTTGTAGCGCTTTCCCTCGTACTCGTAGGCGACGCACACCTTGATGGTGTCGACCGCCGAGAGCACATCGAGCTTGGTGATCACCAGGTCGGTCAGGCCGTTGACCTGGACGGCATAGCGAACGATTACGGCGTCGTACCACCCACAGCGTCGTTGGCGGCCCGTCGTGGTACCCCACTCACCGCCGACCTTCTGGAGCAGCTCTCCGGTCTCGTCGTGCAGCTCTGTGGGGAACGGGCCCGATCCCACACGGGTGATGTAGGCCTTGGCGATGCCCAACACCCGGTCGATCGAACGTGGCCCGACGCCGGTTCCCGTACAAGCACCGCCTGCGGTACAAGGAGAAGAAGTCACAAAGGGATAGGTTCCGTGGTCGATGTCGAGCAGCGTGCCCTGAGCTCCTTCGAAGAAGACCCACTGGTCGGCCTCGAGCGCCTTGTTGATGATGAACGAGGTATCGGCGATGTGCGGCTTAATACGCTCGGCATAGCCCATGTACTCGTCAACGATCTCCTCGACGGTATACGTCGGCATGCCGTAGACCTTCGACAGAATGTCGTTCTTCTCGAGCAGTGCGGCTTCGACCTTCTTACGGAAGATGTGCTCGTCGGTAAGATCCTGGACGCGCAGCCCCATGCGCGAGGCCTTGTCCATGTAGGCCGGGCCGATGCCGCGTCGCGTGGTTCCGATCTCGTTGCCGCCGAGACGGTGCTCGCTCGCGCCATCGAGGTCGCGATGGTAAGGCATGATCAGGTGTGCGTTGGTTGAGATGAGCAGCTTGTGGGTCGACAAACCGTCGGCCTCGAGCACATCCATCTCGTCGAGCATGACCTTGGGATCGATGACGACACCGTTGCCAATGACCGGCGTGATGTGCGGATACATAATCCCCGAGGGAATCAGATGCAGCTTGAGCGTGCGCCCGCCATGGATGATGGTGTGGCCCGCGTTGTTCCCGCCCTGAAAGCGAACGACGTAGTCCATGTCGTCTGCGAGCAGATCAGTGATCTTACCCTTGCCTTCGTCGCCCCATTGGGCGCCGACAAGCACGATACCGGCCATGTGAGGTTACTCCCCGTTGAGTGCTGGGCCCCGCGGACTCATCTCTGCCGCTCCCGGACCGTGCGCGCCGACTTCCCGAGGGCGCGCGCAACGCTCCACTGTGATGAAGCGTGCGCGCGTAGTATGCCCGACGCCGACGCCGATTGCCACCTCAGGGTCCGCGGGAAGATCAAGGGTTGCGCAGGCCTCGTCGGCAGAGTATGTTAGTGAGCGATAACTACGCCGCCCACAGTCTAGGGGATGTGCATGACACCCCCCTCACCGCCGAAAGGAGCCGCGCCTCGTGAGTAACCGCACTTGGACGGCAATCCTGATCGCTCTGTCTATCTCGGCGGTCGCAGGGCTGTTGTGGGTCACCTACTCGCAGCGGCCAATACCCGGCAAGCTCGCCGTTGCCGGCAGCGTGCGCAACACGATCTCGACCCTGCAAGCGCCTGCAATCGCTTATCCCACCGTGGACGTCGCGGTTGGCATCCCAAAACCGCCGTCGAAAACGATGGGCGCTCCCAAGCGCTCCGGCGCCCAGCCGATGGCGTCGCAGACGCCGACAGTCTCGGGAGCGCTCGACGCAGTCTACGTCCGCCAAGGCGATAACATCGCGACCGGACAGCCTGTCGCGCAGCTCAACACAGCACTGCTCGACCTCGGCGTCGCGCAGGCGAAAGCGGCCTCGAAGAGCGCGCACGCGCAGGTTGCGGTGATGGGCGAAAACATCAACACGATTGCCGATAACCAGACCAAACTCGCGGACGCGAAGGTCCAGCTGGCCACTGCCGAAAAGCAGCTCACTGCCGCCAAGACCCTCATCAAGACCGGCAAAGCGCAGCTGATAGCGGGCATCGCGCAACTTGAGGCGACCATCAATGGCCCGCATCCACCGGGCCCATGGCCACCGGCTCCGCTCGTCGCGCAGCTTGCGCAACTCAAGGCGACCCTCACCGCGCTCGTGGCGGGAGAGGCGCAACTCGCCACCGCCGAGGGTGCGCTGGCAACCGGCAAGTCCAAGCTGGCAACCGGTGCCTCGGCGCTGCGCGACGCAAAGGTGAAGGCCCGCAACGCACGCGAGCTGCTAGGGCTCGTCGCCAAAGGCCAGGACATCCTGATCGATGTCGCCGAGTACCGAAAGACCCAGGCGACCATCGTGTCACCGGTAAGCGGCATCGTCACAGCTGCTCGGGAGTCGGGATCCGTCGCCATGGTTGGCGCGCCGATCGTTCGCGTGCGTCCCGCCGGGCGGACCGAGATTGACACCTACCTGACCCCCGCACAGCTCGACCTCGTTCACGTGGGTTCGCGAGCGGAGGTCACCTTCGACTCCAACACTGCGGGGACGCTACATGGAACTGTGGCCCGAATCGGCGATTCTGCCGCGTATCCACCGACGAGTTTCCCGACCGACATCGTCCACATGGCCAAGACCATACGAGCAACCATCATCCTCGACGAAGGGGACTGGGCACCGCCCGGTACGCCCGTCGACGTACTTATCGATACGACGAACTCCGCCCGCTGACCGACCGCAACTCACACTGCACGAGAACAGGAGCGCAGACGACATGAACAAGCGCATCATCGCGATCATCTTGGTGGCCCTTGTGGCCGTAGGGGGCTACTTCGCCTACCAGAAATACTTCGCGACCGCGGCGGGAGCGAACGGTGGGCTCGGCGGGAGTGGGATGATCGAGACCACGCAGATCGCCATTACGCCGCAGACCGCCGGCCGCATCATCGAAGCCCCGCCCAACGAGGGCCTGCCCGTCAAGAAGGGCGACGTCCTCTACCGCCTCGATCCGGCCATGGCTCAGTACCAGGTCGACCAAGCACAGGCGGGCCAGAAGGCGGCAGCGGCCAACTATTCGAACGTCAAGAAGGACGACGGGGCCACCAGCGCGGACCGCGCTGCCGCGAAGGCACAGCTCGACCAAGCCAACATCGCGGTGAAGATGGCGCAAGTCCAGGTGGGTTACACGGTCATCACGTCGCCGCTCGTGGGAACGATCACGAACGTCGTCGCAAAGGTCGGCGAGAACGCGGTCCCGGGCAGCACGATGGCGGTCGTGAGCGACCCCGCGAGTCTCACGGTGAACATATATGTGCCGGAGAACCGTATCGGCGAGGTCAAGGTCGGCCAGTCGGGCACGCTCACCACCGACTCGACCGACAGCTATCAGGTCGAGGTTTCCTTTGTCGGCTCGCAGGCTGAGTTCACTCCTGCATCCATCGAGACGAAGGACCAGCGTGTCAAGCTCGTCTACCAGGTGAAGTGCCGTATCCTCAACCCCGACTCCTCGCTCAAGGCGGGCATGCCCGCCGACGTGGTGCTCAAGTGACCGTCGTTTCCCAAGACACCGAACTGGCCATCGACGCCCGCGGGCTCTCCAAGGAGTTCCGCTCGGTGCTGGCAGTCGACGACATCTCACTTGAGGTCCCGCGCGGACGCGTCTTCGGGCTCATCGGGCCCGATGGCGCAGGCAAATCCACGCTCATCCGGATGCTGTGCACCGTGCTCGAGCCTACTTCGGGAGACGCCTTCGTGTTCGGTAACTCGGTGGTCAGCAACCCGCACGAAGTCAAGCCACGAATCGGCTACATGTCGCAAGCGTTCTCGCTCTACGGAGACCTCACCGTCGCCGAGAACCTCGACTTCTTCGCCGAGCTTCGCGGCGTGCCCAAGAGCGAGATGGCCGCACGCTCCGCTCGGCTGCTCGAGTTCTCCGGACTCACTGAGTTCGCTTCACGCCAGGCCCAGTTCCTCTCGGGAGGAATGAAGCAGAAGCTGGCGCTCGCGGCTACGCTGATCTCCGAGCCGGATCTGCTCTTTCTCGACGAGCCGACGACCGGTGTCGACCCCGTATCGCGTCGCGAGTTCTGGCGCATCATCAGCGACTTGCACCGGCACGGCATCACCGTTTTCGTCGCGACCCCCTACATGGATGAGGCGGACCGCTGCGACGAGATCGCGTTCATGACGCAGGGGCGCATCATCCTGCGTGACACGCCCGCAGGCATGAGGCGTCGCGTGCCGGGACGCGTAATCGAGGTCGCCGTGGACCGGTACCGCGAGGCGATGACGCTCGTGCGCACGCTCCCGTTCATCCGAAGCGTAGAGGTCTCCGGCGAGCTGTTGCGGATGCTCGTCGATCAGGATGCCTGCGAGGAAGACTGCGAGGTGGCACTGCGCTCGACGCTCGAAGGCGCGGGCTTCTCGGTGGGTAGCATTCATCCGGCGGCGACCGACCTGGAAATGGCGTTTGCCACACTTATTCCCGCCGCGGGAGAACTGCTCGACACTTCCGACGAAGAGATTCTGGCGGTGGCGGAATGAGACGGATCCTCGCCATCGCTCGCAAAGAGTTCATCCACATCATGCGCGACAAGAGGATGCTCGGCGTCATCCTCATCATGCCGCTGCTCCAGCTGTTTCTGTATGCCTATGCGCTGTCTTTTGACATCAAGCACCTGCCGACCGCCGCGCTCGATCTAGACCACACCGAGCAAAGCCGGCAATACATTTCGGCTCTGCAGCAATCGAACTACTTCACGGTCAACCGCGTTCTCAACAATTACGGTCAGGTCGACGGGATTTTCAAGTCAAATCAGGACCAGGTAGTCGTAGTAGTCGGCAGTGGCTTTGGGCGCGACACCACGGCGGGTCGGGCGGGTGCCGTACAGGTCCTCGTCGACGGGTCGGACGCAAACTCGGCGCAGCTTGGGCAGACGTACTCGGGGGCGCTCTCAAGGGTCTACGGCGCCAAGATTGCCATTGCGCAGTACGAAGCGAAGGGTGCCAGCGTCTCAAACGTGGGAGCTCTGACCGGGAACACCCGGGTCTGGTACAACCCCGAGGGTAAGTCAGCCGCATACTTTATCCCGGGACTCATCGTCGTACTGGTGACCATGGTGACCGTGCTCCAGACAGCGAACACGCTGGTCAAGGAAAAGGAGATGGGTACCTACGAGCAGCTGATCGTATCTCCTATCAGCCGCATCGAGCTCATGGTCGGCAAGATCGCGCCGTGGGCACTCATCGGCGCGGCCGAAATCCTGATCATCTCGCTCATCGGGATCGTTGTCTTTGGGATCCCGTTCAGGGGCTCGGTGTTGCTGCTCGCAGTCGCAAGCCTGCTCTACGTCATCTGCACGCTCGCGCTAGGTCTCATCATCTCGGCGAGGGCGACTTCGGTCGAGGCGGCGAACCAGCTCGGCTCACTTGTGAGCTTCCTCCCGACGTTCATGCTTTCGGGCTACATCTTCCCGTTATCAAGCCTGCCTTGGGTGCTGCAGTTCCTCTCGTACCTGTATCCGGCGCGTTACTTCATGGTCGTCACACGAACAGTGTTCCTCAAGGGTGGGGGCCTTTCTGTGCTCTGGCCGCAGCTCGCCGCTCTTGCGGTCTTCGCAGTTCTTATGACGACATTCGCCGCGTTCCTGTACCGAGAGAGGGCGTGAGCGGCTATGTCGTGGCGAAGAATACGCACCCTCATCTGGAAAGAGTTCATTCAGCTACGGCGCGACAAATCGATGCTGCCGATGCTCATGCTGATGCCGGTATTGCAGCTGGTGCTGTTCGGCTACGTCGTGGGCTCGGACGTGAAGAACCTGCAGCTCGCCGTGCTCGACTACGACCACACCGTACAGTCAGAGCGCGTGGTCGAAGCGTTCACCAGCTCGGGATACTTCACGCTCATGGCCCGACCGACCAACGAAGCTGGGGTCAAGAA
>Ga0194063_10000699_pt1 | contig 23690 bp, 19 predicted proteins | sample SepL3720m_MetaG_FD_155459 | JGI IMG/M metagenome (GOLD analysis project Ga0194063, IMG submission 155459) | Anoxic zone freshwater microbial communities from boreal shield lake in IISD Experimental Lakes Area, Ontario, Canada - Sep2016-L373-20m | ecosystem: Environmental > Aquatic > Freshwater...
TGCGGTGACGTCGTCGCCGCCGACACGCAGCGAGATGGCGCGTCGTTCATCACGCAACTGCTGCAACCACGAAGGGTCGACGCCGCGCACGGTCGCCGCGGCGTCCGTGAGCGGACCGAGGATGCGCAGCAGGTCGGCGGCATCCTCGACGTCACGTGCCCGCATGCCGGGAGCGGTGCGCTGGAGTTCGCGTTCGACCTCGTCGATGGCGTCGGCATCGAGCAGATCGCGCAGTTCCGGGGTGCCGAGGAGCTCGGCCAGAAGCGCGGGATCGAGGGTGAGGGCCTGCGCGCGCCGCTCCGCCAACGGGGAGTCGCCTTCGTACAGGAACGAGGCCACGTAGCCGAACAGCAGCGACTGAGCGAATGGGGAGGGGGTGCTGGTGGCTGCCTCGTACACACGCACGCGGCCGTCGGCGACTCTCGTCAGGAGGTCTCGAAGCGCCGGGACGTCGTAGACATCCTGCAGGCACTCACGGACCGTCTCCAGGACGATGGGGAACGAGGAGTACTCAGACGCCACGCCGAGCAGGTGGGCGGAGCGCTGGCGCTGCTGCCACAACGGGGTTCGGCGATCGGGGCGTCGACGAGGCAGCAACAGGGCGCGAGCCGCGCACTCGCGAAAGCGCGCCGCGAAGAGGGCGGACCCACCCACCTCGGCGGTGACCAGTGCCTCGATCTCATCCGGGTCGATCGCGATCAGGTCGAGTACTGAGCGCGCGGAATCCTCGTCGTCGGTGTCGGGCAGCCGAAGCACGATGCCGTCGTCGGCGTGCATGATGTGCGCATCGATCCCGAGTGCGTCGCGGACGCGAGCGGCGATCACCAGGCCCCAGGGCGCGTGCACCTGCGCGCCGTAGGGCGTGTGCACAACGACCCGCCAGTCGCCGAGCTCGTCGCGGAAGCGCTCCACGACGATCGAGGTGTCGCTCGGCACGATCGTCGTGGCGGCTCGCTGCTCGTCGACGTACTGCAGGAGGTTGGACGCCGCCCGGTCGTCGAGCCCGATACCGGCGATGGCCGCGATGGCCGCATCGTGATCGCGGGCGACGGAAAGATGGCGCACGAACTCGCCGACCGCCTGGCCGAGCGGGGCCGGGCGACCGAGTGCGTCGCCGTGCCAGAACGGCAGGCGGCCGGGCTGGCCAGGCGCGGGGGAGACGAGGACGCGGTCGTGGGTGATGTCCTCGATGCGCCATGACGAGGCGCCGAGGGCGATCACATCGCCGACGCGCGACTCATAGACCATCTCCTCATCGAGTTCACCTACGCGGGATCCTGCCTCTCCGCCGACGAGGAAGACGCCGAACAGACCGCGATCGGGGATGGTGCCCCCACTGGTGACGGCAAGTCGCTGGGCGCCGGGCCGCGCGTGCAGCACCCCGGTGTCGCGGTCCCACACCAGACGTGGCCGCAGCTCGGCGAACTCGTCGGAGGGATAGCGGCCGGACAGCATGTCGAGGACGGCAGCGAGGACGCCGTCGGTCAGTGCGGTGAAGGGCGCCGCACGTCGCACCATGGCGAGCAGGTCGTCGACGGTCCAGTCGTCCATGGCCACGCACGCGACCACTTGCTGCGCGAGCACGTCCAGCGGTGTGCGCGGGATGCGGACGTCCTCAATGAGTCCTGCGCGCATGCGGGATGTCACGACGGCGGCGGTGACGAGATCGCCGCGGTACTTCGGGAAGACGATTCCGCGGCTCACTGCTCCCACCTGATGCCCGGCGCGACCGACGCGCTGCAGCCCGCTGGCCACGCTCGGCGGCGTCTCGACCTGCACGACGAGGTCGATGGCTCCCATGTCGATGCCGAGTTCGAGGCTGCTGGTGGCGACCACTGCGGGCAGGCGGCCCGCCTTGAGGTCGTCCTCGATCAGCGCGCGCTGCTCCTTGCTCACCGACCCGTGGTGCGCGCGGGCGATGAGTCCGGGATCGGGCAGCCCGGCGGCGGCGGCGCGTTCGGCAGCGATCTCGTTGATCTGCGCGGTGATGCGTTCAGCCAGCCGGCGACTGTTGGCGAACACCAGCGTCGTGCGGTGCTGCTCGATCAGGTCGACGAGCTGCTCGTCGATGTGCGGCCAGATGGACGTGCGCGCGATGGGATCGGTGCCCGCGGGCCCGGGCACTGCCTGCGCGGCGACCTCGGTCATGTCATCGACGGGAACGCGGATCTGCAGGTCCCAGAGCTTCTCCGACGGGGGCGCGACGATCGTGGCCGGGCGATCGGATCGCACGAAGGCCGCGACCGTGTCGAGGGGGCTGACCGTGGCCGAGAGCCCGATGCGCTGCGCCGGCCGATCCAGCAGCAGATCCAGACGTTCGAGGGACACGGCGAGGTGCGCGCCGCGCTTGGTGCCGGCGACGGCATGAACCTCATCGAGGATGACGGTGTCGATGCCACGGAGCGACTCGCGTGCCTGCGACGTCAGCAGGAGGAACAGCGACTCGGGAGTGGTGATGAGGATGTCAGGTGGGCGCTTGGCAAGGCGGGCGCGCTCAGCGGCAGGCGTATCGCCGGTGCGGATGCCGATGACCACCTCTGACACCGGGGTGCCCAGCAGGGCCGCCTCGCGCTGGATGCCGACGAGTGGACTGCGCAGGTTGCGCTCGACGTCGACGGCCAGTGCCTTGAGCGGGGAGACGTAGAGCACCCGGCAGCGCCGAAGCCGGTCGGCGGGCGGCTCCTCGCGCATCAGTCGATCGATGGACTGCAGGAAGGCCGCCAGGGTCTTGCCGCTGCCCGTCGGTGCGACGACGAGAGTGTCGTCGCCAGCAGCGATCGCTGACCATGCGCCCTCCTGTGCCGCGGTGGGCGACGTGAAGGCGTTGGCGAACCACGCCTGCGTGGCCGGTGACATCGCGGTCAGCGCGGAGCCGGTCATCGAGGGTCCGTCACGCCAAGGCCAGGGCGGGCAGCGCCAGAAGCAGGAAGGCGACCAACTCGATCATCCCGATGCGGGCCGGGGCGGGCGTGCGGCCGCGCAGGGCCACCGATCGCCCGACGCACCAGGCGAAGGGCAGCACGAGGAAGACGCCCACGGGCAGCCCCCATGCCCAGGCGAGCGAGACTGAGATCACGAGGCTCAGCATGGCGAAGGCCAGTGACAGGCGGGCGAATCCGGCATTGCTGCGCTCGCGGATGAGCGACTTCACGTGGAGGGTGGAGCCACTCAGCAGCAGTCCGACCGCGGCCGTGAGGATCCACACGGCGCCGGGTGCATCGCCGAAGGCGGGCAGCTGCCAGGTGTGCCCACTCGCGCCGACTCCCCACGCGATCGGTACCAGGGCAGTGCATTCAAGAATGAAGACGACGTCGTTGACCAGCGCCCGGTCGTCGCGTCGCAGCGCAAAGGAGGCATTGACGCCGAAGGCGACCGCGTACGCGACTCCGAGCCACAGCAGCCAGGGGCGCAGGACGACGAGGACGCCGATGGCGGGCAGGGCGATGGCCGACCAGATGACCAGCGGGCGGCGGAACCGCTCGGGATGCGGGTGGCGCGAGCGTTGCTCCTTCATCACGGCCAGCGCGAAGTACGACCACGGGTAGGCGCAGATCCAGGCGACGGAGAGCACCACGAGCGACCATGTCGGACTGGCGACGGCGATGCCGACCACCAGCGGCAGGCCGAGGAACGCCCAGGCGCCGTGCTGCGGCGGGACGATCGGAGCCGATAGCCGGTCCCGGTTGGGTGCGGTCACATGAGGATTGTGCTGGATGCGGCAGGATGACCGTCGTGCGCCTCACGGACTTCTGGGAACGGATGGACTCCGTCTTCGGCCCCACCTACGCCCGGTCATGGGCGCACGACGTCGTCCTCCCGGAGATCGGCATGACCGTGACGCAGGCAATCGCCTCCGGAATGCAGACCAAGGAGATCTGGCGCGCGGTGTGCGCGACCGCAGAGGTGCCCGGGGTACTGCGATGAGGCCCGGGGTACTGCGATGAGGCCCGGGGAACTGCGATGAGGCCCGGAGAACTGCGATGAGGCTGCGTCGCAAGGACGAGGATGCCTCCCGCGAGCCCGAGCTGCGCTACATCACGGTCGTCACCTACGGGCGCACGGGCAGCACCGCGCTGCAGGTGGCACTGAACTCGCTGCCCGGCGTGCTGGTTCGTGGCGAGAACTACGCGGCGCTGCGTGGCCTGAACGCCTACGTGCAGGCCATCGCAGAAACCGCGGACCGGCATCGCGGAGGCAAGCCCACGAGCCCGTGGTTCGGTGCCCGCGACCTGTCGCCGCAGAACGTGGTCGATGACCTGCGTCGCCACGTGCTGCGCACCGTTCTCAGGCCGGAGCCGGGCACGACGTGGGTCGGGTTCAAGGAGGTCAGGTACGAACCGGGCCACTTCCCGGAGTACGAGGACCTCCTGAACTACCTGCTCTTCCTGGACACGCTGTTCCCTGGGATGGCCTACCTGATGAACGTGCGCGATCCGCAGGATGCATCGCGTAGCGGGTGGTGGCCCGACAACCCCAACGCCGTTGACGTCCTCGCCACGACGCGCCGGTGGCTGATCGCGGCGGCAGACGACCTCAACGTGATGTTCGGCGAGCGCCGCGCTGAGGTCGTCGACTACGACGCATGGACGCAGGACCCTGACGTTCTCATCACGGCACTCGCGCGGCTGGGTCTGCCGAGCGACGACGCTGCCGTGCGCGCGGCTCTGACGCAACGGCTGGATCACGGTCCGCATGGCGACCGCGACTGACCCCGCGCTCGGGCAGGTTCGGCCGGTCCAGGCGCGCACGCTTCGGGTGCTGTCCGCTGCCGCGGTGCTCGGCGGTCTTGCTGTTGCGGGTTCTGTCGCGGCCGGGTCCCTCATCGCGGCGGACGTGGGCGGCAGCGAGGCGGTCGCCGGCCTCGCCCAGACCTGCGGGGTTCTGGGCGCTGCGGTGCTGGCCCTGCCTCTCGCGCGCATCGCCCTTCGCCACGGCAGACGAGCGGCCCTGTCGACCGGCTACGCCATCGGCGCGGCGGGTGCGGTGATCGTGGTCGTGGCGGCCGTGCTGCGATCCCTGCCCCTGGTCCTGCTCGGCACGTTCCTGGTGGGAGTCGCCTCGGCGTCGTCATACCAGGCGCGCTACGCGGCCACCGACCTCGCGGAGGATCAGCACCGGGCCCGGGACCTTTCCTGGGTCGTGTGGGCCGGAACGGTCGGGGCGGTCCTCGGACCGAATCTGCTGAACGCCTCCGGCGCACTGGGGGAGTCGCTCGGCCTGCCTCGCCTCGCCGGCCCCTACGTGGTCGGCGCGGTGCTCCTGGCCGCCACTGCGTCGGTGCTGGTGATCTGGCTGCGTCCCGACCCGTACCGACTCGCCCTCGAGCGCCGGGCACGCCCCAACACCCCCACCGTGCACCCGACGATGCGGCAGGGCATCGATCATGTCCGGGCGCGACCGCGGGCGATGCTGGGCATTGCGGCGATCTCGCTCGGCCATGTGGTCATGGTGATGGTCATGGTCATGACGCCGGTGCACATGGCGCACGTGGACGTGTCATTGCAGTTCATCGGGCTGGTGATCAGCGTCCACGTGGCCGGGATGTACGCCTTCTCTCCCGTGGTGGGCTGGCTGGTCGATCGACTGGGCCGGATCCAGGTGGTGCTGCTCGGCGTGGGAATCCTGACGGTGGCCTGCATCGTGTCCGGACTGGCCCCCGGCGATGCCGTAGGAATGCTGGGCGTCGGGCTCTTCCTTCTCGGCCTGGGCTGGTCATGCACCCTCATCGCCGGCTCGACCATGGTCACCGACGAGGTCGAGGCCGACGAACGGCCGGCCGTCCAGGGCCTGTCGGACCTGTCCATGAACGCCTCGGCCGCAGTGGGCGGGGTGGTGGCCGGGGTCGTGGTCATGGTCGCCTCGTATGGGGCCCTGTGCGCGGTCGCCCTCGTGCCGGTGGCCGCTCTGGGCGTCTTGACGGCGATTCCGGCGTGTCGCGCCCATTCGAACACCCGTTCGATATAGATTCCTCACCACGGCACCGAACGGCCCCCGATCCACAGGCCGGATCCGCTCGAAGCCCACTGTCAGGCCCAGCACGTACGTTCCGCTCGTACCGATTCAACGCACGATCTCAACCGCGAGGAGACACCATGGCCAGCGCCGCCAACGACCGTGAGAAGGCCCTTGACGCCGCTCTCGCCCAGATCGAGCGCCAGTTCGGAAAGGGCTCGATCATGCGACTGGGCGAGGAAGGGCGGATCCCCATTGAGGTGATCCCGACCGGTTCGATCGCCCTCGACATCGCCCTTGGCATCGGTGGGCTCCCGCGGGGCCGCATCGTGGAGATCTACGGCCCGGAGTCCTCGGGCAAGACAACCCTGGCCCTGCACGCCATCGCCAGCGTCCAGCAAGCCGGGGGACTGGCGGCGTTCATCGACGCCGAGCACGCCCTCGACCCCGACTACGCGTCCAGGCTGGGCATCGACCTCGACAGCCTCTACGTCTCGCAGCCGGACACCGGTGAGCAGGCGCTGGAGATCTGCGACACGCTCGTGCGCTCGGGTGCGATCGACCTCGTCGTCATCGACTCCGTGGCAGCGCTCGTGCCCCGCGCGGAGATCGAGGGAGAGATGGGCGACTCCCACGTGGGCCTCCAGGCTCGACTCATGAGCCAGGCGCTGCGCAAGATGGCCGGCGCCCTCTCCAACACGAACACGACCTGCATCTTCATCAACCAGCTGCGCGAGAAGATCGGCGTCATGTTCGGCTCGCCCGAGACCACGACCGGTGGCAAGGCGCTGAAGTTCTACGCCTCGGTGCGCCTGGACGTTCGCCGTATCGAGACGCTCAAGGGCGGCACCGAGGCGGTCGGCAACCGCACGCGCGTCAAGGTCGTCAAGAACAAGGTCGCCCCGCCGTTCAAGCAGGCGGAGTTCGACATCCTGTACGGCGAAGGCATCTCCCGCGAGGGCTCGCTCATCGACATCGGCGTCGATGCGGGCATCGTGCGCAAGTCCGGAGCCTGGTACACCTACGAGGGCGACCAATTGGGCCAGGGCAAGGAGAACGCCCGCACGTTCCTCAAGGACAATCCTGACCTCGCGAACGAGATCGAGAAGCGGATCAAGGAGACCCTCGGCATCGGGCCCAAGGTCGATGCGCCGGCAGACGAATCAGCCGCGGCACCGGTGCCGGAACCGGCAGTGGCGAAGGCCAAGCCGGCACCGATCGACGAATAGTCGACCGCGGTGGCGGGGGATTGCGCCTCATGCACTACGTGAACGAGCCGACGCCGGGTTCGCTCGCCGACCTGCAGGACGACATCGATCCGGAGGACGTCGCTCGGACGATTCTGCTGCGTCGACTGACCGCATGCGCGCGCACGCGCAAGGAGAGCGTCGACGACCTGGTCAAGCGGGGAATCACGGTTGAGGTCGCCACTCGAGTAGTCGATCGGTTCGTGGAAGTCGGACTCATCGACGATGCGGAGTACGCCCGCCTGTGGGTGCAGTCGCGACACCGGACGAAGGGCTCGGCGCGCTCGGTGCTGCGACAGGAGTTGCGAGCCAAGGGCATCGACGACGCATCAACAGTCGAAGCGCTCGAGCAGATCGATCCGGTGGCCGAGCGGGAGCGTGCCCGACAACTCGTTGAGGCGAAGGCGCGGTCGATGAGCCGGTTCGACCACCAGACTCGGCAGCGAAGGCTCGTCTCCATGCTGATGCGTCGGGGCTACCCGCAGGGCATCGCCGTTGGCGTCGTCAGCGACGTACTGGAAGACCAGCCGGAGGAGATCGAGCCGCTCGGCTGAGTATCGCTCATGCGCGAACGCCGGCTCAGGCCCCCAATGAAGGGATGTCGACCAGGCGCGTCGATGGGTTGCGCAGAAGCGGCAGCATGATGACGTCGATGATGTGCTCGACCTCCTCGGTGGAGGGCGCGCGGCCGGTCATGACGAGCTGATGGACCACGAGCGCCGCCGGAATCTGCACGACATAGGGGTCGATCGCCTGCATCGGGATCTCGCCGCGTGCCATCGCCTGCTGGAGCACCGACAGTGCTTCGGTGTACTTGGCCATCCCGAACCGGGCCTGGAACTCCGTGGACAGGGCCGGGTCGTGGGCGGCCTCGCTGATGAGCTCGCGGACGACAATGCCGAGGTCGGAGTCGAGTTGGCCGGACATCGCGGTGAGGGACATCAACAGGTCTCCGCGCAGCGAGCCGGAGTTGGGGCTGACGGTGGGCAGGGCCTCGCCCATGGTGCTGATGAACACGTCGAGGGCAAGCGCACGGACGTTGGGCCAGCGTCGGTAGAGCGCGGCCTTTCCGGTGCCGGCCCGATGGGCGATGCGGTCCATGGAGGCGCCGCGCAGGCCGACTTCGGCGATCTCCTGGAGTGCGGCCGCGTAGACGGCGTCCTTGAGCGCCTCGCCGCGACGGCGGGCGGGAGCGTCGGTTCGCTCGGTTGTGGACATGGACCTAGGATAACAGCGATAGTGAACGTCAGTGTTCCCTCGATTTGACAGATAGGGAACGAAGACGTTTCCTATTCTTAGCAGAACCGCCCAAATCAGCACGGAAGAAGGATTCATGCCCGGTTTGTCCGCGTGGGCGGTTCGTCGCCCAGTGTTTGCCCTCATCGCCTGGTTCATTGCCCTCGTGGCCGTGATGGGACTTGGTCGAACGCTGGGTGGCACCCTCAACGACAAGTTCGAACTGCCGAACACTGAGTCCAAGGTCGCCACCGACCTGCTCACCTCCAGCGGCGTCGACACCAGTCGCCTTGAGGGCGGTGCGTCGATCGTGTGGTCGCCGGCGTCCGGAACTGCGGTGGACGCTGCCACTGCGGCCACGATCCTGCCGTTCCTGACCGAGGTCAGCAGCCTGAAGTCAGTCACCTGCGTGACCAATCCGCTGGACGCCAAGGGTGCACCCCTCGGCACTGACTGCTCGACCGGCAACGCCCCGAACCCGGCCGCGATGGCCGCGCTGAGCGATGCGGAGAGGCAGACCCTGGCCCAGTCGTTCTCGACCGTCAGTCCTGACGGGAAGGTCGCCTACTCGACGATCTCGTTCGCGACGGATGCCAATGGTGACCTCGACGTCTCGGCCGCTGATGCGAAGGCGATCATCGATGGCGTCAAGGCACTCAACTCGGCCGACGTCGCGGTCGGCGCACAGGGCCAGGTCCTGGAGTTCGCCGGCATGGAGCCGCCGAGCGGCGAACTCATCGGCATCGGCGTAGCGATCCTCATCCTTCTTATCGCCTTTGGCTCCATCATCGCTGCCGGCATCCCGATCATCGTGGCGCTCGTCGGCCTGGCCATGGGTCAGATGGGCGTGCTCCTCGTCGCCAACTTCATGGACGTGGCAACGTTCGCCCCCACGCTGGCCGCGATGATCGGCCTCGGCGTCGGCATCGACTATGCGCTGTTCGTCACCAACCGGTACCGGCAGGCGATCCTGCACGGCCATGCGCCCAAGGCTGCCGCGTTGGAGGCGGTGCAGACGGCCGGACGTGCAGTGCTGTTCGCCGGCAGCACGGTGATCATTGCCTTGATGGGCCTGTTCGTCATGGGCATCAGCTTCTTCAACGGCCTTGCGCTGGCCGCCGGCATCACTGTGCTGATGGTGATGCTCTCGGCGCTGTGGTTCCTGCCGGCGCTGCTCAGCCTGCTCGGCAACAAGGCCCTCGCACTGCGACTGCCATGGGGCAAGAAGCCCGGAGAGGCTCATCCCGAGGGCAAGGCCTGGGCGCACTACGGACGCATGCTGCAGAAGCGACCGATCATCCCCGCCCTACTGGCGCTCGCTGCCGTCGTCATCCTGGCGATCCCGGCGTTCAGCCTGCGCGAGGGCTTCCCGGACGACTCGGGCAAGCCGGCCGGGTCGCCCGCCCGCATCGCCTACGACCTGCGCGCCGAGGGCTTCGGCCCGGGTGTCAACGGCCCGTTCGTCGTGGTGGCGGACCTGTCCGGTGCCAAGAGCCCGGACGCGTTCGCACAGATCGTCGCCGGCCTGAACCAGGCCGAGGGGGTCGCTGGAACTTCACCGAGCCTGGAACTGCTGCCGATCATGGGCAAGATGGCCCAGGCAGCGGCACAGGCCGGGGCACAGGATGCGGCAGCCCAGGACTCGGCTGCCCAAGGCTCATCGGCACAAGACTCATCGGCACAAAAGCCGCAGACGGTGCAGGCCATTGCTGTCTACCCGAGCTCGTCGCCCCAGGATGAGGCCACGACACAGTTGCTGGATCGGCTCCGCACAGAGGTCAATCCGAAGTTGGCGGAGGCCACGGGAGCCAAGCTCTATGTCGGCGGCGTGCAGGCGATCACCAGCGACTTCACGACGGTCCTGGCGGATGCGCTTCCGCTGTTCCTGGCGATCGTCGTCGGACTTGGGTTCCTCGCGCTGATGCTGCTGTTCCACTCACTGCTGGTGCCGCTGACGGCAGCCATCACCAGTTTGCTCAGCTTCGCGGCGGCGATGGGCATCACGGTTGCGGTGTTCCAATGGGGCTGGCTGAACGGGCCACTGGGCGTCCCGGGAACCGGGCCGATCATCCCGTTCCTGCCGATCATGGTCTTCTCGATCCTGTTCGGCCTGTCGATGGACTACCAGGTGTTCCTCGTCTCGCGCATGCAGGAGGAGTGGAACCGCATCGGTGACAACAACGCCGCGGTTCGCCGTGGACTGGCCGGATCGGGCCGTGTCGTCGTCATCGCCGCCGCGATCATGTCGAGCGTGTTCCTGGCATTCGTGCCGAGCACGAACTCGACGATCAAGCTGTTCGGTGTCGCGCTCGCCTCCGCGGTCCTCATCGACGCCTTCATCGTGCGACTGGTGCTCGTACCGTCGCTGATGTCGATGTTCGGCAAGGCCAACTGGTGGCTGCCGCGCTGGCTCGACAAGGTCCTGCCCCAGGTTCACATCGAGCCGGGCGAGGACGAGATCGCCGATGATGAGGAGCCGGCTCCCGCTACCGTGGGGGTATGACCTCAGAGGCTTCGCCGACGGGCGAGCAGAGTCAGCGACCGCCTCGCAGTTCACTGGTCCTGCTCGCTCTTGTCACTGGTGCCATCGTCTCGAACATCAACCTGAGCATCGCGAACGTCGCATTGCCGACGATCGGCGCCGATCTCGGCGCGACGCAGGACCAGCTCACGTCGATCGCGAATGCCTTCGCCCTCGGCCTTGCCTCGACCGTCCTCTACCTCGGCACCATCGGTGATCGCTACGGCCGCAAGCTGCTCTTCGTCGCGGGCTGCATCCTCACCGTGCCCACGTCGATGCTGGCTGCATGGGCACCGAACGCCGAGGTGCTGACTCTTGCCCGCCTGCTGTGCGGCTTCGCGGCCGCACTCCTGTTCCCCACGACCCTGTCGTTGATCGGTGCGCTCTACCGGGGCAAGGCGCGCGTCGGCGCGATCGCACTGTGGTCCGGCCTTGGCGGTGGGGTCGCCGCACTCGGGCCACTCATCGGAGGCTGGCTGCTGCAGTACTACTGGTGGGGGTCGGTCTTCCTCATCGCGCTGCCGCTGGTCGTGCTGGCACTCGTTGTCGGCCTCATCGTGCTGCCGTGGCATGCATCCGAGGAGGTCTTCCCGGTCGACCATCTCGGCGGTGTGCTGTCGGTCCTCGGTGTCGGCAGCCTGGTCCTGACGATCGAGCACGCGGACAAGGGCGTCACGCCCCGCTGGCTCGCCTACCTCACCGTCGCACTCGTTGGCCTTGCTGCCTTCTTCTGGCGCGAGACCAAGGCCACCAGGCCACTGGTGTCGCTGCCGCTGGCCAAGGCGCGAACGTTCTGGGTCGCCTTCGTGGCCGGTGCCATCACCTTCGGGTCGCTCATCGGTGCCATGTTCATCGGCCAGCAGTTCACGCAGAACGTGCTGGGCTACGACACCCTGACCGCGGCCGCGGTCGTGCTGCCGGCGGCAATCTGCACTGCGCTGTTCGGCCAGGTCGCCGGACGCCTAATCAACCTTCGGGGATCCCAGTTCACCTTCATGCTGGGCCTGGGCGCGGTAGCCGCAGCATTCACGGTGATCCTCGTGACCTGGGTTCAGGGTGCATCGCTGTCGTGGGTCCTCATCGGGTATGCGCTGGTGGGCACGGGAGTCGGCCTGGCGGCCACGCCGGCATCGCGCTCGCTGATGTCGTCCGTACCACCCAATCGCGGCGGCATGGGCTCGGCCTTCCTCGACCTGACCCGTGACTTCGGCGGGGCGATCATGCAGGCGATCATGGGCGGACTGCTGGCGGGTGCGTACGCCCGCCAGATGACCGCCGACATCTCGTCCCTGCCGGCGGCACAGGCGTCACAGGTGTCCAGCGACACTGCCACCGCGCTGACCTCGTCCTTCCAGAGCGCGACCGAGGTCGCCAAGCAGTACCCCACCTACTCGGACCAGATCGTGTCCGCTGCCGCTACTGCCTTCACCGACGGGAAGACGTGGGCCATTGCGGTGGCGTTGCTGATGACCCTCATCGGTCTTGGGCTCGTGTTGTTCGTATACCCGCACAAGGCGAAGGAGGAGGCCTACTACGAGCAGGTCCTCGCCTCGGACCACGAACTCGCCTCGTAGGGGCGGCTGCCTAGAATCGACGCCATGCCCTCGACCGGTCTCGACAGCCCACGGACGTACCAGGTGCGCACCTACGGCTGCCAGATGAACGTGCACGACTCCGAGCGGTTGTCTGGGCTGCTGCAGGCTGCTGGCTACGTGGCCGCGGGAGAGGGGGAGACGGCCGATGTGGTCGTCTTCAACACCTGCGCCGTGCGGGAGAACGCCGACAACCGCCTGTACGGCAATCTCAGCCATCTCGTGCCTGTGAAGGCCGAGCATCCGGGCATGCAGATTGCGGTGGGGGGTTGCCTGGCGCAGAAGGACCAGGGGGAGATCCTGCGCAGGGCGCCGTGGGTCGACGTGGTCTTCGGCACGCACAACATCGGCTCGCTGCCAGTGCTCCTTGAGCGCGCGCGCGTCGAGCAAGAGGCACAGGTGGAGATCAAGGAGGCACTCGAGACGTTCCCGTCGAACCTGCCGACGAAGCGCGACAGCGCATACGCGGCATGGGTGTCGGTCAGTGTGGGCTGCAACAACACCTGCACGTTCTGCATCGTGCCTGCCCTGCGCGGCAAGGAGAAGGACCGTCGGACTGGCGAGATCCTCGCCGAGATCGAGGCGCTGGTGAGTGAGGGCGTTCTCGAGATCACGCTGCTGGGACAGAACGTCAATGCGTACGGGTCGGAGTTCGGTGATCGTGAGGCGTTCTCCAAGTTGCTGCGCGCCTGCGGCAATGTCGAGGGCCTTGAGCGCGTCCGCTTCACGAGCCCGCACCCGCGCGACTTCACCGACGATGTGATCGACGCGATGGCCACGACTCCCAACGTGATGCACCAACTGCATATGCCCATGCAGTCGGGGTCGGACGTCGTCCTGCAGCGCATGCGCCGGTCCTACCGGCAGGAAAGATACCTCGGCATCATCGATGCCGTGCGTGCGGCGATGCCCGACGCCGCGATCACCACCGACATCATCGTGGGCTTCCCCGGGGAGACTGAGGCGGACTTCGAACAGACGATGCATGTGGTGCGAGAGGCGCGGTTCGCAAGTGCCTACACGTTCCAGTACTCCAAGCGCCCCGGCACGCCAGCAGCGGAGATGGACGATCAGGTGCCGCATGAGGTCGTCCAGGAGCGCTACGAACGACTGGTCGCCCTCGTCAATGACATCGCGTGGCAGGAGAACCTCACGCAGGCCGGGCGGGTCCTGGACGTGCTGATCGCCGAGGGCGAGGGTCGCAAGGACGATCGCACCGAGCGGGTGTCAGGCCGCGCACCGGACAACCGGCTTGTGCACGTGGCCGTCGATCCGGTTGTCGGCGTCCCCAGGCCGGGCGATGTGGTCACCGCTGAGGTCACGTACGCCGCGCCTCATCACCTGGTGGCTGACCGCGTCCTTTCCCTGCGCCGCACCGCGGCCGGAGACGCCGGCGAGCGTGCAACGGAGCAGGCTCCGGCGGGGTTCCTCCTCGGCATGCCAAGCGTCCGCGCCGACTGAGATGGCTGCCCTGGCACGGGTGCTGGTGATCGTCGGGCCGACTGCTTCCGGGAAGTCCGCGTTGGCCGTCGAGGTGGCCCGCCGACTGGGACATGCCGAGATCGTGGGCACTGACTCGATGCAGGTATACCGAGGCATGGACATCGGCACGGCCAGTCCGTCCGCCGCCGAGCGGGCGCTGGTACCGCATCACCTCGTTGACGTCTGGGATCCGTCGCACGCGGTCACGGTGGCCGAGTTCCAGGAGTGTGCCCGCGCCGCGGTCGATGACTGCCGGGCCCGCGCGGTGACGCCGATCGTGGTGGGCGGCAGCGGCCTGTATGTCTCCGCCGTGCTGGACGACCTGCGGTTCCCGGGCACCGACCCCGAGGCCCGGGCCCGGCTGGAGGGCGAGCTCGCGCGAGGAGGAGCCGAGGCCCTGCACGGCCGGCTTGCCGAACTGGATCCCGAGGCGGCTGCAGCGATCCTTCCCACGAACGGTCGCCGCATCGTCCGCGCGCTGGAGGTCATCGAGATCACCGGGGGGCCGTTCACGGCGCGACTCCCGGATCCCGTCGAGGTCTATCCGACGGTGCGAGTGGGCCTGGAGATCGGGCGCGAGGACCTCGATCGGCGGATCGTCGAGCGGGTCGATCGCATGTTCGCCGAAGGATTCGTGGACGAGGTGCGGACGCTGGATGGGCAGGGGCTTGCCCAGACACCGACGGCGTCACGGGCACTCGGCTACAGCCAGGTCCTCGCGCTGCTGGAAGGACGCCTCACTGAGGTTGAGGCGAGGCAGCAGACGATCGATGCGACGCGACGGTTCGCTCGGCGGCAGCAGAGATGGTTCCGCCGCGATCCGCGCATCGCGTGGATCGCCTACGACTCCCTGTCGATCGTGGACGACGTTCTGACACTGTGGGGATCCGAGACCAGCACGTAGTACTCCGTGCCCAGCAGCAGCTGCTGCACCGGCCGTGGGAGCCGCGTCAGGACTGCCAGGGTGCGCACGGTGCCGTCGGCTGAGGCCTGTGAGGCGTGGGCGCGCAGAGCGGCACTCTTGGCCTTCAGGTGCCCGCGAACGTTGACTCGATGCGTGATGTCGGCCTTCGGCGTCCACGCCCGGTCGAACTCGGCAGGGTCGAAGTCGGCTGGAGTCAGGCGGGTAGCTGCCGCCAGGTGCACGGCGCGGGCGATGGGCTCGCGGGGGAGGGTGGCCTCGAACAGGCGAGGTGGCCGGGCCGTGAGGACGCTGGCCGCGCGCGTGGCCTGGTGCACCTGCAGGTGATCGGGGTGACCGTAGCCGCCGGACGGTTCGTACCCCACCAGGACGTCGGCACCCTCCTCGTCGCAGACGGCAGCGATCTGCCCGGCTACCTCGAAGCGACTGGCCCCCGCGAAGCCGCCGGGCACGTCACCGCGCAGCCCGGAGTCGGGGTAACCGAGCATGATCGTTCGCGACACGCCCAAGACCCGTGCGGAGGCGTCGAGCTCGGCCGAGCGGGTGGCGGCCAGGTCCGTGAAGTCCGACGAGGCGAGTCCGGCGGCACCGTCAGTGGCCACGATCAGCACGACTCGGTGGCCCTCGCTCGTGGCCCGCGCCATGGTGCCGGCGGTGAGCAGAGCCTCGTCGTCGGGGTGCGCATGAACGAACACGATGGTGCGCGATCTCGTGTCCGGGCGAGGGGGTGCGCTCATGATGGGACATTGTGGCGTACGGTCCCCACTTGTGAGGATCGCCCATGTCAGCGACTGTTTCGCGCCGCGCACGGGCGGCATCGAGACCCAGGTGGCTGCCCTCGCCGGCCAGCAGTCTGCCGCCGGGGATGAGGTCCTGATCATCACCGCCACCCCCGGGCGCGGCGAAGTCTTCGCCGGTGACGACGTCGGCGAAGGCCTCAACGTCCACCGGGTGGCTGCGCACATGCCGTTCGAACTGCCGGTCCATCCGCGCACGGGCCGCGAAGTGAGCAGGGTTCTGGCCGAGCACCCCGTCGATGTGGTGCATGTCCACGCGGGCGTGGTCTCGCCATTCGCCTGGGGGGCGATCCGTGCGGCGACGAAGGCGGGCCTTCCCACCCTGGTGACCGTGCACAGCGTGTGGGGACCGCTCGCGAGCCCGGGGTTCGGCGTCACCGACGGACTGCTCCGCTGGTCGCGGTGGGGCGCCACGCTCAGCGCGGTGAGCGGCGTGGCGGCCGCACGGATCCATGCGGCCGTGCCGAACGCCGAAGAGGTCCTCGTGGTCCCGAACGGAATCGACCCAAGCCTGTGGCAGGTAGCGCACATACCTGCGGGGTCGACGGCACTTCGCGTCACGAGCGTCATGCGAATGGCTCCGCGCAAGCGCACCATGCCGCTCGTCAGAGTCATCGAATCCGCCCTGCATCGGATGGACGACCTCACCGTGACGGCCGTGCTGGTCGGTGACGGCCCGGAGAGGTCGGGGGCCGAGAGGTACGTGCGCGAGCGCGGGCTGGGCCAGGCGATCTCCTTTGCTGGTCGACTGCCGCGGGCCCGGATCCTCGAGGTGTTCGCCCGCTCCGACGTCTATGTCCAGCCCTCCGTCAAGGAGTCATTCGGGCTCGCGGCCCTCGAGGCGCGTTCCGCGGGTCTTCCCGTCGTGGCGCGGTCCCAGACCGGCACGACCGAGTTCGTGCGTGACGGGATCGAGGGTCTGCTGGCGGACGATGACCGAGGCCTCGCGGATGCGATCGTGCGACTGGGTCGGGACCGTCGACTCCTCGACGCGATCGCCCGGAACAACGTGTCGGTGCCGCCTGATGAGTCGTGGCCTGCGGTCCTCGTGACGGTGCGCGCGGCCTACGCAAGTGCCGGGGCCAACCTCGCCTGAGCGGTACCGGATACGCTGCCCATGTGGCGCGAATCAATGAGTTGCCCTTCGTCAAGGGTCATGGCACGGGCAACGACTTCATCGTCATCCCTGACGTCGACGGCCGACTGGATTTGACCCCAGCCCAGGTTCAGTGGCTGTGCGACCGGCATCGAGGAATCGGGGGCAATGGCGTCCTGCGCGTCGTGCGCACGGAGCACATGGCCGAGTTCGCCGAGTTCGCCCCCGTGGCGGAGTTCTTCATGGACTACCGCAATGCTGACGGTTCCCTGGCGGAGATGTGCGGCAACGGGGCGCGTGTCTTCGTGCGCTACTTGGACGCCACGGGGCTCGTCACGGACAACGACGTCACGATCGCCACGCGCGGAGGACTGTTCAGCGTCACGATCAACCATGACCGCACGATCACCATCGACATGGGGATCGCGACCACGCCGCGGTCCAAGGCCATGCCCCAGGTCACCGTCGGTGAGCACATGTGGTCCGCAACCGGCGTCATGATCCCGAATCCGCACGCGGTGGTCTTCGTCAGTGATCTCGACGAGGCGGGCGACCTCGTCGAGGCACCCGCGGTGGCGCCCGGCGACGTGTTCCCGGACGGCGTCAACGTGGAGTTCGTCGTCGATGAGGGTCCGGCCCATGTGAGCATGCGGGTGCACGAGCGGGGAGTCGGCGAGACGATGTCCTGCGGAACCGGCGCCTGTGCGGTGGCGTGGGCGCGTCGTCGGCGCGATGGCGATCCGGGTGATGCATCGCGTGATTGGCAGATCGACGTTCCCGGCGGCACCGTGCATGTGACCGAAACCGAGTCTGGGCACATGCTCCTGACCGGGCCAGCGGACCTTGTGGCCCGTGGCACCCTCCTCCTGCCCGAGCGACGAGGCTTCGCTAGGGAAGCAGGACGGCCGCAATGGCGGTCATGTGCGCGGGCGACGATCCACAGCAGGCACCCACCACATCGATGCCCAGATCGTGCATGTCGCGCGCGAAGACCGCCATCTCGGCAGGAGTGCCGGTGTACTCGAACTCACCGTCGACGAGAACCGGCAGGCCGGCGTTGGACTGCATGATCAGCAGGACGCCCTCCGGACGGCTCTGCGACATCTGGTCGGCGATGATGCGCATCTCGTCGACCCCCCGTCCGCAGTTGGCGCCCACGACATCCGCGCCCATCGCGGAGATGGCCACCACTGCCTGAGCGGGGGAGACGCCCATCATCGTGCGCAGGTTGGTGTCGAAGCTCATGGTCGCGATGATGGGCAGCCCCGGGGCGGCGGACTTGGCCGCCGTTACCGCGGCCTCCACCTCGGCGAGGTCGCTCATCGTCTCGATGAGGATGGCATCGGCACCGCCCGCGGCGAGGGCGGCGATCTGCTCGGAGAACAGTTCCACGGCGGCATCGGGAGTCAGGGTCCCCATCGGCTCCATGAGGTCGCCAGACGGGCCCACATCACCCAGCACGTAGACCCCCGGGTGCTCGTCGGCGACTGAACGGGCCAGGAGTGCGGCCGCCTCATTGAGCTCGGCTACGCGGTCCTCGAGACCGTGCATCGCCAGGCGTGGGCGGGTACCGCCGAAGGTGTTGGTGGTGATGAGCTGCGAACCCGCGGTGACGTACTCCTCGAAGACGGCCCGGACCCGATCGGGGTGGTCGACATTCCACAGTTCCGGCGCCCCGCCGTCGTCAAGTCCGGCTGACTGCAGCATGGTGCCCATCGCCCCGTCGCCAACCTGGACGCGGCGTTCGCGGATGGCCTCGATGAGGTCCGTCACTCGTCTCACTCCTCTGGTGCTGGGCCCAGGGAGTCCAGGAGCGCGTTGAGCGCCTCCGGCGACCACTGTGCCTCGAGATCTGCGGCGACCGCCTCGGCCGCCTCCGACGGTGACCCTGCCACGGCCAGCCAGGGATCGCGAATCCAGCCCTCCATGTAGGCATAAGCGCCGGTCGCGGACATGCGCATGGCCGCCTCATCGATGGCCTCCTGGAAGCGGGAAGGCAGCTGCACCTTGGCGAGCGCGTCGCCGTCGCGCGCGGTGATGAGCGAGGGGATGTCGCGCAAGCGCGTGATCTGGACCTCGGTCATGACACCCGCTCCGGGCGGAGGGTCGCCAGTGCCGACTGCACCGGCGCGCTGACGGATGACGGATCGTCGGCCACCTGTTGAGCCAGCGAGTCGATCATGGCGGGCGACCAGAAGCGCTGGATGTGCGCAGCCGTCTCTGCCGCCGGGTCGTGTCGGGCGGGCACGTTGGAGGCGATGTGGTTGGCCATCTTGACCAGGGATGCCGCGGACATCAGAGCGCTCCGGCCTTGGAGTCGGGCCGGACCTCGACGGCGGTCACCTTGTACTCGGGGCAGTTGGTGGCCCAGTCGGAGTTGTCGGTCGTGATGATGTTGGCGCCGCTGACCGGATGGTGAAAGGTCGTGTACACGACGCCGGCAGGAACCTCATCGCTGATGCGTACGCGCATGGACGTCGCACCCGCGCGACTTCTGACCTCGACCCAGGTGCCCTCGTTGATACCGCGAAGCTCGGCATCGGACTCGTGCATGTCGAGAACATCCTCCGCATGCCAGGTGACATTGGGCGTGCGGCGCGTCTGCGCGCCCACGTTGTACTGGCTCAGGATCCGTCCGGTGGTGAGCAGGAGCGGATACTTGCGGGTGGTGCGCTCGTCCGTGGGCACATAGGGCGTCGTGACGAAGTTGCCCATGCCGCGGACGAATCGCTCCTCGTGCATGATGGGCGTCCCGTACGGGGCCGACTCATTGCAGGGCCACTGGACGCTGCCCACGCGGTCGAGGAGCTCGAAGGACACGCCCGCGAAGGTGGGTGTGAGCGTGGCGATCTCGTCCATGATCTCTGCGCTGCTGCCGTACGTCATCGGGTAGCCCATGGCAGTGGCGAGGGCACACGTGACTTCCCATTCGGACATGCCCGTGCGGCTGGGCATGATCGGGCGCACGCGGTTGATGCGCCGTTCCGCATTGGTGAACGTGCCGTCCTTCTCCAGGAACGACGTTCCTGGCAGGAAGACATGCGCGAACTTCGAGGTCTCGTTCAGGAAGAGGTCCTGGACGATGACGAGGTCCATCGCGCGGAGAGCCGCCATGACGTGCTGGGTGTTGGGGTCTGACTGCGCGATGTCCTCGCCCTGCACGTAGATGGCCCGGAAGTCCCCCGCGGTAGCGGCGTCGAACATGTTGGGGATGCGCAGCCCCGGGTCGGGCCGGAGGGTGGCACCCCACACGGCCTCGAACTGGTGGCGCACGGTGTCGTCGGAGACATGACGGTAGCCGGGCAGCTCATGTGGGAACGACCCCATGTCGCACGAGCCCTGCACGTTGTTCTGGCCGCGCAGCGGGTTGACCCCCACACCACGCCGACCGATGTTGCCGGTGGCCATGGCCAGGTTCGCGATCGCCATGACCATCGTCGAGCCCTGACTGTGCTCCGTGACGCCGAGCCCGTAGTAGATGGCCGCGTTGGGGGCCGTGGCATAGACGCGAGCGGCGCTGCGCACGAGTTCGGCTGGCACGCCGGTCTCCGAGGCAAGGGCCTCCGGGCTGTTCTCCGGAAGGCGGATGAACTCCTCCCAGGCCGCGAAGGCCACCGGATCGCAGCGCTCGGCGACGAAGTCACGGTCGATGAGGCCCTCAGTCGCGATCACATGGCTCATGGCATTGACGACCGCGACGTTGGTGCCCGGCAGCAGCTGCAGATGGTGCGAGGCGCCGATGTGAGGCGAGCGTACGAGCTCGATGCGCCGCGGGTCGATGACGATCAGTTCGGCGCCCTCGCGGAGGCGCTTCTTCATGCGTGACGCGAACACCGGATGGGCGGCGGTGGGATTCGCGCCGATCACGACGATCACGTCGGACTCCTCGACCGACGCGAAGTCCTGCGTACCGGCTGACGTGCCGTACGTCCGGCTGAGGCCATAGCCCGTGGGCGAATGGCAGACACGTGCGCACGTGTCGACGTTGTTGTTGCCGAACGCCGCGCGGATCATCTTCTGGACGACGTAGACCTCCTCATTGGTGCAGCGCGAGGAGGTGATGCCGCCGATGGAGTCCACTCCGTGGTCAGCTTGGATGGCCTGAAGTCGGGTCGCGGCGAATCCGATGGCCTCGTCCCAGGAGACCTCACGCCAGACATCGTCGGTGGACTCGCGCACCATCGGCGAGAGCACCCGATCCGGGTGGCTGGCGTACCCCCAGGCAAACCGGCCCTTCACGCAGGAGTGACCGGCGTTGGCACCACCTGACTTGTCCGGCACCATGCGCACGAGTTCGTCACCGCGGAGCTCGGCGTTGAACGAGCAGCCGACGCCGCAGTAGGCACACGTGGTCTTCACGGTGCGCGTCGGAGTGCCCAGCTCGATGACGGTCTTCTCGGTCAGAGTTGCCGTCGGGCAGGCCTGCACGCAGGCGCCGCAGGACACGCATTCGCTGCCGAGGAAGGACTCGTCCGCCCCGGCGGTGACCTTCGAACCGAAGCCGCGGCCGGAGATCGTGAGCGCGAAGGTGCCCTGGATCTCACCGCAGGCACGTACGCAGCGGCTGCAAGCAATGCACTTGCTGGCTTCGAATGTGAAGTACGGGTTGGAGTCGTCCTTCGGCGCCTGCAGGTGATTCTCTCCGTCGAGTCCGTATCGCACGTCGCGCAAGCCCACGACGCCGGCCATGTCCTGCAGTTCGCAGTCCCCGTTGGCTGCACAGGTGAGGCAGTCCAGGGGATGGTCGGAGATGTAGAGCTCCATGACGCCGCGACGGATCTTCGCGACGTGGGGAGTCTGCGTATGCACGGACATGCCGTCCTCGCAGGGCGTGGTGCATGAGGCCGGGGTGCCCTTGCGGCCTTCGATGTCGACGACGCACATGCGGCACGAGCCGAAGGCGTCAAGGCGGTCGGTGGCGCACAGTTTCGGGATGGCGATGCCCGCCTCCGCGGCGGCGCGCATGACGGAGGTGCCCGACGGCACCGTGACGTCGATGCCGTCGATGGCCACGGTCACGTCGGTGTCCGAGACGCTCGGCGGCGTTCCGTAGTCGATCCCGTCGACGATGCTCATGCCTGCTCCCGCTGGAAGTCCTCGCCGAATGAGTGAAGGGCACTCAGCACCGGAAGTGGTGTGAGTCCCCCCATCGCACATAGTGAACCGTCGCGCATGACTTCGCAAAGGTCCTCCAGCAGCACCACGTTCGCCTCACGGTCCTCGCCGGCGATGATCCGGTCGATGACCTCGACGCCGCGCGTGGACCCGATGCGGCACGGCGTGCACTTTCCGCAGGACTCCTCGGCGCAGAACTCCATGGCGAACCGGGCTTGCTGGGCCATGTCGACGGTGTCGTCGAAGACCACGATGCCGCCGTGGCCGAGCATCCCCCCTGCGGTCGCGAGCGCCTCGTAGTCCATGACGACGTCGAGTGCCGAGGCCGGCAGGTAGGCGCCCAGTGGCCCGCCCACCTGGACGGCCCGCACTGGCCGCCCCGACCGGGTCCCTCCGCCGTAGCCCTCGACCAGCTCGCGCAGCGTGATGCCGAAAGCGGTCTCGACGATGCCGCCCTGACGGACGTTGCCGCCCAACTGGAAGACCTGCGTGCCGAGGGAGCGCCCACAGCCGAGCTCGCTGTAGGCCGCTGGCCCGTGCGAGGCGATGAACGGGACCGCGGCCATGGTGAGGACGTTGCTGATCAGCGTGGGGTGCCCGAACAGGCCCTCAATCGCCGGCAAGGGTGGCTTGGCGCGCACGACTCCGCGCTTGCCCTCAAGGCTCTCGAGCATCGCGGTCTCCTCGCCGCACACGTAGGAGCCCGCGCCCACGCGCACCTCGACGGTGAAGGCGCAGCCGCTGCCGAGCACATCCGTGCCCAACCAGCCGCGCGCCTGCGCGATCTCGATGGCTGAACGCACGGTGGCGATCGCGTCGGGGTACTCCGACCGGACGTAGATCAGTCCTTGGGTTGCTCCTACGGTCAGGCCGGCGATGGCCATGCCCTCCAGCAGCGTGAAGGGGTCGCCCTCCATCAGCATGCGGTCGGCGAACGTGCCGCTGTCGCCCTCGTCGGCGTTGACGCACACGTACTTGCACTCGTCGCTCTGGGCGGCCACGGTGCGCCACTTGATGCCGGCCGGGAAGCCAGCGCCCCCGCGCCCGCGCAGTCCGGATTCAACGATGTCTTCGATAACGTGCCGTGGGTCCCGATCGAGCACGGCACGCAGGCCGGCGAGTCCGCCGTGCGCTTCGTACTCGTCGGCGTCCAAGGGCGCGATGACGCCGACGCGTGAGAAGGTGAGTCGATTCTGCTGTGCCAGCCACGACAGGTCGTCCGTTCGGCCAAGGCGCAGAGGGTGCGGCGCATCATCGGCGATGGCCGCGGCGACATCGGGTGCGTCGGCCGGGGTGATCGGACCATATGCGACACGGCCACCGGGAGCCTCCACCTCGACCAAGGGCTCGAGCCACATCATCCCGCGGGAGCCGTTGCGCACCACGGTGGCGCCAGGAATCGCCAGGGAGATGATCTCGGCAACCTCATCCGCGCCCACCGAGCGCGCTGAGGTGTCGCAGGGGACGTAGATCCTCATCGCAGAGCACCTCCGATCGCGTCACGGACGGCTTCATCGGTGGCACGACCGATCAGGCGGCCGTTGATCTCGGCGGTCGGACCGAGAGCGCAGTTGCCGAGGCAGAAGACATCGCGAACGTCGCAGTCCGGTGACACGGAGCGCTCGGCTGCGGCGAGCAGCGCACGAGCCCCAACAGCCTGGCATGCCTCGCCGAGGCAGACGCGCACCTCCACGTCGACAGGCGGAGTGCTGCGAAGGTCCGAGTAGAAC
>Ga0194063_10000700_pt1 | contig 23687 bp, 24 predicted proteins | sample SepL3720m_MetaG_FD_155459 | JGI IMG/M metagenome (GOLD analysis project Ga0194063, IMG submission 155459) | Anoxic zone freshwater microbial communities from boreal shield lake in IISD Experimental Lakes Area, Ontario, Canada - Sep2016-L373-20m | ecosystem: Environmental > Aquatic > Freshwater...
TACCAACGCCAGAGATCTGTTTCGATATTCGGCATAGATCAAGGATAGCAGCATCCTGCATAGGGTCGTGAACGCGGAAGGAACTGCGTCTCGCGCTGCGGCGCTTGAACGCAGGGCATGGGGTAGTCAATTACACAATAATTACTAAATATAGATTTCGTTTACAATAAGCCATAAATCGTACTATAATATCTGTTGTAACACCTCTAACAACAACTATATATGCACACCTTCTTCCACCACATCGGCCTCACCCAAAACGAGGAGACCATCTACCTCTACCTCCTGGAGTACGGCTCCGCTATCGCCTCCATCATCGCGCAGCGTCTCGGCATCAATCGTGTGACGGTGTACGCCTCGCTCAAGTCCATGACCAAGAAAGGATTTGTGACGACGTACCAGAAGAACAAGGTGACGTACTTCGAGGCGGCGGCACCGGAGGATCTGTTCCACGCCGTCAAAGAAAGAGTCGCAAAACAAAAAGAGCTGGAACAGGAGGCGGAGGAGATTCTGCCGGGGTTGAAGCAACTGCAGGAGCGGCAGACCAAGCCCGTGCTGGAAGTGAAAGGTGAACTGAAGTATTACCAAGGGCTGGATGCCGTAAACATGCTGATCAATGAGACACTGGATGAGCCGGAGAAGGAGCAGCTGTGCTTCGGGCTGAATAAATTCCACATCCAGCACAAGGCAGGAGAGTGGAAGAACTACACGCAGCTCAGAGTGGAAAAAGGCATGTTCGTTCGCAGTATCCAGCCCAATACCGAGGCTGCGGTGGAATACCAGAATCGCGATAAGAAGGAACTGCGTCGGACGCTCCTCGTGCCGAACAAGAAGTTCCCTGCAGACTGCGAGCTCAATATCATTGGTGACATGATCGCGCTCGTGGTGACGCACGGCGAGAAACCCTCCGGCATGAAGATCACCCACAAAGACATGGCGCGGGTGCTGAGGAGTCTCTTTGAATTGGCATGGGAGTCGGCGGAGCGGTATGAGGGCGGAGCGGTAAGCGGTAAGCGGTAAGCGGTAAGCGGGTAGCATCTATCTATGTTGAACGCGCGGTGCTTCGCGCAATTGTCCGAACCTTGATTCAAAGGATTACCGGATTCTCATGATGTTCTTCGATTAAGCGCCATCAAGTAATCCTTACAATCCTTTGAATCAAGGTTCAAACAATTTTCATCAAGAAGGCTCATCATCGACTGCACCATCTTTTGTTCTCCTTTTAGGACAGATCAGATCTACTACCTGTTGAGGTAAGGCAATCTGAGCGCGCCCACTATGGAGTAATGAGGCCAACTGACGCTTTGCTGCACTGGACATGTCTCGGAACAACGCAGCACCATTCCCATCACTCAATACGTTCATAATACAATCAAGTAATGTGATTTGTTGATCGGTGATTCTTGCTTTTTTCCGTGTAAGACCAGCTTTATCTATAGCTTTGTTATGCGCTCTATAAATCTGATTAATATGCCGCTCGATCTCAGCAGATTCCCAAGCTCTTTTCATAGCACGTATTGTAGATAAGTTCCGGGTGATGCATGCACTATTCTCACGAATTTTGGGATGTTCCACCCGGGTAAAGCATAACGAAATGATGGCTTGCACTGAGGCACACTGCTAACATCACCCTCCCTCATGCTTCGCTCTCGCCTCGTCATCATCGGCCTCACCATGCTGACACTCGGGTCTCTTCTCAGTTCCTGCACCCGCAAACCGACGTTTTCACCACCTGACGTGATCGTCACGAACCCGCAGAAAACTGCCTCCTCTTCAGCCCATTCGTCGATCACGCAAAAACCATCCTCTGTTCCCGCGGCTGCTCCCGCACCAGCAAGCCTCCTCATCACGGTCCCCTTCGCACCTCAGGCTCCCTTCGCCAAATGGGATGCCCTGCACGAAGAAGCGTGCGAGGAAATGTCGCTCATCATGGTGCACCACTTCCTCGAGGGGACGCCATTGCCGCTCCAAACCGCCGAAGATGAACTGCAGCTGATGATCACTTGGGAACGCGCCAACGGATTCGCCGATGACATCACGGCAACAGAGCTCGGATCCGTCGCGCAGTCCCTCTTCGGCTACCGCTCACGCATCCTCACGGAGATCACCGCCGAAGCACTGCGAAGGGAACTGCGCGCAGGCAATCCCATCATCATCCCTGCAGCCGGTCGTCTCCTAGGCAATCCCTTCTTCAGTGGCGACGGCCCTTGGTACCACATGCTCGTCGTCACGGGGTTCAACAAGGATGGCTTCATCACCAACGATCCGGGGACGAAGCGGGGTGAGAGCTTCTGGTACAGCACCGATGTCCTGATGAACGCCATCCACGACTGGAACGTTTCGAAGGAGAAGATCTCGGAGGGACCGAAGAAGGCGATCGTGATTGAACGGTGATTCCAACGATTGCAGAGCAGGGATACTTCTCATCTTCTTGAGAGCAGGCATACCTGCCTGCGGGAAGCATCAGGAACATTCTTCCATGAAAAACCTCTTGTCTTCGAGCCGCAGGGAAGTATCCCTGCTCTCCAAAGGAATAAATGCTATTCTGCCGCAACAATCGTCTCTCCCCATTATCCCAATAATGTCTCCCCGCCATCTCCTCGAACTCTCCTTCGGCATCATCATCGTTCTGTTCCTGATCATCGATCTGGGATTTCTAAATAAAAAGGCTCACACCATTTCGATCCGTGCCGCCGCATGGCAGAGCGCTTTCTGGGTCACGATCTCCCTGATCTTCGCCGGATGTATCGCCTATTTTTATGACGGGACCAAGGCTGTGGAATTCCTCAGTGCCTACGCGACGGAGAAGATGCTCTCTGTAGATAATCTCTTCGTGATCCTCCTGCTCTTCAACTTCTTCAACGTAGAGCAGAAGTACCAGCACCGCATCCTCTTCTACGGAATCCTCGGCGCGCTCATTCTCCGCGCGCTCTTCATCGGGCTGGGGTCTGTAGTTGTGGCGCAATTCAGCTGGATTCTGTACATCTTCGGCGCCATCCTGATCTACACCGGCATCAAGCTCTTCTTCGATAAGAAGGAAGAGCACGTCGACTTTCGCCACAGCGCGATCTACCGCCTGGCCCACCGGCTTCTGCATTTCAGCTCTAATCATCATCAGGGGAAGTTTCTCGTGCGGGAGAATGGCAAGCTGTTCTTCACCAGCCTCTTCCTCGTGATGATCCTCATCGAATGGACGGATCTCGTGTTCGCCATCGATTCCCTCCCCGCAGCCTTCTCCATCTCCCAAGATCCCTTCGTGGTCTACACCTCCAATATCTTCGCCATCCTGGGACTGCGGGCAATGTTCTTCCTGCTCGAAGCCGTGATCAACCGCTTCCACCACCTGCAGAAAGGCCTCTCCCTCGTTCTCTTCGCCATTGGTGCCAAAATGCTGCTCGTGCTCTTCGGGATCCACATCTCCTCGGGAGTGTCCTTCGTAATCGTCATGTCCTGTCTGCTGGGGTCTCTCGTGCTTTCGGTGATCTTTCCGAAGAAGATATAGAAGTCACCCTGAGGAGGAGCGCCGCAGCGCGACGTCTCGAAGGGGTCTCGGTATAACAAGTGTTCAGCCCTGATTACAACACCCTCCACCGTATCTTTAACTATCATGCCATTTTCATTGTTATCCGCTCTACAAAAGCGTATTCTACGCATCTTACCTCTGCCCTCTTTTCCTCATCGTCTATGTACTCCCCTCAGCACAAAAATTGCCTCGTCGACGGCTGCACCACTCCTACGCACGGCAAATCCTACTGCCGCATCCATATCAAGGACCGCGTGAAGAATATGGTGATCACCACAGAGCAGCGGTCGCACATGCGATCGGATTGCTGCGGGGCGCTCTGCACGGAAGGCGTGCAGCATGAGTACGGCAAGCAGTACTGCGGCAAATGCAAAAATGGCTGCGTGTGGGCACCGGGGACGGCGGTGATGAGGGCTGCGTAATCAAAATGAAGATAGAATATTTGTCACAGTGAGCCGCGTCGAACTGCGACAATTTTTTCGGCGCCTAATGTCATGGTTCGACGCGGCTCACCATGACACTCTGTTGTTCAATTATGCTTTAAAGAAGAATGCTCACCTCCTCCTCCTTCTCTGCTGCGGCCTCAGTCCGGATTTCGCCACAACCACAGGTGCTGCCAGTGCAACGGGTGTCACGGCCATTTGCTGTTCGCCAAACCGTGTAACCACGTAGGTCCCGCTCCTGGGCTCCCGCTCGATCTCCAGGATCTTCAGCTTCTTGGCGTCCTCCAGCATGTGGGTGAAGCTCTTGTAACCGTAGTAGCTCTCGTCGAACGAAGGTTTCTTGCGCTTCATCGTTTCCTTGATCAGAGAAGCGAAGAGCATTTCGTGATTCTCCCGTCGCAGTGCGGCACAGGCGTCGAGGAGCAAAGCGAACGCCTCGATCTTCTTCTCGGAGAGAGGGACTTCCAATTTCGAAACGACAGCACGCTCATCCTCCTGCCGCTCCAGATCCTCGTAGTAGATGAATTCGTCGCAGTTATCCGCCAGCAATTCTGATGTAGAACCGCGGATGCTTATACCGATGACATGCTTGCCGTTCTCCTTGAGTTTGCTCACGAGCGGTGAGAAATCGCTGTCGCCCGAGACGATCACGAACGTATCGATGTGCGGCTTACTCCAGGCCAGATCCATCGCATCCACCACCATGCGAATATCGGCGGAGTTCTTGCCGGTCATGTGGCGAACCGGGATCTCGATCAATTCAATAGCCGCTTCGTGGAAGGGCGTGGTGTAGGCAGGGAACCGGCTCCAGTCGGCGTACGCCTTCTTCACGATGAGCTTCCCCTTCTCGAGTAAACGTTCCAGAACCTTGGTGATATCGAACGTTCCCTTCTTCTGATTTTGGAACCCGAGAGCGAGATTCTCCAGATCGATGAAGATCGCGAGATTGCGTTCGTTGTCGAGTGAGTGAGGCATGGGGCTACTCTAGTCCCTTTTGGGGAGGAAGGGAAAATCATGACTCAGCAGCACACGTCCTCATTGAAGAAACCCAGCAGCTCCCCGGAGTTTACAGTGAGCCGGGACGAACTGTGGGTGCGGCTTCGAAGTGACAAAGCCCATTTTCAACTGGATTCCTGATGCTGCCCGCACCCGAGGACGGGTGCTGCTGAGCCGTTAATGAATTAAAATTTCGAAACGATGAAACAATGGAACATAAACAGAAAATTCCTTTAAGGTAACCTCTGGATTGTCTATACCAACAAAAGGGTACATCAATGACTTCTGTAGACTTGATTCAATTACTCGAAACTTGCTCCCGTTCTTTCTTTTCCAACTGGTCGATAAGAATGCAGCCAATTTTTTTCTGGGCAAGAAGATTCTGACTCAGAATATTACGACCGTGGCGCGCACCTAATATGACAACAATCGGCTTATTCGACAGTTTACGATAGTACGCAATCTTCTCTGCCATGTGAACATCTCGAGCAGCGATCGATTCATCATCAAAAAAATATAATCCAGCTCTGTTCTTATCATATGATTCACCACGTGCTTTCTTTCGCCTTTCTGTACTCCTGTCTTGCTCCATTTGTGTTAAATCACAGCCGATAATATCAAACCCTTTCTCATTTGCGAGCTCTACGAAGCGTCGCGGAACGCCTGGGGAATCATTCGGACTAACTCCTCTGCCGGCTTGCTCTCCCCAATATTGCAGTGACGAAGAATATTGGAAAGCACCCCCGAATTCATGCAGAACATAATCGGAATTCAATGCCGCAATGAGCTCTTCTTGTTTTTGCATTTCCACTTTATCGTCATGACTCTCACCAAGAATAACCACGAACGGTGCCTCACCTTGCGATTCAATGTGATACTGAGAATCAGCATTCCATTGTGCAACAATTTTTGAACAATCAAAAGGAATCTGGTTCCTTACTTCGCTCTGAATGTGCTCAATGGAATCACCGGGGACCGATGGCTGAGCATCCCGAGATTCATTTTCAGAAAGCAGTTCCGTTTCGATCTGCATACTTGATATTATATCATTTTAGTGTCTTATTATCAATTATCTTCGCAGCCCGCGCTTACCCCTCAAATGCACCCTCGGAGGGGTGCGCTCAGGAATGAAATAATGAACAATAATAATCATTCCAGTGAATAAATTGTCAAAAAGCATTATCCCTCACGGCAATACCTTCTTCAGATCCGTCGTATCGATCATCATGATGCGCGGGAGCTTGAAGAGCGAATCCTTGGGCGTGGCGACGCGCGGATCCATGATGGTTCCGGTGATGTAGCCAGCCTTCTCCGTGTGCGTCCGGACCGTCGCATTGGACGTAGTGAGCGGATAGGAGAGATGCCGTACGGGCTTACCGATCAGCTCCTCGAGCACACGCCTGCTCTCCGCTAATTGCGCATCCATCGCCTTGAGTGAAAGATTAGTGAGCATGGCATGCGAAACGGTGTGTGATTCGATGTCCATTCCCAGGCGCGACATCTCTCGAACCTGATCAGCTGAAATGAAGCTCTTGTTCTCGAGCCGGCTGGAAATAAGGTAGAAAACCGCCATCTGCTTGTACTTCATGAGGATCGGAACACCCACCGTGTACTGCGTGGAATTGTTATCATCGAAAGTAATGATGATGGGCTTGGCGAGTCCTACCTGCTCCCCTTTCAGGATGGCGGCTGCAGTATCCAGATCGATCGTCTGGTAGCCATGATCGGCAATCCACTGCATTTGTTTTTCGAAAATATCAGGCGAAACCGACATCTTGTAGCTCCACGTCGATTTGGGGTAACCCTTGGTGGACCGGAGGTGATGGTAAACGAGAATCGGAATACGGACCGCTGTGAGGCGGGCGATAGCTGATGAGGAGCTTCCGATGGATGCTTTCGGTACTGAGGACGATTGTGCTCTGACAACGGAAGATTTCTGGGAAGTGGTCTGCACTTGCCCTGACGGCTCCACGAAAGGATTGGGGATGAGCTTCGCTTGGCTTCCTGCTGCGCATGCAGTCAACGATGACGTCAGGAAAATGGAAACGAGCGCCGATCGAAGAGCTTTCTGCAGAATCATCAGTGACCAGACTAATCATCGGACCAGCGAATGTCACGCTCGATGGTTCTGTCACTCCAGATCCTTCCTGCTCTCATCAAATTCCTTCTTGTCGATCTCTCCCTTCGCGTAGCGCTCTCTGAGGATTGTGAGTGCGTGGCTGTGCTTCGCGAATGTTCCAGTGTGGCTCCCGCGCAACCAACGAATGAGAATGATGATGAGTCCAATAATGATCAACCACCACAGAATCATCATCACCGGACCGAAGAATCCATATCCAGTGTAACCGTAGTGCATCATAGAAAGTGGACCACGGGGAGACGTCGTATCTGCGCCATTCCCAAAGCTGCGCCCTCTTCCCATCATCGAGAAACTGTTGTCGTAGTCAGCACCATCGGCAATGCCCAAACCCGTCATCATGCCCATCATCCCGCGGGGAAATACCGCATCCGCGAAACATTCACTCAGGCGCTTGCCCATCGTGATATGCATCTGCGTTTCTCCCGACTGCCCCATCATCTGTTGTGCGCGCTGGTTCATGGCTTCATGGCCATCGCCCAGCATCTGCCCCATCGCATACTCGCCGATGAGCTCGAAATCACTCTCGGAAATGGTGCTGCACGTCACCTGCTTACTCTGCAATCGATCCAGAATGGCTTTCCCTTGCACTTCCTCCTGCTGAGTCGTTGCGGGCCCTTCGCTGGACGAAGCCTGAGTGAATCCTACGACTGGGAGGACTAGGAGCGACAGAATGAAGATACTGGAGAGGAGACGGGTGCGCATAGGTTGAAGAGGGAAGAGAATCAAACAATAACAGCGTTGATGAGCTTGGCCACACTTTCTTTGGGTTGTGCCCCCATGAAACTCTTCAGAGGCTTGCCATCCTTGAAGAAGACGAAGGTCGGGATGCTCATGATATTGAACTGCGACGCGAGCTCACCCTCGGCGTCGACATCGATCTTCACGACTTTGATCTTGCCAGCGTAGTCCTGCGCAAGCTCTTCCATGACAGGATGCATGATCTTGCACGGTCCGCACCAAGTCGCATAGAAGTCGACGAGGACAGGCAACGGTGATTTGAGGACTTCGGTCTCGAAATCGGTGGCAGTGACGGTCTGCGGCATAGGAGAAATGGGAAATGAAATGAAAATGAGGAATCAGGATTTGTAGAGCGCCAGAACGGACTGGAGCCGTGTAAGTTGTTCGGGATGCTTCGCGTCAACGAATTCCTCGCAGAGCATGCCTTCGATGATATGGGCACGGACAGAGGTGAATGAGGTGAAGATGGATTTCGTGAGATGTGACACCTCTTCACAGGAACGCTGCGATTCAATGTATCCCTTGAGGGCATCGATCTGACCCTGAATGCGATTGAGATGCTTGATGATCTGAGAACAGTGGTCCTTTCGCATAGAGAAGAAGGAGGAAGGTACCTATATACTATACCCCCTACCCTATATATGCAAGGAGCAATTGATGGATATTCCCTGAATGACATACCGGGGGACTATACGAATAACTATATTTTGTGATATAATCATACGAATATTCACATCCCTATGAATCAGCAGTCTTTCATAACGATTGTTCTCGGCATCGCCCCTGTCCTTCCGTCGGATCTCACGGATTCGCTCATCGCACTCTCCATGGAAATGACATCGGAGGAACGTGATGCAGTAGCTAGAGAATTACAAAGTATCGGAACATCCGCGAAAGCCGAAATAGATGAGGAGCTTATCGCTATTGAACGACTCCTGCGAGAGGTAAAGAAAGAGGACCGCACGCGGAAGGAGTGTGAGGATCGGACTTCAGAAGTTCTGCCTTCTTTCCAGAATTCATGACAAACAACGAAACACGGACGGCATCCATTCCGGCAGCAGGAAGCGAAATGCGGGAAAAGAAAGAAGGACCCGCCCGCCCGGACCAGGAGATGATTGAAAAATTGGACAGACTGGATAAAGCTCTGAGAAAAACTGCGGATGTCATCAACAGGAGCGATGCATCCGACCAGCAGAAAGAACGCTGGCGAGCAGAAATCAACCGCATCAGCGATCGTGCCACGCAAGCGAGGAATGGAACATGGTTCGATGCAAAGACGGTGAATACTCCGGAAATGAAAGCAACCATGGAGAAATACGTTCAGAAAATCGAACGATTCGCCAAAGGACCGTCACTCGCCTCGGAGAACAAAGCGGAATCTCTTTCTGCGCGGGCATTGAACGTTATGGTGGATATGATCGAGGAACAGTCGGACAAGAAAGAAGTGAAGAAGCTGAGGGATGCAGTATCGGATTACACCGCTACGGAGGACACATTGCGGGAACTCATGAAACAACTGAAGACCTCTGCAACCGAGCAAGAAATGCGGGATATGCTTCTCCATTACCGCCAGCCAGTACGGAGCTCCTTACAGTATGCAAGCGTCCATCCGGATGCCATAGCAGATACTGCAATTCTCATCACGACCTCTGCCTCCACGATGCGAAGCCAGCTCCTGCCTCGCGTGATTTGTGCTCATGAAGGCTTGTACATGGACCACGATGGAAAAGGGGCATCGGATACCATCATGATAGATGGGAATATTTCTCCATTCGTTCAAAAAGCTATCGGCGATTCTATGCCACGACTCCACATCAGTTTCGATACCACCAAGCTCCCCATCACCATTCAATATCTCACCCTCCATGCGAGGAAAGATAATGCTCCCTTAACCATATCACCGGAGATTGAAAATTCCCTGAAATTATTCGACGACAAGCAAGTGATAGGCACTCTCCAAATAATAAAGGATACGATTCGGGTTGCACTTAAGAAGCCGCATCTCCAAGATCCTCTCTACCTTGCATGCAAAAATCAGGATTTGTTGGATGCGCGTCCTAATGCGGGAGGCGCGCAGATTTATCTCTCCAGAGAGCTAGATCCCCTCCTCAAAAAAATCATAGGCACGAGAAATCCTATTCTTTTATTCACATTCGGCCCTTCACCGGACTATCGCATCAGGAGTGTACAACTGGGGAAAAGTGTCTATGATGAAGAATCGGACACAAGTTCCTTTATTGCACACAATACAAGTGCTGCCTTACAGAAGGCACTCAATGAGCTGTTCTTAGACAAGACAAACGAAGAAGTTGGATCCCTAGTCAAGCATAGAGAGGCAATAAAAAAGAGAATACTTTCCGTCTATGACTCACTGGAAAAAGAATATCCGGATCCCCTCCGGGATCTCTGTAAGCAGGCAGGTTCGGAATTATTAGCACTAAAGAAAGATGCTCCCACGGATGTGAAGTACCGATCAGTTGGTGACCTGGAAGAGAAGGATAGGATTGGCGATATCGATGTCGCATTTGGAGAGGCTCCGGAGTATCACATAAAAAATATCACCTGCGATCTCAAGAGCGGCGATAGTACACTGATCCAATCACTCAATGAGTTCGCCAGGAATACGTTCGTCTCCAAACAGGCGAAAGACGTACTCGTGGGTATAAAAGCGCAGATCCTTGCCGAAAGAAAGAGGCTCATAGAGATTCAGGAAAAAACGAAGAAGTAGAGGATTGTCTCCTCTGAAGCTCAACTGATGTTCATGGCGAATTTCTGTTGTTTTCGATCCGAACGTAAATGTGTACGAAGACAAGCTTTCGCCTGCATGGATCTTGAGACGGAGGATGTGCTCCGTACATTCTTCGCCTGACAAAGGTGTAAAGGGGAATTCCAGGAATGCTCATAGCCCTTGCCTCCCGCGATCCCCAGGTCTACGCTTCCTGCGGTGTTGATCCGCTTCGCCTCCACCTCCTCTGCCTCCTCCTCCGCTCTGCGGAAGGGTTAGTCGAGCGAAGCCTGTGGTGCTCTCTCCTCCCCCTTCCCACCCGAAGGGTTCATTTCCGTATGGTCACTCCCCCGCCACCATCGCGCCCAACCTTCGTCTTCGATTTCGACTCCACACTCGTCGGGGTCGAATCCCTGGATGAACTCATCCGCATCAGTCTGGAAGAATTGCCTCCGGAAGCATCGGCGAAGATCCTGAAGAACATCACGGCAATCACCGATGCCGGAATGGAAGGGAGAATCGATCTTTCTGAGTCTTTGTCGCTGCGCCTCGCTGCAACGCGTATTCAGCGGAAACATCTGGAGAAACTGCAGATCGTACTCACGCACAGCATCACATCAGGAATCGGGGCCATCATGCAATCCCTCCAACGCAACGGCTGCCCGATCTTCGTGATCAGCGGCGCAATCGACGTCTGCGTCCTTCCGGTAACGAAAATGCTCGGCATTCCCGATGATTGCGTCTTCGCCAATATGGCCATATTCGATTCTGCAGGGCTCCTCACGGCCATCGCACCGGGAATGCTCGTAAGTAGTAGAGGGAAAATCGACTGCATCACCATGCTGAGGAAATCCAATCGCATTCCGGGGAAAGTCATCATGATCGGCGACGGAATGTCCGATCTCCTGCCCTACCGCGAAGGAGTAGCGGACGACTTCGTCGGCATCGGGATCCACCGCGTCCGAGAAAGTGTGCAAAAAGAAGCGCCGCATTACTGCACGGCAATCACCGAACTCCACACTCTTATTCTTTCCCTCCTTTCCCCATGACCACCGCTCTGTCCCTGTCATTTGCGAAGGAACATATCAAGGTTCTGCTCCTCGGTGGCATCCACCCGTCTGCACTGCAGACGTTCAAAGCTTCCGGGTACACATCCACGGAACTCCTCTCCAAAGAACTCACGGAAGAGGAGCTCCTGGCAGTGATCCCCGATGTCCACATCCTCGGCATCCGGTCTGCGACCCATGTGACGGAAGCAGTGCTCAGCAAAGGAAAGAAGCTCCTCACCGTCGGGTGCTTCTGCATCGGGGTGAATCAGGTGGATCTGCAGGCTGCCAAAATGCAGGGGATCCCCGTCTTCAATGCGCCCTTCGCCAATACGCGGAGTGTGGCCGAGCTCGTGATCGCCGAAGCGGTAATGCTCCTCCGGAATATCCCTGCGATGAATGCAGCCACGCATCGGGGCGAGTGGAAGAAGTCGGCCAAAGGGTCGTTCGAAGTGCGCGGAAAAACGCTGGGCATCGTCGGCTATGGCCACATCGGGACCCAGGTGGGCATTCTCGCCGAATCCATGGGAATGCATGTGATCTATCATGATATCGAGACCAAGCTCTCCATCGGCAATGCACATCCAGTACCAACTCTCGCAGATCTCCTAGGACAATCCGACGTCGTCACGCTCCACGTACCCGGAGGCACAACGACGAAGCACCTGATCAACGGAGAAACTCTGAAGCTGATGAAGGACGGCTCCTGTCTGATCAACGCTTCCCGCGGGATGGTCGTGGATATCGAGATACTCGCTGCCGCAGTGCAAAGCGGAAAACTCCGCGGAGTATCCCTAGATGTCTACCCCGAAGAACCCACAGGAAACGGTCAGTCGTTCTCCTCACCACTCCTCGCTCTGAACAACGTCCTGCTCACACCGCACATCGCGGGAAGTACGGCGGAAGCGCAGGAGAGAATCGGCGTCGAGGCCGCGGAGAAGCTCATCGCCTTCGTGGACAGCGGGGCGACCGCCGGAGCGGTGAACTTCCTGCCCGTCGTCCTGCCGCCGCACATCGGCAGACACCGCATCCTCCACATGCACAAGAACCAGCCGGGCGTCCTCGCAGCCATCAATCGTGTCTTCGCCGAAGCGGACGTGAATATCGCCGCACAGTATCTGCAGACGGATCCGGATATCGGCTACGTGGTCACCGATATCGACCAGCAGCGCGGGACAGACCTCATCGGAAAATTGAAAGCCATTCCCGAGACGATCCGTACCCGGATATTGTATTGATAACCAAGACTTCGAATGCACCCGCAGTTCGTTCCGACTCACTACAAGCTCCGGGGTGCGCTATAGGTAAGAAAAACCTTTCAGGCCTTTATAACCTCTTCCAAACCTCCCCAACCTCCGTATGCGTCCCCTCACCTTCGGCGTCGGCCCCTCCCGCCTCTCGGACGAAACCATCCAGGATCTGCAGAAAGCTCTTGAACTCGGCATCCCCGAGATCAGTCACCGCAGCGCACAGTTTACCGCCATCAGTAAAGAAGCTGTCGACGGACTGCGCACATTCTTCGCGATTCCCGAAGACTATGCAGTGTTCTTCACGACATCGGCGACGGAGGCCATCGAGCTCACCATCCGCAATCTCGTGCGCCATCGCAGTGCGCACTTCGCCAATGGACGATTCTCGGAACTCTACGCAGAAACGGCAACGGCCAATGGCAAAACTGCACAAGTGATCTCCGCTCCATGGGGAATGCTCCCAAAATACGATGCCTCATTGATCGCCCCCGGCGCAGAACTGATCACCATCACAGCAAACGAAACGAGCACCGGTGTCCTCTGCAGCAACGAAGACATTCTCCGGATCCGCAAACAACGACCGGACCACCTCCTCGCCGTCGACATCACCTCCATCGCGGGAATGAAAGTCTTCCCCATCGCTGCTGCCGATATCTGGCTTTTCTCCGTGCAGAAGGGCTTCGGACTGCCGGCAGGCCTCGGGGTCCTCATCGTCTCACCACGCGCCATCACCCGATCGGCGGAATTGGAGAGGGACGGCGAAAATCGTGCAGGGATTTTCACCTTCGCTGCGATGGAGAAGATCATGCGCGAGAAATACCAGACGATCTGCACTCCCAATGTGTTCGCGATCTATGCGCTCTCTGAGGAACTGAAACGCTGGAATGCAGAGGGAGGATGCGCAGCGAAAGAACAAGAAACTCAGGCAAAAGCCGATCTGGTCTACGCGGCGGTCAGTGGACGTTCACAGTGGAAATGCTTCGTGGAAAAACCCGACATCCGATCGATTTCCATCGCCTGCATTCAGGGAGAGGAAGCGGCCATCGAACAGCTGCACTCCCGGGCGAAGGAACAGAATATGTTGCTCGGGAAGGGCTACGGCAAGATCAAAGCTACAACAGCGCGCATCGCGCTCTTCCCGGCTATCGGAGAAAAGGAGCTGCAGAGATTACTCGAGATCCTCTGATTAGGGCTTCGCAATGAAAACATTATCAATAGTTCATGGAAGCTATCCTCAAATAACGGCGTAGCTTCGCCGGTATCGTGTAAAGGAACAAAGCTCCGAAAAATGCTGTTTATAAAGCGAAGAAGCCGTATGAGAAAAGCTAAAACAAGGATTCAGGATTATTTAGCCGTATAGATCCGACTACGACAGTAGCACTCCCCCATCTACCACCACTTGCGTCCCGGTCATGTAGCTGGCGAGATCGGATGCGAGGAAGAGCGCTGCCTTCCCGATGTCGTCGGGTTCCCCCATGCGTTTCATCGGGATCTTCTCGAGGAATTTCTTCAGAATGGCTTCCATCGCGGGACTGGGCGGAGCACCGGCTCCGGTCCCGGGAGTGGCAATCCCGCCCGGGGCGAGTGCGTTCACTTGGATATTGTGGGGAGCGAGCTCCAGAGCCGTGTTCTTGGTAAATCCCCAGAGCCCGTGCTTGGAGGCATCGTAGACTGCGAGTCCGACGGATGACGGATGGAGCGCATCGACGGATGTCACATTGATGATTTTGCCGCCGCGACCCTGCGCAATCATCACCTCGGCAACGGCCTTGGTGAAGAGGAAGACGCTCTTCAGATTCACCGCGAGAATTTTTTCGAAGGTCTCTGTGCTCATCTGCATCACGGGAACGATCGGATAGATGCCGGCGTTATTGATGAGAATTTCCACGCCGCCGTACGTCTTCAGCGCGAAGGCGACAGCCGCCTGCACATCCTTTTCGCTAGAGACATCCGTCTTCACGAAAGCAGTCTTGAAGCCTTGCTCGTTCAATTCCTTCACCGCCGCATTGCCGACCTCCGCATTGATATCGGCGATGACGACATTGGCGCCGGCTTCCGTCAGACGATAGACAATCCCAAGCCCGATTCCCATCGCACCCCCGGTGACGATGGCGGTTCTGCCTTTCAAATCAATGAGTGCTGCACTGGAGAGCATGTGTATGTTGGTGAAGAAGACACGAAATAATCACTGATATTCTATCATAGATCAGATGTTCAGAGAATGGCTCCCCCGGCTGGACTCGAACCAGCAACCCTCTCGTTAACAGCGAGATGCTCTACCATTGAGCTACAGGGGAACGTGTCGATGGAAAAGAAAGGACGGACAGTGAGCTACCCCACTACGCCCTTCGGGGCTTCGCGGGGCAGGCCCCACTTCGTTCCAAGAACTTCGCGGGGCGGGCAGGGGAACAACTCATGGATAGACAATCCCAACCGTATAATCAGATCAGCCAAAGAACGCGGCGGCATTATAGGGAGAAATCCGGAAGGAATGGTAGGGGAAATTCGGCCTTTCTGGAGATTTCGAAAGGCGATCCTCCATTCCCGCAGGAAGAATCCTTCGAATCTCAAGACAAGCCCTGCGCTGGGGCTATTTACGCTTCCGCGGGATCAGCAGCACGATCTCCCGCCCCACGAACTGGTCCGGACGGCGGTACAGAAGCGAAAGGCGGCCGGGCTTGCTCGGCTCGATCCCCGGGGGAAGAGTCGCGATATACCCTGCCGCGTGGGCGGCATCCCACGCCTTCTCTAGGAGGATCGTATCGTTCTTGATCTTCCAGAAGGGCCAGGTGATCACGAGCGGCACACCCGGGAGCGTGGCGGCACAGTTCTCGATGAACGCCGCCTCTAGCCGCTCGCTCTCCGTCTTCATCTTGCCGGCATCCTTCTGCGTGGGACGACCTTCCAGGGAAGGCCCCAGGGAGGTCTCGGAGACGATGACATCTGGAAGCTGCTTGAAGGTGAAGGGCTTGAGGGCATCCTGCTTGGAGATCTCCGCGGAGACATCCTTCTTGAGAATCTTGAATTCCTTGCGCAGCCATTCGATGTTTTTCGCACAGCCATTCACCGCCTTGAGCATGAGGTCCGAAGCAATGACATTCCACCCTCGCACGAGGCACTCCATGGGAATCACGCCAGTTCCACAGAAGGGATCGAGAACCGTGAGAGGTTCGGGTTTCTTGGCTTTCTTCGAAGGCTCTGGAGTCGCAGTGATGCACCCATGGGCCATCCAATCACCGAAGTTGAGCAGGATCTGCGCCAGCTTGGGCGGCAGGAGCCCCACCGTCGTATCGCGCACTGGCTTGCCGATATCGCGCTTCACATAGGCGGTCACATTCTGCGCGGCGATGGTGCGTCCCACCCACAGACTCTCCTCCTCCAAGATCACGACGAGCTCACATCCGTGTTTGCCATCGAGGAGTCCGGCATCGCGGAGCAGCACAACTGCAGCCGGTTCGCGGTCACCACCGACATAGCGGCAGGGCCGGCCGGACGAGCGAATCGCATCTTTGCATTTGCGGTAGAGCGTGCGGATAGCTCCCTTGGGAAGATTGAGAGTGCGCAGTGCGAAGGTCACCTTCCCCTTGCGGGCTTCCTTGAGCTCCGGAAGCAGCATCGACGGGACATCCTCTAGCGTGACTACGTCATCCGTGAGCTTGCGCGCCAGGATGATCGTACCGCCGAGGTTCTGGAAGAAGGCATCATCGAGTTCGGCAGTACTCTGGAACAGGGCCACGGAATCTCGCACAATACGTTCGAGAGTGAATCCCGGCACGACAGCGGAGAGCTCCGCTGTGGAGATGGCAGGTTGATGACCGAGGAAAGCGGCGTAGGAAGGCATAGTAGTTCAAGAGTAGCGAAGTGGGGGTCAGACGTACAGGGTGGACGAATGGCAAATGACCAAGCACCAAATCCCAATGACCAAGGAAGTACCAATATCCAAGCCACAAATTCAAAGATTGACCTTGGAAATTGGTGACATTGGTCATTCCCTGGTCATTGGCGTGATTCGTCCCGGCTCACCACAGGCTTGGTCATTGGTCATTCCGCTCAAAAACATCCCTTACCAGCATCACCGTAGCCAAAACCACAAGGGGAACCACTTGCAAAAATCCCCTCGAGCTCCCTGTCTGCATCACCGCTTCGGTCGAGAGGGAGGTGAAGAGGAAGAGCCCTGTCTGCAGCCCTAGAATCAGCAGAATGAATCCGATTAGTGGCACGAGAGGACGCGAGAATGCAGAGCGACGAAGGAAGAGGAGGAGCAGGAAGAAAAGAGGGAAGAGTAGGTGCCAGTTTCCCTCGAAGAACGTATTCACGAGCAAAGCGGATACTGCCTTCGGCTGCCAACCGATCGCCATATCGCCCACAGCCTTGGCATTGCCGAAGGTGAGACCGTGTGACCATTTGAACATCAGCCACGGCAGCGCGATCAGGAGGAAGAAACCGCTATACCATGCGAGAATATTGCGGATTTCGCGAGGCGTCATGCGCGATTGCTTCCAGACGAACCATAGACTTCCAGCGAGCGTAATGCTGATGACGGGAAGATGGAGGAGAAGGGCTTCGTTCTTGGTAAAAACGAGGAGCCCCGTCGCAAACGCACTGAGCCGAAAGAATGCTGCACGTCGCGATGCGTCTTCTTCGGCCACACCCGAAACCAGAAGACCGACCGACGCGAAGAGGTGCCCCGCAAGGAAAATCTCGGCGTAGGCATTCACTCCATGAAAGAGGACGAGCGGCAGACTCGCGAGCAGATACACACCGAAGACAGCCCAGGGAAGCGACGCAAACCTCCGCAGCCACCCGTACAGGAGCAGGAGCAGAGCGATGAACCAGAAGAGATGAATGCCATTCACGAGCGGCTCATTCCACTCTCCGGCAAGAGTGGCGATAGTGGCTTTCACCATGGAGACCGTCGGGGGATAGGAGCTGAGATCTCCCACAGCCGTCGGCTCGTACGGATCCATAGCAAGGGTAAATGCCTGATGCTGCACAAAGGCCTTCCCGCGCAGATTCCAATTCTTGAGGGTGTCGTCGAAGAACGAGGGAGTGGAGAGAAGGATAGATCCTCCGACAACAATCTTCAAAACTGTGAGAAGTGCAGCCAGAAGGAGAAAACCGGTGACGAAGGAAAACTTCCGCTGCAATGGCTGGAAATTCTCCTGGAACCTTTGAAAAACTCTTAAGCATGTCATGGTGAGCCGAGCCTGTCCTGAGCCGGGACGAAGGATCGAACCATGACATTTGACAAATTGGCAATTTTTAAGAGGTTCCTCCTGTTCTTGTGACGCAATAGCGGAAGCGCGGTTGCCCGATCGAAGGAAGAGCGCAACAGTTCCGAGGACAACGGTGATCGCGCTCTGCGATGAGACGATACCAAGTCTGGTAAAAAACGAGAGCCCGGCGATCTGCAGGAGGAACATCAGAAAAATCGTGAAGGTGAGCCCGAGGAGAAAGGAGAGAGCGATGCGCTCCGCCATCCCCAATACCGGCGTTCCCCCTTCGAGGATCCTCATGAGGAACCAGCCGGCGAGCGTGGGAAGAATGAGGCCGATGGGGAGCCAGAGGAGAATCATTGCTTCACAGTGGAAACCGGAGTCACCCGGAAGAAGTACGTCCCCTTCATAAACTCATGGGTCACTTTCCCCGGGGGAGAAATCGGCTGACCGTCACGAACGATGCGCCCTTCGGCACTGATCGAAAGATCGGGACGATTGTAGACGAGCCAGATCATAGCCCCGGAACCATTCTCCGGAGTGACCGGAGAGCTGGGGAAGGTCACGTATCGGCTGAAGTTATTGAAGAGAAGAGGTGTGGGAGTGAGGAGAACGTAGTGCTGCTGATCGACGAGAACAGGACGTGCCGCTTCCGTGAAATCCGGAAAGAAATCCAGATTCCTAAAGACCCTGCGACCCACCGGTTGATTGAGAAACATCACGAAGTCCCCTTTCCAACCCGTCAGAAGCTCTGTGCTCATCCGCAGATCCAGAAAAACCCAGAGAAGAAGAGAGAGCAATAGGAAACGCCGAAGAATCTGACGACGAGACCGATCCTTCAATTGCCACCACAGCACTGCGAAGAACGCCGCTCCGAGGATGAGGACCGCGTAAATCAGGCGCATCGCGGACTGCGCACGGGGAGGGGCATTCTGGAACAACGTTTCCAGCGCGACCGGAGAGTAGCAGAGCAGCGGACCCCAGAAGAAATTGATGGAGTGCGACGTGAATCCTTCGAATGTCCAAACACAGCGGAATGCGGAAGTGATCTTCTGGGACAAGGGCAATCCCGTGAGATCCATCTGAGAAAGGATGATATCGATACCGGCAGGGAACTGGAAACCGATGACATCCGGACGACCGTCCCAATTGCCCAACGCGCTCAGATCCAAGGTAAACGTCGTGAGGGACTCGCTCGCTTTGAGGGAGAGCGGAAGCTGGTAAAAATCATTCGCATTCTTCCCCTTCTTATGCCACGCGAAAGAAAAATCCACCGGACGGAGACTCGCGTACGTCAGGACCAATTGATCGATACTATCGGAGGGCTGCAAAGGCCGCACGATCGTCCCCCGCACAGGAGTCTGAATGCGGATGCCCTCCTGCGGATAGCTGATCCCGGACAATCCCGCCGGTCGCCACTGCTGCTGCTCTGCCGTATCCGAAAGCCGCAGGGTCTCCGTAGCTGCCCTGCCCGCGATGGGAAGGAGGAGAAGGAAGCCGGAAAGAATAACAGCGGAGAGACGGGACACGGGGGAAGTATACCGAAATTATCAAGAGAAGATCGGGGGCTTTAGAAGAGCGGGGTTCTTTGTTTTGGGAGCGGGATTCCTTCCCGCGCGAAGAGCCAAAAATATCATGGTCAACGCATCAGAGCTCATCCTATAATGCTGCCATGGAATTCATCCCCTTGCACACAGTTCTCTTTGCACTCGCAGAGAAGGAAACACGTCAATTGGTGATCTTGCAGGAAACTGGCGGCTTGCCGGAAGGCATCTACTGTTTCATCGACAGTTACTGCAGCGACCAAAAATGCGATTGTCGTCGTACATTCATCAATGTGTTCTGTATCGAAGGAGCACTGGAAGGTCGGCATCTGGCGACGATCGGTTACGGATGGGAGACTGCGGGGTTCTATACGAAGTGGATGCACGGCGACAGCAAGATCGGGAAGCAGATGACCGGCACAGCATTGGAATCGATGCAAGTGCAATCCGAGTACGCGCCTCTGGCCTTCGCCGCCTTTCACAAATTCATCCTCGATGACGCATACACACAGCGCATCCAAAAGCATTACGCCGCATTCAAGGAGGAAATACGTCGACGAGCGACCGAAGGAAAGAAGGCGAAGAAACGGAGGTGAAGTCGTGACATTCTGTCACGAGTTGAAATTGCCGGCACCGAACGGAAAAATGCGGGAAACGGATTGTGCGAATACCGAGGGATGTTTCCGGATCGTGCAATCCGTTCCATCTCCCAAGGCCAAACCGCTCAAAAAGTGGCTCACGGTAGAATCCTCCACGGAAATATTGATGCCGAATCAAGCCGTCAGTACAATGCAGTCACAATATGAAAAGAGCCCTCGCAGGACACTAACGCCTGCCAGGGGTCTTTTCGAATACAGTCTGCCAAAATCCACAATCAAGAGATTCCCGCCTGTTCCATGCCTCCATGGAACTGATCCAGTGGCTTACTCAAGAGCAAAACCAGCATCGACGATTATTTTCCGAAAAATCGAATACAGCGCTCACAAACATACCTGTATTCTTCCTGCATGGAATCCACTGCTTCTCCAGATCTCCTCTCCCTCCTCAAATCCCGCTTCGGCTACGAACAGTTCCGCCCGCATCAGGCGGAAATCATCGCAACTGCGCTCAGCGGAAAAGACAGCCTTGTCATCCTCCCGACCGGCGGAGGTAAATCCCTCTGCTTCCAGATTCCGGCGCTCAAGCTTCCGGGCATCACCCTCGTCATCTCGCCCTTGATCTCGCTCATGAAGGATCAGGTGGACGGACTCAAGGCCAACGGTGTGGCAGCGGAATTTTTGAATAGCAGCTTGAGTGCGAGCGAACAATCACGCATCGAAGCAGCGGCGCAGAAAGGAGAAATCAAGCTCCTCTATCTGGCACCGGAACGCCTCGCAGTGACGCGGTTTCGACAGTACCTGCATTCCCTGAACGTGAGCCTGATCGCCGTGGATGAGGCGCATTGCATCTCGGAATGGGGACACGACTTTCGTCCCGACTACCGCAACCTTCATGCACTGCGGGAGGAATTTCCGGCCGTCCCTTGCATGGCGCTCACGGCTACCGCGACGGAGAAAGTGCGTGAAGATATCGTCGAACAATTACATTTGAAGGATGCTCCCCGCTTCATCGCGAGCTTCGACCGGCCGAATCTGCGCTACCACGTCGCCCCCAAGCGCCAGGCATTCGACCTTCTGCTGATGACTCTGCAAAAGTACGCCGGGCAATCCGTGATCATCTACTGCACCACCCGGAAGGAAACCGAAGAGCTGTCGATCGATCTGAAGGAGGAAGGGGTCACGGCTCTCCCCTACCATGCGGGTCTGGAAGCCGCCCTCCGGCAACAGACGCAAGAGAAATTCATCCGTGACGAAATCTCCGTGATCGCCGCGACCATCGCCTTCGGCATGGGCATCGACAAGCCCGACGTCCGCGCTGTGATCCACTACGATCTGCCCAAGCACATCGAAGGGTATTATCAGGAAACGGGACGAGCAGGCAGAGACGGCTTACCGGCGGACTGCATTCTCTTCTACTCCCCCGGCGACGTCGCCCTGCATCGTCACTTTATCGATCAAATCGAGGATGCGACGGAGCGGGATCATGCACTGAAGAAGCTCCAAGCGATGATCGGATACGCCGAGAAGCGCGCATGCCGACGCAAAATGCTCCTCGGATACTTCGGTGAACGCTACGAGCAGATTCCCTGCAGCGGCTGCGATCACTGCTTGAAAGCTCCCAAGCTCATCGATGCGACAACGATTGCCCAGAAGATCCTCTCGGCAATCATCCGTACCGGCGAGCGCTTCGGCATGGCGCACATTGTCGAAGTCCTTCGGGGACATTCGACGAAACGCAGTCAGGAGCTCGGGCATGATCGACTCTCCGTCTTCGGGATTGCGAAGGAAGAACAGGATGAAGCGCTGCGGGATTACATCGATTCGCTCATCGAGCGGGAGATGATCCGCAAAGCGGAAGGACGTTACCCCATTTTGCTCGTGACGGAGGAAGGGAGAAATCTTTTGAAGAACCGCACGGCCATCCAGCTGCCGCAGCCCGTGATGCAAGCGACGATCGCCCACAGGGACGAACCGCTGGAGCTGGCGTACGAGACGGAGCTCTTCGAGAAATTGCGCACCGTCCGCAGGGAAATTGCCCTCCGGGAACAGGTCGCGGCATTCGTCGTCTTCCCGGACCGGCCTCTCAAAGAAATGGCCTTCATCCTGCCGCAGAGCCCCGAATCGTTCAAAAAGATATCGGGGGTATCCGAAGCGAAGATGCAGTCGTACGGCGAAGCGTTTCTGCAGGTGATCATCGCCTATGCGAAAGAAAAGAACCTTCCCGAGCGGCGTCTCGCTGCGGATGCTTCGGCACGGCGACGGCGCACCGTTCGCAATGTCCTGCGATCGGATTCCACGTACGAAGAAACCAAGCAGCTCGTCGAACGCAAAATGTCCGTAGAAGATATCGCGAAGCGGAGAAACCTCAGCCCGGGCACCATCGTCCAGCACATCGAGAAGCTCCTCGCGGCCAAAGTGCAGCTCACCATCGATCATCTGAAACCTCCACCGGAAGCGTTCGAGGAAATCCGCAAAGCCTTCGCCTCATCCGAAGACGGTCGGCTGGTACCGGTGTTCGAAGTCTTCGAGGGTCGGTATTCGTTTGAGGTATTGAGATTGGCGAGGATGTTTTTGGAGAGGGAAAAAGCTCGACCTTGATTAAATGGATTGGAAGGATTCTCTTGATGATGAATTCTACAAGAGCAATCAAGGTCATCCAAAAAAATCCTTTTAATCAAGGTCTCACAGTCCTCGATACACCTTCCTCCGGTGCCCAACACGCATGACGGTAACAATGCGAATTTCGTGCGCCACTTCGTAGATGACCCGGTACTGGCCGACACGAATGCGGTAGTACTTTCCCTCTTCGGTATGCAATTGCCTGCATCCGACGGGAATGGGAATATTCTGCAAACCACGAATCGCTTCCTTGATTCTCTGACGCGGAATCTGCGAAAGACGCTCCAGTGCCTTCTTGGCAGCTCGTCTGAAGAGAACGGCGTACGTCATTTCTTGTCTTCCGGAAAGACTTCATCCCATGTGAGGAGCGGATCATTTTTCGTCTCCTCAATCGCCCGCAGATCTTCCAGTTCCTCGAATGCCTCGATGAGCACTTCGAGCTGATCGGGGGGCACGAGAGCAGACTTCACTTTGGAATTCACAATGAGGTACACCGTCCGGTCATCGGGAATAGCTTTCGCTCCACGGGATTTCAGCATTTGCATGGTGATAGTGTCCATAGGATGGTGTGGAATATGGTACTGAATTCGGTACTATTATAGGACTGATTGGGAGGAGATTCAACAGATTTTCGGGCAATGGGAACTGTCTATGTGCGGGATTATTGCAATGCGAAGCCCTTCGACACCCCCCTGTTTGAACCTTGATTAAAAGGATTGTAGGCTCTGGTAACTTTTTTGGTTGGTGAAACAATCATGATTTGAGTAGGGAAAGATGAAGTGCAATTAAGATTCGGTTTGCATTCTCCGGATTCTTGAATCCTCGCATGGTTGAAAGTCTGGCGTTGA
>Ga0194063_10000702_pt1 | contig 23665 bp, 10 predicted proteins | sample SepL3720m_MetaG_FD_155459 | JGI IMG/M metagenome (GOLD analysis project Ga0194063, IMG submission 155459) | Anoxic zone freshwater microbial communities from boreal shield lake in IISD Experimental Lakes Area, Ontario, Canada - Sep2016-L373-20m | ecosystem: Environmental > Aquatic > Freshwater...
TTCATTCGGATATGCTACCAGAGGCATGATTGTTTGGGAATAGGCGATATTATCAAGCAAATCAACACAAAAAACCAACACGCTATGTCACATTACTCTTAAATAAAGAACAATTTGAAAAGCTTAGCCACGATGGGTCAACTGGAGACTCTGAGCTAGATGCGAAAATTAATATGGAAGGAGAAAAACATAGCTGGTGGGGCGGATGGGTTGGAGCGGCTAAGTTTTTGCTTGGTGGCGTAGAGGGTAGGAAATATTTTCTTAAAGACATTCAAAGTGGAACTAAACATGATCAAGATGAGTTGAAAAGTCAATATCCAGAAGAATATTGGAAATAAGGTTTTGACGATTACTGCGACTTGGGAGAATTGATTAACCTGAATAATTGAAGAGTAGGGATAATAAGTAACAAGAAGAATGATCCCTGAAGAAATGGAGTGGTATAGCTAAGAATTAGGGCAAGGATAAAATAACGAAAACCCTGTGAACGATCTAGTTGATAATGGTTTGACAAAAAATATGCAAGACCGAGATAAGCGATTGTGATCATGGGGTCGAATTGGACTTCGACGCCAGTGAAGGTAATGTTACTGCTGAGAGCTGAGAAAACTCCGACACTGAGGATTGCGGCAAAACCAGTTAGAGCAACAGCAACAACTAGTTTGAGTAGAGCAAGAAGGTTGCTGCCAATACTGCGAAGAGAAAAATTGAAACGAAGCTTGGATTTGGGCTTGGTGGTCACGAAAATTTCTGGTGCGGTGTCGTAGTTGATATTGGACATATTTCTCCTTATGTTATAACGTAAATTTTTTTATTCCGTATGTTAGCTTATCTGAGTCAGATAGATTTTGCTGGAATGCTCTCATGATTTGGGGTAATTGATCTGTTTGGGCAATTTTAATGTTTATGTCTTCGATGGTAGAATTTGCATCCCAGGTTAGTTTGGGACGAAATTGTTGGAGATATTCTAGAATAGGATCATTGGATCCAGACTCTGCAGTAAAATTGGCAAAATTTGCTTGATGAGTTATGAGAAACATGATGCTGTGAAGAGTGGTGGGTTCTGCTTGGGACCATTCTTTCGCATCTACCCCATGATTATTAAGCCAATTTTCCTGTTTAAATTGTTTTGATTCGGGGCTGTTTGTATTCATATTTATTAAATAATAACACAATTTGGTATCAATTATGGCTTGGTGGGGAAGTTATGAATGAATTGGTTTATCGAATATACCAAATATTGAAATGATAATTGAGTTGAAATAAGAGTCTGTTGGGTTAATTGTGTATTTATCAATATTGGAGAAAGTGGGACAAGGCTACTTGTAAACATATTAAACGTTTTCGGGTCAAGTGCAAGGTTGGTGGTAAAATCGTTGAAGATAAGATCGAGCCAATTGACTTGATTGGATCTCGTTAAACTAACAATAGGATCGGTAATACTCAAGAAAAGATCTCTAGTTTTGGTGAGATTATTACTATTATGGGTGATGGCTATTGTGTGGCTGCCATTTGTAATATCATTGGCTGTTGGGAGATACTTTTCCTCAAGCTGCTTTTGATTAGTTGTGTTAATACTACTTTTGTAGCTATAGGTAGTTTCCCACTGATTGGGCCCAATTTTTTTGTGATAGGTAGTATATGGAAGTTTGTTGTTTGTAGTTATGGCAATAACGCCTCCAATTGTAATTTGCGAAAGAGATGAACCATTAAAACTAAATGTATCGAGATCTAAGAAACCATAAATATTGACACCTGAATGGTGTTTTAGTTCTTGAAAATTGTTTGAGGTTGGTGCTGGTGTTAAATTTGTTTTTTCGTTGACATATTTAAGAAGGAGATTGAGACGATCTTGCTTGGTTTGTAAAATAGTGTTTTGCGAGATTTGATCGTCGGGATGTGACGCGAGATATTGAGTGAGATCATTTATCACAATGATGTCATCTCTATCGCTGGTTTGGTATGCATTAAATGCCACGTCCGAGCTAAGAAGTTGCACTAGATTGCGTTCATAATCTGTAAGCCCAGAGGTAACTTCTTGAGGATCGACAACTGCCTTGATAGAGAGTTTGTCGTTACCAAATTCAAGTTGGCCAGCTTGAATAGCTAAAATAACATCAGTCTTATTAGTGCCGGTTAGATCGGCGATAAACTTGGCGACTTGATCGAAAGCTTGTATGTTAAAAAGCTTGGTAATTTGAGTGTGAATATCTGATGTTTCGACTTTAATCTCAACCTTATTGGTATTGGGATTGTATGATATGGTGGGATTGTTGCCAAAGATGCGACCTATGTTGAAAGTGGCTTGTTCTGGGCTTAGAAGATTAACAGCTAATAACAAGGAAGCCTTATCATCTTCTCCCAAATCGTTTCGATTGCGAATGCTTTGAGCCAAATTAAATTTGATTTCGGCGATGATGCGTGCTCTTTCTGGATCATTAATATCAGTCATGAGATCACCAATGGATTTGAGAATACGCATGGCTTTGAGTGACTCTGGATAGCCATAGAGTATCTCTGGGAGTTTGGTTTCGAAGGCATGGGTGTTGTCGGCAATGTGGATGGCACTTAGAATGACATCATCTTTACTGCCTTGAAGGTTAATGAATGAATCGTCGTGCCACAAGATTCCCTTATGTATAAGATCAAGTTGGTTGGCGTTGAAAACTGTTAACAAGGGATTGGTGGGATTGGTGAGACTCTCGCGAAAATTTTTGGCAGAAAGAACATTGTGACCTACATCAATATTGCGAACAGAGGCGTTGACTCCACTACGTAAAGTATCGTTGGTATAACCAGAATCGTGCATAATCTGGATTTGCATTCCCATAAGATAATCAATGGCTTTTATAGCTACTCCATTTTGTTTGGCAAGATCCAATATCTTGAAGGTTACAGTGATGTTGTTGTCTACGAGATGTCGAAGCCCGTGATCACCAAGGAGATTTTCGGTGTCGACATAGTCTTGATAGGCAAGGACGTGGATATTATCAAACATTAGACTTGATAGATCTGAATAGCTAAGATTTTTGATATCACCATCTTTGGTGGCTTGAAGTACAAGACCTAGAAATTGATCTATATAACCGTCGAGAATTTTTTGTTTGATAGGATTGATTCTTTTGTATTTGTTGTCAAAAAGTCTGCTAGCCTCTACATGAGCATCTTTATTGATAATTGAAATTGTAGTTTGGTTGACACTATTGAGGAAGGGGACAGAAGTAATGAACCTTTGCGCTGTTGAGATTGGTTGTGTGCCAACGTAAGCTTGAGTATTGTTAACAAATGATGAGTAGTTGGAGGAAGTATCATCATATATGGTTTGGAGCTTGGGATTGTTTTTACTTCTACTTTGAATAAATTCCGCTTCGGCGGTGAGCTCTTGTTGTGTGTGCGATTGAATAGTTGCGCTGATGGAGTTGTCGATAGGTGAGCTTGGCGACGTTGGACTGATAAAATTGATAGTGCGGCCCAAGAACCGGTCGGTGAATTGTTGCCAAGGAGTACGTGTGATTGGCGTAACAACTGCTGAGACAATCTCCTCAAATAGATCTTTGGAAGTGGTGACGCCGCCATGAATAACAGTAATGGTATGGCTACCTGGCAAAATGTCTTTGACTGTTGGGAGGTACTTTTCCTCAAGCTGTTTTTGATTGGTGATATTGATCGAGTTGTTGGGATGGGTAGTCTTGAATTGTTTGACACCATTCTTGTCTGCTACCCTAGTATGGGTAGTAGTACCTGCAACTGATTGGATAGAAATAGTGTCACCTTCAGCTAGATTTTGAAGTGTAAATCCATTGATCGTTAATGTGTTGAGATCGAGATAACCATATTGACGTATACCAGCGTGGCCTGCTAGTTGTTCGGCTGGAGTGAGGGGGGTTATGGCTACACCACCCCAATAGATTACTGGAGTGGATGGAGTAACTGGCAAAGACTTGGGAAGAAGAAAATTCTTGAGCCAATTGGAGATATTGGCTGGGATGCTTGCGATCGCTTTGTTTATTTGCTGAATTATCGGAGCTTGCAATGCTGGGAAGTTGTTGAGATTGAGTGCGACTTGGGGAACTACCTGTGTTTGAAGAGGGAACATGCTGATAAGTGGAGTTGCTGGAATGAGATTGACAGTATCACTATCGGCAATGGTTATTGAGTATCCATCTTTGGTTTGTAAATCTTGGGCGGTCGGGAAGTGTTTCTCGGAAAGATTCTCTGTATTGGTGCTTTGGTAAGCTTGTCCACCTGGAGCATTGGTAATGTAAAGATCTGACTCTTTGTGATAATAGAAAGTACCATCTGGGCTATTGAGAGTAATGATGTCGCCGCGATCTAGGTGCTGTTGCAACGTGAGATTAAGGGGAGACGTAACTTTGGTAAAATCAACGCTTTGAATGTTGTTTTGCCACCGAATGGCGAGGTTTGATTGGATGTTGTTGGTGATATCAACAGTAACTGGAGGGGCGGGTGGGATGGCTGAATAGTGGGTAGCTAATCTAGCTTCGGGTTGATTGGCAGCTACAAGATCGCCAAGAGAAGTAATTGGAGTTACGTTGGTATTGTCGTTGGTTGTGATGGTAACAAAAACATCGTTTGTGTTTAATATGTCGTAATCCGGAAGATCCTTTTCCTCAATATTAGTGAGAGAAGTTCTTGTATGTACCGATTGGGCTTTGGTATCTTTATTGATAGTAGTAACTTGATAAATATTCTCTGGATTTGTGGTATTTTCGTTTGCTTTTGTAATATATATTTGATCAGTCGGAGTCTCGATGTAAATTGTGTGATTGGTATCAACTAATGCGCCAAGAGATTGTGAACCGGTGGAAGTAGTTATATTAATATTACTTAAAGCAATGTGGGTAAAGTTATTTGTGGGTGCTAGGATGTTTGTTGCTAGTGCAAGTCTTTCTGCAGTTGTGGCTTTTGGTAGAAGATTTACAACATGGGCGGCGACGTTTGGAGTTATTGCAAGCCCTTTACTCGTGACTGCGCGAGTTAGAGTATTGATACCTGAGAAAGGATTGAAGCGATTAACAACACTCGAAGGATTGAGGGAAGTGGGAAGAGCTGGTAATGTGGAAACTGAAGTAGTGGGGATTGAGACTTGTTGTTGAGTATATGTTGCTGAAGGAGCGCCGTATGCGTAGCGCTCTGGGAGGGGTTGGGTATCTACCTTGTTAAGAATGGCTACCACCTTTTCATTGAGATTAGCAGTGGTATCGCCAGCTATTCTTGTGCCAACTTTGGCGCTGGCAAAATCTGTAGCAGTGAGCGCTGGATCAACTAAGCCGTACGACTTGCGTAACGGCTCTAGGTCAAAAGATTTGACTCCAAGCTGTTCGGCGCGCTTGAGAAGATTGTCGAGTCTATTCCTACTAAGTAAATATTCGTTGAGCAAAGCCTCTTCGGAATCGACGAAGCGAGGAGTGTTGTGAATATTACTCCCAACAGTCTGTAGCTGATGATCATATGCCGTAAGCTCTTCTAATAATGGTTTGTTGTTTTTGCCTAGTTTCTGTAGATCTTTAACGAGGTTGTCGGTAGTAAATTGAGTTATGGTTTCTAGACTACGACTAAAGCTAAGATCGGCTTCAAGAACTGATGAATTGAGTTTGATTTGCGTGAGTGCTTGCTCTGGAGTTAGTGTGGTTTTACTAATAACAAAAAGATCGTAGGGAGGGGTGGCGGAGTAGCCACGCAGTCTGCCCGCAGTCTGCCTAGCAACATCTACGTTGAGAGTTTCAATGTCGCCAAGCAAGGAGATATGGGAAATAACATCTTTGGGAGGGTCTGTTGCGAGAGGTTTGAAGTTGACGCCGCGGGTACGATCTTGATTGATTGCGAGTACGCGATTTATAATATTATCAGCCTGTTCGTTTTTTAGTTTGAGTGCAGCTTCGTAGAGGTCTTCGGGAGTATTGTAACTTTTTCCTGCAATGCTTAGATCGAGCGAAGTTACACCTTTTTCCACTTTGATTAATTGGTTTTTACCATCACCATTCATGAGTGCAACATATAAAGTTTCATCTTTGCCCATTTGATTGTTGGTTTTGAGAATAAGCTCTTGAGCGGTAGTGTCGAGGGATGTTTGGGACATTTTGCCAGAACCAGCATCGGCAACAAGAGCCATTTCGTTTTTGCGCATTGTTGTAATGGCGGCATCTGATGCTTGAGTGGTAAGCTCGGTGATGCTCTGACCAGTTTTGACAGCATTTGGGAGACTCAACTCTACATCTTGGCCAAGAGTGGTAAAGCCATATTTGGCTGTAGGGATGCCAGTTGTTGCATCGGTGAGATAAGTTGCGCCAAGTGAATTGAAGATATCTTCGACTGAAACCGTGAGTGAGGTTGGGTTGACGTTGAGCTGTGCGAGTGGCAGCAGGCAGGCTGTTGCACCAAGGATGTTAAGCTTGAGATTGCTTGCTATAAGAGAAGGTGTTGTAAGACTTGCGGTACAAAGCGATAGACCAAGTTTGGCACCTCCAACATCTTGAAGTGCGAGAGCCTGCATAACGTCGGAATATTGTTGACCAGTGATGGTTTTGCTTTTTGCCAACTTAATGAGACCTGCCTCGATGGTGTAATCGTCGGCTGCTGTAAGAGCGTGGATTTGAAGCTGAGCTGATACAGCATCTCTATAGTTGCGAGCCTGTGCTGCAGCTTGGGAAAGCTCTTGGGCTAATTTTGGATTACCATTGGTTTTGGCAAGAAAATCCAAATCGGTGCTGCGAATGAAGCTGTCGAAGTCGCCAACTGAGGTTCGAATGGGACTTATGATATCTTTAGCCTCTTTGGAGAGCCCACTTTGAGCAAAATCTAAACTTTCCCCAACTAACTGAATTTGGCGTGAATCTTCGAGAGGTTCAAGGACATTTTTACCACTATTAAATATTGGCTTGAGATCTCCATTATTGGTAGCTGTTATGAGATTGCTATTTTTGCTAGCTTGGTAAATATCAATTGCTTCTTGACCATTTTTGAGCCCATTGGAAAACTCGGTAGGTAGGGTGGCTATCGTGTAGCTTTTGCCATAGCTACTCATCCAGTGGCCACCAACAGTACCTATTTCATCGACCCAGCCGGCGGGTTTGCGGCTAAAGAAATTGCTCATAAGCCCTGCGATCTCAGGCTGGCTAGTACCTAGACCCTTGGAATATTTTTGTGCCTCGTCAAAAAGAAATCCAAACGAATCGTGATCGGTAAGAATGTTGAAAGTGGGGGATTTGGAGCGCCAAACTTGCCAGCTTGGAACATTGGTTTGATCAAGAAGTGATTGAAGTTTTTCGAAAGGAATTTGGTTGCCAGCGAGATCGAAAATTTCGTATTGACCAGCTGTATTGGGCCTTAGTACCAAAGTTTCGTGATCGCCAAAGAAAGAACCGAGTGTTTGGATAATTTTGGCTTGATCGTTGAGTTGATTTTTGGCTACAGCAGAAATAAAATTGTTTCCTTGCTCAAGCTCAAAAAGAGTGGCAAGAGGAGTAAGAACCGTATTTTTGCCACCTCCCGTTGTGGGGTTAATAAGTAAACGGCGTACTGAAGCGTCTGTTGTGTTGGACATTTTGTCGAGAATGTTGAGGTAGGCGCTGACTTGCTCGTCACGCATATTCCAAGCTGGATTGGCTTTTTGATATGCAATGCTCAAATTCTCCATTTGGGCATTGAGTCGCTTTAATAATGCTTCTTCGGCGGGAGTAGATTGAAAGCCTTCGGCAAATGCAAGCTTGTTGCCCGAGGCTATAATTCCGTTATTTTTGGTTATTGCAACAATCGCTTTGGATTCTTCGTTGGAATAGCCAATGGACGTGAGACCTTTACCTTGATAATCGGTAACACTAGACCATAAAGATGCCTTTTCTGGAACAATATTATTGCGATTGGCAAGCGCCACTTCTTGGATTTTGGCAGCATTGTAGCCTTCTTTTTGAAGCGCTTTGGTTAGATCTGCCGCTGACATTTTGGCCAGATTTTCTTTGAGTAGGGGAGAGCCACTGTTTTTGAGGAAGTAGGAAAATTGATTGGCAAGACTTGGATTGTCGGTAATGAGTTTTGCGGCTTCGGCGGCGCTTTTGGCAGCTCCACCCTCTAGGGCCTTGGTGAGCTCGGCATAGGCTGTGAGGTATTTCCTGGCGCTTGCATTATTACTTAAGGCTACTGTAACACCAGACTTTTTGGCTAGTGATAATGCTTCGTTGACGCCTTTGAGGTTGCTAAGAAGCTCGGAGACTACCTTTGGGTCTGCATATTTACCATCGGTATTTGCTTTCATGATTTTGGTAACAATATCTAGAATCTCGTCGTTTGTGTAGGCATTGCCTCCATGATCGGCAATGAATTGATCGACCAATTTCTGATTTGTTTTAACTAAAAAGGCATCGGTAATTTCGCCTTTGGTGCTAGCGAGTAAACGATCGATAATTTGTTTTTGGGTAGAGGCGACAAAAGCATCGTCACTACCTTTGAACAGCGCGCGAGCATCGCCAGCTTTGGCAAGTATTTCTTCCTTGGTAAGCTTTAGAAGAAGAGCCTCTTCCCCTGGCTTGGATTGTTTGAGTAATGTATTGGCTAAGGTGGTGGGCTGAAAATCTTTGGAGAACTTGGCAGCAAAATCAAAACTGGTAGAGATTCCAGATTTTATCCCATTACCAATACCCTTACTAAGTAGATCTAAGCCAGTAACTCTGGAAATACCAGAACTAATACCACGAACGGCATTGGCAACGAGAGTAGTTGTGGGTGATTTGGCAAGAAACTTGACTCCGTCTTCTGCTAACCCACCAAGAACCACCTTATTGACAACAATATCAAAGGATTTAAGCCCTGCAGAGGCTAGTTGATTGGAGGCTGTTTTTTCGGCAGCGAGAGCTGTGGTTTTGGCGAGAATCTTTTCGCTACTTAACCCAGCGGCACTGGTAATGCCTCTTCCGATTGGAATGAGATCTGCTGCCATAACAACTGGATCAATTGCCATACCCGTTGTCGCAATAAGTCGCGAACCAATAGTGGAGTTGTTATTTGCAGAAATATTAAAATAGTTGAGAGAAGTGCTTTTAAATCGATTGCTATCGCCGTTGAGACTAGAAACCATACTACCAAGTGAAGATTGGTCTGAGCCTGGGCTAGTAGTCCAATCCTTGAAACTGGTCCACCCAGAAGCGACCAAACTAACACGATTGATGGTGTCGAAATAGATCCTATCTAATCCAGTGTTACTACCATATACCTCTTGAGTTTTGTCAATGTAGGCCGTAGTCTGCGCCGCCGCCGACATTTGAGAGATTGCAAGCTGACTAAAATTGAGATTTTGATCTTTGTTTTGAAGTGCAGTATCTGAATCAAGATTGGTTGCAAGTTGAAGAAGAGTATCTTTTTGTGTTGTAGCTGCAGAATAATAATTGGAGGTGGGGAGAATGCTGAGAGGGCCATTTAGAAGTGTTTGAATTGTGCCAATAACCTGATCAACTACGGGGAAAATTTTGACATATGTTTTGTCGCTGTTGGCCACAAGATTTTCATTGCCTAATAAACTTCCTCGCTGATATTCGGCCGAAAACGCAGCGTCTTGCTCGCTAACGCAGTGATTGTTGATACAGCTTAGGCCATTGGCACATTGGCCGGCAGTACAAGTTGCGCCAACATCGCGTGGTTGACTTGGGCCAGTGCTAGCTACGACATTTGCACCAGAAATGCATGTATTACCTCCACCACAATCATTGGATCCAGTATTGATGAATCCACTACTTGGCTTGGTACTACTGTTTGCACAATAACCGCCTCCGGTTGTACATCCATGACCAGGAATCTTGGAATCGGCGAGAGCGATCTTGGCTGGACTGTCGCAGAGAGAATTATCGAGTGCGGGAGAGGCTATTTGGGAGCTATTATCCCAGCAGATAAAACATGAGCCATTGGCTTGAAAATGACTACTGCTCTTGTTGCAACCAGATTTGGCTAGCTCTACATTGGTACTTATTTTGGCAAGCTCGGGAATTAGAGTTGTATTAAGCTTGAGCCCATCGCCGGCGTTGTAAACTGCGGCGGTTATTAACTTGGCCGTAGCTGCGTCTGGAACGCAAGCGCTTTCTTGGCAAGAAAGAAGGCTGTTGGCGCAGTGAGAGGCTGGCCCATACCAGCTGATCTTGCCACAGGGCTCATTGAGATGGCCAATTTTCTCGCCGTTGTACCCGCTAAATGTATATACAATCCAGTGAGGGTGCGAATGTTTATTTCGGTTGCAGAGGCACTTAGTTTGTTGAAATAATTGACGAAACTCCCATCGGCAATATCAACGGGAATAAAGCTATTACTCTTGTCTGAATAAACACAGTTGCCGGATGGACAGAGGTAGTTATTGCGATTGATGGCTTGTTCGATGGAAGAAGCTGTAAGATCGGGATTGAGTATTTGATTAAAAGAAATAATTTTGTTGAGCTCATCTAAGCTGATTGATCCGCCGCTTGCTTTGCTCACTGTAGAGATAACATCTACTAAAGCGATAATGTTGGGATCAGTTGGATTGGAAACTGGAACAGTGATGCCAACTTGAGAACCATTTTGGCTGACACCTTGCCCGATAAATGTGGTTGGCTGGCAGGTGGCAGATGCGTTTGCATCAATAATGCAAGCTCCTAAACAAGAAGATTTACATAAAGCCATTTCTTCGGAGAAATACTTGCGGCTTGCCTCATAACTCGAAGTTATTGCGTCTATAAGGAGGGTAGTGCCATTTGCTTTGTCGTAATTTTTGAGTGTTTGTCGTGCTTGGATTGCGTAAGTTGTGATTGTATCGTTAGGGCTTGATTTGCCAGAAGTGTCGTTGGCTGTGGGTTGAGTAATAAAGTTGTACGCATTTTGTAATTTAATGGCTGCCTCTTTTTTCTCAATTGCTGGTTGTATTAACTCAGCGATGGTTTTGGTGTCTCCACTTTGAAGAGCAATCTTGGTTTGATATGGATTGCCTGACTTTGCTAGCTCAGTAGGAGAGAGATCTTTGATTAGAGTTGCGTACTTTGTTTGCTGATCCTCTGCGATATTTTCATTCTTACTTACACCTTCACCGTGATTGATTGTTCGTTCTGCAAAACTTAGAAGAGCGGCAGCGTTGGCTTGATCGACCTGTTGCTTGACTTGAGTATCAAGATCTTTCTGAAACTTTTGAAGTGAGGCAATCTCTGTATTGAGCTGTTCTTTGTATGTAGCGTCTGTTGCTGATGCTAATTTTTTTAATAATTCTGGCAATAAAGCCTCAATAGCTTTGCTTTGAATAGCTGGCCATGAACAAAGAATATCCATGTTGGACCCACTACTCTTTATTATTGGATCACGACAGGCTTTATCTAAAGCCTTATATTGCTCCGTAGCTCGCAGCTTGGTGAGTTGATCTGCATTAAATGTGGCAATGTTGCTTGGGTCCATTGGTAATGGCTTGCTAGTGTCGATGATGTTTGGAGAAATAATTGAAAAAAGATCATTTTCTTTGGAATTTTGAGCTTGAACAGCAGTGGCAGTAGTATTAATGGCAGTTTGAGTGACGACATTTGTCTCTTGGAGTGTTTTGGTTAAAGTTTCATTGAGACCTTTAGTATCAATAATCCCATTATTATCTCTAGGGATGTAGCTTGGGAGAATAAGCTTGTCGGGGGTAACTTTGGTAATATCGGCGGGATCGAACTGGCCATTGTTGCAAGTGACTAATGCATCTCCTGGGCCAATTGCGCTGGACTTGTCTGGGATAACAATCCCATTGACGGAGCAACCTCCATTAGCTACTTTGACTGTATCTGTTGTTGCTGGAGCCGTTGGCACGTAAGCAGCAATTGCTGCTTGGTCACCACCAGAGCAACCAGAAGAAGTCATGGTGCCACCACCAATTACCTCGCAAGTATTGAGTTCTTGCTGCTTGGCCTCTTGCTTGGCTTCCTTAACAGCTTCTTCTTTGGCAGCATGTTTTTCTTGTTGGGCTACCTCGCTTGGATCTTTACTTTTGATCGGGGCAAGTAAGATAGTGGAGGAAATGCTGGATGTAATGGGGCGCAAAACCGAAGTAAATGGTAGGGCTGGGTTGATGATGGTTGCGTACCCATATAGTGCGACGCCAACCACTCCAGAAATAAGCGAAATACTGGTGATAAATAGTGCACGTTTACTCACTGGTCCACTATGACGTTTTTTATGGTGTTTGTAAAGGGGTTTCCCAGAGTAAAATATACGTTATAATACGTTTATTAAGTGATATACAAAGCGATAGATTGAGAGAGTTAAATCTACCCTACAATCATCTTTTTTTGGCGAAGCCTTCAATGGCATGTAATATTTCAACGGGAACTGCAAAAACAACAGTATTACTTTGATCACTAGAAATGTCATTGATGCTGTTGAGTGTGCGAAGATGTAAAGCTCCGGGAGAGGTGGCAAGCATCTTGGCGGCTTGAGCTAGATTTTTGCTAGCCATAAGCTCACCCTCAGAATTGATGATGGTAGCTCTTTTCTCGCGTTCGGCCTCGGCTTGCTTGGCCATGGTCCTAACCATACTTTCGGGGAGCTCGATGTCTTTGAGCTCGACCGATTGAATATCGATACCCCAACTAGAGGCGTGCTTCTCGACTAATCCCAATATTTCGGCGGCGATCTTCTCGCGATTACTGAGTAACTCATCGAGCGTGGCTTCACTTGCGACCCTGCGCATGGTAGTCTGGGCAAGTTGGGAAACGGCATAGGTAACATCTTCGACTTCATTGATTGTTTTGGCGGCATCTTCGACTTTGTAGTAGATGACGGCATTCATTTTGCAACTGACATTATCTTTGGTGATGGTATCTTGCTTGGGAACATCGGTTGCCTTGATACGAATGTCTACTTTTTTGAAGGATTGAAAGATGGGAATGATCAATTTCCACCCTGGGCCAAGAATGTAGCTAAAACGCCCCATGGTATAGACGACGCCACGCTCGTACTCGTTGACTTGTTTGAGGGAAACAAGAAACAAAATGACAACAAGACCAATTAAATAAAGCATATTTACCTCCAAGCACAGATATTTATAATGATTGTAGCATTTTGGTTGATCTTACGGTTATTTTCTCTGGTATAATGATTGGCAGATCCTCCTTCGTCGGGAGGACTACGGAAGGACACAGTGAAAGATTTAGCAAGAATTTTTGTAAAAGCAGGTGATGGAGGCAATGGTAGTGTGCATTTTCGCCATGAAAAATTTGCCCCCAAAGGTGGGCCAGATGGAGGCGATGGGGGAAAGGGTGGCGACGTAATACTTGTAGCTGATGAGAATATTGCATCTCTTGTAGAATTTAATTTTCAGAAGAAATTTGAAGCAAAAAATGGTGAGCAGGGATTTGGTAAAAAAATGCACGGCAAAGACATGCTCGACATAACAGTGCACGTGCCTGTTGGAACTGTGGTGTGGGAGATACCAGAGGAGATGGCGGAAGCTGACATGCGTGATCGAGAAGTTTTTGAAGAAGTTATTAAAACTCGCAAAATGATAATGGATATGAAAGTGCACAACGCTAAATGCGAAGTAGCTTATGGAGGTCGTGGAGGGAGAGGGAACTTTCACTTTCGATCTGCAAGCAACCAAGTACCAATGGAACATGATGATGGTAAGCCAGGCGAGGCAAAGTGGCTGGTGCTTGAGCTAAAGGTGGTTGCCGATATTGGGATTGTGGGGCTGCCAAATGCTGGGAAATCATCGATATTGAAGGCACTTACCAAGGCCAACCCCAAGATTGCTGGCTACCCATTTACAACACTCGAACCCAATCTTGGAGTAATGGATGTGAATGACAAACGCAAAATATTGGTTGATGTGCCTGGAGTTGTGGAGGAGGCGTGGGAAGGCAAGGGGATCGGACCCTGGTTCTTGAGACATTTGGAACGATGTGAAATGCTGCTACACGTATTGGCTCCACGCCCAGTGACCGAAAACGAAGAACAAGATAATGTCGATTTTGTTGCACAAATGGTAAAAGATTACCAAATTGTGCGCAAAGAACTAGAAAAATTTGGTAATAACTTGCCAGAAAAGAAAGAAGTGATTGTGGTGAATAAGCGCGAACTGATTGCGCAGGATGATTGGGGTAGAGTGAAGAAGGAGATGGCGAAGCAGACGGGGAGAGAGGTTGTGCTTGTTTCTGCTGCGATGAGTGAAGGATTGCCAGAACTGGTTGAGCTTTTGAAGTAGGGGTAGTGTTTTGTGGACCTTAGGGGGATCTCACCGCATGCTGACTACCATTTTATTACCATCGATTGCTATGTTTGACACCTAACGGACTGAGATTACTACCTGGAAGTTTGTGGAATGATTGCGGGGTTCTTATCCCCCAATGGTGGACCTTAGGGGGATCGAACCCCTTACCTCTTCTATGCCATAGAAGCGCTCTACCAACTGAGCTAAAGGCCCTTTGATAGAGGTTATTTTATCATACTAAATGCTTGGGGAAGCTACGGGAGAAGATGTTGGTGAGGTGGTTGGCGTTGGTACTGGCGAGGGCACTAGGAGGTTGTCATCGGGGAGAATAATCGGGCCACCTGTAATTGGCGATGGTAAGGGCGCGGGTTGGACAAGCTCGGTTGTAGAATCTGCTTTGGGGGCTTGTATAGCTTTGGGCGATGGAGCGGCTGATGTGGTTGGAGTGGTAGTTGATTTGGTTAAAAGATCTAACTCTTGGGTTGCAGCAGTGTAGTCGGCAGAGCTTGTATCGAGGAGGGAAATGGTTTTTTGCAAAGCCTGAATGGCTTGGTCCTTTTCACCACGAAGCTCAAGGACTTTGCTGAGATTGTAATAAGCATTGGCATAGGTTGGGCGCAGGCTAATGGCTGTCTGGAACTCGCTACTTGCACGAGCTAATAAACCAGATTTGGACTCGGCAGACATTGAGCTAGATTGGGCTGTGCCAAGCTGATAAAGAAGGCCACCATATTCGAGGCGAAGACTGGGATTGGCGGAGTCGAGAGTAACGGCTTGATTGAAATAATTGATGGCAAACTCCTCGGCACCAGAGCCCACGCCAATGAGGTTGCGATAGATTGTTGCGAGGTTGTACCAAGAAGTGCTACTACTCGGAGAGAGTGAAGCTGTAGCTTTGGCCTGGTTGATGGATTGCTGAATAAGTTGAGAAATGGTTTTCCTGTCTTGCTCGGAAAGATCTTTCTTTTGGGAGAGGGCGCTTGCGAGCCTAAGATTGACCTGTGAAAAAGCAAGATGGTAATCGGTGAGCCAGGGCATGTAGCCTAGAGCGGCAATATTCTTTTCGTAAACTTGCTGGCCATCGCCATTAGCTAGAGCAACTTGGGCACTGCGCATCGCTACCTCGCCCAACAAATATCGCCCGCCAAAGTATAGGACAACAAGAGTGGGGAGCAGTAAAAGGCCAACGGTGATAAAGCGAGGAGTTTTGGCAAGAGTTGTGTGGGATGTGGTTGTGTCTGCGGTACAAATAAGAGCACTTGTAACAAAAAAGAGGGTATAGAGAATAATGTGGCCTGGGGCAAAGATAAAAACCAGCAACTGGGTAATGTATGCAAAGATAAAAAGAGGTTTGGAATCTTGGGTTGTTGCGCTATAAAGTGAGCGAATGGTTGTGACTACAAGTAGAACAAAACTGAGGGTGGTGAGGATGCCGCCTGTTGTAAGAAGGTGTAATAGCTCGCTGCCGGAGTTGGTGGGGAGAGTGTTCCAGAATATGGTTGTGTTGAGTGAGAGGGGCTTGACGGAAGTGTAGAGAGTTGAGAAGTTGGCAAAGCCAACACCAAAAAAGAAGGAGCGAATATTTTTGAGGGCGTCGAGTGCTATTGACCAAGAAGCTTGGTACGGAAGGAAGGTTAGGGTTAGCTCTCCACCTGGTACGAGTAGAGCAAAGTATGCAATAAGGGCGATTGCGTGAAATGCTGTTACAACCGCTGCTATGATTGCAATATTTTTGTGAAAGTGGAGGCGAAGCGCAATGATTAGGCTAAGACCACCACCAAGAGCTAATAAAATAAGTGTAACGAGGAGCGAACCTGTGGGAGTAAAGGTGCGAGTGGCAAGGTAGGTTGGGAGAGCGGCAATGCGGTAGAGAACCGTGAGCTGAAGAAGGCTAAATAGAGAGAGCAAGGAAGTGCCTGAGATAGTTGCAATAAACGCAAAGCGAGTAAGCTTGCGGGGAGTTTTGGTTGTGAGGATAAAGAAAGACAAAACAGGCATTAATAGAAGTACCCCACCAGTTGAGAGGAGGCTTTCGGGGCGAGCCACCGAATTGATGATGAGGTTGAGGAGAGTAGTGGCAATAATAAGTACGAGAGGCAGGGTGAGCGCGCCTTTGGGGAGAGTGATGGTGTGGCTCTTGAGTAGGGTGACAACAAGCTGCACAATGAGCGCAACTACAATAAGCAACAATAAGAGAATCTTGGGAGTAGCAAAGAAGTTGAGGGTAAAAGGAAGCCAGAGAAGAGGGAGAAGTAAGAGTAGAGCTGGTATTAGATACTTGGTCATACCCCTAATATATGTCAGATTAGCGATGAGTACAAGAGCCGGTATGAGAGCAACCCGTTGCACAAGCCGAAGTTGGGTAGTTGGGGGTGCAGTTCCAGTTGACTGTGTCATAGGCGGCGCAGTTGCCAACATTTTGGCAGTAGTAAGTATTGACTGGTGTGGGAGTGGGAATACTTGAGGGGGCAGGTGTTTTGGGGGCAAAAATATGATTGGCAGAACCAAGACAGTAATTTTTGCTAGATTCACATAGCATAGTTTCGGTGGGATGCCTAAGATCGGTGCTTAGCTCAAACCAGCCACATCCCGTATCATCGGTAACTACGACGTATGGCATGCCGGTTATTTTGTTGCAAGAAATCTTGGCAAGATAGGGGGCAAGATTGTTGCTACCGCAATCATCCTGGGCATCGAACCAAGTTTTGGGAGGATAGCAGTTGTTGTCGTTGTAATAATCAACAAAAGCGATCCTGAGGCGATCGAGCTCGGTCCTATCCCTGGCATCTTCGGCTTTGCTGCGCTGACTAACAAGAGAAAGAGTGAGGGTGATAATAAGCAGAGTAACTATTGCTACAACAATAAGCACTTCGATGAGAGTAAAGCCTTTTTTTTGCATAAATTGATTATGACACATATTAAAATCCGCGGAACTTGATGGTGCCACGACGAACATTGAGGGTAGCTGTTGTACACCAGTCGCCGTATGTTGGGCCAACAGAATAGTAAGGGGCAATTTTGTAGCTATAGGTGTGGCCATCGGTTATTGTGGTGTCTTGGTAGGAGTTGGTGTCGGCGGCAAGATTGGCAGCAATGATTGAGTAATCGGTTCCATCGACACTTCGTTTGACAGTGTAACCATCTTCATCGGTTGAGTTATCCTTCCACTCGAGGGTAAGGGAAGAGTCGTTGCGCGACTCTTTGATAAGACAGCTACTATCGCCTGTCGGGGGATTGATTGTTGTGAGAGCGCTGATCGAATCTTGAGTATTGCTCCAGATGTTGCTACCACCTGGATCTATAGCATAGCTACGCCAGTAGTATGAGGTGCTTGCGGTAAGTGGGGTGGCAAAAGTATAAGTTGCAACAGCATCGCTTGCGTAAGAAGAGCTATTCCACCCGTTTGGATCTTGCGTTTGGTCGATGATTTGGCAGTTGTCTGTCATCCCCAAATTGGTGCAAATATTGAGTTTGAAAAGCAAATTGTCGCCATTTACATCGTGCGCTTTGGTCATAAATGATGGGAGTAGAGTAGTGCCACTAAAGTCGGCTGTGGGGAAAACGAGCATAGGAACATTGGGAGGAGTGTTGGTTGTAAATTGCTGGGTAGCACTCCAAGCTCCGACTAACCCGTTAATATCGGTAAAGCGAATCCGCCAGTAGTAAGTTGCCCCATTGAGTTGGATTGTAGTGCCGGAATAACTGACATCGGTGCTTCTGGTACCACTAGTAAGATTGCTCATGCCAACTGCACCCGAGTCCCACATAACAACTCCTGTGAAGTTGTTGCTTGTGTTGACCTCGATCTCGTATTTATTTGCTGCGTCGGCATCTGGATCGTTGTGAATTGCCGAAAACTCGGGTGTAGTATCGATTACACTATTTGGATTACTTACTCCTTCGGCGTAAGGATCTGTTGGGGCTGTTGGCAGAGCGCTTGTAGTAAAGCTGTGAGGTATTGCTTGAGTTGATGAGAGGGTGTTGCTACCACCTGGATCTATCGCGTAGCTATGCCAGTAATATGTGGTACTTGGGGATAATGGAGTTGATAAAGTGTAGATTGCCTCTTTGTTGTCGCTGTAGGCAGTGTTTGACTGTACATCTTGGCCAGTCCAACCTGAACCAGTTTGGAGAGTTATTTGGTCGAATGTTTGGCAGTTGTCGGTCATCTGAACATTGGTACAAAACTCTATGCGGTAACGTAGGTAATTGAGCTCGAAGTCGGTAGTTTTGGTAACAAGAGAGGGGGTAAGCGATTGATCCGTGGCGGCATTGGTTGGAGAGATGAGAGTGGGGGTATTGGGGGGGTAATTGGTGACATAATCGAGTGACACGGTAGAAAGAGAAGGGGAGACGGCCTCGTCGGCGGAGGAGAGGATTGCTCGATACTGGAAGTAGCGATTGCCAGTTGAGCTTGAGATTGCTGTGCCAGCGGGATTGCTCATGTAGTCGCCGGCACTGCGCAAGTCGTCGAGATAGATAGTGCGACCCTCATTGCCATCGGTGAGGCGAAGCGAGAGATTGGTAACCGCATCGAGATGAGTATCTAGTGGCTCGGTGATGTTCCAGTATTCTCTTTGCCACTTGAAGACAGTAGAATTGACAGAATAACCACTGGGAGGGAAGGTGCTACTGGCGTCCCATTGAGAGATAATGACAACTCCTGTGCTTGGCGTAATATAACTAACCGTACCTTGAGCAATATATTCGGTACCGTCGTAGTTTTCCCGAAGAATAATCTTGTCGCCAGCATAAACAGCAGAGCCTTTTTGTGGGAGGCCGTAATAGGTGGCATCCAAAGTAAATGTGAGGACGGCGCTACTGGTAACTGCACCTCCGCTGCCATCGACCTTGGCACCAAAGTCTATTGTGATAGGGTGGCTGCGTAACCCTACCTCGTATGCCTGACGGATTTCATCGGCAGTGCGGGCGACGTTGTCGACTCTAACCTCGTCGATTGCGCCATTCATATAGCCTGTACTATTAAAATTAAGGTTTCCTAAACCAAATTTGATTGCTCCTGTGCCTGGACCATTTGTTGTGACATTTGATGCTTCGAGATTGCCGTTAATATATAATTTGCAGCCACTTGCACCATATTGACTTGAAATGTAATACCATTGCCCTAATTGTAGAGTTGAGGTGGAAATTAACTGGCAAACATAACTTGTGTTAAATACATACCAATTGATCTTTCCACTTGTATCGACAAAAATTCGTGTTTCGTGTGCACCAGTACCGTCAGCTTGATACATTACGTGTTGATTGGCGCCTGCTTGCTGTGCGAAACTGTTGAACTTGACCCAAGTTGACCAAGTGGCTGTAGTGGGCTCAAACTTATTTGGAATATAAACATAATCACTACTTCCATTAAAAACTTTTGCCTTGCCAATCTTGCCATCAGTCAATGTTGTTCCTGCCGCATTACCATCGTTTGAATAGGAGGAAGAATCTTTTACGGTTGTGCCATATGTTAGAGATACGATACTAAGAGGAGTTACTTCTGCTGCCCCAGCCTCGCCCATACCTATGACAACATTGTTGTTGGCGGCAATTGAAATCGGAGCTAAGACATTTGTCCATGGGCCTGTCGCCGATGTGGTCGAATATTGGAGAGAGAGTGTATTTCCAGTTCTGTTGTGGCGTAGCCAGTAGGCTGTAGTCGCGGCACCACCACCAGCAATAGGGGCGTGGTATTGGCCGTAGAATGTGCCGCTATAACCACTGGGGAATCCAGTAGTATTGAGAGCCCCCCAATATGTACCATTACCATCGGCAGAGTAATTGTTGATTGCAGTGTGAGTAACGGTTGGCCCATACACCATGCCCATACCCCGATAGTTGTGGGCCCAATAAGTAACCAGATTGAAGTCTTGGCCACCAGCGAATGTTTTGGCAAGTGCCACGCCACCGTATGCGCTACCTGTTAAATCTGAGTTGAAAGTCTTGGTGTCGGCAGATAGAGTGCCTGCAGCAAATGTACGCATAAATCCTGTTGTAGTATCGGTGACTGTTTTGGTTGAGCCAACTAATTCGTCGAGATGCCAAAGACCGAGTGTGTTCCCGTCGGGCTGGTAGTTGGCAAAGGCACTTTCGCCAGCTGTTGCGGTTAGATATGAGCCAGGCCTGTCGGCGGCGACGTAGAAGGGGATAGATGTTTTGCCAGACAAGTCAGTGGAGCTTATTGTGCGATTGAGATAATGGTCGCGACCCATGCGGTAACTCTCCGCGATTTCCTCGGCACTGCGAGCGACGTTACTGATGCGAACTTCGTCTATGGTGCCTTTGAATCTGCAGTTCCCACATGCAGTATCTTGGGCAATTTGCAAAGCCTGAATTGATGTTCCAAATACTCCGCCACTACCATATTGCCAGCGTAATATACCATCGACATAAAGACTAATTTGTGATGATTCATAAATAACTGAAATGTAGGACCATTTGTTAAGAGTTGGTGAAATTCCCGTATCTCTTGATCCATTGCCACTTTGAATAATGTAATTATATGGAGAAGATCCACCTAATCCTACACCGCGATCATAACTTCCATCATCTCCCGCCAATATTGAGTGATAATTTGTTGTAGCTTGAGTTTGTGGGTATATCCATGCTTCCATTGTTATCGTTGTGTATGCTGCTGGGCTGATAGCCAAGCTAGTATCGATTTGATCTGTGTTCCCATTAAAACTTCTACCTTTGCCGCTAATTCCATTAACGACGGTGGTGCCTGTTGGGGTGCCATGGTTGGCATTGGCAGAACTATCTTTGAGATAAGCCCCGGTACCGCCTGTTTCGTCCAGATGCCAGAGGCCTACCGTGTTAGCGTCGACCTGGGGGATACCAGTTGTTAACTTGAGGCTACCAGCGCCTTCGGCTTTGATAATAGTACTATCGCTTTTGGTTTTGGGCATGTAGGTTGCGAGGCTATCCCAGCTCCAGTTGGCAGAATCTGTGTCGAGCGAGTTGATAATGGTCTCGCTGGTTACTGGTTTCCATGGTTCCCAACTGTATTCGTTGGTTGGGCGTGTGTAGTTGAGGGCAATGCTATCGACGAGTGGAGTGTTGGTACCATCGCCAGTGAGAACTAGCTTGTAATAAAAAGTGGTGACAGGGTAATTGGAAATAAATATCGTATTGTTGCCAATGCTAAGTGACTCGGATCCTGTCGCCATGTCTTTGTTGTACCAAGACCCGCCATCTGTTGAGAATTGGATTGTGGCAGATGTACCGGAGGGGAGGGAAGATATGTTATACGTAACTGAATCGAGAGATATGATCCCCGTAAGTCCCAAGAGAAGATCCTTGGAGATGATAGTGGCGGAAGTGGAGGCAAAAATTGGCCTGGCGGAAGTGAGGAAAACCAGAGAAAAGCTGAAAAAGATCCAGAACAATTTTTTGATCATATGACCAATCAATCATACTATGGATAAAGGGGGAGAGGGAAATGTTGATAACTTGGTACTTGAAATAGTGTATTAATTTACGGATCCAAATACCTAACAATTACAATTCCCGACCCACCATTGCCAGCTGGATCTCCCCATGAATTTCCACCTGCGCCTCCACCACCTGTATTTGGAGTTCCTGAGCCTCCAGCATAGGTATACGCACCCATGCTACCACCACCACCGGCACCACCAGAACCACCACTATTTGTTCCTCCACCACCACCACCGGCATAATAAGTGGATACTCCAGATATTGAAGAAGCCAATCCCGAGCCACCATTACCAGCCACATAATTTCCACCGGCACCACCTCCACCACCGGCACCACCTCCACCACCGGCACTATACGGTTGAGATTGATCAGGGCCAGATCCACTACCACCATTATTTCCTTGTCCTGCTGTACCTGCTCCACCTATTGTTTGTTGACGTGTGCCACCACCACCAGATCCTCCTGCCATACCCCCGGGGCCGTTTGGCCAACCAACCGATTGCCCGGTTCCACCACCTCCACCTTCAGAAGTAATTGTTCCAAATACACTATTACTTCCTTTTTCACCACGAAGACCACCGTTTGTTGAACCTAATCCTCCAGCTCCAACAGTAACAGTTACTGGAGTATTTATAGTAATAGAATATCCACTTCCAGTTCTAAATCCACCTGCACCACCACCGCCACCAATACTTACACCACCCCCACCTCCTCCAGCCACCACCAAATATTCAGTGCTAATAGCACTACTGGGGCAGCTGTATGACAGCGTTCCACTACCTGTAAAAGTATGTATTTTATACCCTCCACTTGTTGTAATATTCCCACCAGTAATATTTGTTGTTCTAATTGCTGATGATGCATCATCACAATCAGTATAAGCTCGTGCTGTCGCCTGACACGTACCAGTATGCCCAAGCGCTGCACTGAAGTAGAGATCGCTATCTGCATCTGTACCACAAATACTCCCGCAACAGTCGCCATCGACTCCACATGCTCCACCATTTGCAACGCAACAAATATTGCTGAGATTGTATTGATTGTCGTTACAATCTGAGCTGTTGCTTACGTAAGATTTGCCTGCGACTTTGCAAGCAGTGGGGGAGCTTACCCCAAAGCCATCTAAATCGTTGTCGAGATAAAGATTGGGGGCAATTGGCTCTAGGCAAATTGATAATGCGCTATTGTTGATAAAATATGAATTGGAATTGCCTGTATTGATCTTGGAGTTGTCGGCATAGGTGTCTGTTGTATCTGTGCCGCCAAAAATAACACTACCTGTGCGAGTCTGGAGTTCGATATTGCCAATGTTGTAGTTGCTGAGGATTTCGGCGGCGGAAAGGGCGCGAGAGTAGATACGGGTGGAGTCGATGGTACCTTTAAAATATTCTGTACTTTGAGTTATTTCTCGGCCAATACTTAAAGCACCGGTGTTGGTTTGAATACTACCGGTTTCTCCGGTGAAAGTACGATCAAGAATGCCATTAATGTAAATATTGATGGTGTTGGTAGCGGTGTCGTAAGTGGCGACGATATGCGTCCAAGTATTTAATGGAATGGTTTTATTACTGAGATGATCGTGCCAGGTAGATCCCTGATTGAGGCCGAGAGTAACTTTGCCAGTGGAACTAAGAATACCTAAACCATAAGCAGTGGGGCTGCCTTCTTTATAGAGAATGACGCCATTATTTGTGCCGATTCCACTCCAACTGACCCAAGTTTCAAGAGAGATTGAACCGCTAATATTTAAACTGGAGTTATTTCCAACATTTACATAGTCGTCTACTCCATCAAGCATGAGAGCCCCAGCCCCCCATTTGCGATTATTGTAGGTCCAGCCGGTACCAGGAAGATTGTCGAGCCCAATACTGATGCCAGAGCTATAACTGATCACAACTACACCATTTTGGCCTGCTCCAGCATTGGAGCCACGATCGCCATCGCCAGAATTACCTGGAGTGGAGCCAGAGCCAGTTGTTGTTGTGCCCCCACTAACCGTGCGACCACCACCCCCACCAC
>Ga0194063_10000703_pt1 | contig 23655 bp, 26 predicted proteins | sample SepL3720m_MetaG_FD_155459 | JGI IMG/M metagenome (GOLD analysis project Ga0194063, IMG submission 155459) | Anoxic zone freshwater microbial communities from boreal shield lake in IISD Experimental Lakes Area, Ontario, Canada - Sep2016-L373-20m | ecosystem: Environmental > Aquatic > Freshwater...
CGGGAGGATGCGAGCAATGCGGAACCAGTGGCAGTCCGCAATCGTTTGCGCAACGAGGCGCTGCCGCTGCTGGCGGAAATCTCCCAGCGCGATGTGGCCATGGCATTGGCGCGTGGCGCCTCAGATGCGGACGAGGTGTTAGTGCTCGAAGCGTGGGCGCTGGATCAAGCCCGCGTGTTCGATCCGCAGGGGCGCCTTCATCTGCCTGCGCTGCGGGGATTGCCGGTTGTTTTGCAGCGGATTGCGCTGCGCAAGTTCCTGGTCGATCACGGCGTTAAATCGTTGGATCGCGCATTGATTGAGCGCGGGTTAAGCTTGTTGGATGTCGCTAACGCGGCGGTGATTAACCTGCCTGGCGGTGGTCAATTGCGCCGCCGTGCGGGGCGCTTGGCGATCGAGTTGGCGGGGGATAGACTCGCCGACTGAAGTCAGCGCTCCTGGCCGGGCCAGACTTTTTCGAAATCGTTTGGCGATTTTTCCGCTTGGCGGATCAGGCCGTCAGCGATGATGGCAGACCATGGCTCGATCTGGCCGCCCAGGGTTTCGATCGCGTGCACGGTCCAGATGTTGCAGACTCGTGGGATAAAATACGAGTGCCGCGATTCCATGACGACGCCACCACCCCAGCTGGAAGTACTGACGACGATGGGCCTACCGTCGGGACCGTGTTTGCTACAATCATTGAGGAAGGTTGCCAGATCCGTGCCGCGTTCGCGGGCTACTAGTTTTCTCCAGACCCGTTGATTCGGGCAAACTTCCACCACATACCAGTCGGCAGGGATCAGCTCCATCACTGAGGGGGTCGGGGTGAACAGGGCACGGAAGAACTTCCATGGCGTATGGAGGCCTTTCTCAATGTAGGCCGTGCGATTTCCCCAACTGAGAGTGACGTATTTCGGTCGGCCAAAGCCCTGCGGCGGGACGTAGCCGGACTCGAGAAGCCAGTCGTATGGGAAGACCATGCCCGTGTGAAGTTTGTCGGCGATCAGCCAGACAAGCACATCGGGGTCGCGGCCGACCTGAGGCGGGGTGTTGTTCGAAACCCCGGCCTGGTAATTCAACGCGGGGGTGTCGGGCAAGCGGATGCCACACGAGCTGATGCCGGTCGCTGCGAGTGCGGCGATGACCAAAGATCGTGTGAGACCGGAGGCCCGCATCAGTCCGCGAGGAAAGAGCAGATGTATTCGCAAATACCTTCGTCCACCGTGATGGTGAAACCGCTGTTGCCAGCCACCTCAAAGGCAGACCCAGCCTCGACCTGAGTCACATCGGTCGTGCCATCGAGGATGATGCTGCAGCTACCGGCGATGATTTCCATGCGCTCGGGGGTGGCCGTTCCGAAGTGGAATTTTCCTGGGTAAATCAAGCCCAAGGTTTTCTTGGTGCCGTCTGGGAAAAGGATCGTGTGGGAAACCACGCGGCCGTCGAAATAGACGTTGGCCTTGGCATCGACGGTGACGTTCGGAAATGTATGCATGATGGTTGGTTAGGTTAGATTCGGATTTTGGGGAGACGTGATGCAATCAAAGTCTCACTCGGTCGGCAAGCCACTCTCTTTCCAAGTTTCCCAACCGCCTTCGAGGACGGAGGAGGAGTAGCCATAGTCTGCAAGATGAATGGCGACCGTGCGCGCATCCGGGCAGAGTCGATTGGTGCAGTAAACGACAATGAATTTTTTAGCCTTTAGACCCGCTTTGATTTCCGCCTCGCGGGCTTTGATCTGCACGTCGCAACCCGTCTTGGGTATGCTGATGGCGCCGGGAAGGTGGCCGAGGTGGAAAAAATATCCCGGCCGGGCATCGTAGAGGATAACTTGGCCGGATTGATGTAAGGTGAAAAAATCAGTCAACGAAATCGAGGTCACCTTGCCGCGGTCATTCATCCGCACCGGTTTTTTCTGTTGCAAAGGCTTGGCGGCAGGTGCCACTGGCACCGAATGGGCGCAGGACACGATGCCGCAAAGAAGCGTTGCAAGGACGATCCTCGACAGGGGGCGGGTCATTTCACGATCTCGATCAATTCCACGTCGAAGACCAGCGTGCCAGCGGGTGCGCCCGGAGGTGCGGTGTCGCCGTAGGCCAGTTTCCCGGGAATCCAGAGGCGGCGCTTTTCACCTTCGACCATCAGCTGCACGCCTTCCGTCCAGCCGGGGATGACTTGGTTTAGCGGAAAGACGATCGACTCGCCGCGCATCACGGAGCTGTCAAACATTTTGCCATCGGTTGTCCAGCCGGAGTAGTGGACTTTCACTTGATCGGTCGCCTTCGGGTGAGCGGTGCCGGTGCCTTTGGTCAGAACGCGCGAGGCGATGCCGGAGGCCGTCTTTTCCGCGCTTGCTGGAGCGGCGGCCACATCCTCAGGGACTGCGGGTGGCTTGGGTGCGGCCTTGATAGCGAGCAGCTCGACATCGAAAACCAGCAAACCACCGGGACGGCCACCGCCTGGGTTTTCACCGTAAGCGAGATTCGCAGGAATCCAGAAGCGGCGCTTTTCGCCCTCGACCATCAGTTGCAGGCCTTCGGTCCAGCCTTTGATCACGCCGTTGAGCGGGAAACTGGTCGGTTGGCCGCGCTTGACCGAGCTGTCGAAGAGTTTTCCGTCCGTCGTCCAGCCGGAATAATGCACCGTCACCGTGTCTGCGGCGGCGGGTTTGTGTTCGCCTTTGCCTGCTTGCAGGACTTTAGAGGCGAGGCCGGATGCGGTTTTTGCTGCATCGGCGGGTGGGGCTTGGACGTCGGTTGGTGTTTCAGGCATGGTCGTTTCGGCGCGGGCTGGTGTTGAAATAGCGAGTGCCAACCCGGCCGCGGTCGGGATGAGGCTTCGCAGGGATTTTGAGATAAAATTCATCCGCCCACAGTGGAAGCACCCCGCGCTTCTGTCAATCCTGCGAATGAGTCGATTTTCTTCAATGACGACGCTCGCGGACTTTTATCGCCGTTCGCTCGTTGCAGTAGGGGCAGGTGAATCGACCTTTGAATAAAATCCCAGTCGCCACAGGAATGCGGTAACTGCCCATGTAAGTGCGGGCGCGTCGGTGTTTGGCGCATCCCAGCTTGGCCATGAATGGGGTCATGCACAATGGACAGCGCACATTGACCGCAAAAAACCACAGCAGGACGGAAATCAGGACCGTGAAGGCGACCAGTCCGGCGGTGACCGAGACCCAGTGGGGGTCACGTTTGATCAACGAATAAATTATCATTCCAATCACCATTGGAATCAGCGCGAACTTCACACACGACAAGAGCCCCACAAATCTGAAGCGTCGAACGGTGTTTTTAGAACGAAGTTGGTGCATTCTTGAGGGTAGCTAATGATATTTGGTGCAAAATTCGGATATCATCATCGTATTCTATTTTTGAATTACAAGTGATTAGTCGAAGTAAGTTTTTTGAAACGCGTGGCGCTAGCACCCTAAAACAGGGATCCTTGGCGATCATCTTCGGGTGATGCGGTCGTTGGCGTAGCCAGCAAGGCATCGATCCGGGTCAGTAGATCGAGCGATGGTACTTCGTGGCCTTCTAGCAGAATCCGCAGACGGGTGCGCCACTCATCGACCGTGCTGCCATCTTCATGGGCCAGCGCCAGCGCGGTTTGGGTCAGGCGACCGCTGATGGCAAACTGACGTCCAGTCCGACGCAGCCATGCGTCTAAGTATGGGCGAATAGGGTTGGCACTGACCACGGATCAAGCCGTGGCTCAATCGCCATGAAGCGTCAAGTGAGCAATCACTGGAATGGCGGGCGAAGGTCCATCTTCGGAATGCGAAGGTCCGTCTTCGGACTGGGAAGATCCGTCTTCGGACTGGGAAGATCCGTCTTCGGACTGGGAAGATCCATCTTCGGAAGGGGAAGATCCATCTTCGGAAGGGGAAGATCCATCTTCGGACGGGGAAGATCCATCTTCGGAAGGGGAAGATCCATCTTCGGAGGGGGAAGATCCATCTTCGATATGGGAAGATCCATCTTCGATATGAGCGGGTCGATCTTCGGATTGCGAAGATTCTACTTCAGCCACCGAGGAAGAGGCCGCGCATAGCTTCTGGCCTTATGCTGATTTTACTGATCACCTTGGCCGCTTGACCCCGCCGCCCTTTTTCATGGCGGGGTATTTCACCGGCTTCATTGGCGGCGGTGGGCTATCGCTTTTCAGGGCGGCAATTTGGTCGCGGAGGTGGGCGGCGCGTTCGAATTCCAGCCGCGACGAGGCCTCGCGCATTTCCTCCTCCAGCTCGCCGATGACGCGCAGCTTGTCGTAGGTTTCGACGTTCTCGGCGACCATCGAGCGGTTAAGGTTTTCCGCGTGTTCGCGGGCATGCTCGTGAGTGTGCAGGCTTTCTTGCAACGCGCGTTTGACGCTCTGCGGGGTGATGCCGTGTTCTTCGTTGTGCGCCTGCTGGCGGGCGCGGCGGTAGGCGGTGATGTCGATGAGTGCTTGGATCGAGTCGGTGATCTTGTCGCAGAACAGCACGCACTCGCCGCCGATGTGGCGCGCGGCGCGGCCCGCCGTCTGGATCATTGAGGTCTCGTTGCGCAGGAACCCCTCCTTGTCGGCGTCGAGGATGCAGACCAGCGAGACTTCCGGCAGGTCGAGTCCCTCCCGCAGCAAGTTGATGCCGATGAGGATGTCGAAGGTGGCGGCGCGCAGCTGGCGGAGGATCTCCACGCGCTCGACCGCGTCGATGTCGGAGTGGAGGTAGCGGACCTTGAGGCCGGTGCCTTGCAGGTATTCGCTGAGGTCTTCGGCGGTTTTTTTGGTCAGCGTGGTGACTAAGACCCGCTCGCGGCGCTCGACGCGCTGGCGGCAAAGTTCAATGGTCTCGTCGATCTGGCCTTTGAGCGGTCGCAGGATCAACACCGGATCGAGCAGGCCCGTGGGGCGGATGATTTGTTCGACGACCAGCGGCGTGCCGCGGCGGCTCGGGTTGAACTGCTCGACTGGCTCGTCGTTGCCGCTGGGTTTGACGCGGATTTTTTTGAAGTCGAACAGCGGCACGTTGCCCTCCGCCGTTTTTGCTTTCACCGGGATGAAGGTTTTGTTCTCGGGCCGTGAGTTGACGATTTCAAATGGCCCCGGCGTCGCGGAGACATAGACGCGCTGGCCGGTCATCTCCATGAACTCCTCGAAGCGCAGCGGCCGGTTATCCAGCGCGCTTGGTAGGCGGAAACCGTGGTCGACGAGCACCGTCTTGCGGCTTTTGTCGCCTTCGTACATCCCGCCGACTTGCGGGATCGTCGCGTGGCTTTCATCGACTAACAGCAGGAAATCGCGCGGGAAGAAGTCGAGCAAAGTGTGCGGTCGCGCGCCCGGCTCTCGGCCGGTGATGTGGCGCGAGTAGTTCTCGATGCCCTGGCAGAATCCCATCTCGGCCATCATCTCCAAGTCGTAATCCGTGCGCATCCGCAGCCGCTGGGCCTCGATGAGTTTGTTGTCTTTCTCGAATGCTTTCACCTGCTCGTCGGCTTCCTTGCGGATCGCGAGCATCGCTCGCTTCATCTTGTCGCCGGGCGTGACGAATTGTTTCGCTGGGAAAAACGTGTGGGTTTCCAAGCAGTCGATGACGTGGCCGGTCAGCGTGTGGATGCTCGTGATGCGCTCCACCTCGTCGTCGAAAAACTCGATGCGGATCGCCGTCTCATCGAGGTAGGCGGGGTGGACTTCGACCACGTCGCCGCGCACCCGGAATTTACCGCGACCGAAGGCGACGTCGTTGCGCTCGAACAGCATGCCGACCAGTTGGCCGAGGAATTCCTCACGCGTCAGTTTCTGGCCGACCCACACGGGGACCATCATGTTTTGGTAATCTTCGGGCGAACCCAAGCCGTAGATGCAGGAAACGGAGGCCACCACAATCGTGTCCTGTCGCGTCAGCAGCGAACCCATCGTGCTGAGCCGAAGCCGCTCGATCTCGTCGTTGATTGACGAATCCTTTTCGATGTATGTGTCGCTGCGCGGGATGTAGGCTTCCGGCTGGTAGTAGTCGAAGTACGAGACAAAGTACTCGACCGCGTTGTGCGGGAAAAAGTTCTTAAACTCCGAGTACAGCTGGGCTGCTAGAGTTTTGTTATGGCTCATGATCAGCGTCGGCTTGCCGTGCGCCCGGATCAGATTGGCCATCGTGAACGTCTTCCCCGATCCCGTCACGCCCAGCAAGGTCTGGTGCGCGTTTCCCGCCGCCAGCGATTTCGAGAGCTTCGCGATCGCGTGGCCCTGGTCCCCTTGGGGTTGGTAGTTGCTGACGAGTTGAAACGGCATCCGTGCAGGATTGATAAACCGGCAGCGGCCCGCCTGCAAGGGCCTGCATTTTTTCAGTCGTGCTGAAAAAACGGTGAGATCACAGCTCCCGCGCCGCATAGCCGCGGCGTTCGTCGATGAAGAGCGTAAGAATCAGGCCGACTAATAAAAAGGCTGCCAGCACCAGCAGCGCGGCCGAGGTTCCCATCGTGTCCTTGGCCCAAGCGAAGGGGAAGGTCGTGACGGCGGAGAGTTTCCACATCAGCCCCCAGATGCCGAAAACTTCCGCCTCCCGGTTTGGCGGGGCGAGGTAGCTGACAAAGGCCCGATTGGCCGAGCCTAAGGACCCGAGGCCGAAGCCCAGTAGATTGCCGACCAGCCACAGCGGCCACGTCGGGTAGGCACCGCCCGCGCCACTCTGCGCGTGCAGTTCATAGAGATGGGCGTAGAGGGCGAATCCCAGTGCGGTCGCCAGCCAGATGAGTAGGAAAATCAAGACCGAGCGGCGGTGGCCGAGTTTGTCCTGATAGAGAGTCGGTACAATCGTGCCAAGGATTCCCGAGACGGTGATGACGGCGACAAATAGCACCAGCGCGACCTGTTGGAATCCGTATTCCACGGCGAGCTTGCTGGCGAAAAACACCACCACGCTCATCCCCGTGCCGTAGAACAGAGAGGCGGCCAATAGCAGCGCAAGGTCCCGGTAGCGTGCCGTTTCGCGAAGGGTCTCGAGCAAACGCACGAAGCCGACGGTGAAAAGACTCCGCCCGACATGGGCAGCCCGCGGAACCTTGGGTTCTTTTAACCAGAGCTGGGTCGGGATCAGAAACGCGAGGAACCACAGACCGGCGAAGACGAAAAACGGCCGCCACGCGTAGGGGGATTCAAGTTTGAGCAACAACATCGCCCCTGCGGTGAAAATCAACAGCAACAGTGCGGCCCCGTAGGCGCAGGCCCACGAGAAGCCGCTCACGCGTCCCACTTGGTCATACCGCGCAAGGTCGGGCAGAAAGCTGGCGAGGAAATTTTCGCCAATGGAAAAAGCGAAGTTGGCGGGGACATAGAGCAGCACTGCCAGCCAGATTTGCCCAGGTTGGACGAATCCTAGGCAGCAAGTAAAAATCCCACACATCAACCCCGAGCCGATGAGGAAGCGCTTTTTCCACCCCCGCTCGTCGGCCGCAGCTCCGGCGAGCGGCGACAAGATCGCCGTGAGCAACATGCTGCCGCCATAGGTGAGTGCCCAAATCCGGTCGTCGATGGCGTCGTTACGCACCACCACCGCTGAGAAGAAAATCGAGAACAGCAGCGTGTTGATGATCAGTGTGAACGACTGATTGGCGACGTCGAACGAGATCCAAGACCAGAGCTGGCGCTGTTGTGGAAATCCATGCAGTGGGTAATAGCGGCGCAAGTTCATCAGCTTCACCCCCTGTTATATCGGCATTGTGGCCGATCGCAAGCGCGGCGCGTGAAGGAGAACACCGGAGGGGTGCTGTCAGGACTGGATTGGGAATTTTGTAGTAGCCGCCTGAGTGCGAGAAACTCCGCCCGCGCCCGTGGTCGCTCTGGCTCTGCCATATGCGGCAAGGAGCTCCTTCGGGCGGCTGGATGACACGCGAAAAGAAGTGCTGTGCGCTGCATAAAGCAAAGCACCAGCCACTGCAGGGCGGCAGCACAGCGTGCCGCACCCCGAGGGGCTTGCGCTTCAGTGACTAGCGTAGAACTTTACGCATGGATGCGCTGATCCCGCCGCGGGTGAGGTCGAGCAAGGCCTACCGGAACATTGGCAGAAACGGCAGGACTTTCAGCGTGGGCCAACCGACTTTGGATTATCGTGCCATGCCGGGCATGTCGGCGTCCAACGTCGAACGCGTCTTGCCGGGAGGTCCCATCTCGTGGGAGCCGGCCCGATTCATGTCGCTGCATGAAGTTCCGAGTAGTCCGAGGGCCGCAAGGATCAGCGATGTTGTGGTGATGATGAGGTTTTTTTTCATGACTTTGGTTGATTAGTATGGGTCGTCGTAATTTTCGATCGCCACGAAGACTGGATGTCGAGTGATGATTAAATTAACAGTGGATTATAGCACATGTTTTTGGCGAGCGCTACAAATTCATATCAAAATTGTGGGGTTGAATCGGACTCGCTACTTGAATATTCTTGGTTTAGTCTGCCCTAGATGCACCGACGTCACTTGTTGCTGATCCTCATCTCCTTGGTGGCGGTGATGGCTGGCTATTGGTTGGCAGGGACATCGCTGCCGCATCTTGCCAGTCGGCGGATTCATAGTGAATCGGCAAGCGCGCCAGGGCGAAGGGTCAGCCTCGATGCGTCCGCTTCGAAATCAAGCGAGGCGGCGAGTGTGCCAGAATTGGGACGCGACGACGAGGCGGTCGCTGCGGGAGCCTTGTCGGGGCAGCGGATTCTTATTTTCAGGGATCGGGAGGCGATGGAGCGATTTTTGAAGCGGGCAGGGGAGCGGGTTCGGGTCATTGGCCGTCTTGACGCGCTGAATGCCTTGCGGATAGGCGTGGGCAATTCGAAGGACCTGTCAGCTTTGTCGGACGGGGATGCCCAGGATTCTTTCGTTTTTCCAGTGGATACGCCGCCGGCTCCTACAGAGGGCAAGGTGCAACCTGGAGCCGTGGCCTTGGGGGCGGGCCTGCTCGATTGGCTCGGAATTACGGGGGATAACTCGGCCTGGGGCAAGGGCGTACGAATCGCGATTCTGGATACGGGGGTGGCGGCAAGCTCCGCTTTTACCAACCCCGTGACAGCGGTCAACTTGGTCGATTTGCCTGCAGATCTATCCAAACAGGATGGTCATGGCACCGCGGTGGCCTCAGTGATCATCGGCCAAAATTCGCTGTCGCCCGGCGTAGCACCGGGTGCCGAGGTGATTTCCATCCGCATCGCCAATGATCTGGGCCAGTCAGACAGTTTTCTGTTGGCGAAGGGCATCGTCGCAGCAGTCGATGCAGGGGCGCAGTTGATCAACATTTCGATGGGCAGTTTCGGGGATAGTGTTTTGGTCAAGAACGCTATCGAATATGCGCGCACGGCGGGCGCGTTGATTTTCGCGGCAGTGGGTAACCAAGGCAGCGACCGAGTGAGCTATCCGGCGGCCGATGACGGAGTGATCGCGGTGGGCGCAGTCGATGCGCTGGGCGATCATTTGGATTTCTCGAACACCGGCAATCAGGTGGCCATTTCCGCTCCGGGGTTTGGCGTGAATGCGGTGTGGACGCAAGATCAAGCGGTGCGCGTCAGCGGGACATCTTTCAGTAGCCCGATCGTTGCAGGGGCGGTGGCGGCGCTGATGAGTCAGCCCGGATCGGCTAGGTTAAGTCCCCAGCAGGCGCTGGGCATGCTAACAGCCACGCTTAATGATGGTGGTGAAGCGGGTAACGATCCTGCGCTGGGGGCGGGGATGCCTGACTTGGGGCGGGTCTTGAGTGCGAAAACGCCCGGCATTTATGATGCGGCCGTTGCCTCGCAGCGCATTCTTCCGCCGAGCGCGGGATATCCCTACGGTCAAATCGAGGTGCTGGTTCAAAACCGCGGCACGGAAAGGCTCATCAACACGATGGTCAGTATTTCAACCGATGCGGGTGTGGTAAATTCCAATATCACCTCGCTACCCATCAATGCCGTGCAGACGATTTTGGTGCCGATTCAACAGCCGGTGACAGAGGGGGTGAGCTATTCTTCGCAGGTGAAAATTTCCGGCGGGCTAACAGATGCAAAGCCTGCCAATGACCGGCGCCGCAGCGAGAAACTCGACACCCGAGCTGAATAGGCTTGCGCAGGATGGCGCGTCCCAGAGACTTGAAGCGTGATTTCGCCTGGGGTTGTTATAGCATCGGTACTGCCGGTGTATCTGTTGATCGCCGCTGGTGCTGTTTTGCGTAAGATGGGCGTGATCCGCCATGAGCACGATGCAGGGGTGACCCGGCTGGTGTTTACGGTGATGCTGCCATGCTTCATTCTCGATAAAATTCTAGGAAGCGCGGTGCTCCGTAGTGGCCCAGTGGTGCTGTGGTCGATCGGTATCGGCTTTGCGATGATCGTGGTAGGGGTTTTGATCGGACTGGCCATTGGGTGGGCGGTCGGTCTGGAACGAGGAACCGGGATGAGGACTTTTGCCTTAGCCGCGGGGTGCCAGAATTACGGATTCACGGCCGCACCGGTCTTGGAAATTTTGTGGGGGACGGGCGCTCTGGCTCTCTTGTTTGTCCACAACATCGGTGTTGAAGCGGCGATCTGGTCGATGGGGGTGATGGTGATGAGTGGCGAACGCAGATTTTCTGTGCGCAAATTGATGAACGGGCCCATCCTAGCTGTGACGATCGGCTTAATCCTGGTGGCGTTGGGGCTAGATGATCAGGTGACCGGCGTGGGAAGAAAGGCACTGTCGATGATTGGGGTGGGCGCGTTTCCCGTAGCGATCTTGATTACCGGTTGCTCGATGATCGACTTGGTGGGCAGCGAGAAACCCAACTGGAGGGTGATTGCCGGATCATCGCTGGTTCGTCTGGTGCTTGCGCCAATGGCGATTTTAGGAGCGGCCAAGTTTCTGCCGTTGCAGCAGGAGTTGCGGCAAGTCTTGCTCGTTCAGGCCGCAATGCCTGCGGGTTTAACTTCCATCATGCTGGCGCGGATGTATGGCGGTCGTCCCGCAGTGGCTGTACAAATCGTGATTGCCACGACTTTGCTGAGCTTGTTGACATTGCCGTGGATCATCGCATGGGGCAGCGGTTGGGTGGGTTTGAAAGGGATATTGCCATGAACTGGGAAACTGTCGTTTTATAAGGGGGATGAAAGCGGCCAGCGAGACATTTGTCGTCAAGACCCCGGGCAAGGGTACGACTGAGATCACCCGCGAGGTGGCGGCGATTGTTGCACGTTCGGGCGTTAGCAACGGAACGGTCACCGTTTTCGTGCGTCACACCAGCGCGAGCCTAGTCATCATGGAAAACGCGGATCCAAGCGCACGGCGCGATTTGGAAATGTTTTTCGATCAGCTCGTCCCCGAAAACACGCCGTGGTTTGTCCATACGCTGGAAGGACCCGATGATATGCCAAGTCACATTCGCATGGCGCTGACCCGAACCAGCGAGGTGATTCCCGTGATCAACGGCCACATGACGCTGGGCACCTGGCAGGGTATTTTTCTCTTCGAGCACCGCCGCATGCCCCACCGCCGTGAGATCGCTGTGAGCGTGATTGGCGAAACGTATGGCAACGACTGATTTTTCGGCTACAATGCGGCACCTCCCGATGAACGACCACTCTGTCACTCTGATTCAACTTGCTCTCGCCGAAGATATTGGTTCGGGCGATGTCACGTCCCGATACTTCATTCCAGAGCCGCGCCGTGCCTGTGCATTTGCCGCAGTGCGCAAGGATGGGGTTGTTTCCGGTGTCGCGCTTGCCGCCAGCGTTTTCAGCACGGTCGACCCGACACTGGAGGTGGAAATCCTGATCCCCGACGGTAGTCGCGTGGCTGCCGGCGCTTTGTTGATCCGGGTGGAAGGTTCCGCACGCTCGATTCTAACGGCCGAGCGGACAGCGCTGAATTTTCTGCAGCACCTGAGTGGGGTTGCGACTTTGACCGCGCGCCACGTCGATCAAGTTAAAGGCACCCGCGCGCAGATTCTCGACACGCGGAAGACCACTCCGGGGTATCGATTTTTGGAAAAACAGGCCGTGGTTCATGGTGGGGGAACGAATCATCGCCATGGGCTCTATGACCGCGCGATGGTAAAAGACAACCATCTCGTCGCCGAGGGCGGCATGGAAGCGATTCAAGTCGCGATCAACACGTTGAAGGCTGAAAAGCTGGGTGTCGAAGTGGAGCTGGAGGCGGACAGTCTGGAACAGGTTGAGGCGTTTCTTGAATTGGAAGGCGTCGACTACATTCTCTTGGATAACATGAGCAGCGCTCAGTTGGTCAAGGCGGTAGAGTTACGACGTGGGCACGGTAAACCTCAGTTTGAAGCAAGCGGCGGCATCACCCTCGAGTCGCTAAAGGAAATTGCTAAAACGGGCGTGGACTTTATTTCTGTCGGCGCGCTGACTCACTCGGCACCCGCGCTGGACGTCGGTCTGGATTTCGAGACTCTTAGTTGATGCCGCCTGCAATCCATTCAGAAGACTTCACGGCAGTGGCAGCGGATTTCCCCGAGCCCTTCCGCCTCCTACGCCGCGAATCAGTGGAGTCCACGAATGACGAAGTTCGACAGCTCGCGCACTCAGGAGCGGCCGATGGGTTGATTGTGCTGGCCGAGCGCCAGACCGCTGGCCGCGGTCGGCGCGGCGCGGCTTGGTTTTCCCCAGCGGGTGAATCGCTCGCATTTTCCATTCTCGTGCGCCCGACCGAACCCAAAGCACTGTGGCCGAGGTTGGCGCTGGCGGCTGGCCTCGCCGTGGCGGAAGCTGTGGAAACGTTCGGGCTGTCAGCGGGGATCAAATGGCCCAATGATGTCTGGATTGGACAGCGCAAGGTGGCCGGCATCCTCGTTGAGGCCGCCACGGATTTTGCGGTGGTCGGTATCGGCCTGAATGTGAATCCGACCTCGTTTCCGCCCGAGGTTTCCGAAATCGCCACTTCACTTAGTCTCGAAGCTTCCCAAGTTTTTTCTCGCGCTGAGGTGCTGGGGGCAATCATCCGTCAATTCTCCGTCCGACGACCGCAGATCGGGCGTGATTTTGATGACCTGCTCGACGCTGTGCGTCTGCGCTGTGTTTTGAGTGGGAAACGTGTGAGCCTCAGCACGGTCAACGGGCCGCGGATCGGTGTTGTTGAGGGCATGGCCGCGGGAGGCGAGTTGTTACTGCGCACGGAAAACGGGCTTGAGCGCTTGATTCAAGCCGACGAGGTGCGAGTGGTAGTTTCCTGAATCTTCAGATTTTTCCTGCCGAAATCCAGTCATGAAAGCTCGTCTCCTTCTCAGTGCCTTCGTCGTTTTCGGCCTTTGCGGATGTGCATTGAAGTGGCACAAGCCCGCGAATGAAATGTCTGAAAAGCCGACGGAAGGCCCGCAGTTGGTCGGGCGCATCGCCTCGTTTCCTTCTGACAAGCGCTTCGTCTTGATTCAGAGCTACGGTAAGTGGCAGGTTGAAACCGGTCGAGTTCTGACCACTCGTGGGCCAGAGGATCGCACAGCAAATCTCTTGGTCACCGGTGAATCGCTGGGCGATTTTGCCGCTGCCGATGTCCAGTCCGGACAGGTCGAAGTGGGAGACGGCGTCTATTCCCAGCACGTCGTCAAGCCGAGTGCTCCAGAACCGTCTCAAACCCAGCAATGAGCACCAACGACAAGTTTTTTGAAAAATAATTAACTTTTCGCGAATTCTTTGCTTCCGGAACCTATTTTTTTATGTATTTTCAAAAAGTCCCGCTTGAACGACACGCCTTGCATAAAAAAATTCAATTCTCTTGTTGATAATTATCCGGGAATCCGGTTAGCCTTTTTATTGCGATGGTCGTGCCCCCCTAGCATGTCCCAAACATGAACACTACAACCAGCCATAATGAAAACAATAAACGCCCCGGGCGCCTTGGTGAAAGCCGACGCGGACCGTCTTGCTGACTTCGTCCTATTTACCCAACGAAGCTGCATCCTCAACCTGTCAACAGAACTTAACCGTGGAAATGTTTCATTTCCGCAGTTTTTCCTGCTTACCTACCTATCCAGTGAAGAATATCTGACGATGTCCGACATTGCGAAGAAGATGGGCCATTCGACCGCCGCAGCCACGGGTCTGGTCGATCGCTTGGAAAAACTCGTTTACGTCGAACGCATGCACGCTGCGGAGGACCGCCGCAAGATCATGGTTCGCATCACGACCAAAGGAATTCAATTGGTCGCCAAGATGCGCACCGAGATTTCGACCGACCTTGCTGGAATTCTCTCCGATATGGACGATGAGCAGTTCAGTGCGGTGGAGCACACCAAGCGCGCCATTCATGGTCGTTCTTTGATGTAATCAAATAAACCCGCTTGGCGAATCCTTACCGCCTCCGTTACCCTCGCTGGGTGACGGAGGCTTTTTCTTTTCTCGATTCTCTCAATGCGATCCCCGGCGTCCGCGCCGGATGGATAGAGCGTATCGCGAATTTACCCATCACGGGCGACCGGGACGAGGCGATGTCATTGCTACGGCCCTATCACGCTGCCGCGGTCGAAGCATTCGGCGGCCCTGACGCTTCTTGGTGGCGGGCGGAACAAGTTCACGGCACCCGCGTGGTCGTGGTCCCGGGTAGCCCGCAAGTTACTGCCGCGGACGGTCTGCCAGTTGTTCCGAGTTGCGACGGTTTGATTACATGCTCGTCTGGCGTCGTTCTCTCGATCTACGCCGCAGATTGCGGTGTGATCTGGTTGGCCGACCGCAAAACGGGAGCCATCGGGCTTCTGCATTCCGGTAAAAAGGGGACGGAAGGAAATATTTTGAAGGTCGCTCTGGATCTGATGGCTGAGCAATTCGGCACTCGGGCGGAAGATGTCGAGGCAGTCCTCAGCCCATGCATTCGCAAGCCGGACTACGAGGTGGACTTCGCTTCCACGATTGGCGAGCAAGCGACCCGCGCCGGGGTCAAAAGCTTTTTCGACTGCGGCCTGAATACGGCATCCGACCTCGAGCGGTTTTACAGTTACCGCCCTGAGCTCGGCAAAACCGGTCGGATGATGGCTATGTTAGTTCGCGATTTTTGCCCATGAAACGCTTCACTCTCCAAGCCCCGGCCAAGCTCAACCTCACGCTGCGCGTTCTAGGCAAGCGCGACGATGGCTTTCATGAAATCGATAGCCTGATGGTCAAGCTGCCCGGTTTGGCCGACGAAATCGAATTCAGTGAAGCTGAAGATTTCGCCTTCACCTGCAGCGATCCCAGTGTGCCCAGCGACGAGCACAACCTCGTCGTCAGGGCGGCGAGAGCTTACGAAGCGTTTACCGGGGTTCCGTGCCACTGTTCGATTTTTCTTCAAAAAAACGTCCCGCACGGTGCTGGGCTTGGCGGTGGCAGCAGCGATGCCGCAATGACTTTGCTCGGCTTGAACCGTATCCACACAGAGCGATTGACGGCTGGAGCATTGCAGCAGATCGCAGCCGCGCTGGGTTCTGACATTCCTTTCTTTCTCAGCGCCGGTGCCTCCCGTTGCACGGGGCGAGGTGAAATCATCGAAGCCGCTGCCTCACCGCCGGTTCTGCCTTTACTCCTCTTGAAGCCATCCTTCAGCGTCCAGACACCCGATGCCTACCGTCGTTGGAGTCAGTCGCGCGAAATCCCAGGAATTCGCTACGCGGCGCAGAAAGCTTACGGCGTCGATTTGTTCAACGACCTTGAGCGACCGGTATTCGAAAAACATCGTTTCCTCGCTGAGCTCAAGCAGTGGTTGCTAGAGCGTGAGGAAACCGTCGCTGCATTGATGAGCGGCTCCGGCTCTACGGTTTTTGCCGTGCTACGCGATCTCGCGGATGCTGATAAAATTGCCGCCAGCGCCCGTGAGGAGCTCGATCCCAACCTCTGGCACTGGGCGGGAGAGTCAGAATCGTGAGTGCTCCTAAAAAACCGTCTACCCAAGTTGTGACATTGCGCTGTGGGAAAATATCAGAGATAATCACGAAGTTCGTGCAATGAATGAACCATGATAGCCTATCTAATCAGTTGTGATCATGCGACCTGTGCGGTGCCGGAGCCGTATCGGGAGATTTTTCGCGGGTCGGAAGAAGTGGTAAGCTCAAAGGAAGGCTGGGAGCCGGGTGCTTTGAATCTCGCTCAAGGGTTTGCGATGAAGTTTTCTACTCCGCTGGTCCATGCGGGTGCGACTCAGCTGCTGATTCATTTGGAACAAGAAGGGGAGGCGCGTTGGAGCCCGTTTTCTTTGAAGCTACCTGAATCCATGCGCGCTAAGGTGGTCGATCGCTACCAGCGGCCCTATCGACTGGTTCTTAATCAGCGGATCGCTGAGGATCTGAGGCGCCACCCGGCCGTACTGCATGTCATGGTACACACGGACCCGGCGACGGATGGACTCATTATGTTAGAAACGCCGGCAGGTGCCGTTCTGGCAGAGAAATACGCAGCCGCTTGGTGCACCCGGCTTGCAGCGGGAAATCTCGATGTTCGCCATGTCTCACAAGTTTCCCTCAATCCGATGGCCGCATTATTGGCGGAATCGTTTCCTGCTGACTGCTATGCCCAGATTCGATTGTCTGTGTCGCAGACGTTCTTCTTAGAAGGTAGGCCGTTGCGCTGGGACACCCTGAAGAAGTTGCTGCTAGAGTCGCTCGCCTTGGTGGCCAAGGATGTTTCCGTGATTAGCGGCCCAGAAGGGTCTTCGATTGATCCAAGCTGAGCGAGCGTTGTTCTTTCCAGTCGATGATGTCCGGCTGCTTGAAAACCTTCCTTCGATTTTCGATGGCGGCGTTGCTACTCCTCGCGATTTCCGGAGTATTCGCCTCGCGGGCACCGTGGGTGGCGTAGGAGTCGGTCTGATAGGGTGTCGGGATTTTTGCGGCACTGCCGATCTCGCGCGCGGCTTGGTCCTGCATGCCGGATGACTTCCGAAAGCGGCTTCCATCAGTACTACCTGCATAGGACTTGCGTTCGTATTCCTTGCTGCCCGACCATGATTTTTTGGCGTAATCGCCGGTCTTGTACTCCTTTTTATGGTAATCCTTTTTGAATCCAGTCGCCGCGCCCTGGGTTTCCAATGAGCTGCGTTTGTTGCTCTGTGGTTTCAAATGACCTTCTGCGTCGGGTTTGTAGCCGCTGTTTTCGCTGAGTCGTTCGCTCAACGATTTATAGGCAGGAGCGGCAGATTCTTTCTTGGTCGCGTCCGCAGCGCAGGAAGCGAGCAGGAAAGTCGCTAAAAGAAAGATGTGGCGACAATTCTTCACGGCTGTGCGAGTCGCTTTTCTAGCTTTGGGTTTGGCACAGCTCCCCGTTCAAGAGCCTGTACGTAGTATTTCTTTGCCTCTCCCATGCGTTGATTGAGGGAGTAAAGACGAGCGAGATTGTAGTAGGAATCGCTGGGCAAAGGATCGGCGGATATAGCGGCTTTGTAGTGCGATTCCGCCTCCGCGGTGCGACCGAGGCGCTGCGAAATGACGCCGAGCAACATGTGGCTTTTAGCGTCGTTCGGGGCCAGCGTGGTCGCTTGCTTGATACTGATTTCGGCAGCGGGCAGATCGTCTAGGTTCATCAAAGCAAAGCCTAACATGCGGTGCGCATAGGGATTATTGTTGTCCAGTTCGACTGCCCGGCGGAATGAATCTGCGGCTGCCGCCGTATCTTTAAGCCGCAGGTTTACCACGCCCAGCTTGCACAGCGACGGTACGTGGCCGGGGTGTTGGTCGACGATCATTTGAAAGAGCTCGCGCGTCGGTAGCAAGTGCCCCGCCGCGAAGGCTTTTTCTGCTGTGCGTTCAAAGACATTGATGTCGCGGTTCAAGTCCGAAGTATTGCGCCCGACTGTGGCGCGATCCTGGGCGAAGGGAGAGACAAACTCGCCGTCCACGTTCTTGTCAGCGATCAGCCGCTGTTCTTGGGGGGAAAGCTCAATCTCTTGGCTATCGAAGAGTTCGATGGCTTGGGCGATGCGCTCGTCCTTGGTTCCCATTTCCTTGACGGTTTCAACTAATAACTCGCGAGCCTGGCGGCGGCGTTCTTGGACACGCAGTTGGCGTTGGATGATGTCGCGCAAGACGGCAACCTCGGCTGGATCGGCGGCGACCTGGCCTTTGGCAAGTGCTGCCTCCTCTCCCTTCAGGCGCTGCTCCAAATCGGCGAGTCGGCTGTCTTGATCGCGCTTTTCTTGGTTGAGCTTGTTGATTTTTGACTTGGCAATGGCTAGATCGCTCAGGGCCTCAGATACCTCCGCTTTGGCACTGTTGCCGTCCTGGGCGAGCCGTTCGACTTTTTCGTTCGCCTCGCGCAGATTTTTCACCAGCCCCATATTCTGTTGAATGAGATCTTGGATGCGACCGTCTTCGTTGAGTTTGAGCACCGCACTCATCTGATCGCGTTCCTGTAACAGTGAATCGCGTTCCGTGCGGAGTTGGGCAAAAGTGTCGTGGCTTTCCTTAAGTTCGTTCATCAGTCCGCCGATGCGCTCGTTAGCTTTTTGAAGATCTGCGGTCTTCTGAGACAGCTCTTTGCCGAGGTCTTGGAGCTGGGCGCGCTGCCCGGCGACGACTTCGTTCGACACCTTTCTTTCCGCTTTCAAGTCACGGTCGATGTTGGCGTATTTCTGGCGCGTGACCTTAAGATCTGCCTCTAACACCGCATTGCGGGAAAGCGCATCGTTGTGGGCGCTGCGGCTTTGGGTCAGTGCCATGGCCATGGCTTCGCGCTCCTGTTCCAGTCCTGCGATATTCTGGTTGAGGGTTTTCATCTCGCTCTCCACGGGTGCCGCAGCGAGTTTGTCGCGCAGCGATTGAAGATTTTTCTCTGCGGCACTTAGGTCAGCTTGCAAGGCATCTCGCTGTTTAGAGACGTCACGGGCACGAGATTCACTGCGGGCCGCTTCATTGAGCAGCGCGCTGTTGGTTGTGGCCTGCTCGCGCAGTCTTTTGACCTCGGATTGGGATTCGGCTAAGCGACGTTCCGTTTGAGACATCGTCTCGCGCTCTTTTTCCTGATCGGCGATGCGCTGACGGAGGGCTTTCACATCACTCTCTGCTGGGGCTCCAGCAAGTTGGGAGCGCAACGACTGCAACTTGGTTTCCGCCTCCTTGAGCTCGGCCTGCGCCGCATCACGCTGGCGGGCGATGTCGGTCACGCGGGATTCATTGCGGGCCGCTTCGCCGAGCGCAGCGTCGTTGCTTTTTGCATGCTCGCGCAGTTGTTTGACCTCCGCCTCGGCATCCGCCAGACGGCGTGTCGTGAGTGGATCGGGCGCGCGCTGCTGTTCGAGTCCGGCGATCTTTTGCTTGAGGGCTTTGATTTCGCTTTCCGCCGGAGCCGTAGCGAGTTGGCTGCGCAACGACTGCAACTTGGTTTCCGCCTCCTTGAGCTCGGCCTGCGCCGCATCACGCTGGCGGGCGATGTCGCGGACGCGGGATTCATTGCGGGCCGCTTCGCTGATCGCGGCGTTGTTGCTTTTTGCTAGATCGCGCAGTCGTTTGACTTCCTCCTCGGCATCCGCCAGACGGCGTGTCGTGAGTGGGTCGGGTTTGCGCTGCTGTTCGAGTCCGGCGATCTGCTGTTTAAGGGCTTTGATTTCACTTTCCTCTGGTGCCGTGTCGAGGCGGCCACGCAAAGTCTGCACATTGCCTTCTGCCGCGCTAAGTTTGGCCAGCGCGGCATCTCGTTCACGGGCGATCTCGCGAGTGCGGGACTCGTTTTCCGCCAGTTGCTTGTCAGCCGCAGCATTGTTTTTTGCTAGATCGCGCAGTCGTTTGACCTCTGCCTCAGCATCCGCCAGACGGCGTACCGTGAGGGGATCGGGTTCGCGCTTCTGTTCGAGTCCGGCGATCTGCTGTTTGAGGGCTTTGATTTCGCTTTCCTCTGGTGCCGTGTCGAGGCTGCCCCGCAAAGTCTTCACGTTGCCTTCCGCCGCGCTGAGTTTGGCCAGTGCGGCGTCTCGTTCGCGGGCGATCTCGCGAGTGCGGGACTCATTTTCCGCCAGTTGCTTGTCTGCCGCGGCATTGTCTTTTGCTAGATCGCGCAGTCGTTTGACTTCCTCCTCGGCATCCGCCAGACGGCGTGTCGTGAGTGGGTCGGGTTTGGGCTGCTGTTCGAGTCCGGCGATCTGCTGTTTAAGAGCTTTGATTTCGCTTTCCTCCGGAGCTGTGTCGAGGCGGCCACGCAAAGTCTGCACATTACTTTCCGCTGCGCTGAGTTTAACCAGCGCGGCGTCTCGTTCACGGGCGATCTCGCGGATGCGGGACTCGTTGTTTGTCGTTTGCTTGTCTGCCGCGGCATTCTTTTTTGCTAGATCGCGCAGTCGCTTTACCTCCGCCTCAGCGTCGGCTAGGCGGCGAGCGGTCAGAGGATCGGCCTCTAGAACCGACGGTGCCGCTGGAATCGTGGCATCGGCAGGGTCGGCCAGAGTTCCTGAGTTCCTGACGCCACCTTCCAACTCCGCGACCACGCTGCGGTTCTTGCGCCGTTGTTCCTCCGCCTTTGGGCGGATTTTTTCGATCGCCACGGCGTTCTGTGCGCTGCGGCCATTGACCATTTCCGACTTCCAATCGGGGTGGTAGCGGCGCACGGTGTCGATCAATTTTCGGGCGCGCTCCAGCTTTTCCGCCGCCGCCACAAAATCTCCCTGAGCCTCCAGCTTTTCCGCCGCGCGAATCGCCAGGTAGCCTTGGAAATACAAATCCGATGGATCAAACTGCGCGGTCTGGACGGGCGCCGATGTCTGGCCGCTCGCTAGCCGAGGCAGCCCCAGCAAGAGGCAACCTGCCAGTAGCAACACAGGCGCATGTCGGTTCTTTGCAATCCACTCTAGCATTCGCGCACCAACCTAGAGACGCGCTGGCACTGGGGCAAGCGGGATTCCCGCTCGATTCTGCTCTGCGCATCGCGAAGTTCCGAAAAGCGACACCAAAGTTCATCAGTGCGGCAGAAGTGAGTCTTGCAGGCACAGCTCTGGGCGGGTATTTTAATGGCCATGTCTTTGCTGCTCGGGGTCAATATCGACCATGTCGCCACTCTGCGTCAGGCGCGCTATGCGCAGATGGCGGATTCGCCCAATGCGGAACCATGCCCAGTCACTGCGGGCCACGATGCGCTGTTAGGAGGTGCGGATTCGCTGACGATCCACGTGCGTGGCGACCGCCGCCACATGCAGGACGCGGATGCTTTTCGTATCCGCGCTGAGGTGCCGCTGCCTTTGAATTTTGAAATGGGCGTGACCGATGAGATGGTCGGCATCGCGCTGCGGCTCAAGCCGGATTTCGCCTGTCTGGTGCCGGAGTCGCGAGAGGAAATTACCACTGAGGGGGGGCTTAATGTTTTGGGGAGTCTGGAGAAGACTCGCAGCGCGGTGGTCCGCTTGCAGGAGGCTGGCATCCGCGTCAGTTTGTTTATCGATCCGGATCTCCGCCAAATCGAGGCTGCGGCTTCGATCGGTGCAGACATGATTGAGCTTCACACCGGAGAGTTTGCCAACGCGCTGGGCGGGCAGGTTGATGAGGAGTTGGCGCGCTTGGTCGCGGCCGCTAAGCTGGGCCATGCGGCAGGGATGCAGGTCAACGCAGGGCATGGCATCAATTACGTTAACGTGGCGCAGCTTTTTGCGGTGCCACATCTTGCGGAGTTGAACATCGGCCACACGATTGTGTCTCGCTCGGTGCGTGTCGGCCTAACGGCAGCGGTGCGCGAGATGAAGGCATTGCTCGACCCATACCCCGCAAGCGCATGAGGATTTTTGGCATTGGTATTGATGTGGTCGAAGTTGAGCGGATCGCCGCATCGATCGACCGCCATGGGGATTTATTTTTGGCCAAGCTTTTTACGGCGGAGGAGCGCCGCTATTGCGAGACGCAGAAGCGGCCCGCACTGCATTACGCGGCGCGATTCGCCGCCAAGGAGGCGGTTTCCAAGGCATTTGGCACCGGGATCGGCGGTCAGGCGGGGTGGCTGGATCTCGAAATTTCGCGCGATCCATTCGGCGCGCCCAAACTCTTGTTGCAGGGGAATGCGGCGGAGTTTGCGTCGCAGAATCACATCACCGAAATTCAGATCAGCCTGTCGCACGCGCGCGAATATGCTGCGGCAAATGCGATTGCGATTGCGGGAGATGGAGCGCGCGTTGAGCATAAAACATCGAACGTTCACCTTCCTTGCCCATGATCCGTCCACGTCGCAACCGCCGCACGCCTGCCATTCGCTCGATGATTCGCGAGACCGCTTTGGCTACTGCGGATTTTATCCTGCCGCTGTTTTTCCATGAAGATGGGGAAGACACACCCATCGCCTCGATGCCGGGCGTGACTCGGTGGTCATTGGCCAGCTTGGTGCGCGAGGCGGGGGAGGCCCACGCGCTTGGGATTCCCGCAGTGGTGCTTTTTCCGAAAATCGATGAGGCGATCAAGTCCCCCCACGCCGTGGAATCTTTCAATGAAGACGGTCTGGTGCCGCGCGCGATCCGTGCGCTCAAGGCCGCGCATCCGACCTTGTGCGTGATCACCGATGTGGCGCTGGATCCTTACAATTCCGACGGGCACGACGGGATCGTGGGCCGCAACGCTCATGGCGAGATGGATATTCTCAATGACGAGACGGTGGAGGTTCTATGCCGCCAAGCACTGTGCCACGCCCGTGCGGGTGCCGACATTGTCGCCCCGTCTGACATGATGGATGGCCGCGTAGCCGCGATCCGTGAGGCGCTCGACGATGAGGATTACACCCAAGTTTCGATCCTCAGCTACACGGCAAAGTACGCGTCGGCGTTTTACGGGCCGTTCCGCGGGGCGCTGGATTCCGCACCGAAGGATGGGGATAAAAAGACCTATCAGATGGACCCTAGCAATGCCCGCGAGGCGCTGCGCGAGACGTTGCTAGATGAAGCGGAAGGCTCCGACATGCTGATGGTGAAGCCCGCAGGGCTCTACCTCGATATCATCGCGCGCGTCCGCGAAGCGACCACACTGCCGGTCGCAGCTTATCAGGTGAGCGGTGAATATCTCATGCTGAAAAGCGCGGCCTCGGGTGGTTGGCTCGACGAGCGCGGGATCGTTCTCGAATCCCTGTTAGCCATCAAGCGTGCCGGGGCCGACATGATTATCACCTACTACGCCAAGCAAGCCTGCGAATGGTTGGCAGAGCGCTGACATCGCTCAAACTGGGTGAACGGTCTTTCATGCCACTTCCAAAGCATCTCCGATCGCTCATCGGCAGTCATCCGGTCCTTCGGCAGTCTTTCGCGGCGCCTTGAGGCTTCCTCCCGCCGCTTCGAGGTCTTCTCCAAGTGCTTTAGGCGTCTTACCCACCGCATTGAGGCTTCCTCCAAGCGCTTTCCGTCTTCCTCTAACCACTTCGAGGTCTTCTCCAGGTACCTGAAATTGCGCTTTTATTCATTATAGACGAATATCAAGCCGCCGCTGGGCCTCTCGCCTTGCCTGAAATTAAGCTATAACGAACAACTGCCGAATTTCAAGTCGCCTTACAGCTTCATTACCTCGCTTAAATTCGGCTTAATGAATTGGAAGCTGAATTTCAACTCGCCAAAGAGTCTTTACGACCAGTCACATAAGGCATTCAACTCGTTATAATTCGGCACTTGGATCAAAAAGCGCAATTTCACCTCCTTGACCAAGCCCTAAGGTTCGATGGAGGAAGCGATCGACGACTTGGAAAAGCTGAAAAACCTGCCGAGGGCCTCCTCGATGCGAACAGTGATGCCCTCGCGCTGCCGGGAAAAGCCTTGGCAGCGCTGCGAGGACTTCAACACGTGGTGAGAT
>Ga0194063_10000704_pt1 | contig 23649 bp, 20 predicted proteins | sample SepL3720m_MetaG_FD_155459 | JGI IMG/M metagenome (GOLD analysis project Ga0194063, IMG submission 155459) | Anoxic zone freshwater microbial communities from boreal shield lake in IISD Experimental Lakes Area, Ontario, Canada - Sep2016-L373-20m | ecosystem: Environmental > Aquatic > Freshwater...
CCCCTGAGGCCTTCCCAGTCTTAGTAAACTTAACTGAAGTCACAGGCTGGGCCACTTTTACCACGCAGGTCGCTTTAATGGCGCCATCGCGTGTTGTTACTGTTATTTGCGCGAGGCCGGGCGCTAGCGCGCTTACCTTCCCTGTTGATGAGACTTTAGCGATTTTTATATTAGATGAAGACCAAGTCAAAAGCTTGTTCGTCGCGTTTGCTGGGTAAATTGTCGCGACGAGCTGCAAGGTCGCGGGGATGCGGAGTGTTGCGGTTGTTTTGTTGAGCGCAACACCTTTAACACGCACCGGCGACGGCGTCGGAGACATCGACGGCGTAGCCGTAACCACTGGGCCAGGCGTCGGCGACGACGAGACATTAGGCGTCGGAGACATCGACGGCGTAGCCGTAACCGCTGAGCCAGGCGTCGGCGACGACGAGACTTTAGGCGTCGGAGTAGGAGTAATTCTAATTGGTACTGTATCATCGCAATAGTAAGGATAGTATAGGCTTCCGTCGCCACCAGAATACTTAATTGTGAGGGTATTTAAATAAAATGCGGGGCGAACACCCATATAACTTCTGTAGGCAACTTCGCTTGACAAATTCCCGCTTGAAAGAACCTTGCGAACAAATTGAGTCTTGTCTGATGAGGTTAGTGGCGAACGCAGCCAACTTGTAAATTTATCACCTGGCCAAAGTTGTGGTGAGTTCCACATATCATTATCCAAATTATCTAATGCTTTTTTCGTAACAGTTCCAATATAATAATCATCGCCAAGGATTGCTCCGTTATAATAAACCTTGTAATTTTGTTTGACATCAAGCAAAAACATGGTATCGCTTACATTTTGAAAATATGCAGTATCATAATTTTGAACTGAATCTGCAACAATATTATTTATTGCGTGTTCAACTGTCCCGCTCAAATTAAGTTTTGGTTTATCAATCGTATTAATAATTGACTTTTGCGACACATTTTTCATAACGTTTCGCTCATTAGCGGTAAAATTACCGTTTGCAAGAAATCCTCTTTCGGAGTCATAATCGTTTATTCCTGGAGAATTCACATTAAAATAGTTAGGAGGACAATTGTCTATCCAATTGATTTTTCCATAATCAGCGGTAGAGTTTAGCCACATACGCATATTTGATGTTTCCCATAAATTCGAACCCATACTTGTACGACTCGAACTTGAATTATCAAGCTGATATGAGCTGTCTGAGTAGTCATGCGTTCCTTTTGCATCGAATGCTTTTATGGTGATAATTTGATTGGAAAGCATTAATGGCCCGTTCTCATCAATGTCAACGCAACGCCAAAGAATGGGAGTACTGTAATAGTTCCCAATGACTAAATATTGTCCAATGGAGATGTTTCCAGCAGCATTTATCTTAAATACAAAAAAATTTTGAAACGATGAAAAGAGCAATGTTAATATAATTAATAAGACAAAGCCTTTATTTTTCATCTGATGCCCTCCGAATTACCAAAAAAATGGCGGAGACGGTGAGATTCGAACTCACGTGCCCGTTAAGACTAACGCATTTCGAGTGCGCCCCGTTATGACCACTTCGATACGTCTCCAAATTAAACGCGCAAGTTAATGCGCAAAGGAATTATAGCACCCGCGCCATGGCAAAATCAACTTTTTTCGGATTTTTTTATTAATCTTAACTCGGCAAAAAATTCGGACAAAATGCTTGAGCACTCTTTTTCTAGTACTCCTGAGCAAACCTCGACCTGGTGGTTGAATTTCGCCCCCGCAAACAAATCAATAACCGAGCCCGCGGCACCAGCTTTTGAATCCTTGGCGCCAAAAAACAGCCTATCTATTCTAGCCTGAATTATCGCTCCCGCGCACATAGCGCACGGCTCTAAAGTGACATAAATTTCGCAGTCGCAAAGTCTCCAAGAACCTAACTTCTTGCAAGCCTTGCGAATTGCATTAATCTCGGCATGGCCAAGCGCCGATTGCTCAGCCTCGCGCGTGTTGTGCCCTCGTGCAATTATTTCGCCATCGTGCACTATCACAACACCAATAGGGCTCTCAAGTTTTGCGCGAGCTTTGTTCGCCTCCTTGAGAGCCTCATTCATATAATATTCTGTAGAGTTTTTTTCAAATTTCAAGCTCCAACTACCACTTTATAGATTATTTGCATACTTGGCATTTTCATTAAAGGATTGCTTGGATTTCCGACGAAAGTAATTGTCGCCGCGCCAGCACCAACACCTTTAAAATACCACATTGTCTGTGGGGAAATTGCAGGTAACGCTTTGTCAGGAGAGATTGAAACTATATTGTTGTCTGAGCTTTTAAATTGCCAAATATAACTTGAGCTTAACCCGCTTACTAAACCGTTTTGACCGATCTTCAATCGATTTTCAGCATTTTCCATAAAAAGCACATCATCCATTGGCTGAGTCGTTGGCTTTGGCGTTGGGGTAACCCAAGGGACTTCTGTAGGCTTTGGAGTTGGGTCGATTATTGGCCCGTCGCCAACGATTACTTTGAAGACTATAACTTTGCCTGGCATTAATGATAAAGTATTTATTGGGGAGTTCGTAAACGTAATAGTCGCTGAGCCATTAGAAAGTGCTCTGAAATACCAAGCCATTTGAGGAAACATCATTGGCATTGGAACATCGCCCGCTACATCGATTACTTTCGGGTTATCAATTGTGAAGTTCCAGACATTGTAGACACCATTAGGATCAGGTGCGAATTGGTCTGTGGCAGTTGCGCCGAGTGGTGCTAATTTAACAACTCCGAGTTGTCCGACTTTTAGGAAGTTTGCAGTTGTTGGATTCAGCAAAACCATTTCGCCGATAGGAGTTGGAAAAGGTGGTTCAGTTGGCTTTGGCGGTTCGGTTGGCTTTGGCGGTTCAGTTGGCTTTGGCGGTTCAGTTGGCTTTGGCGGTTCAGTTGGCTTTGGCGGTGGTGTTACAATTATCGGATCGCCTACGCGAACATAGTAAACCTTCATATTGTTTATTGGGCTGAGAGAATTGGTTACAGCCATAATTGGAAGCGTGTTCTCAAATACAATTTTTTCATATCCGTCTTGCAGTGCCTTAAAGTACCATGTTGAGGTGTAAGTCTTGGTGGATGCATCAAATAAAGTAATTGAGGAGTCTAGGCGAACTGCACCTGAACCGCCACACATAAGTCTCAACGCTTGTGGGTTTACGGAAGTTAATGATACAGAGCCAACTTCGTCAATTTGCATAATATTTTCTGACGGCATAGGAATTAAAGGAACTACCACAGGATAGCTTGGAATTGCTGGAACAGGTGTTGGTGTAACAACTTCGCCTGAATTTGGTATCTTTGTAGGTATTGGTGTAGGCTTTGTGGTTGGCTTTACCTCTAGTTTTTTAACCAGAACTATCTTTTTCTTAATAACTTTTTTCTTAACAATTTTTTTCTTGATTACTTTCTTTTTAATTACTTTCTTGACGACTTTCTTCTGAACAACCTTTGCTTTCGCACCAGAAGAAGGCGTTGTCGTAGCCATTGGATAAACCACAAGGCTAGCAAACATAAATAAGGCAATGACCAGTGAAATTAGTTTCTTCATAATAATGCACCTCCGTTAAACTTATTTATACTCCTTTTTGAGACCAAATGCAAGTGGCAAAAATGTGCAGTAGAGAACCGGAACCAAGTGCACAAAAATGAGCAGAGCGGTTGAAATTGAGGGCGAATTAGTTTAGAATAACAAAGTTATTACATATGTGCCCGTAGCTCAGTAGGATAGAGCGTCAGTTTCCTAAACTGTAGGCCGGAGGTTCGAATCCTCTCGGGCACACCAATTATTTCACAATCTTAAAACTATCCCAGTTCGAGCTGCTCACGAGCCCGCCTGTTGCCGAGTCTACGAGGTATGTGGTGAGAGTTATTGCCGAAGTGCTGACGTTCACGCAAGTGAACGTTTGTTTATTTGGTTGATCTAACTTGCCGGTGAAGAGACTATTATAGTTCGAAACCCCAGTCGCCGTGACAGTTGTAGCGGAGTTCATGTCGGCTTTCGAACGCGGGGTGTAGAATTTAACGCCTGATGCGTTGTTGAGGAAGTAAAGTGTGCCGGTCTTTACATTAAAGGTACCGCCCTTTTTACCGTTGCCATTGGCGTTTATCTTCGGCGCAGAAACGACCCCTGTGACAGCTCCACTTACCAGCTTGCCAGCCTTTACGGGACCAATAACTTCATAGACATGAGAATGTCCTTGAAGCGCCAAATCGATATGAAGCTTATCGAAAACGGGCGCGAATTTTTTTCGGATTATCTTCGAGACTGAATCCATCTGATAACTCGAGCTACCAGTATAAAGTCCGCGATGGAAGGCGGCAATTTTCCACTTCTTTGTCGAGGCATTTGCGACTTTGGTCATCCAAGCTACCATGCGATCCAATTCAGCCGTCGAGTTGGCTAACTCGGTATTTAGAACCATGAAAAGTGCATCACCATATTCGAAAGAGTAGACGGTTCCAGGCTTTGCGACTGACATTCCTGTTGGCAGAGGCGCCGTGTTGAAGTGATTCGAAAAATTGTCAATATAATTGCTGTCGTGGTTGCCCAAAACAGGGACAATAGGCATCTTGCCCCAAACAGTTTTCATAGTTCCAAAAAACTGCTCCCACTCCCATTCCATGCCGAGGCGGTTGTCAACAAGGTCGCCCGTGATAAGCGCAAATTTGGCGGAAGGAATTTTCTTTGCTGCATTAATGAGCGTATTGGAAGAGACCCTGAAATTCGAAGAGTTTGAAGACTGGGTGTCTGAGACATAAATGAAGTCATAACCAGCGGTATTTGCAATTGCTGTAGTGAATGTGAGAATGGCGCTCCAACCATCTTTGTCATTGCCAACGCGATATGAGTACGTGGTGTTCGCTTTAAGACCAGTTGCCAAGGCCTTGAAAGTATCGAAAGATTTTTTGACAGTCTCGGATGAGTAGTTGACATTCGTGAGGCTCTTTTTCGTTGCCGAAAACACCAGCATTGTCGGCCTTTGGAAGTCGCTAGCAACTTTGCCGACGCCAACAAGAAGTTGGACACTTGAAGGCAGAGCGCTAGGATTTGCATACCAGGCGAAGCCCATTTGTGTTTTAGGACTTCCGTTAATAGTTGCATTAATATTGAAGGGTTTGTTAGCAGTAGCGGTAGCGGAGTGGACATCGGAACTTTGTAAAAATGATATGTTCAGCGTGAAAAACACGGCAACAACGATAGTGATTAGTCTAAATTTATTTCTTAGCAGCATATTTATCAGCTCCTTGCTTTGAATATATTATAACTCATTGGTTGCTGATTGCATATGAAATAAGTTCCGTGATAAACTTAAAAATATTTTGACATGTAAAGTGAGGGGAAATATTTGAAAACTAGAAAAGAAATTTCAGCGCAATTTAAATGGCGGCTTGAAGATATTTACGCTACGTCAGCGGCGTGGGAGGCTGATTTTACAAGGGTTGGGGAGTTGTGCACCAAATTTGCAGGAATGAAGGGACAACTTTTGGAATCAACCGCAGACGGATCCACGCTTAAGGCGGTTTTGAAACTTCAAGAAGAACTGTTTTTGCTTGCGGAGCAACTTTATGTTTTTGCAAGAATGAGCCGCGATGAAGATAATTCAAACGCCGACACCCAAAGTCTTGCAGGTCGCGCACAGGCGCTGCTTTCAAACGTTGGCGCAGCAACGTCTTATCTGTCGCCCGAACTTTTGTCGCTTGATGAGGAGAAGGTTTTGGGATGGGTTGCTGAAGAAGTGCCGGAATACAAGTTCTATTTTGAAGAGCTTTTTCGCCAGAAGGCGCACGTCCTTTCTGATAAGGAAGAGGAACTTTTGGCACTCGCATCCGAGGTGGACGCGGGGGCGAAGAATATTTTCACGATGTTCAACAACGCGGATCTGAAGTTTGGCGAGATCAAGGACGCCGAAGGCAATTCCGTCGAGTTGACGAAGGGGAATTATACAAACTTCTTGGAAAGCCCGGATGTTTCCGTGAGGAAGGGTGCTTTTGAAGCGATGTATCGGGCGTATGGGGCATATAAAAACACGCTTGCGGCTTCCTTTTCGGCAAATGTTAAAGGGGATATTTTCTTTGCGAACGCGCGTAAGTACGGATCGTGCCGCGAAAAGGCGCTTGATTCGGATTTCGTGCCAACGGCGGTTTATGACAAACTCATTGAAGCGGTGGATGCCAACCTGCCGAGTCTAGATAAGTATTTGAGGCTTCGAAAGAGGGCTCTGGGGTTGAAGGAACTGCATATGTACGACTTGTACACACCGCTTCTGCCTGAAGTCAGCGAGAAACTTACCTATGAGCAGGCTTACGCCAACGTCCTCGACGGTCTTTCGACGCTTGGCGACGAGTATTCGGGACTCCTAAAGACTGGGTATGAGTCGGGCTGGATTGACGTGTATGAGACTCGGGGAAAGACTGGAGGCGCCTATTCTTGGGGCTGTTACTCAAGTCATCCTTATGTTTTGCTCAATTTTCAGGGCAAGTTAAACGACATGTTTACAATCGCGCACGAAATGGGGCATGCGATGCACACTTATTTTAGTAATCGCGCTCAGCCGTACATTTATTCGGAATACAAGATTTTCGTGGCGGAGGTCGCTTCCACTGTCAACGAGATATTATTAATGAAGAGTTTACTTGCGAAGACCACGGATGCGAAGGTGGAAGCATACCTTCTAAACCACTATCTAGAGGAGTTTCGGGGCACGGTGTTTCGACAGACTATGTTTGCAGAGTTCGAGAAGCTAGCTCACGCAAACGCAGAAGCAGGAGAAGCTTTGACAGCCGAAGGACTTTCCGCGCTGTATTACGGCCTAAACGAGAAGTTTTTTGGTCGCGAAGTATTGGTCGATAAGGAGATAGAACTTGAATGGTCCCGCATTCCGCACTTCTATAACGCATTTTATGTGTACAAATACGCGACTGGTTTTTCTGCCGCCGTCGCAATCGTCAAAATGATTTTGGAAGAGGGCGCGCCTGCGGTAGCAAGGTATATGGAGTTTTTGTCGAGCGGCGGTTCTGACTATCCGCTTGAATTACTGAAGAAAGTTGGCGTGGATTTGACGAGCACGAAGCCAGTTGATGATGCGTTGGCGGAGTTTGGAGCAACGGTTGCGAGGCTAGAAGCGCTTTTATAGTGATCTAGTGATCGCTAAAGAATTATTGAAGGAGGAACCCAAATGAAGGACCCAAGAATTTTAGAACTTGCACACAATTTGATCCACTACTCGGTCAGTTTGAAACCGGGCGAGAATATCTTGATTGAGGCTGAAGGCGGTAAGGATCTTGTGAAGGCGTTGATTGATGAGGCATACAAGGTCGGCGGAAGGCCGTTTGTGAAAATATTTGACTCGGAGATTAACAGGCATGTTCGCACAGACATCAGTGTCGATCAAATGAAACAGGTGGCGAAGTATGAGGTTGCACGAATGTCCGAAATGCAGGCCTGGATTGGTATTCGCGCCGCTGAAAATGTCAATGAAATGAGCTCAGTTTCATCCGAGCAGCAGGCACTTTACATGGAGCATGTTTCGCACCCTGTTCATCATGAAATCAGAGTGAAGCGTACCAACTGGTGCTTGCTTAGGTGGCCAAACAATGCTATGGCTCAGCTTGCGCAAACAAGTACTGAAGAGTTTGAAGACTTCTACTTTAAGGTTTGCAACTTGGATTATAAAAAAATGGACGTGGCTATGGATCCTCTCATCGCGCTTCTTGCAACGACGGACAAAGTTCGAATCGTCGCAAAGGACACTGATCTTAAGTTTTCCGTGAGGGGGATGGGCAGTGAAAAATGCAGCGGGCTGCGCAACATTCCTGATGGAGAGGTGTTTACGGCTCCTGTGAAGGATTCGGTCAACGGAGTTATCACGTATAATACGCCTTCGCTTTATCACGGATTTACATTTGAAAGCGTCCGGCTGGTCTTTAAGGACGGCAAGGTTGTCGAGGCGACGAGCAATAATAATGAAAAGATTAATAAGATTTTTGATACGGACGAAGGCGCGCGGTATGTTGGCGAGTTTGCGTTTGGTATGAACCCGTATATAACGAAGCCGATGAAGGACACGCTTTTCGATGAGAAGATAAGCGGAAGTATTCATTTTACGCCGGGCGCGTGTTACGACGAGGTCGACAACGGTAATAACTCGGCAGTGCATTGGGATCTGGTTTTGATTCAGACTCCAGAGTACGGTGGCGGGGAGATTTACTTTGATGATGTGCTCGTGCGTAAGGATGGGCGGTTTGTGATAGCGGAACTTGAGGGGTTAAATCCCGAGAATTTGATATAGCGCCAAAATTTTACTGGAAACTATTGACAATAATTTTCCTATTTGGTAATATTTGTATGCGGGCCACGCAGATTACCGAAAAGGAAGTGAGAGAGTTGAAAAAACCAGAGATTATTGCTGTTTGGGGAAACCCAAAATTCGCGTCAGAGTTTGCGTACAACTTTGCGCGAAAGACAAAGAAGCGTACTTTGCTTTGTGACTTGGACTTTTTAAATCCATCGCTAGATATTCTATTGAATGTCCCTAAAAACCCCATAAGAGCTATGGGAGATTTGACGGGAGTATGTCATTTACTTGAAGCGGCGGAAAATGATTTTTTAGTTCAGGCAATGTACGATCAGTTTTCAGTTAAACGAAGAGAAGCTCCAGAACTACATATAATGACAGGAGTGTACAGCCTGTCGGAGTATGAGTATGTCAGAATGGAGATGCTAAGAAAGGTAATTAGAGAGGCAAAAAACTACTATGAACTTGTGGTTCTAGTGGTCAATCAGAATCCCTACGATGCCTGTACGGCGCTCGGGTTTAATGAAGCTGACTTGGTTTTGCATCCATCTGGGACAGATGCTCTTTCAATCCGATACTTCAACAACTTTGTGTTTTTTTTCGCTGATAAACAGCAAATTTCGATCGATAAGTTTAAGTATGTTGCCTATTTCGATAAGCCGCAAATTCCAGATCAGGAGTTTCTTAAAGAGACAACGTTTGGAAGTTTTGAATGCACTGTTTCGAATGCCGGGCCAAAGAAAATGCAAGCAATGTATGGAGTGCTTTTTCAAAAACTTAAACTGATAAATAATGAAAATCGACGAGAGATGTTTCGGGAGGGCGTGAGAAGAAATGCCGGTTCTGCTTACGCTTAACGAAGTTCAAGGTCAGCCAGTAGATACGTTTTCTTTCGAAATTTTGATGCAGAAAGTGGGAAAAATTACATCGGAAATCTTAAAAACTTCGCCTATGCTAGTTGCCAATACTTCAAGTGGCGCTGTTTCAAAAGAACATCTCGAGCGAGAGATTATTAAGACAATGGATTTGCTTAAACTTAATCAAGGGATTAAAAGAGATGAACTCATTGAAAGTGTTTTCAATAATATGTTTGGATATGGTCCGCTTCAATATTTGATTGATGACGAAAGTATTTCAGATATAGATGGAACAAAATTTAATGAATTTTCGATTCTTCGAAATGGGAGCCCCGAACGCGTAGACATCAATTTTGGGAGCGAGGAAAGCTTTAATAGATTTTGCCACTTAATTGCTGTAAGAAACTACGGGATACTTAATGAAAATGATCCGCATTGTAGAATTTGCGACGACAAAAATCGTTTAAGGATTAACATTACCATTCCACCGAGAAACGTAATGGGCTCTTGCATTAACATTCGAAAACACAGGCGTGATAGTTACACGCTTAAGCAGCTGGAGGAGGCGGGAATGCTCCTGCCGGACTGTGCGGTGTTTTTGAAGGAATGTGCAAGGAGTGGAGTTAATATCGTTTTTGGAGGACACGGAGGTTCAGGAAAAACAACATTATTGCGGGCATTGATAAATTCTAAACCTGAAATGGAGCGTTTGCTAATTTGCGAAAGCGATTCCGAAATTTTCCCAGACAAGCCGTTTTGTATTGTTCAGCGAATCAAGAGAAGTAATGAGGGTGGAAGAATATATACTCTTGGGGACTTGATAAAAGATGGTTTGACAATGAGAGTGGAGACTTATGTAATTGGTGAATCGGTGTCTTCGGAAGCATGGGAAGGATTGAAGGCAGCACACTCAGGCCACGGTTTTTTGACTACAACACATTCAATGAGCGGCGCAGAATGTCTCGAGAGATTAGTTCTATTATCAAATTCGGGAGAAAATTCCGAAAGAGAAGAGACTATATGTGAAGTAGCTGGAAAGGCAGTAGATTTAGTTGTTTATTTGAGAAAGTTTAGAGTTGTTGAAGTGCTTGAGGTAATTGGATTTAATGCAAAAGAAAAAGAATTTGAATTTGAGCGCTTAGGAAAAAACGGTGTGTTTGCGCCGCGAGAAACGGGAAGAATTCATGACAAATTTCAAAGGGCTTTCACTCATCAGGTATAGGGGGATTCAAGATGTTTATTATCTTAATACTAGCAGTTCTATTGCTTGGGCTAAATGCATACGTCATATTTCGCATAAAAGATTTTCTTAACCCTAAAGTTCTTTTGGCAAAACTCACTCGAGCAGCCGAAGTAGCTTATGATAAGCGAAGAATACGACAAGAAGCGGTGAGATTGCTTCATCGAAACAACTTAAAACCTAGTAAGATGGACTTGCTTGAGATAAAGTTTATAGACAAAACGAATCTTCGAAGAATTTTGCCATTTATTAATTTGAAATTGATCGTGGTTTTAGAACTTTTTATTGTGGGAGTAGCTTTTCAACTGCTATTAAGTATTTTCGTTTTTCCGCCGACCACTTTAGTAATGTCATTTTTGATTGCAGGTGTTCCAATAATGGCGTTAGATCTAATTGGGAGATATAATTCGACCAAAGTTAGACGGCGACTTTGTGATTTTGTATCATGCATCGGACGTTGGATTGCAGTGAAAGAAGATCTTGTGTATGCATTTGAGAAATCAGCACCTATGATGGAGGAGCCACTTGCAAGTTACTTGCAAGAAATGGTGGTTCAAATAAAAATGGGTGTTTCGCCAGAAAATGCGCTTGATTATCTCGCTCTGAAAATTGACAATTCTCATTTCAAAGATTTTGTCATTAATGTAAAGGGAAATTTGAAGTGTAAAGGCGACATTAGAAGTTTGATTCGAATTCTTGAGCGACAGTTTTATGAAATTGAAAAGGAATACACGAGACGAAATATTAGTTCTTCAAGTGATAGGATCCTTCTGTATGTTATTGCAACATTCTCTTTGTTACTTTGTCTCTACATGCTAATGATCGTTCCGACGGCACGTGAGTTTTACACTGAAAGTAATTTGGGAAGAATAATTATGATGTGGTTTGGAGTGGTTTTTGGCGGTGGAACAGTTCTTTTTAGTATGTTTTCAAAGCCTAAGACATAACCTAGGGGATTATTTATGGGACAGTCAATTAAGCTAATTTTAATAATTATTTTTGGGGTATTTCTCCTTTCGGCAAACAGTTATGCAGCAATTTTCATCTCAATTAGGAGTGCTTCAGATCGAAGAAGCGCCGTTAAAAAGGCCAAAGGCATTAGAGCTTCTGAGATTAATCTAATTGATTCTGCGTTTGCAATGATTAGAAAAAGTTCCTTTGGGTTTTTGAAAAACAAAATGAAAAAGGCGGAATTTACTGTTCAAAAGGCGGGATATTCGAGTGAAAACGCTGTGTTTTGGTATTTGTTTGTACAATTCATTCTTCCGGTAATAATATTGTTTTTAATGTTTTTTTCGGGAAGAGAGTTTATTGTTTCAATACTTACAGTGGCAGGAGTTGTTTTAGTGCCAGTTATTGTGTTGAGGGGGAAGATTATTGAAAGAAAGAAGAAATTTCAAAAAGCTTCTTATAAAATCTACAAATATCTAAGGTCCCAAGTAGCCTCTGGAGTTACTCCACTAAATGCAATGAAGGGCGTTTATCAGGCAGTTGAGGATAAGGAAGTTTCTTTTGCTCTAGCAGCATTTATCGCAAAGTACGAGTTGTCGAGAGACTTAGAGCAATCTTCTGAAGAATTAAAGAAAAGATTTGATGTTCGTGAGACAGAAACTCTTGTGGTCGCGTTTGAACAGGGGATTAAGACGGGAGACAACTCTGAAATTCTCGCTCTGCAAGAGGCAATTATGTTTGACAACTATATGAATTTACTTCAAGAGGAACATAAGAAAACAGGAATGCTTGCATTTCTTGCGGCGTTAATGTACGCAGTTGGTGCAGCGGTAATTTTGAGCATACCTATGATAGTTGAAATGTTTAATGGATTTAATATGTTTTTTGAAAAATGATAATTATTTTGAAAAGGAGAAAATAAAATGTTTAATTTATTTGTTAGTGCAGTTCAGAAAATTAAGAGTATTGCGAAGAAGAATGGTGGTTGGGGAATAGCGGAACTATTAGCATTAATCGTTGGAGTAGTTGTTGTCGTTGCGATAGTGGCACCTGCTGTTAAATTGTTTTCTAATGATGTGATTTCATCAATGGTTACCTGGTGGGACGACATTTCAGCAAGCTTGTTTGGCGCATAATAGGGAGTATTAATATGGGAATTGATAGACTGATTTTGACATGTATTTCTGTAGTAGTGATTATTTTTATTGTCGTTGTTTCGGTAGAACTTGCTGTTCCAATATCAAAAAACCAAGCTTTCAACGAAGCGTGTAGATCTTATTTGTTGAAAATGGAAGGGAATGGTGGTTGGCTGGACGGGGATATAAATGAACTTGAGCAAAAACTCTCGGCCCAAGGAATCCTGCTAGTGTCATTATCTGCGCCTCTTCAGGGTGATGTTAAGTTTGGGGAAACGATGACGCTCACTGTTGAGGCGGGCTATCCGTTCCGTTTAGGAACAGCTGGCTTAACACTAATAAGCCAATTTCAAAAATTTAAGTATTCGAAGAGTGTTTTTTGCAGAAGGATCGAAATTGGATGAACAATTTTTTAAGACAACAAAAGGGAGAGATTTCAATATATATTTTGCTAGTTCTCTTAGTAGGGTGTGTTATTGTTCCTGTGTATGCTATTTTTCTTGAGAAAGGGTTCGCGCGAAATAATTTTGACAAAATTCAAGATACGATTACAGTTTCGGTCACTTCGGCATATCAGGCACTTATGCCTGAGTACTACACCGATGCAGAAATAAAGCTAAATGAGGAAGTATTTCTTGATAAATTCAACAAATTATTAATGGTTAATTTGAGTGATGAATTTCCTGGAATTGAAATTATGGACGAAAAGATATTCTCCGAGCCATTACCAGAGGCTTGTGAAAACGGAAAAACATTTAAGCGTCCAGGTATTCACATTGTTGTGAGTGTTCCTGTAGTGTTTTCAGCACTCAGTTTATTATTGCCTGTTAGAGCAGAAGAATTCAAAAGGGTTAATGTTCATGGTGATGTTCAGTTCACCGTAGGTGAGTAGGAAAGTGAAGGGGTGTGATTTAGTTGAGAAAATCAGGTAAAATGATAATAATTGTAGTGTCGATAATTTTGTTGTCATTGCTTGAAATAATATTAATTAGAGGGCTTTCGGGCCAAAAAAACATGGTGGGGGTGTATATTGCAAGTGAAGATATTCCTCGAAACTCGGAAATCACCGAAAAAATGATTTCTATACAAAACTTTCCTTCGGATGCTATTCCGTTACTCGGCGTCAGAGATTCAAAAGAACTTTTAGGTAAGTTTGCGATAGTGGATTTCGCGAAAGGCGAATTGATTTTGAATAGAAGACTTGTAAATGACGCAAATGGAAAGTTGAGCTCAAGCGGCAAGGTGGAAATTTCAATCATGCCAAATCCAGAAGATGCGCTCGGATGGCAAATTTCGCGCGGTGAGTTTATAGATTTACTTTGTTACAAGAATGATAGGCTCAAATTTGAGTTTGATGAATTTCGAAACATAAAAATTTTAGATATAGTTGATAATTCCTTCAAGTCAATTTTATCAAGCGACAAGGATAGAAAACCGAAATTTCTGCTTTTAGAAGTCTTTCCTGAACAGGCGAAAAAACTTCTGAAATGGAAAGTGAACGGAAAAATTTCACTTGTCAGAAGAGAAAAATAGGTGTAATTTATGAAAATTAATAAATTATTATTCTACATGGGGGTATTAACTTGTCTGGTTATTATTATCTTGCTGCCGGGGAAAAGGGCATCTGCCCAAATTCAAAGCGATTACTTTAAAGGGGCAACAATTTATTCTAACATTTCATGCTTCGATGTCGTTTCGGATTCAAATCTAGGACTTAAGTATGACAAGATTAGTTTGCGGGAGGACTCTGAATATCTTACTGTGGAATGGCTTGATGTTTCGGGATTAGGTACAAATAGAATTGAAATCAAAGCGTTTTGTAACAATGATGACGGAGGAAATTTTGAGACCACGCTCACGCAAACATATGCGGGTGAAACTTTTTCGCGACCGCCAATCTTTGTGTTCGCGGCAAGCGATACGAACTTGGGACTGCATAAATTTATTGTGAAAGCTACAATTAACGGAAAGACTATTTCAAAAACATTGATTGTAAATATAGTCAGGACGGTACCCGGAGTTGGGGAGATTCGGTACAGAACATCGGGTCTTATACCTCGAGAGATTAGCAATTTGAGCGGATCCTATTTTAAGATGACATTTAACGATTCACCTATTTTGCCTGTTGAAAATTTGACATTGACTGCGTCAGGAAGGACGACATTAAATAGTCTTGTTCCCCAGGAGTTTAAGAAGGGACAAGAGTGCTTAATTTTAGGGATTGGGGTAATTACAGTATACAATATTCGCACAAATGCCATTTTGGGGGTGTATCGATTAGATACTGAATATAACAAACTGATTACTGATTTCAACTGGCTAAGTGGATCTTTGCAGGATTTTATTAGTAAAAAAAACATTTATCTTTCATATCGCAACAAGATTTCTACTAAATTCACGGCGGAATATTTGGATTATGGTTCCGGAAGCAAGCTTCGTAATACTTATTCGACGAACGTCGAATATTTTTCACATCAAGTTGCTCCATTTAGCCATGAATTGCCACCATATGATGTCCAAAATCACTGGATTTTCGGTGCAAGCGAGTATGAATTTCTTTTCAAACTTACTGAGACAGATGCGATGACCCCTAGTTTTGGAACTCGTGACTCTACATATTTAACGCTAGGTAGTTTAGGAATTTATGACGAGTATTTTGATAAACGATTAGGTGGAAATTCAAGCGCAAAAGTATCATATATTTTTCAAAGACAAATGCAGAGCCCATCGCCTACTCCAACTCCTACTCCCAAGCCTTCCACTGGGAATGTATATGTGAATTGTGTTTCGAAAAGCTCGATGAATATTATCTCATCTTCATACTACTCAAATATTCCAGCAAATACTCGGCAAATTTATAACGCTCCAAGCGTTCCGGGGTTTGCGCTCTATCAGTCTGATATGCCTTCGGTTGAAGTAAGCGTTTCTGCGGGCGAAACACTGTATATATCTTTTTACTACGTAAAGATTGGCTCACTTAAAATTGAGCATCGCGAAAAAAACACGAATTCATTGCTGGATTCTCAAACATTCGGCGATATTTGCTTACTTGGAGATGTTGAGTTGCAAGCTGATTGTAAACTCCCAGGTCAAATTGGGGGCTATGTGCCAGTGAGATTTGTTGATGGTTCGGGCCCTTTATGGGAATCAGTGATTCTTAATGAATACCAGTCAGATAAATTAATAATATTCTATTATGTAAAAGCAGAGTGTACCTTGAAATATGTGCTCAATGATGCGAAAAAAGCGTTTACTGCAAAGACGGAAAAGATCTATTTGCCAAAAACCGTGGTCATTTCGAACAAGGTTGACGATAAGGGATTGCCTGATTCAGATGGAATGTTTAAATTTTCGGGAACTGATTATGGGTCTTTTAACAGTGAGAACAAGCTTGATTTGAGTGAGTGGGATTCTAATATTACGATTACACTTTTTTATTCCTATGAAGATTCGAACAGTGATATTTCAATTACGGGAGCATACAATCATTGGGGCAAGGGTACAGATAGGTATATGGGTCTAGAAAGGTTAACAATTTCTTGTATAAATCTTAATGCAAACAGTATGGTGGTGCGCTTTAGTCCACAACTAGAGGCAATGAAATATACTTCGCCTGCTGGAATTACGTACGATTATTTTGATTTTTTCAAAAAGCATGTTTATTTTCCGGCCGATTCGACAGTTAGTTTTACTTCTGGCAAGGCAATATGGAAATACAGTTTACCCTTGGCAAATGAGACTTTGAGTTGGAAAAATGTTCGCAAACGCCCGAAATACTATGTGGATGTGATAATTAATCGTGATGGATATTCTGAATTACGCAAATACTATATTGATATTACAGGAAATGTCACAGATATAATTAAGCCACAATGACGTTCTTTCGGTTTTTGTGTTATTATAATATAAGTTTAAATTTGGAGGTCTTGAAGTGTCAAAATCAAGAAACAAAGTCATAATTTTATTTGCGTTAATTGCTTTAGTTACGGCATTAGCTGTGGTTTTGGGTGTTTATTTGATCAGTGGAATTCGAGGGTCGAATATCGAGAAATTTTCTGACTTCAGAAGTTATATTAATGATCTGCCCAGAAAAGGCCCTGACATTAGTGGGCTAAATCTCACCACTCAAAAGGATGCCGCGGAAGTTTTGAAATTTTCGCAATTTAATTTAAACACCAAATGGCCTTCGAAGGAGAAGATGCCCGCTAGCTTTGATCCAGTCAAACTGTTGAATTCGGCAAAGAATCCAGGGCTTGGAATCGCTGCTCTTCATGCTAAGGGGATTACGGGTAAAGGAATATCGATTGGGGTAATTGATCTTCCAATTTTCACAAAAAACACCGAATACAAAGATAGAATTAAGGAGTATAAAGCTTTTGGCGAGTCAGGGCTTAAGTCGTCAGACACTTCTGTTGCGCTACTTAGCGCGCTGGTTGGTCGAACCGTTGGCATGGCGCCTGATGCAGATGTATATTATGCTGCTACCGCTACAGACAAACTTGATGTGGCATATTATAGTCAGGCTGTCGACTGGTTTATCGAACTTAACAAATCACTTCCCAAAGAGAAACGCATTAGACTTGTGATGGTGCCAGTTGCGCCCGATGCAATTGGGGAAGGCGATTACAGCACGCCGTTTACGGCGAACACAAATCTTTGGGGGCCTGCCCTAAAACGTGCCGAAGCGGCTGGAATTGTGATTTTTGATTTGACTAGCCGTCGAAAAACGGGCGCTTGCTGGATTGATACTTCAAAGCCCGATGATTTCTTGGCGGTTCAGCAAGGTTACCCTGATGAGCCAAATAAAGATGTGATGTCGGGAGATGTACTTGTGCCAACATCTCCGAAAACCGTGGTTGAGGAATACGTAGAGGGTCAAACGGGCTATAGATATATTCCGCGTACTGGCGCTCCGTTTATTACTTCATATACTGTGGGGCTTGTAGCGCTAGGAATTCAGTCGGCTGGGTTTGAAAAGACTAAGGCGCTCACTTTGCAAATGTTTAATGATAAGCTATACAGCACTTCCTACGCACAAAAAAACGGCCTTAAGATTAACCATATAGTTAATCCTAAGGCGTTTATTGAGGCGTTGAAAAAGAATTAGTTCAGTTTGAACCCATAGATTCTGCTGTTTCGCGATGCGATAACCATATAGTCGTTGAAGATTGCTGGCGACGCTTCTACGTATGAGTCGAAATTCTTAGTGAACAGGACTTTTCCGCTTAAGCCGTCTATAATCCTTGCATTGCCGTCTCTGTCAACGTGCACAATGTAGCCTTTGCCGGCAGATGTGTAAACGTCAACAGGCGATGACCAAGCGCGGGTGGTCATTTTATTTTCCCACACTGTTTCGCCAGTCGACTTGTCAATTGCAATCATCGCTCCAGCACCCATCGAAGGATAGCGGCACAATGTGAATATCAGCAAGTTGCTCAGATCATTTTTACCAAGTACAGGGGTTCCATAGAGTCCGCCGTTTGAGGGACTTGCACCATAACTTGAGTAGCATTTGTAATCATGTTTCCAGATTTCTTCGCCAGTGTTTGCGTTTAACTTTACTATTCGCGAATTGCCAGGTGAACCTTGTTTGTCTACTTCGCAACCAGAATAGATGAATGGTGTGCCGTTTTCCACCTCAAGAACGATTGATGCATCCGTATCATCAAGGTTTTTGTATTTCCATTTGAGTTTCATGTCAGTCGTAATACAACGAATTGTGCCGTTGTTGTCGCCGAAATAGAGCATGTTTTTGTATGCCGCAGCTGAGTTTTCTGTTCCGAGGTTGTCTGCAGAGCCGGCATAGGTCGATCTAGTGTTGAAAATCGTCTGAGTTGGGTTTATGCTAAGCGTTCCCGACTCAGGAACATATTTCGTATTTAGTTTTAATTTATATACAAGTCCGTTTTCAGAAGGAATAAACATCGTATCATCGGCGCGATTAAACAGAGCCGAACCATCACAACCAGGCCATCCGCGCGGTGCACGGCCATCTTGAACATTTATGAAGTAGAGTTCTTTTTGATTTATCAGGTTGAAGAGATGAATCCCGATTTTGCCACCTTCCTTAATACCTTGGCCTACATACATCAACGGATATCCTCTCGAGTCTATCGAAACACTGCCTTTGATGGGGTTATTAGTTGTGATTGGGTCTCTTGTTTGTTCGCCCGTTTCCAAATCTAAAAAGTATATTTTCCCGCTCATAGTTGCTTGAATAACTTCGACAAAGTTAGTCTTGAGCTTGAATTTTGCTTTTATATTCATATGTTGCTTGGTAACTTCGTCCCACTGTACGAGTGCAGGCTGGCCTGTCCAGCACACTCCGCCACCCCAAGATGAGCTTCCGCCCTGAGTGCCCACGGTCCATATTGATGTCAGAGTTTTTGCTTCAATATTAGCGATTCCATAGGCTGGAGAGCTCCTAAAGTTGTTTCCTCGAAAGGTCAGCACACCAGCGGTGTCGGTATATACTTCGGGGAAGACACCAGCTACTAGAGGTTCATTTGATGGAGGTCGTACCGTTGGGATAGGTGCGACTGTTGCACTAGGTGAAATTATAGTTGTCGGCGCAGCGGTCTTATTTGCGTCAATGTTCTTGCCAGTATTTGAGGTGTTTCGTGATGCTGTGGATTTTTCTGCGGGACGTAATGCCACCGCGACAATCATTGTTACCGCTAACACTAATAGACCAGCAATCGTTATTAATAGAAACTTTGGCAATTTCTTTACTCCTGTTTTTTTTGGACCCATTTTTGGACCTCCTAAATATTTTTCTGAGTTTAACATACACATTTTACATTTTTTTTTACATTTACTCAAGAGAGTTTGATATAATTGCCAAAGCAGTGTTTGAGAGGAGAATTGAGAATTGCCAATTCCTAAAATTCGATTTGAAAAATATTTTTTGCTAATAATAATTTTGTTCGCGGCTATTCCAAGAATTATTATTGTATCTTCTATTAACGTTTCGCCTTTTTCTGACTTTGATTTATACCATTCTCTGGCGAAATCTCTGAGTCAGGGTGTTGCAAGTACGCAAGAATATATTGCCCTTTTTCCGCATGTGGTCGGATACCCCTACATTCTTTCTTTTTTCTATAAAATTTTTGGAGCGTATGCTGAGGTTGCTCAGGGACTTAACATACTGTTTTCAATTGGCATTGCCATTTTGATATATTTAATTTGCAAAATTAAAGTTAATTCGTATGCTGCTATTTTTGCAAGCATACTATGGTGTCTTTGGCCAACACAAATGTTTTATTGTGAGTTGCCATGTACGGAATATACGTTTACATTTTTTATGTTATTGACCGTGTACTTGTTTTTAGTTTTTACTGAAGCGCCTGTTTTGAAAAGCAACCCACTTTTTTTGGCGCTTTGCGCGATAGTAATTGGTGTCCTGCTTGCAGTTACAAACGCTATTCGGCCTACTGGGATAATTTTATTGCTAGGCATGCTAATATTAATTTTCCTTATGAAGTACAAAAAAAGGGAGTTAATATATAGATTTTTACTGGTTCTCGTTATAGGGGTTTCTTTTCTTATTGTTTCTAAGACGATTTCTGGAAATGTTGAAAGATTGATCGATAGAAAAGTCGCCCAATCACCTATCGGGTTTAACCTATATGTTGGAATGAACTACGATTCAAAGGGTGGGTGGAACCTGGAGGATTCGACTTATCTTTCTGAACTCTTGAAAAAACACAATGGGGACGTGAATCTTGTTCATACTGAACTACTTAATGGAGGTATACAAAGGTTTTTTTCTAGAGATATTGGGAAAAATCTTGAACTGTTTATGATTAAAAGTTCAAAGATGTGGGGAGTAGATAATGATGCATCTTCATTTCTTTCAATTGGTGAAGACAAGAACAATTTCGGAATTATTAATGTAACTCAATCGCTTAAACTTCTTGACTCTATTTCAAATACATATTACTGGCTTTGTTTGTTAATGTGTTTGTTAATTCTAATTTATAAGCTTTTTTTAAAACGCTTTGACAAAATTGATGCATTTATAGCTTTGATTTTGTTGTTTAATATTGGGCTATTTATGCTCATGGAAGTACAACCAAGGTATCATTTTCCTATAGTTAGTCTGCTTGCAATTTTTATTGGGAAAAATTCATATAGCATATTTACATTTCGCAAACGAAGTGATATGCTTTAACCGAACAAATGTTCGGGAAGCGCGGGAAAGTTTCACATGAAAGAAAAAGTAATTTTGCATTGTGATCTTAATAATTTCTATGCGTCTGTTGAGTGTCTTTATAATCCGCAGATTCGCGAATTTCCTGTTGCAGTTTGCGGTAGTCCGGAGGAGCGTAGGGGAATTGTGCTTGCGAAAAATCAACTTGCAAAAAAATTCGGGGTCACGACAGGAGAGCCAATCTGGCAGTCTTTACAGAAGTGTCCAAAACTCATTCTGGTACGCCCGAATTTTGAGTTGTATTTGCGTTTTTCTGGAGAAGCAAGAGAGATTTTTTCTAGATACACATCTTTAGTTGAGGCGTTTGGAATAGATGAGTGCTGGCTTGATATTACTGCAATTTGCAAGAATGAAAGAGATGGAGAGAGGTTTGCTTACGAAATAAAAGACTTAATCAAGGAAGAAATGGGAGTTACGGCCTCCGTGGGAGTTAGCTTCAACAAGATTTTCGCGAAGCTAGGAAGCGACATGAAAAAGCCAGATGCAGTCACGGTGATTACTAGAGAGGGCTTTCAAAAGCAGTTGTGGGGGCTACCGGTGAACGAGCTGCTTTATGTAGGGCGTTCGACAAACAAAAAATTGCAGAGGGCGGGAATATATACAATCGGAGATTTGGCTCAGGCTACGCCAACGTTTTTGAAGACGCAACTTGGAAAATGGGGCGAGACTTTATGGTGTTTTGCAAACGGACTTGATGAAAGCCCAGTCCATCGTGTGGAATACGAGCAAACGATTAAGGGAGTTGGCAATAGTATGACTTTGCCAAGGGATTTGCATAATGAGGAGGATGTGAAGACCACGATGCTTGTGTTGGCGGAGAGCGTGGCGCGCAGACTAAGAAATCATGGTCTGAAGGGAAAAACTATACAGATTTACGTGAGAGACAATAAACTTTCAGGGTGCGAGAGACAAGGAATGCTTGAAAAGACCACAAATAGTTCCTATGAGATTGCGACTAAGGCTATGGAATTGTTTCATGACACATGGGATTGGCATTTGCCAGTGAGAGCAGTTGGGGTAAGGGTGACGGGGATTTGTCCGGACGATGAATACGTCCAGATATCATTTCTTGATGATGAGGGGCAACGGCAAAAACGGGAGAAACTTGAGAGCGCGATTGATAGGATTAGGGATAGATTTGGACACTATTCTATCCAGCGGGCGGTACTCATAAAAGATAAGGACCTATCTGCAAATCCAGTCGAGGAAAATGTCATACACCCAGTATCATATTTCAGATAAACTTTTTGAATTTACTCCGAAAGAAAAGTTGAAGGACAAGGAAAGGTGAACGTAGGCGTATAATGTGTACGCTGGGGAGGGGGATTAGAATGAGAAAAGTTTTTGTGGATGTAACAGCAAAATTTACAAAGGATGGTTGTTTAGAACCCATTGCATTTATGTGGGAAAACGGAAAAAAATACGAAATCGATAAAATTTTAGATATAAAAAAAGCGGCAAGTTTAAAAGCAGGTGGGCATGGAATAAGGTATTTATGCAAAGTTAGGGGTAAAGAGGTGGTAATTTTTTTGGATAATGGGAAATGGTTTGTGGAGGCATTGTAAATATTTGTAAATTATGATATTATCCTCTTGGGGGTTGTTGAGAATGAATAGTCACGAACACAAAAATCGACGCGAACGCGTACGAAAGAGATTTTTAGAAGAAGGGCTGGATAATTTTGAGGATCATGAGGTGTTAGAGCTTCTGTTATATTACAGCATCCCTATGCGTGACACCAATGGACTTTCGCATAAATTGATTGCTCATTTTGGTTCATTGGCAGGCGTTCTTGAAGCATCTCAACACGAATTAATTAACGAATATAAACTTAGTGAAGTCACCACGACCCTAATTTCATTAGTCGCGCCGTTGTCGAGGCGATATTTAAAAGATCGCTGGGGACGAAAGATTCACCTGCAAAATTCTGATGTGGCAGGTCAATATGTAGCAAGTTTATTTACCGGAAAGGTGGATGAATGTTTTTATGTAGTGTGTCTTGACGCCGGAAACAAAGTAATAAACTCGAAAATGATACAGCAAGGAACAGTAAGCGAGACGCAAGTGCATCCTCGAAAAGTTGCCGAAGAGGTCTTGAAACACAAAGCGACAAGCGTAATTATCGCGCACAATCATCCAGGCGGGACACTTAGTCCTTCGAACTCAGACAAAGAGGCCACTAAAAGAGTTAAAGATGCGCTCAAAGTACTTATGGTAAAACTTACAGATCATATAATAGTAGCAGGTACAAATTTTTATAGCATGGCCGAGCACGGAGAGATGTAGCAGTCCGCGAGGCGCGCGGCGCGCGGCGCGGAGGCTGGGGTGCGAAGGCGCGGGGTGCGAAGGCGCGGAGTGCGACGGCTGGGGTGCGAAGGAGCGAAGGCGCGGGGTGCGAAGGCGCGGGGTGCGACGGAGCGAAAGCCCTAAGACAGCAGCATCACTAGCAAAAAAATACATTTTGTGCCTCACCCGTCCAAATTTCGATTTTTTCTTGTATATTTGTATACATTCAAAGTGAGGAGCAGCCAATCCAATGGGTTTGCGGGGTGTCGTGAAAAGCCTTAGACCGAATTTTGAATTTATTTGGAGAATTTGTATACAAAAATGGCATTTTTGTATACAAATTCAAACAAAATTTTTGTGATTCGGACAAAGCCCCAGAAAAAGGCAATAAATCGAAGAAAAAGAAGCGAAATGTATACAAATTCGCTTCTTTTTTATTTCTTTTGGACCAATAGGTTTGCGCGGGCGCGCCCGCGCTCGCGCCAGCACCAGCACCCGCACCCGCGCCCGCGTCCGCACCAGCACCCGCACCCGCGCCCGCGCTCGCGCCAGCACCAGCACCCGCACCCGCGCCCGCGTCCGCACCCGCACCCACGACAGCGGGAAGGGACCGTTCGGCATTGCAATAGGAAGTGCACCGTGCAAGAT
>Ga0194063_10000705_pt1 | contig 23634 bp, 18 predicted proteins | sample SepL3720m_MetaG_FD_155459 | JGI IMG/M metagenome (GOLD analysis project Ga0194063, IMG submission 155459) | Anoxic zone freshwater microbial communities from boreal shield lake in IISD Experimental Lakes Area, Ontario, Canada - Sep2016-L373-20m | ecosystem: Environmental > Aquatic > Freshwater...
CCACTGTGGTGGTGGTTGGCACTGCGGTGATGGTGACGACGTGAGGCTCAACAGTGACAGCCGCTGGCGGCACCACGGTGGGACGAAGCGTGCCTGCGGCGAAGATCAAAGCGAGCAGTGCAGCGAAAGCGATCAGGTAGCGCAGCGCCTTGCGGGCTGCTCCCCGGTGGGGAGTTGCGGGTCGCACCAACTCGATGTGCCGTTCGCCTTGCTTCCCTGTTCGCATCGCCACTCCTTTGTTCGGGAGGCATAGTCAGTCCACCAGCGCAGCGCAGAGTTACTTCGGGACCTTTGTCATCCCGACCTTCGCGTTTGGCCCTACGACTGGTCTCAGGTACCGCTTGTCGCTACCGTGACACCCATCGACATGTGCAACGACATCCGCAACGCTGTACTTGCCCGCGTCGGCGTCGACCAGCGCGAGGTGCGTTCGTTGCTCGCGTTTGTCGAGCATCTCGATCTGCTTGAGCATCCGTTCAGTGAAGACGCCGATCCGGTGCACGTCACTGCGTCGGCCATCGTGGTCGGCAGCCGCGGCGTGGTGTTGCATCTGCATAAGCGACTCGGCCTGTGGCTGCAGCCTGGCGGTCATATCGAGACCGGCGAATCACCCAGCGATGGTGCGTTGCGTGAGGCTCGTGAGGAAACTGGCCTTGAGGTGTGGCATCCGGCTACTGGTGCCGAACTGGTGCACATCGATGTGCACCCTGGGCCGCGTGGTCATACCCACCTCGATGTGCGATATCTCGTGTTCGGACCCGACGCTGACCCAGCCCCGCCAGAGGGTGAGAGCCCCGATGCGCGTTGGTTCGGTTGGGCAGAAGCCATTGCAATCGCCGACGAAGGTCTTGTTGGTGCGCTGCGTTTGCTTCGGCCGCGCTTCGATCCCGAATCATGATCAACCAAGGTTGCCCCTAGCGATACGAACGTGTGTTCGATACACTGGCAAATCCTATGGGGTTCGACAACCCGGCGATGCCGTGGCGTGAACTTGAGCAAGCGTTATCCGACCGAGTCCGGCGGCCCGATGGTCGCGCGCCCGGCAGCTCGAGTGCCAATGCAGGTGGCGATGGCCCGGCGCTTACCCGCAAACGCCAACCGTTCGAACCGCTCGAACCGCTGGCCCAACGTGTCGACAACGCCGGCGGTGCTCGCACCGTGCCCTACGCCGAGCTGCATTGCCAATCGAACTTCTCATTTCTCAGCGGCGCATCGCACCCAGAGCAGTTGGCCGAAGAAGCCGCTCGGCTTGGTCTCGAAGCGCTGGCACTCACTGATCAAAACGGGCTGTATGGCGTGGTGCGCTTCGCCGAGGCGGCCCGCGCTGTTGGGTTACCCACCTTGTTTGGGGCCGAGCTCACACTGGGCATGACCCGGTTTGAGCCAGGCTTACCCGATCCGCCCGGTGAACACGTGGTGTTGTTGGCCGATGGCCCCGCTGGTTACGCGCGCCTGGCTCGGGCCGTGAGCCTTGGCCAACTTGCTGGCGAAAAGGGGGCCCCGCAGTTCGAGTTGGCTCAATTAGCCGAGGTCGGCCGCGACCATTGGTGGGTGCTCACTGGCTGTCGCCATGGTGTGGTGCCGGCAGCGTTGGTGCGCGAGGGCCCGGCTGCGGCGGCGCGCGAGCTGCAGCAACTGATTGCGTTGTTCGGCCGTGAACGTGTGGTTGTCGAGCTGTGGGATCACGGCGACCCGCTCGACTCGGCGCGCAACGATGCGCTTGCCGAGCTTGCTGCTCGTCACGATCTGGCATGCATTGCGACCAACGATGTGCACTACGCAACGCCGCAGCATCGGCGCTTGGCCACGGCGCTGTGGGCGGTGCGTGCCCGGCGCAGTCTCGAAGAGATGAACCCGTGGTTGCCTGCTGGCGCTACAGCTCATGTGCGCAGTGGCGCCGAACAAGCGCGGCGCTTTGCTCGCTATCCGGGTGTTGTCGAAACAGCGGCAGCCATTGGGCGCGCCGGGGCCTTCGATCTGTCGCTGGTGGCACCCAATCTGCCGCCGTTCCCATGCCCGCGTGGGGCGCAGGGCGAGCAGCTCACCGAGATGCAATATCTGCGTGTGTTGGTCGAGGCGGGGGCGCGCCGTCGATACGGCGAGCGGCCACAGGCGGGCGAAGATCTTTCGGTGAGGGCGCGGGCGTGGCGCACCATCGACCACGAGCTTTCGGTCATCGAGTCCCTCAATTTTGCGGGCTACTTCTTGGTGGTCTGGGACATCGTGCAGTTCTGCGAGCGGGCCAACATCTATTGCCAAGGTCGGGGCAGTGCGGCCAACAGCGCGGCGTGTTACGCGCTGGGTATCACCAAGGCCGATGCCGTTGCGTTGGGCTTGTTGTTCGAACGGTTTTTGTCACCCGAGCGCGATGGCCCGCCCGACATCGACATCGATATCGAAAGCAACCGTCGCGAAGAGGTCATCCAATACGTGTATCAACGCCACGGCCGCCACCACGCTGCGCAGGTTGCCAACGTCATCACCTATCGAGCCCGTTCGGCCGTACGCGATATGGCCAAGGCATTGGGATACGCGCCGGGTCAGCAAGACGCATGGAGCAAACAGGTCGATGGTTGGGGTGGGGTTGCTGCCACGGCTGCTTTGCCCGACCAGAACATTCCCGCAGCGGTGCTCGAGCTTGCCGCCGAAGTCGAAGATGCGCCGCGTCATCTCGGTATCCATTCGGGCGGCATGGTCATTTGCGATCGCCCCATCATCGAGGTGTGCCCAGTCGAGTGGGGTCGCATGGAGAACCGCAGTGTGTTGCAATGGGACAAAGACGATTGCGCTGCGGCGGGGCTCGTGAAGTTCGATCTGCTGGGTTTGGGCATGCTCAGCGCCTTGCATTACGCGGTCGATCTCATCCGCGAGCATCAGGGATACGAGATCGATCTGGCCACCATCCCGCAAGAAGACGATGTGTACAGCATGCTCTGTCGGGCCGACACTGTGGGTGTCTTCCAGATCGAGAGCCGGGCCCAAATGGCTACGTTGCCGCGGCTCAAGCCGCGACGCTTTTACGACATCGTTGTCGAGGTTGCACTCATCCGCCCCGGTCCTATTCAGGGTGGGTCGGTGCATCCCTACATCCGGCGCCGCAATGGCCAAGAGCCGGTTACCTATTTGCATCCGCTGCTCGAAAACAGCTTGGGCAAAACCCTTGGCGTGCCGTTGTTCCAAGAACAGCTGATGCAGATGGCCATCGATGTCGCTGGCTTCACTCCCAGCGAAGCCGACCAACTTCGTCAGGCGATGGGCTCAAAACGTTCGCAGGCGCGCATGCAAAAACTGCGCGAGCGATTGTTCGAGGGCATGGCCGAGCGCGGCATCACCGGCGATGTCGCCGACGAGATCTTTGTGAAGATGTCGGCCTTTGCCAACTACGGATTCCCCGAGTCGCACTCGGTGTCGTTTGCCTACTTGGTCTACGCGTCGGCCTGGATCAAGTTCCATGAGCCAGCTGCGTTTTGTGCAGCGTTGCTCAACGCGCAACCTATGGGTTTCTGGTCGCCGCATTCGCTGGTGCAAGACGCCACACGTCACGGGGTCATCACGCATACACCCGACATCAATACGTCGTTGGCGGCGGCCACATTGCAGCCCGATGCTGCGTCGTGTTCGGGGCAGGCTGTGCGTTTGGGCATCGGCTCGGTGCGCGGCATCGGCTCGTCGTTGGCCGCGCTCATCGAAACCGAGCGCATCGAACACGGGCCGTTCACTCACATCGAAGACCTCGCTCGTCGCGTGCCGTCACTCGATCTCGCCCAACTCGAAGCACTCGCTACTGGTGGGGCGTTCACCGAATGCTTTGGTCTCGATCGCCGCGAGGCGTTGTGGAGCGTTGGGGCAGTAGCGCAGTCGCGCCCCAACCGCCTTGAGGGCATCGTCACCGGCGCGCAGGCGCCACGTCTGGCAGGCATGGAACCAGTAGAGGTTGCAGTGGCCGATCTGTGGGCAACAGGCATCGCCCCAAACGGTCACCCAACCCAGTTCATCCGGTCGCGTCTCTCGACGCTTGGGGTGGTTACCTCTGCGGGGTTGTGGCAGTGCGAGCCGCAGAGCAAGGTGTTGGTGGCTGGCTTGGTCACCCATCGACAACGGCCGATGACTGCGCAGGGCACCACGTTCATGAACCTCGAAGACGAAACCGGGCTCATCAACATCGTGTGCTCAAAGGGCTGTTGGGCGCGGTATCGGCGCGTGGCCCGCGAGGCGTCGGCGCTGTTTGTGCGCGGCCGTCTCGAGCGTCACGAGGGAGTCATCAACGTCGTGGCCGAACACATCACGGCCTTGAGCATGCCAGCAGTGCATGCCAGCCCGAGCCGCGATTTCCGCTGATGGATATTGCTTCGTCGAGGCTTAGGGCTCTACGTCGATCGGCTGCGGCGGGGGACCCATGGTGAGGTAGTTGTGTAGCAACCGCACCAGATCGCGAGGAGCGGTGTCTACTCGGGCCTGCTTCAGTTCGGTCAGCGTCCACCAGCGCAACTCGAACACGAACTCGGCGTTGAGCTGTTCCCAGCTGAACTGTGGCTGCGGATCAAAGCCGGCCGGAACGTCTACTTCGTAGATCTGTTCACGTTGGCCATCGAACTCTCCGCTCATGAACGCCACAATGTGCAGTCGGTTCCACAGATGCGCGCCGATGAGTGCGTCATGTAGTCCCACTTCTTCGGCGAGTTCTCGGCGTAGGGCGTCGTGATGAGTTTCGCCTGCATCGAGGCCGCCGCCCGGCAGGGCCCAACGTGTTCCGGCCGGAAACTCGAAACGAACAAGCAACACTCGACCTTCGCTGTCGACCACGAGCCCGCGCACTGCCTCGCGGATCCTCAGCGCGCTGATGTCGCTGATGTCGCTGATGTCGTTGATGTCAGCGTCGTTGATGTCAGCGTCGCTCATTCGAACACTGCGGTGGCGACGCCCGACGCGTTGTACACCGGCCCTTGCGCATCGATGCGGTACTTGGCCACTTTCGCGCCGGTGATGCCATGCGCCCCGAGCAGTGTGCGCATGTCGATGTAGTTGGCGTGCAGAAAGTGCGCCTCGAGCGTTTCGGCCGATTCCCATCGTTCGTAGACCGAGATGCGGTCGGGGGCAACGGGGTCGGCGGCAAACACGTAGGCAATGCAACCCGGTTCGTCGTCGCGGGTGGCAGCTTGCAGCGCGACCGACGCAGCGAGCGCAGCGTCTCGCAGCTCTGCCGGGATATAGATGGTGCCAGCGACGATGATCATGGCTCTAGCAGAGCACACCGAGCGCAGGACAAGCGTTACTCGCCGGGTTGGTCGTGCAGGCCATCGTTAAACGCCCGGTAGATCTCGTAGACCTCTTTGCACTTTTGGCACACCGGCAACTGCTTGGGGTCGCGTGAAGGCACCCATACGTAGCCGCACAGCGCCTCGACGGGGGTTCCGTAGATGCGCGCCTCGAGCACTTTGGCCACAGCTGATTCGCCGGGTTCGGTCTTCACGATGTGAGCCATCACCGGCTCGCCCGTCTGCAGTACCTCCTGCAGATCGGGGACGGTCTTACCGGGCATCGTTTGAACCTGACTCATAGGTGTTTAGTCAAGCACGCATCTCTGCGTCATGCCTACATACGGCTACTGTGTCGGCGATGCCTCTTTACGAATACCGCTGCCGTACCTGCGAAGACACCTTCGAACTGCGCCGCGCAATGGCCGAGTCAAGCGACCCCGCCACATGCCCAAGCGGTCATCTCAATTCGGTGCGCCTGCTGTCGGTGTTTGCCAGTGTTGGTGCTGCTGGTTCGTCGCCTGCGCCAGCCAGCGCGGCACCATCGGGTGGCGGCGGCTGCGGCTCGTCGTGCGGGTGCGCTCACTGAGTTTGAGTGTGGCGCGCGCTGGGTCATCAGGCCTACGCCGAAATGAAATGCCAGTTAGCACTTGGCAGATCGCGATCATTCCTCTAGAGTCAACTTCGTGATCGTCTCCGCCTACGCCCTGCTTGCTGCAATCGCAGCAGCCATTGCTGTAGCGGCGCCACGCGTACCCGTAGCCGTACCGGTAGCTATTAGCTGCGGGTGGGGCACACGGGTCAGCCGCTCTTAACAGAGCACACTCGTTAGCTCCACTCCAGCCGGTCCGGTTGCGAGTGTCGCAGCTGAACCGGCTTCTCCTCGAAGGAAAGCCATGTCGAACGACGCATCATCTTCAAAGCGCCTCACCAAGCCCTCGGCTGGGTACGCACTCAACATCGAGGCGGCAGCCGACGACGCTGCCGACATCGCTGGCGCAGTACGAGCTATCGCAGCGTGCGGTGGCGACATCCGTTCAATGAGCACGTTGGCCGATGGCGCTCGACGCTTCGTGGTTGCGTGCTCAGGTGTTGAGCATCAGCAGGCCGTGCGCGCCGCACTGGCCACCTCGCCCGGGGTGCGCGTGGTTGCCATCACCGACGCCACGTTCGATCTGCACCTGGGCGGCAAAATCGAGGTGACCTCTCGCGTCAGCGTGACCAACGCCGACGAGCTCGCAATGGCCTACACCCCAGGCGTGGGGCGCGTCTCTACAGCAATTGCCGAAGATGTGTCGAAGGTGTGGACGCACACGGGTCGCTCCAACGCTGTCGCCGTGTTGTCTGACGGCACCGCGGTGCTCGGTCTCGGCAACATCGGCCCCGAAGCGGCAATGCCCGTGATGGAGGGCAAGGCCGTGTTGTTCAAGCAGTTCGGTGGTGTCGATGCGTACCCCATCTGCATCAATGCCAAAACGGTCGAGGAAATCATTGCGGTAGCGCGGGCCATTGCGCCCACGTTTGGTGGCATCAACCTCGAGGACATCGCTGCTCCAGCATGTTTCGAGATCGAAGAGCGCCTGCAGGCTGAGCTCGATATTCCTGTGTTTCACGACGACCAGCACGGAACCGCAATCGTGGTTCTGGCCGCCGTGCAAAATGCGGCCAAAGTGGTGGGCAAGTCGCTGTCAGACCTGACGGTGACCGTGGTCGGTACTGGGGCAGCCGGTGTTGCGTGCGCGAAGTTGCTGCACCTCGTGGGTGTGGCCAACATCATCGGTGTCGACCGCACCGGCATTCTGCACGAGGGCCGCGGCGACAAACTGGTGCCGTCGAAGCAGTGGTTTGTGGACAACGGCAACCGCGAAGGCCGCACTGGTGGTGTGGCCGAGGCGCTCAAGGGTGCCGATGTGTTGTTGGGCCTCAGCGGCCCTGGGGTCATCGAGGCCGAATGGTTGGTCAACATGGCCGACGACGCCATCGTGTTTGCGATGGCGAATCCGGTGCCCGAAGTGATGCCCGAGCTGATGCCCAGCAACGTTGCCGTGGTTGCCACGGGCCGCAGCGACTATGCGAACCAGATCAATAATGTGTTGGCATTCCCCGGTGTGTTCCGCGGGCTACTCGATGTTCGTGCAACCACATGCAACGACTCGATGAAGCTCGCCGCCGCCGCCGCGCTTGCCGCGTTCGTGCCGAATCCCACCGCTGATCGAGTGATTCCCGGCGCGTTCGAGCCCGGCATTGCCGAAGCAGTTGCCCACGCTGTTTCGGCAGTGGCCGTGGCCCAAGGCTGCGTGCGAGGCTGAGGCCTTGACGATTCTGGTAGACGACCCGATTTGGCACTGGCGGGGCCGCCGTTGGTGCCATCTCGTGAGCGACACGAGTGTGATTGAACTGAATGAGTTCGCCGCGCGTCTCGACATACCGAGGCGTGGGTTTCATGGCGACCACTACGACGTACCCGAGGAGTATCGGGATGTGGTGGTGGCCGCGGGCGCTGAGCCGGTGAGCAGCCGTGAGCTGTTGCGCCGCCTACGCAGCGCTGGCCTACGGCTGTCGCCCGCTCAACGCCGCGAGTGGGCGTTAGCGAACAACACATTGGCCGATGACCTATTGAAACCAGCGTGACCCATCGGCCAGCAAGTCGGGCACGCTGGTGGCGCCGTAGCTATCGACGATGAGCCAATCGACCAGAACTAGCCCGCACGCTTCGACGGCATCGACCGCTTCGAGCCACAGTTCGCGGTCGTTGGGTTGAACGTCGGCGAATGGCCGAACCGTCGCGATGACCAGACCCACGGTGTGGTCAGTTGCGGCGCCGTAGGCGCCCATAGTGTTGGCAACATCGACCACGTGAAACGGATCGGTTGTGTCGTTCACGGACACCAACTCGTGACCCCGCCACAGTTCGTCGAGAAACATCACCAAGGTTTCAGGACGCAACGGTAACGACATCGCGAGCTCGAAAACGAGCATGGCTTGATGGGCATTGACGATTGGGTCAATGCGGGCGCGTGGCACACGGCCGTGAGCAGAAACAGGCATAGCGAACCCCCAAATTGAGGACTGACGTATTGACGTATTGGGGGAAGCCGTACGTCGCAATGTACTCAGGGGGTGTGACAGTGAAGGCGTGTCAGTGCGCCGCCGCGACAAGCGACAAGCGACCCGCGAACTATTGACCGTCGGCTTCGAGGTCGAAGCTTCCTTCGTCGGTATGGGTTTCGGCGCCAGCGAGCGCGGGGGAGAAGACGCACACCAACCACAAATCGCCGGCGATGGCGCGCACGATATGAAGATCGTGCTTGTCGAGCGCATAGATAGTGCCCGGCCGCAGGGGATAGGTGATGCCCGTGGCCACATCGGTGACCTCGCCTTCGCCAGCCATGCAGTAGTTCACCTCAACGTGATTGAGGTACTGCATGGTGAGTTCGGCGCCCTCGCTCACACGTGTCTCGTGCATCGAAAACCCGACGCCATGCTGTTTGACAATCATCCGTTTACTGTCCCAGCCGGGGCCGAAAACGTGACGGGGTGAGTTGGCGATCTCTTCGGATGTAACGACGATCATGTCTCCAAAGTAGTCGTGACGAAAGCGGCCGCTGAGCGACGCACGGCCTAGCCTTGCCGCATGGCTCAGATCACCATCTATCACAACCCGAATTGAAACTCTTCGGTCAATGCCGTGAGCATTGCCAAAGACCTTGGCGTCGCCGCCGACATCGTGTTGTACATGAAGACTCCGCCCGATGCAGCGACGTTGGCTGACATCATCGCCAAGCTCGAAGACGCTCCGACAGCTCTCGTTCGTCGAGACGCCAACTTCGCCAAGCTGGGCCTGAGTGACGCCGATGTGCAGACGCCTGCTCAGGTGATCGACACGTTGGTGAAGCACAAAGCATTGCTGCAACGGCCAGTGGTGGTCACGCCGACAACGGCGTTAGTCGGTAGGCCCAAGGATCGGGTCACCGAGGCATTGCGCCCCTACGCGTAAGTGGCGTTAGCCGTTCTTGGGTAGATCGCGATACGGCGTGGTGCGGAAATCGCCTGGCTCTTTGGGCAAGCCCAAGCCGCGCTCGCTCACGATGTTGCGCTGCACCTGATCGGTGCCGCCGTAGATCGATGGTCCGGGCGAGAACACGGTGAGTTCTTGCACGATGCCGCCCGACAGCGAATCGGGGCCCCACAACATGCCTTGCGCACCGATGATCTGGTTGCCGATTTCGCGAGCACGACGAAGCGTGTGCGTGGTGAGCAACTTGGCGAGGTTGCCCTCGACTTGGGTTGAGCGCTGGCCGCTGCGGGCGCGCATCATGTTGAACTTGTTCACCTCAGTGAGCGTGTGCAATTCGGCGAGTCCCTGACGAACCGTGGGGTCATCGATGCAGCCGGTGTGGCGGGCCAACCCGGTGAGCAGTTTCACGGTGCCGCCGCCGATGGAGTTCGCCGATGAACCGGCGCGATCGACAACGAACTCGCCAACGGTGCGCTTGAGGTGTCCGGCAAGTGAGCCGGGCAGGGCCACGCCGAGGCCACCGCTGCTGCCGCTACCAAGGCTTGCCCGCTCGACCATCAACGTGGTGTTCGCAACGGCCCAGCCGTTGTTCAGCCCACCAATGATGTTGGCCACTGGCACGCGGGCTTCGTCGATGAAGACCTCGTTGAACATCGCGCGGCCGGTCATCTCGCGCAGGGGGCGTACCTCGACACCGGGCTGGTGCATGTGGAACGCGAAGTAGGTGATGCCTTGATGCTTTGGCGCGTCGGGGTTCGTGCGTGCGAGCAGCATTCCCCAGTCGGCGTGCTGGCCGCCACTGGTCCAGACCTTTTGACCGGTGATGACGTATTCGTCGCCATCGAGTTCGGCCTTGCAGCCGAGGCCAGCAAGGTCGGAACCGGCGCCTGGCTCGCTGAACAACTGACACCAACCATCGGTGCCATCGAGGATGCGAGGAATGTAGGTGCCCTGCTGCTCGGGCGAGCCGTGCACGGCGATAGTGGGGGCGGCCAACATCAAGCCAAGCCCCATCGCTGCGCCGACCACGCCGCGAGCGCCCATGGCGTTGCTGACGGCGATCGAAAGGTCGCGGGTGTAGCCCTTGCCGCCCATTGATTCGGGCAACATTGGCGAGGCGTAACCGCTTGCGGCGAGACGAGTCCACCACTCGGCAACAGTGATCGTGGGATCCCATGCTGAGTCGAGCCATGTGTTGACATCGTCGCGAACTTGTTCTGCGGAAATTTGAGCCATGGGTGGACGATAGGTGCCGCACCGACGTGAGCAAGAACTGGCCGAGCCAACGCTGGGGGCTTCTGCTCAGACTGTTTGCTCAACGAGGTCAACCGCTACTCTGGTTGCGTACGCAAGCAATTGGGGGAACACGTGGCGCAGGTGGTCGAAGAGGTGGGGGCGCAGCCTGCGGCCGAGCGCACACCGTGGCGGCTCCTCACCTCATTGCTCGGCCAGCAAAAGCGTGGTCTCACGGCTGGCGTCGTTGTCGGTATCTGCTGGGCTGCGGCCAAGGTTTCCATCCCGCGCCTCATCCGTAACGCCATCGACCGCGGTATTCGCGGCAACGAATCGCTGTTGAAATGGGCGCTCATCATTGGCGCCGTTGGCGTGCTCGCAGGCATCTTCATTTCGTGGCGGCGATGGCTGGCGTTTCGTGAAAGTCGTCGCACCGAGACAGTGCTTCGAGAACGGTTGTTCAACCACATCATCCGACTCGACGTTCGGTATCACGATCACGCCCAGACGGGTCAGTTAATGAGCCGAGCCTCGAGCGATCTGCAACAACTGCAGGCGTTCGTGGTGATGATTCCGCTCACCATTAGCAACCTGTTCCAGGTTGCCGCGATTCTGATTTTGCTACTCACGAGCGACCCATTGCTGGCGCTTGTTGCGTTGGCGCCACTGCCGTTGGTCAACCTGATGGCGCGCCGATTCAGCAACAAGATTCATCCCGCGGTGATGGAGGTGCAGAACCGTCAAGCAGCGCTGGCCACGGTGGTCGAAGAATCCATCTCGGGAGTTCGCGTTGTCAAAGGCTTTGGTGCCGAAGGTGTGCAGGCGCGCAAGTTGCTCAGCGAAGCCGATCAGATCAGGGCCGTCTCGCTCGAGGCCGCCAAGATCCGCAGTCGTTTCCTGCCCGCAATCGATGTGTTGCCATCGCTTGGCCTGATTGGCGTATTGGCAATCGGCGGCCATCGGGTGCTCAACGGCGACATGACCATCGGCCAACTGGTCGAGTTCAACTCAAGCGTGATGCTGCTCATCTGGCCCATGCGCACCATCGGTATGACACTGGCCACCGGACAGCGTGCTGCGATAGCGCTGCAACGGGTGCAGCAGGTGCTCACTACCGAGTCGGCTGTGGTGAGCCCGGCCCAACCCGTTGCGTTGCCGCAAGCCGGTCAGCTCGGCGCCCTCGAGCTTCGCAATGTGCGATTCGGTTACGACGCCGACAGGCCAGTGCTCGACGGCTTCGATGTGTCGATTCCAGCGGGATCGTCAGTTGCCGTCGTTGGCGCCACCGGTACGGGCAAGTCCACCATCACCCGCTTGCTGCTGCGTTTCTACGATGTGCAAGCCGGCAGCATCGAGCTCGATGGTTGCGACCTTCGCTCGATCGAGCTCAACGAACTACGTCACGCGGTTGGTGTTGTGTTCGAAGACACCCTGCTGTTCCACGACACCGTTGCCGCAAACATTGCCTTCTCCGATCCGCATGCCTCGATGGAACGCATCGTGAGCGCTGCTCGCCTGGCCGGTGCCGACGAGTTCATCGATCATCTGCCCGAGGGGTACGACACCATTTTGGGCGAGCGCGGCTTCTCGCTCAGCGGCGGCCAGCGTCAACGCATCGCTATCGCCCGCGCCGTGCTCGCCGACCCGCGCGTGCTTATCCTCGACGACGCCACGTCGGCCGTCGACCCATCGAAGGAACATGAGATTCGCGATGCAATGGCCACCGTGATGCGCAACCGAACCACCATCGTGATCGCTCATCGCCCGGGCACCATTGCGCTGGCCGACAACGTGTTGTTGCTCGACGGCGGTTGCGTTGCCGCCCAAGGAACTCACGATCAACTCATTTCGAGCAACGCTCGTTATCGCGAAGTGCTGGCCTCGTATGCCGAGGCCGAAGCCGAGGCCGATCTCGATCTCGACGCTGAACCAATCGGGGGCGAGTAGCCGTGTGGTCCATGAACGCAGTTTCCAAAGACGACATGCTCGACCGCGACACGGTCAAGAAAGTGATCCGCCGTTCGTGGGATCTGGCGTTGCCATATCGACGCACTACGAGAGCAGCGCTTGTGCTGGTCACGTTCTGGACTGCCACAACGCTGGCCGGGCCAGTGATCGTGAAGTTCGGCATCGACGAAGGCCTCGTCAAGAAGAACGGGCACTCTCTCAACGTTGCTGTTGCGGCCTATATCGCCACCACGATTGCTGCGTATTTCATTGCCCGACTGCAGTTCATCTATATCAACCGAGCTGGCGAGGGTTTTCTTCGCGACCTTCGTGTGCGGGTCTTCGATCATCTGCAACGCCAAGGTCTGTCGTTCTTCGACCGTGAGAAAACCGGTGTGCTTGTTTCGCGCATGACCGCCGATATCGAATCGATGGGCGAGCTCATCCAGTGGGGCCTGTTGCAGTTTGTGTCGGCCGGCCTGATGGTATTGATGGCGCTGGTGTTGCTGTTCATTCTCAGCTGGGAACTCACGCTGCTGGCGATGGTGGTGTTCCCTATCATCGTGCTCGCCTCCATCCGTTTCCAGCGTGATTCGAATACCGCCTATTTGGCGGTGCGCGAGCGAATCGGTAACAACCTCAGCGCGCTGCAAGAGGGCATCAGCGGCGTTCGTGTCATCCAGGCATTCGCCCGTGAAGACGAACAATCGCGGCGCTTTCACGAAACGAACGAGGCGCTGTACAGCAGCCATATGGACAGCATCAAGATCTCAATGTGGTACTTCGGTCTCGTTGAGTTCTGCGGCATTCTCGCCACTGCCTCGATGATTGGCGTTGGCGGATGGCTTGTGCATCGTGGCTCGGTCAGTGTGGGTGTTGTCACCGCGTTCGTGTTGCTTCTCGGCAGCTTGTTCGATCCGGTGCAGCAGTTGTCGCAGCTGTATAACACCGTGCAGTCTTCTGGCGCGGCGCTACAAAAGTTGTTTGGCATTCTCGACACGCACCCCGAGGTCAGCGAGATCGCCGATGCAGTTGAGTTACCAACCGTTGGCGAGGTTGTGGTCAGCGATGTGAGTTTCGAATACGTGCCGTCGCGCCCCGTGCTCAACAACGTGACGATCACCGTTGGTATCGGCGAGCGGTTGGCCTTGGTGGGCCCAACGGGCGCCGGCAAGAGCACGCTCGCGAAGCTGATGTCGCGTCTCTACGACCCAAGCGCGGGCACCGTTTCGTTTGGCGGCATCGACCTGCGTTCGGCCACCTTGCGGTCGTTGCGTGAGCGGGTCGTTGTGGTGCCTCAAGAGGGCTTCTTGTTCAGCGGCACCATTCGCGACAACCTCAGCATTGCGCGGCCCTCGGCCACCGACGACGAGATCACAGCGTCGCTCGCCAGCATTGGTGTGCTCGATCATTTCCTTGCGTTCCCCGAGGGGCTCGACACCGAGGTACGCGAGCGCGGATCTCGTCTGTCTGCAGGCGAACGTCAGCTGGTTGCGTTGGCCCGAGCAGCGCTTGTTGATCCCGCTGTGTTGGTACTCGACGAAGCGACGTCCAACCTCGATCCAGGCACCGAAGCCGAGGTCGAGCGCGCCCTCGAGTCGCTGATGCTGAACCGCACTGTCATCGTGGTGGCACACCGACTGTCTACGGTTCGTCGCGCCGATCGCATCGCCGTAGTAGACCATGGCGCGCTCGCCGAGTTGGGCTCGCACGCCGAACTCGTAGCGCTCGGCGGCAAGTACGCAGCGTTATCGGCAGCTTGGGAACGCAATCAGCAGGGTTCGTCGGCTACCCCTGGCTGAACGCCAGAGCAAACTCGATGAGCCCGTGATCTTGAGTGGTTATTGGGCCGCCCGATGGGTTGTCGATGTCGTAGTCGGCAAACTTCACGTCGATTGATCCGGCCACAGCGATGGTGCCGCCGGTGCGCTTTGCGGTGAGGTCAAACGTGACCGGCTTCGTCACCCCGTGCAACAGCAAATCGCCCGTTGCTGAGACCGTGATCTCTTCGCCATCGGCTGGCGCAGTACCAAGGTCGATCGGCGACGTGAGCGTAAAGGTTGAGGTTGGAATGGTGGCCGTGTTCATGATGCCGCCGATGAACTTGCGATCGCGGCGAGCGTCGTCGGAGACCAATGTCTTCATGTCGACGGTGAACGTGGCCGCAGAAACGATGGTGCCATCCAACGTGAGTGAACCGGTGACGGCCTCGGTGCGCCCCACGCCTTCGGTGTCTTGGCCGAAGAGCACTTCGACCACGCGATAGCCCACCTGCGAGCCGGGCGCGATTGACCAGGTGTTGCTCGTGGCCGGAGCCGGGGTTGATCCATCGGATGAGACCACCGGTGCGTCATCGACCGAGAGTGCCTTGGGCGCGTCGTCTTTGAAGACGTTGATATACAGCCAGATGCCGGCCGTCGGCACGAGCACGGCCAAAACGACGACGATGAGTGTGATCTTCTTCCAATGCTTCTTCACAAGTACTCCTACGGCAGCGCAAGTTGCTGAGGGATCATCATGGGGTACCGATCGGAATCTGTCTACCTGCTGCGGTAAGAGTGCTGTCTGGAACGCGTCAAGATCTATCATTGCGTCACTAGTTGGGGCGTAGGTCTTGATGTTCGCCTCCACAGCGATCGCAGCGATCACAGCCGTCACAGCTATCACAGCCATCTCCGCCGCTTCACAACCCCTGGGAGTCAACGTGAGTCTCGAACTCGAAATTGTCCGTTCCGCGCCGCGCAATGCCGATGCCATTGGCGTGCCCGTGGCTACCGAGGGTGCGGTGCCGCGCTCGTTGGGTATGAGCCGCGCGGCCCTTGCTGCAAACGGGTTCGAGGGCAAGGCCGGCCAAACGCTGGTGCTGCCATCGGCCACTGGCCCGGCACTCATTGCGCTCGGTATCGGCAAGGCCGGAGAATTGTCGGTCAGCGCGTTACGTAACGCCGGGGCTGCTTTGGTCCGCGTTGCTGGCACACGTGCCAATCTCGCCACGTCGCTGGCCGACCTCGATGGCGTCGAGGCTCGTGCCGCAGCGCAGGCCGTCACCGAAGGCGTGATCTTGGCGAACTACCGCTATGTGGGTCTCAAGAACGACAAGACCGGATCATCAGTGAAGTCGCTGGCCCTCATCGTGGGCGCTCCTCGCGCTGCGGCGGCTCGCGTAGGCGCCGATCGTGGCGTTGTCATCGCCGATGCTGCGTGCGTGGCACGCGAACTCATCAACACGCCGCCGGCATATCTCACTGCTCGCAAGTTGGCCGACGCGGCAGCCGCTATGGCCGCCACCGCTGGGCTTGGCGTCGAGGTCTTCAACCGCGACCAACTCGCGGCGATGGGCTGCGGCGGCATCGTTGGGGTCAACGCTGGCAGCACCGAGCCGCCGCGCATGGTGCGCCTCACGTATGCCCCCAAGAACCCCACGGGTCATGTGGTGCTTGTTGGTAAGGGCGTTACCTACGACTCGGGTGGCATCAGCCTGAAGCCCAGCGATGCATCGCATGCGGTGATGAAGATGGACATGAGCGGCGCTGCTGCTGTCTTGGCCACGATGAGCACGCTGAAGGCGCTCAAGTGCAAGGCCGCCGTTACTGGCTACCTGATGTGCACCGACAACATGCCCAGCGGCAGCGCACTCAAGCTTGGCGATGTGCTCACCATGCGCAACGGGAAGACCGTTGAGATTCACAACACCGACGCCGAGGGTCGCCTCATCTTGGCCGATGGCCTGTCGCTTGCCGCCGAATCAAAGCCCGACGCAATTGTCGACATCGCCACGCTCACTGGCGCAGTCATTGCAGCGCTGGGCGAGAAGATGGCTGGCGTGCTGGGTAACAACCAAGCATGGGTCGATCAGGTTCGTGCCGCTGGCACTCGCGCCGATGAGCCCACATGGCAGCTGCCGCTCGCTCGCGAGTACCGCAAGTTGCTCGACAGCAATGTTGCCGACATGCGCAACATTGGCGGACCCTATGCCGGCACCATCACGGCGTCGTTGTTCCTCGACGAGTTCACCGCCGGTGTGCCGTGGGCGCACATCGACATGGCGGGCACGATGAAGGTCGATGGCAACGATGGCTGGTTGGCCAAGGGCGCCACTGGTTACGGCACGCGGTTGCTCATCGACCTCGTCACCAACTTCTCGCCGCTCAAATAGCTCGCCTTGGTGATCCGGTCGGGGCTGACGTCTCAAGGTAGCGTCGTGTTCGTGGGTCATCGTCGCGACATCGAAGGGTTGCGCGCTGTCGCTGTTATCGCGGTGCTGCTGTTCCATTTCGGTGTTCCCGGATTCGATGGTGGCTATGTAGGCGTCGATGTCTTCTTCGTCATCTCGGGTTTCCTCATCACGTCGCTGTTGATTCGAGAGCGATCGACCACCGGTGGCATCTCGCTGAGCGCGTTCTACGCTCGGCGCATCCGACGATTGCTGCCGATCTCGGCGGTGGTTTTGGCGGTCACTGCAGTAGCCGCTGCGTTGTGGCTTGAGCCCACTCGTTTGTCCGACTTGGCTCGCGACATCATGGCCGCCGCGTTGTTCTCGGTGAACTTTGTGTTGGCCAATCGCGGCACCGATTACCTCGGCGCTGCGGCGCAACCTTCGGCGGTGCAGCACTATTGGTCGCTCGCTATCGAAGAGCAGTTCTACTTGGTGTGGCCCGGCCTCATCGCGCTGGTCACCATTGGCGCCCGCAACGTGCGGCGTCGTGTGGCCGCGACGATGGTGGTGCTGATTGCGTTGTCGCTCACCGCAAGCATTGCACTCACGTCGGGGCATCCATCGTGGTCATACTTCGGCCTGCATACACGCGCATGGGAGCTTGGTCTCGGCGCACTGGTAGCGGCCGTGGTGCGTTCGTCGCACAACACCAGCCAACGTGTGCGCTCGATCATCGGCTGGGTTGGTCTCGCCGGCGTTGGTCTTTCGGTCGTCACGTTCGGATCTGTTGTCGCCTTCCCCGGATGGGCTGCGTTGCTGCCGGTAGTCGCAACGGCTTGTGTGCTGTTTGCCGGCGACGATGCGGTCGATGGTCCAACACGCGTGCTGAGCGCAAGGCCGCTGCAATGGGTGGGTCAACGTTCGTATTCGCTGTACCTGTGGCATTGGCCAGGGCTCATCATCGCCCAGGCCGCTGTGGGCAACGACTTCCACCTGCAGGCCAAGATCGGCGTACTGCTCATCGTTGTCGGCGTGGCCGACCTCGGCTATCGGTTCATTGAGAATCCCGTTCGTCGATCGCCGCGGTTGCTCACCAACTCGGTGCTCACCTTGCGCCTCGGCGCCGCGCTGATTGTGGTTGGTGCACTCGTTGGCCTTGTGCTCACGAACTACCAACCCGACATCACCACGGGCGTGTTGGCCGTGTCGCCAACCCTTATTGATTCGACCTCTACCACTGGGGCGACTACCGCCACTACCGCCACCAGTGCGGACGTTCCCACCACGATCGCCCAGGCGCCAACTGGCCCAACGGCACCGTTCTCGATGGCCGCGGCTGCACCACTGCAGCCGATTGTCGATGCTGTGTCGGTCAGCGTGGTCCCCGACAACCTCAAGCCGCCGCTGCTCAACGCCAAGCAGGACACGAGCGTTATCTACACCAACAACTGTCATCAGTACTACAAGAGCACCGTTAAGAAAGACTGCGTGTTCGGCGATCCCAATGGCTCGGTCACTGTTGCGCTGTGGGGCGATTCGCATGCGGCGCAGTGGTTCGTGGCGCTCGATGCAATCGGCAAGCAGCGTGGTTGGAAGGTGCTCTCGCTCACCCAAGGTGGGTGTCCGTTTCTTGATGTGCTCACGTATAACCGCGACGCCAATGCCACCTTCAACCATTGCGTTCCGTGGCGGCAGAGCGCCCGCGATTTCATGAAGCAAAGCGGCGCCAACGTGGTCTTTTTGTCGCAGTACTACGGCCTACTGAAATCGACCGATCGTCAGCCCATCACTGTTGCCTCGTGGCAGCAGCAGTTAGCACCGCTCATCGACAGCCTGCGTGCCGATGGCATTGAACCCATCATGCTCGGCGACACGCCAGACCCGCCGTCGGCAGTGCCGGCCTGCGTGTCGTCACATCGCCGCGCCGTGAACGATTGCGCGCCCAAGGCCGCCAGCGATCGGGTGGTCGGTATCGACGATGCCGTTCGCTCGATTACGGCATCAAGCGGCACTGGTTTTGTTGAGCCACGGCGCTGGCTGTGCTCGAACGACGTGTGTCCGGTGATCGTCGGCGACCTACTGGTCTACCGCGACGAAAGCCATGTCTCGAACACGTTTATGCGTTCGCTCACGCCCGTGATTGATCAGCTCGTTGGTGCCGCCGTCGACACGATTGGGTCGCGCTGAGCGCACGCCTTTGGTGCGTTGAAAAACTTTACGAAACCCATACTTGCGTTTGCTGGTGATGAGGCGCACCATGAACTCAGAAGCAGCCACACCCCTTGTAAGGGGCTCGCAGACTCGATCTGCAATAACGGGCTTGCTGACTGAGGGGCACCTCCCAGAGGCGCCCCCTCGGTCGCGTCTGGGGCTTGTTTCAGCTCACTTGGCGATGAAGTCCGCCAGCACCGACGCTGTGCGGTCGAGCGACACCTGTAGCTGAGCCTTCTTGGCGGCCGACACGTTGGGGTCGGCCAAATCTGCGAGCACGGGCCGGATCACAATGCCGTTGTCCTTATCGACCCACGTGGGGTACACCACCGGCTGATCGACAACTGCCTTGCCCGACGCATCGAGCCCCAGTTTGACCGTCACGATCATGCCGTCTTGCGAGCTCGGCGGGAAGGCTGCTCGCGTTGGGTGGAAGCTGAGCAGGTTGCCCAGACCGAACACCGTCCACACGCCGTTGATCTTTTCGATCTTTTGCAGCACATGAGCGTGGTGCCCGATGACCAGATCCACTTGGCCCGATGCAGTGATTGCCTCGGCCGCCTTGCGCTGATAGCTGCTGACCGCAGCCACCGTTTCGGTGCCCCAGTGCATGCTCACGATCACGAGCTGGGCGCCCAAGGCACGGGCCTTTTTTGCGTCGGCGATGATGCGTGTCGGGTTGATCTCGGCCGACCGCCACGGTTGCCCCGCTGGCAGGCTCAAGCCGTTGAATCCAAACGTGTACGACAAGTGGGTGAACTTGATGCCGTTGGCCTCGAGTACCCGAGGCTCGATTTCTTTGGGTGTGCGCGCCATGCCTGACTCGGTGATGCCGTTGGCGTCGAACGCATTCACCGTGGCGTCAATACCAGCGGTGCCTTGATCAAGCGTGTGGTTGCTTGCGGTAGAGCAGTGGTCGTATCCGGCCTTGGCAATAGACGCAACGATTTCTACGGGAGCCCCGTAGAGCGGAAATGTCGATGGCTGTTTGCCTGGGGGAGCGACGGGCACCTCAAGGTGGCAGATCGCAAAGTCAACGCTGTTCAGGATGGGCTTCACAGCAGCGAACATCGGGTCGAAGTCGTATCCGCTGCCACCGTTGTTCACCGTGGCGCGTTGCCAGAGTTGGCTATGGATGAGGATGTCGCCCGAGAACGCCATCGTCACGCCAGAGTGCGCCGGAATCGCGGTGACGGCCGGTGCAGTTGCTGGTGCTGCGGGCACCGTGGTGGTTGGGTCGGCAGGGTTGCCGGGGGTTGAACCTGCAGGTACGAGCGCGAGCGTGGACTGTGTTGGCTCTGCATCGCTGATGGTTTCGGCCACATCGGTGGCGTCGGCTCCGGCGCCGATCTTGTTCGAATTCGTCTTGACGGCGGCTCCACCAACCGTGGCGATGGCGACGCCAAGAACGACAATGAGGATTCTTTTCACGGCCGAACAGTATCAGCGCCGTCCGGTGCACTCGTGGCCGCTGCAGCGGTCTCATGGCACGCCTGGCTCCACTGCTGAGCTGCATCGTGAGCCATTCGAGGCGTGATTCCAATCGACAACAACTGCCGCTCAATCTGATGTGTTTCGTCGCCAGTACGTGCCATTGTTTCGGCCAACGCCAGGGCGCGTTCCCAACTGTCATCGAGTTGGTAGGGCATGCGGCTCACCCACTCGACATGTGCCGCTTGCAGATGCGTTGGCAACTTGCGGAGGTGGCGCATTGAGAGCGGTGGTAGCTGACGTCGCACAGCAACGCCATCAGGAACCTGATGCATCATCCCGAACATCACGCAGCGATTCATTGCTTTACCGAACGGGCTGTGCGCGCCTGCGGTGAGCGACAGCCCGAGCGCGTTCGCCGTTTCACCAAGATCGAGTTCGTATCCGTCGGGGTAGGCATCGAGGCCCATCACGAGCCGTCGCAACACCCATGTCGCAGTAGGTCCGAGAATGCCCAGCCAGAAAAGTTCGACATAGGGACCCCTTGCGTCATACCCAACCGCCTCGACCACAGGGTCGTGCCACGGCATCACAATGAGCGTTTGAGCAAGTGAGTTGTCCGACATGTTGACCCCCGAGAAGTCGTTGGAGACGTGGGGGAAGGTGTCGAAGTGTGTGCCGGGGTGGCCTCAGCGTGGAAAAATCATCACGGCGTTGGCGTGACGTTCTTGCCCATGCTGTTGCGGCTGCTACCAACATCGTTCGTGGCCTGCACCTTGCAGGTGTACTTCTTGCCGGGTGTGAGTCCAGGCACCAACATCGGTGACGACGTGCCGCTCGAAACAACGGGTGTGGCGGCTCCGGCGGCTGTCGACACGCAGGTCGTGGTGTAGATGGTCACTGCCGAGCCGCCGTTGGACGCTGCAGCGTTGAAGGTCATGGTGGCGCTCGACGATGCGGCTGAAGCGCCGAGGCTGATTGGCGCGCTGGGCACGGTGCGCGGTGTCGCCAGGGTGGCACTTGACTCGGTGCCTGAGCCGGCTGCGTTCTTGGCGGCCACAGTGCACGAGTACTGCGTGCCGTTGGTGAGACCCATCAGTCCGGCCGTTGTGGTGGACGGCGAGGTCTTCTTGATCTTCACCGTCGTGCCGTCGGTGCACGAAACGACATAGCCCTTGATCGGCGCACCGCCGTCGTTCGAAGGTGCTGACCAGGTGAGGTTGAGTCGGCGGTTTGTGGTGGCGATCAGCGGCGCATCGGGCGCCGATGGCGTGGTGCGCGGGGTGACGGTCTTGGTTGAGGAAGCTGGCCCGACGCCTAACGCGTTCTCGGCTGACACGATGCACGAATACTCGACGCCGTTGGCAAGGCCCATCACGGTAAATGGACTGCTGGTCAACGTGTTGACCACGGTGGATTGTCCGGGTGCGGCGCATGAGGTTGTGTACCCAAGAATGGCTGAGCCGCCGTCACGCGCCGGCATGTTCCAAGTGAGCGTGGCGGATTCGCTCAGCGGCCGAACCACGAGGCCGCGAGGCGCGCTTGGAATGGTCACCAAGAACGACGGCGATGGCACGATCGGCGGCAGGCGGTAGAGCAACTTGTTCGGGTCGCCGACACCGACCGACAGCACACCAACAGTTGCGGTGGTGTCGAGCGCGCTCCAGACCTCAGCAGGTGTTGCCGTAGGCGTGAGTTCAAGGAGTCGGGCCACAACGCCCGCGACGTGCGGGGCGGCCATCGATGTTCCGCTGACCACGTTGGCCGCCGTAGAGGTGCCGATCCACGCCGACAAAATGCTGACACCCGGGGCAAAGATGTCGACGCATGAACCGTGGTTGGTGAAGGCGGCTGCGTGGTCGGAGATGTTTGAGGCGGCCACGGTGATGGCAGCGGTGACATCGGCAGGGCTTTGACTGCACGCATCGACGCCGTCGTTACCGGCAGCCACCACCACGGTGATGCCAGCGGCGATCACGTTGCTCACGGCCGTATCGAGCGAGGTCGAGAGCGAACCGCCAAGACTGAGGTTTGCCACCGCGGGACCCGGATGGGCGGCGTGATCGCTGAGCACAAAATCGAGTCCGTTGATGATGTCGCTGTCGTTCGAGCTGCCGTCGCACTGAAACACCTTTACGGGAACCAGCGACACATCCTTGGCGACGCCGTACACCGTGCCGCCGAGGGTGGCGGCAACGTGGGTGCCGTGTCCGTTGCAGTCTTCGATGTCGGCCGTCTCCGATGCCGATGCTCCGGGCACACCGGTGAAGTCGATGAATGCGCTGCGCACGATGCGGGCATTGAACTCGGTGTGTGCGGTGTTGATGCCCGTGTCAACGACATAGGCGGTGACACCTGATCCGACGGTGGTATACGAGTAGCCGCCGTTGAGCGGCAGGGTGCGCTGATCGATGCGGTCGAGGCCCCACGGCGGGCTGATCTGATCGACTGCGGTAGTCACCACGTTGTCGCGCTGAATGCTGGCGACATCGGGATCGTTGCGTAGGCGAGCGAGATCGGTTGTCGACAGCGTGGCGGCAAAGCCGTCGATCGCATGGCTCCACACATCGGTGACGTCGGTGCCAACGCGCAACTCGTCGGCCACCGTTTGATTCAGGCCGCGTTCGGTCTTGAACCGCACGATGTATTGAGCAGTGAGTGCGGTGAACGCCGAGTTCGAGGTGCCTAACGACGTGGACGGCCCTGGCGGGGAAACGGCCACAGCAGGAACACTCGCTGCATTGCTGGTGGGCCCAATGGCCACGACGAGCAGTGCGGCCAAACTGAGCACGCCCGCTGCGATCCGAACGTTTTTCGTGTGCATCTCAGAACCCCAGAATTATGCGGCCGCAAAGCCGCTCGTGCGAACAATCAATTTGTCTTGGGGGGACAGGAGTTCAGAGTAACCCCGAGTCGATGAGTTTGTATAGGGCGTTCTTGTCTTCGTTGCTGTGTCGGGCAGGGATGGCCGCCACACTGGGGGGCATGGACCCTTCCGATGACTCGATAGGTGATTCGCCCGAATCCGTCGTTGCTCGTGCCGCTCGTTGGCTCGCAGCGGCGCAACGCGTGGTGGTGCTCACCGGCGCAGGTATCTCAACAGACTCAGGCATCCCCGATTTTCGCGGTCCTCACGGCGTGTGGACGAAGAACCCGCAGGCCGAAAAAGCCGCCACGCTGCAGCACTATCTTGGCGATCCCGAGGTTCGCCGTTCGGCGTGGCAGAGCCGGCTGAACAGTGCCGCATGGGCCGCCGAACCGAACGATGGGCATCGTCAATTGGTTGCGCTTGAGCGACGCGGCCAACTGCTTCGGCTCGTCACCCAAAACGTCGATGAACTGCATCAACGAGCCGGCCATGCGCCCCATATGGTGCTCGAGGT
>Ga0194063_10000706_pt1 | contig 23634 bp, 19 predicted proteins | sample SepL3720m_MetaG_FD_155459 | JGI IMG/M metagenome (GOLD analysis project Ga0194063, IMG submission 155459) | Anoxic zone freshwater microbial communities from boreal shield lake in IISD Experimental Lakes Area, Ontario, Canada - Sep2016-L373-20m | ecosystem: Environmental > Aquatic > Freshwater...
GGCTATTCTCAAGAAACAGTGTCGTATTGAACAGAGCATGTACGATATTTTACAAATTTTGAGTACCTCGGCATTCGAGAAGATTGGCTTGCAGGAGCTTTTTTCGAAGACCGACTTACAAAACTCCGAAGCGGACCCCGACTTTTCGGCTCTGGGATTGGGATTTTAATTGGGAACGAGTGATTACTCGCATACTGTTCATCATGAGAATCCAATAATCCTTTTAATCAAGGTTCAGACAATGGTGAGTTCAATATACCTCCTTCAAATAACACTCCTCGCAATACACCACTTCCGGCCTCTCCTCTGAATACGTACTCTCCATCCCCTTCCCACACTTCCCACACTTCCTCGTCCACAGATGCCGGGGATTTCTCAGAGCCAATCTCCGCCGATGCCGCTCATCGGGATGCAGATGAGGAATGGGTAACTGCATTCGCCGGTAGAACTCCAATTCCTGCTTGATAATCTTGAAGGGGCGCTTGGTGGCTTCGCAGACGATCGCCCAGTTGAGGATGTCGTCGGGTATAGCGGAAATCAGCTCCGGTAATTGCTGAGCGGGAATGACTTTCGTGGCTTTGGGAACTTCTTCCGTTCCATCTCTCCACTGATATCCGCGCTTCAGAGCCTCTTCACGAGAGAGCGGAAAATACTCCTGACCAAGCGTCTCGTTGTAGCCCATCGTGGAAACTTCAGGCTTCAGATAATCTCCCCATTCACCAGACTCCCGCATGTGCCCTATGATCCTCGGAACCAATTCCTCATACTTTTCCTTGGAATACTGCTTGTTGAAGATGCAGTACTGCTTGTGACGCATTCCCATGCAGCCGAAGAGATTGGAAGAGTGATGACATTCGCGGCTGTAGTAGGAATCTGATCCATACCAGAATAAGAAAGTGCCCATGAAGCGTTTCCCCGTCGTCGACCCAACGTTGAAGCAATGCTCCACTCCGTCCGGGGCGGTGTAGTTGGCATCCTGGCTGAATTTTCCATGAGGTGTATTGCCAATATTCGCGCAATCCTCGCAGTCCGTGCAATCGTAAGAATTCCTGCAGCGCGTGCTATTGAACACCATGTCGCCCGTACAATCCTCGGAACCGAAGACGTGCAAAGCGCGATGCGGTAACTTCAGGGCAAATGCGTCGAAGTCTCTTCGCAGAGTTTCAATTTTCGCTGTCGTCAGAGGGAGAATACCGGAGAGCTTCTTCTCGTATTCCTCCTTCGTTAGTTGTTCATTGAGGAAGCAGTACTGCTTGCTCTGAAGCCCGAAACACATGCAGCAATTACGGCATGACTGGCAATCGGCGATCATCAGACAATCGGAACAGTTGCGACAGTATGCGAACGCGACGCACTGGTAACACTGCTGTGACGTCGTCCCTTCATAGCACCATTCGCAGGCATAGAGAGATAATCCGTCCATGACATCGTGACCGCCACTGATGAAGCGCCCATAGAGACCATTCTCCAGAGTGGTTGTTCCTGAGATCAGGTAACAATTGCGTACGGAAAGTGAGTGATTGGTAAAGGCACTGTTCTCAGAATTTTTTATGAAGAGTGCTTGATGCGGAACAACCAGACAAAGCTCCTGAAATTGTTCGGCGAATGTCCGCGAAAAGTCGAAATCCCGACCGTAGCTCAGTTCATCCCACGCATCACTCCACCACTCTTCTTGATCAAATACTTTGTACGGCTTTTCTGGCGAGTAGATCGATATAATGTCCTTTCCTGAGAGATCGGATTTCCGATGGTAGAGGCAGAGATCATTGCGAAAGAGCAGGCGACGCTGCATCCGACAATCAGGACAATATTCTGGTGGTGGGATCAGTTCTTTCTTACCGTTGAAAACGGGAGAGACTTCTTCGAGGAAAGTAAGATCACTTTGGGTGACTTCAAATGGTTGAGAGCACCAAGGATTGCGACAATGAGAAAACATTGCCCATACTTTACCATCACCTCCCCTGTCCGAACCTTGATTAAAAGGATTACCAGATTCTCATGATGATCTTCGAATAATCGCCATCAAGAAATCCTTACAATCCTCTGAATCAAGGTTCAGACAATGGTGAGCTCAATACACCTCCTTGAGATAGCACTCCTCACAATACACAGTCTCTCGTCTTTCCACCGAATACGTCGTCTCCATCTCCTCCCCGCATTTCATACACGGACGCTTGTAGAGGATGTACGGATTGCGTGTAGTCACTCGTCGCCGATGACGTTCGTCGGGATGTACGCGCGGCAGAGGAAGCTTCATATCACGGTAGAACGCAAACTCCTGCGCGGAAATCCGGAAATTCTTGCCTGTCGCTTCACATGCCAGAACTTCCTGTGTGATGGTATCGGGAACATCGGCTATAGCTCGGGGAATCCGGTCCCAGGTGATCGTCTCCTTGCCGACCGTGAACGGTAACTGATCACGCCAGGCAAGACCCCGCTTCTGTGCCTCCTCCTTCTGGAGCGGAAAGTACTCCTGTGCCGCGGTTTCGTTGTAGGAATACGGTGCCATCGCAGTCGGGAAGAATTCGCCCCACTCCTGCCCCGCGGAGCTCCCGTCGAGGGAGCGCAGTGGGGTCTTCATGTGCTCAATGATCCGAAGAACAAGGACTTCATACTCCTCACGAGAATACTGCTTGTTGAGAATGCAGTACTGCTGATGTCGCATCCCCACACACCCGAAGCACTCACTGGAGCTATTCACGCACTGCAGGCAGTAACGAAGGTCGTGACTCTCCCAGCAGTCGCAGCAGAATTGAAGATTGGCTACTCCAGAACCGCAACATTCGCACTCGTACATCCGCTCCGCCTTTGCGCCGAAGACAAAGTAGTCCATGCAGTCCTTGCTATCGCGGATGAGGAGACAGTGTCGACAGTCGCGGCATCTCCGGAGCCCGAAGGATTCGCCGCAGTCCTTACTCTCGTAGATGTAGCTCCCACTCACATTCTCATTCTGCTCCCCGATGAAGGCCTTGCGGGGCTGGGCAATCCTCAATGCTTCGTAGCGATCCTTCGCCGCCTGCAAATGCTGAGGATTGCAAAAATCGAATGCCTTCATCCGTGCTTCGTACTGCTCCCGCGTGAGCTGCTGATTGAAAAGGCAGTACTGTTTCTGGCGAAGTCCTGTGCAGCCAAAGCAATGCTGACATCCACGACAATCGTAGAGGAATGCGGAATCGGAACACTGACGACAGAGCTGACTCCAGAGAAGTGAGTGACAATGCTCACAGTCGGTGCATTCATAACAACGCTCCACCTCCATCACTTCCGTACAATCCTGACTGCTGCGGGAATAGAAGATGCGGTAGCTATAGAGACAGTTTTCGTTGTAATCCGCCTCCATGATCATGTAACAGTTCTTGGAGTAGCCCACCTGATTCACGAACTCGCAGTTCTGATTGTTGATGACATTGAGCGCGAGAAGCGGCACATCCCGCATGAGCGCAGCGAACTGTGGAAAGAACGGCTGCGAGAAATCGAAATCGCGACCGTAGCTCTGCGCATCCCACTTGTCGCTGTACCAAGCCTCGTGATGATAGGCTTTGAAGGGGCTGTCGGGTGCGACGATGGAAAGGATTTTCTGGCCGGAAAGATCGCATTTTCGGAAGTACAAGTTCCGCTCCATGCGCCAAGCCAATCGACGCTGAAGACGGCATTGCGGACAGAGTGTAGGCGGAGGAAGAGGAACCTGCTTATTGGCAATGGTTGGAGAAATCTTGGCTGCCAAAGTGGAATCCTCCTCGGAGAAATCGAAAGATGCCTGGCATTGACGACAGTGCTTCTGCATACGGTTGAATTGTACACCGTAACCCTCCTGTCTGAACCTTGATTTAGAGGATTGAAAGGATTTCTTGATGGCAATTTATCGAGATCATCATGAAAATCCAATAATCCTTTTAATCAAGGTTCAGACGATGGTGAGCTCAATACACTGCCTTCAAATAGCACTCCTCACACACCACCTTCTCCTTCCTCTCCGGACTAAACGACGTCTCCATCTCCTTCCTGCACTTCAGACAATTCCGCTTCCAAAGCTTATACGGATTGAGCCTGTCTCTTCGCTTCTGCATACGAAGATCCGGGTGTGTACGCGGAAGCGGTAACCGCATCGAACGATAATATTCCAGTTCCTTCTTAATGATGCGAAACGGTCGACCGGAAACACGACAACTGATCGCCCACTCCAAAACATCATCAGGAATGTCATCGATGGAGTCGGGAAGCTTGTCGGCTGGAATGATCTTGGTGACATTCGGAACCTCTTCGGCTTCATCACTCCATTTCCATCCCCTCCTCAGTACTTCTTCCTTCTCAAGCGGAAACCGTACAAATGAATCGGATTGGTTGTAAGCACAGGGCGCGAGGGACTCAGGAAAGAAGTCCCCCCACTCGTTGGTACTGCGCATATGTCCGATAATTCTAGAAACCAGAGAATCATACTCCTCCTTAGAGTATTGCCGATTGAGGACACAATACTGCTTACTGCGAAGACCCGTACACCCGAAGCAATCTTTGCAGGAATAACACGCAGAGCAATATGTGAGATTCGAAGACAATCGACAGTAGATGCACATGCGGAGGAAGTAATTCACTCCGCCAACCGCAAAACCATTATAAAGCAGCTCCCCAATACCACCTTGCGTGATATCCATAGATGAAACGCACTTCTCACTCGGGGTGAGATCCCAAGAGTAGCGCACATCGACAGCATTAAAACTCCCGAAGCACTGATGACAGCAAGCGCAATTCACGAGACCATCACCGGTACAGTCCTCCGCATTCACATTATTCAGATTCTTCCAGAGCGTTTCGTTCCAGACCGTCTGAAGCTGCACGAGATTCTTCTGCAATGTGGAGAATCTCCCGTTCAGTGTCTCCTCTTTGATGCGTCGAAATTCCTCAGGCGAGACTTTCTGATTATGTACCATGTAGGATCCATTGCGTAAATTATGACTAAAGAGACAGTCATGGCAACCCTGACAGTCGATGCAGTAATGGCTGTCTCGCGTGTCGGAGCAGAAGAAGAGGAACGACGAAATGTGACAACCGACACATTGGATACATTCGAAAAGCTGGCTCGATTTCTGACAACGCAAACTATCGATAACATCGCTGCAATAGCCCGTCACACGCTCAGAGTAGTACACATCCTCCGACCGGTGCACCACCGTGGAGTAATAGCTATTCCGCGCATTCCCTGCGCCATTACAGTACTCGCAATTTTCTGCATGCTCATTGGGCGTCGCCATCTTCGGAACCAACGCATGCAACGCAAAAAATTGGGAGAAGAATGGACACGAAAAGTCGAATGATCTTCCGAAGGTAAGACCATCCCACACATCGGACCACCATTCATCGTTGGCATACACCGGAAAAGGTTGGGTCGCAGAATAGATGGAAAGAATCGGTTTTCTTGAAAGATCTGATTTTCTTCTGTAGAAGCGCAACCCTGGTCGAAACATCCCCCGAAATTGATGCCGGCAATTGGGGCAGAAGCGGGGCTCCGGGCAATCGAACTTCTTGAGAAACTCACGGTCCTCGGGAAGAATCTCGAAGGGCTGGTGACACCAGGGGTGGTCGCAGGTTGGCACGAGCGCATTGTATACCAGCATCACCCCCTGTCCGAACCTTGATGAAAAGGATTATCGGATTCTCATGATGATCTTCGATTGAGTGCCATCAAGAAATCCTTACAATCCTTTTAATCATGGTTCAGACAATGGTGAGCGCTCAATACACCTCCTTCAAATAACACTCCTCACAAACAACGTGCTCAGGGCGCTCCGGACTAAACGTCGTCTCCATCCCCTTCCCACACTTCACACACTCCCGCTTCCACAATGTCCGTGGGTTTCTCATACTCATCCGCAACCGGTGCCGCTCATCGGGATGCAGATGGGGAATGGGTAAGCGCAGCTTCCGGTAGTAATCCAGCTCCTGCTTGATGACTTTAAACGGCCGCCTGGTAACACTGCACTCCAGAGCCCAGGACAGAATATCGTCGGGAACGTCTTCGATTCGGGACGGAACCTTTGCGGCTGGAATAACCTTCGAAACCTTCGGCACGTCATCGTGCTGCTCTCACCAAGACCAACCCCGCTTCAGAACTTCTGCCTTCGACAACGGAAAGTACTCCTGTGCCGGCGTTTCGTTATAGGCAAACGAGGAAATGGCGGATGGAAAGAACTCGCCGTAATCACCGGCTTTTCGCATATGTTCGATGATGACCGGAACGAGGCGCTCGTACTCCTCCTTCGAATACTGCTTATTCAGGATGCAATAAGACATCTTGTGAAGACCTAAACAACCGAAGCAGTGGTCGCAGCCGAAGCAGTGGTCGCAATAGATGAGCTCATCTGCCGGCCAGCAGTCGTGGCTGAAGAGCGTGTGGTGCACGTGGTGCGCGGAGTAGACCTCGTAGCACAAATCACCAGGGTCATAGACGGAGTAGATGTCCTGGCAATCATTCGTGTGAGCGATATCGAAACCATACGTGACGTCCTGGCACTTCTGCGCATCGAACACCTGCTGGCATCGCCGTGACTGGCGAATGAAATTCCCCGTGCAGTCCTCCGCCTGATCGACGATGCGTGACGGGATGGGAACACTCAGGAGAAGCTTCTGATACCCCACAAGATACTGATCCCGAACGAGGGGAGAAACTTCGATCTCTGCCTTGATTCGTTCGAACTCCTCCCGCGTCTTCTGCTGATTGAGCACCTGATACTGCGCCTGCCGACGATTCACACAGAAGAGAAGATCGCGGCTCCCGAGGCAGTGCTGGAGGAAGCGGGAAGTAGAGCACCCCTGACAATGGTACGCAGACCGCAGATCGTAGCATTCGTCACAATTCACACAGTCGTAGCAGAGCTCGCAGTCATTGATGAAAAGACAGTCCATGCAATCTTTGCACCGGAAAACGCGCGTTCCGTAGTAGCAATTCTGGGAGTGCATGGAGCCGTGGATCAGATAGCAATCCTTCATGAATCCCGCATGATTGCAGTACTCGCTGTTCTCGTTATTGGTGGAGGAGAAAAAAAGATGCGGAACCGTCTTTTGCAATACCGCAAATTGATCAAAGAAGGGCTGTGCAGGATCGAAAGGAAAACCAAATTGAAGCGAATCCCACCGATCTCCCCAATAGCAGGTATCGCAGTACACCGGACACGGTGCATCCGCCGGATAGAGCGCCAGGATGTTCTTCGCACATGAGCTGCAGGACCGACGGTAAAACGTCCGCTCATTGCGATAGGTAAGACGGCGCTGCTGACGGCAATCGGGACAGAGGGTTGGTGGAGGTATCGAAAACTTATTTCCAGAAATCACCGGAGAGACACGATCGAGGAACTGGAGCTGAGTGTCAGTGACGATGAACGGCAGGCCGGTGAGAGCGCAATTATAAGCCATTTTGTCGTACGAAGGATTCTCATTTGTCCATTGTTTCATTGATTCATTGGCCAATGACTCAATGGACAATACTCCAATGCTCAATAAACCTCTTTGAGATAACACTCCTCACAATACACCCTCTCCGGCCGCTCAGCAGAATACGTCGTCTCGATCCCCTTCCCACATTTCATACACTCCCGCTTCCACAGATGTCGCGGATTGCGGACAGCAAACCTGCGACGCTGGCGCTCCATGAAGCAGAGGCGCGGAAGCGGCACCTTGAGCTGACGATAGAATGCTAATTCCTGAGGGAGAATCTTGAAAAGCTTCCCGGTCGCTTCACAGCGAAGGATTTTGCCGGTGATATCATCGGTCACATCGGCAATGTCATCGGGGACCGCAACCACAGGACCCATGTAACTCTGCTCCTCTCCGGGCTTCTCCTCTTTCCACTTCCAACCCAACTTCAGAGTTTCTGCTTTGGTGAGCGGGAAATACTCTTGGGCAATCGTTTCGTTGTATCCGAAGGGGCTCAAAGTCGGTGGCATGAACTTTCCCCATTCGTACCCCGCGGCCTGCCCAGCGAAGCCCGAAGGGCGAAGTTGGGAGCTCCCGTCGAGGGAGCGAAGTGGGGTCTTCTGCATGTGTCGAATGATCTCCGCTGCTAACTTCTCATATTCCTCCTTCGAATACTGTGTATTGAGAATGCAGTACTGCTTATTCTTCAAACCCACACAGCCGAAGCAGTTCTTGGAGCCATGGCAATTGTCACAATACAGAAGCTCCGCAGCACCACTCACACAGGAATGGCAGAATAGCAGGTGATACCCACCGACCGTAAGACACTGATACGACTGTTCCGTTTTCTGCGGACTGAAATTGGCGTCCTGACAGTCGATGAACGTCTCACAGGTCGCACAGTGGGAGACGTCTTCACAGTTCTTCAAATCGTACCCTTCCACAACATTGCGGCAGTTGTAGAGATAATCCCCTGTCACATTCTCGCAGTTGAAACCGTGGTAGTACTTCACGATCTCCTTTCCCGTGAGCTCATGGGTCTTCGCAAGCGCCGCGAGGATCGTCCGGGCATTTCCGGTATTCAGTGAACGAATCTTGTCTTCATACTCCTCACGCGAATGCTTCTGATTGAAGATGTGGTATTCCTTGTTCTGAAGCCCCACACACCCGAAGCAGTTGCGACAGCCGATGCAATGAACGAGGAAAGAAGAATCCGAACAGTTATCGCAGTCCCGGGAAAATGTGAGGGTATGACACTGCACGCAATCGATGCATTCGTAGCAATATTGGCAACGATAGGTGTAGAGGCAGTCAAAGCAATTTTGAGAGAGCCAGACGATGTGCCCGTACATACAGTCCTCGTTACCGACATTCCCGAAGACAAGGTAGCAATTCCGGCTCTGGAACGAAAGATTGCAGTAGTCCGTATTCTCACAGAGCACGTTGGAAATTGCCATGCGCGGAACCTTGCTATGCAACTCCTGGAGCTGATCGAAGAACGGGCGCAAAGAATCGAAAGTCTGGCCGTAGGCAAGAGCATCCCATTTGTCGCTCCACCACGCCTGCTGCTCATAGACGGGGAACGAGCAATCCTCGTCATGCATCGATAGAATTTTCTTTCCCGTAAGATCACACGTCCGGTGGTACAAACTAAAGAAATTACGGAAGAGAAGACGCCGCTGCCGGCGACACGCGGGGCAAAGCTCCGGTGGCGAAATCGCGAACTTCTCTCCGGCAAATTGCGGGGAAACCTGATCGTAGAAATGCAGATCAGCATCTGAGATCTCGAAGGCCGATTGGCAGTGGGTACAAGTTTTTTGCATGGATAGGAGGAGAAAAAATAATGAATCAGGAGCAGGACCTGTGGTGAGCGTGTCGAATCCATTCCTTCCTGCGGTTAGTACACAGAGGCCAGATAACATTCATCGCAGTACACAATTTCCGGTCTCTCCGGTGCGTATGTCGTCTCGATTTCCTTCGAACACTTCGCACAAACACGCGACCAAAGCCTCCGAGGGTTTCTGAGCTTCATCCGCTCCTTGTGCCGCCGAAAGAAGGACTTCCGCGGTAATGGTAAGCGCAATTGATGGTAGAGCTTAAGCTCCTGTGGAATGATCTTGTAGGGCTTCCGCGTCACTTCGCACAGGAGAATCTTGCTCGTGATCGCATCGTCGGCATCGGCAATGTCGTCGGGAAGCGTGACCTCCGGACCCATGTACTGTGAACGCTGATCGGGAACATCAAACCACTTCCAACCGTTCTTCAGGACTTCTTCCCTGGTGAGGGGATAGTGGTCCTGCGCGAGTGTTTCGTTATAAGCAAAACTGGAAAACTGGATCGGGAAGTATTCTCCCCATTCACCGGTATTCTGCATATGCGTGATAATTTTAAGCACGAGAGTTTCGTATTCTTCCTTCGAATACTGCTTATTGAAGATGCAGTACTTCCGATGCATCACACCGGCGCAGCCAAAGAGATGGGAACTATGCGGGCAGCAGAGCGAATAGAGAATGTTGGAGGCGTCACCGAGCGTGTGAGAAGAGAAGAGGATGGTGTGACCGTTGTAACCAACGAATGCCGACTCGTAGACCTTCTCCGCTTCGCCACACTCCTGCGTATCCATGCAATTCTTCAGTCCCATGAACGCTTGGAAGCAGTAACGACAATCCCACAAATCATTACAGTCGTAGCTGCGGTAGGCGTTCTTACAGTGCGTGAGATAATCACCGGAAACATTCTCGTTGAGGACACCATGCATGTACTTCTGTGGATACTGCAGCCGAAGCTTCTCGAAGTGCCCTCGTGCAGTCATGAGCCGACTCGAAGAGGTAAGCATCGCCCGAATCGTCTCGAACTCCTTTTTGCTCACCGGCTTGTTCTCGATGTAGTACTCCTTGTTACGAAGATTGCTGCACATCAGACAATGCTTGCAACCAATGCAGTTGCGGAGAAACACACTATCACTGCAGTTGTCGCAATCCTGGAGGTACGCACAACTGTAACATGCGACAGAATCGATACATTCATAACAGAGCTCACAATTCTTCACACGGTAGCACTCCATACAGTTCTCGCTGTGCTGGATGCTGTAACTGTAGTAGCAGTCACGATTCTCATCAGAATCGAAGATCAGGTAACAGTTCTTATTCCTGCCGGCGTAGTTGGTATAGGCGGCATTCTCGTCAGAATGAAACGCTGTCTGCAGGGATGGTCGGGGAACCTCGAGAGAGAGCGCATACCACTGAGGAAAGAATGGCTGAGAGAAATCGAAATCACGCCCATACTGCAACGGGTCCCACCGGTCACTGAACCAATCTTCCTGCCGGTAGACTTTGAAGGGGCTCTCGGGGTGGAAATGGGAAATCACCGGCGCACCCGTGAGATCGCACTTCCGTTCGTACAAATTGATCTGATTTCCCTGCGCACACCGCCGCTGCTCACGGCAATCCGGACACAACTTTGGTGGAGGAAGCGGAATCTTTTGATCGGCGATCACTGGCGAAAGCATATCCAGGAAAGAGAGATCTTCGGGGATAGTTTCGAATGCCTGTGAGCAGTTACGGCAGATGGGCATTGCAGGGGTAAGGGGTAAGGCTGAAGGAGTAAAGGAGGGAAGAGGGATTGATCTTCAAATCCTTACCCCATAATACTTATCCCTTAATACACTTCTTTGAGGTAACAGGAATCACAATAAACAATTTCGGGTCGCTCCGGACTGAACGTCGTCTGGATCTCCTTCGAGCACTTCGCACACTTTCGGAGCCAGAGTTTGCGCGGATTCAACCCCGCCATCCTCCGCCGGTGGCGTTCCATCGGGCAGAGCCGTGGCACAGGCAACAGCATATCCCGATAGAACTTCAATTCCTGAGGAATGATCCTGTAGGGCTTTCCGGTCGCTTCGCAGGTGAGGATCTGGGAACAGATATCATCGGACACATCGTCGATCTTCTCTGGAGGCGTCACCGTCGGGCCGAGGTAACTCTTCCCCTCCGCAATCTCTTCCGTCCATTTCCAACCCCGCTTCTTCACCTCTGCTTTCGTCAAAGGCTGGAATTCTGAAGCTACCGTTTCGTTGTATCCGAAAGGAGAAAGTGACGGCGAGAAGTGCTGGCCCCACTCCTGCCCCGCGGAGCTCCCGTCGAGGGAGCGAAGTGGGGTCTTGCGCATGTATTCGATAATCTTCGCAACCAACATGTTGTATTCCTCCTCCGAATACTGCTTGTTGAAAATGCAGTAGGAGTGCTGCTTCATCCCGCTGCAGCCGAAGAGGTGATGGCTGTTGAAACTGTTCACAGTGTAGGAGCATTCCTTCGTATACCAGAGCATCGAAGAGAAGATCGTCTGGTAGTTCTTCTCCAAATTGGCCGAGAAGTACTGCAACTCACAGTTGTCGCAGAAATTCGCATCCATGATATCGCGATTACCCGTAGCAATGGCCATGTAGCGGCAATCCTGAGAAGTCTTGATAGAGTAACTGTCGGTACAGTGACGACACTCGAGCATCTGATCTCCCGTGCAGTCTTCGCACTGCATGAGCTGAGCGAAGCGATGAGGAACGCTGAGCCACATCCGCTGAATATCAGATCGAACGTGCTCCGAAGGATATTTCCCGATCTCCGCGATCTTGCTGCGATACTCCGCTTCGCCGAAAGCGATGTTGAAAATATGGAAGCGCTTGTTACGAAGATTGGCACACCCGTAGCATTCCTGACATCCAATGCAATCCTGGCACCAGTGCAAATCAGAGGAATTCTGGCAGTTGCGACTATACGTACAGCCGAAGAGCCCGCTGCACTGCACGCACTCGTAGCAACGCTCACAGCGGATGAGGTCGTAGCAATCGGCGCAGTTCTTCGAGAAGAGGAAACGATAACTATAGTAGCAATCCTCGGCCCCAAGGCCTCCCACCACCATGTAGCAATTCTTGTTCTCTGCAGAATAATTGGAATAGGCACAGTTCTCGCTCTTGGCATTGTGGATGGCGGCCTTGGGAACTATCCGATGGAGTGCATCGAATTGCTCGAAGAAAGACTTGGAGAAATCGAAGTCCCGACCGTACGCGAGAGGATCGTACGCGTCGCTCCACCACACATCCTGATCGTAGACCGTACAGGGATTGTCCGGTGCGTAGAGCGAAATCATTTGCTTGCCGGAGAGATCGCACTTGCGATGGTACAGATTCCACTCATTGCGGAAACTCATGCGCACTTGGAAGCGGCAATCCGGACAAAGATCCGGGGACGGAATGAGCTCTTTCTTGCCATTGAAGACCGGAGATATCTTGTCGATGAACGCAAGATCGTCCTTCGTAATTTCGAAGACCGATGAGCAGTGCTTACAGTGAGGCATAGAGAGATGTACGAAAGTATTTAAAGTGAAAAATTCAGAAATGGAAGCGTGTGATATACTACCGTCATGTTCACCAAGTACGTCACCGACGTCATGACCCGACTCGCCCGATACGAACGCATCGGCAAAAAGCGAAAATACTTCGGATCCATCAAGGGATTCAAAGGAGTGTGGGCAGAAGCAACATCGAAGAAGGCCTGCGAACAGGAATTGCGCGAAGTGCTGGAAGAATGGCTGCTCCTCAAAATCCGCAAGCAGCTCTTCGTCCCGACAGTGCGACGGTACGATCTCAATGCCTTCCTCTGCGCATGACGGGACTGCGGCCGGTATCCAGGGCGCAGCTCATTCGCCAGCTCAGAGTGCTGGGCTTCATCGGCCCGTTTTCCGGTGGCCATCACGCGTTCATGTCCCGCGGCGATATCGATGTCCGCATGCCCAACCCCCATGACAAAGACATCGGAGTGCCTCTCTTGAGGAGAATTCTGGAACAGGCCGATGTATCGAGAAGTGAATGGATGCATGATCAATGAATGCTATCAATAAACAGTGGATAAATAACAGGCCTCACCCTTCGGCAAGCTCAGGGTGAATCGTGCGAAGCCATACAACGTTGGGTGAACAATCATCTCAATACATGGAAGAAAGATAGCAAGATTCACAATACACAATCTCCGGCCTCTCCGGACTGTAGCTCGTCTCGATCCCCTTCCCGCACTTATCGCACGTGCGGCTCCACAGATGACGCGGATTGCGCATATCCATCCGCTCCCGATGACGCTGATCGGGGCATTTCCGCGGAAGAGGCAGCTTCATTTCGCGATAGAACTTCAGTTCCTGTGGAATAATCTTGTACGGTCGCCTGGTCACTTCGCAGAGGAGGATCTTCTCGCAAATATCGTCAGGAATTTCTGCGATGGGCTTGGAGATATCGATGGCGGGCCCCAAGTACTTCTCCTGCGACGAATCTTCCGTCCTCCATTTCCAGCCCTCTGCCTTCGCCTCTGCCTCCGTCATCGGGAAGTACTCCTGCGCAACCGTTTCGTTGTAACCAAAAGGAGAAATCATTGATGGAAAAAATTCCCCCCATGAACCACTCGCGGTGCTTGTTCTAAGCGACGCCGAAGCACTCGGGTTCATGGCTTCGCCACCTCCATCTTTACGCATATGTTCGATAATCCGCGGAACCAACTCCTCATACTCCGCCTTCGAATATTGCGTATTGAGGATGCAGTACTCGGCGTTGCGAAGACCAATGCACCCGAAGAGATTCTTCGACGTAAAACAGCTGTCGCAGTACAGCGCATCCGAAACGCGATTGCAGAAGCGCGAGAAGAGCAGGCGCTGATTTTGATAGGAACCGAGATACTCATAGCAGAGCTCATTCTCTTCGGTGTAATTCAGGTCGTAGCAGTCCTTCAGATCCACCACCTGGATGCAGTACCGGCAATCCTGTGACCGATCAGCATAATAGGAATCAAGGACACGCTGACATTCGTAGATGTAGTTCCCGCTCACATCCTCTACCTGAGCGCTCTGCATGAAGCGATGAGGGATCTTGAACGACATTTGCTCCAATTGCTGAGATAGGAGCTTGTGCGTCGCAGGAACATTCAGATTGATCTCTGACTTACGCCGTTCATATTCTTCACGCGTGAGTTGTTCATTGAGAATGCAGTACTCCTTCTTGCGCAACCCCGCACACCCGATGCAATCGTGACATCCCTGCATGTCATAGCAATACAGGAGATCGTTGCAATTGTGACAGTCCCTGCAGTAGAAACAGTGGTTCAATTTGCGGCAATCCACACATTCGAAACACCATGTGCATTCCCGGACAAGGAGAGTGTCCACGCAATTCTCGGAATAGTACGGAGATCCATAGTAACAGTCCTGCGAGTACACAGACCCGAAGATAAGATAGCTGTCTTTCACATGCCCGACGTAATTACAGTAGTCGCTATTCTCGGAGTTCCAGACATTGAGTGCCAATTGCGGAACAACATTCTGTAGCTCCAGATACTGATCGAAAAACGTCCGGGTAAAATCAATTGGGCGTCCGTAGGAGAGCGGGTTCCACCGGTCACTCCACCAGACATCTTTTTCGTATGCGGGATTCACCGCATCGATGGCATAGCTCGAGATGATCTGTTTCCCTGTGAGATCGCACTTGCGATGGTAAAGACTGCGCTCGTTGCGAAAGGAGAAGCGCCTCTGTCTGCGGCAGTCCGGGCACAGCGTCGGCGGCGGAATCAATACTTTCTCTCCATGAAAAACGGGCGAGACCTTGTCGTAGAAGGCGAGATCCTCTTTGGTAGTTTCGAATGCCTGTGAGCAGTGACGGCAAGTGGGCATGAAGGGGATAGTTCGTATTGCGGATCAGGTATTGGGTATTACGTATATTCTTCGAAATGCCAATACGTTATACGCAATACGTAATACCTAATACACAGCAGATAAATAACAAGATTCACAATACACAATCTCCGGCCTCTCCATCGCATACGTCGTCTGAATCTCCTTCGCACACTTCGCACACTTCCTCTGCCACAACTTCCGGGGATTGCGGAACTGAAGCCGTTCCTGCCGACGCTGATCGGGGCACTCCCGGGGTAAGGGAACATTCATCTGCCGATAGAAGCGCAATTCCTGGGCATTGATCCTGTAGGGCTTCCCCGTCACCGAACAGCGGAGAATCTCCTGCTGGATGGAATCCGGAACATCATGGATGTCATCGGCAATGGTGATCGCAGGCCCCAGGTAGCTGTCCTTCTTCTCTTCTTCGTTATGCCACTGCAGTCCCTGCTTCTTCGCCTCGTCTTCTGAGAGCGGTGCGTAATCCTGCGATAGCGACTCATTGTAATCGAAGACCGCAGACGACATCGGGAAGTATTCACCGAATTCGTGCGTCCGCTTCATGGATTCGATAATCTTCGGCACCAATACCTCATACTCCTCCTTCGTATACTGCTTATTGAGGATGCAATACGACTGCCTCTTGAGTCCGACACACCCGAAGCAGTGGTGACTGGAGAAGCAGTGATCGCAGTACGTCAGATCGGAGCAGTTGGACCAGCAGATATTGCAGAAGCGAAGGGTATTCAGATCAAACCCGCACGCCATGCATTCGTACACGCGCTCACTGTGCCCGCCCCAGTAGGAGTGATCCATGCAATTCTTGGCATCGTAGAGGCACTGACAGTAGCGGATATCTTCGCAGCGATCGCACTCGAAGCTCATGAAGGCATCCTTGCAGTTACGCAGGTAATCCCCGAGGCAGTGCTCGGCGTTCATCCCGTGATATTCCTTGGCGATAGGATCGTGGAGGACCGCATCGACTTTCTCGGTGATCCGCTCCACGACGGAATGCTTTCCCGTCGATATTTCACGGAGAAACGCTTCGTACTGCTCCCGTGTCTTCTGTTCGTTGAAGACCACGTATTGCCGGTTGACGAGATTACTCCCACCGAAGCAGTCACTGCATCCTGTGCAATACCGAAGGAAACTGCTGCTGCGGCAGTTGATGGAATCCCTGCACCACTTCAGTCCATAGCTTTCGCGGCAACTCACACACTCGTAGCAGAGCTCACAACCTTCACAGTTCAAGTTATCGACGCACGAGCGGCAATCATTCACCCAGAGACCGTACGAACAATCCTCATTGCGGTTACTCGCGAAGAGCAGGTAGCAGTTCTTTCCCCCGCTCGCACAGTGACAGTACTCGCTATTCTCCATCGGAAGCTGCTGCTGGAGCGTGAGACGGGGAACCTGATTTCGTAATTCCACGAACTGATCGAAGAAGGGTCTCTGGAAATCGAACGAACGTCCGTAACTCAACGGATCCCACTGATCGCTCCACCACGCTTCGATGCCGTACACAGGAAAGGGCTTGTCCTGGGAATAGGCAGAGATGATCTGCTTCCCCGTGAGATCGCACTTACGGTGGTAGAGATAACGTTCGTTGCGACCGGCAAACCGGCGCACCATGCGACAGTGATAGCACAGCGTGGGCGGAGGCACGTCCATGTCCTGAAGGAACGCGAGGTCCTCGTTGGTAATTTCGAATGCCTGTGAGCAGTAGAGGCAAGTTTTTTCCATTGAGCAGAGCGGGTCTTCGACCCGCGGATCAGTAAACAGAGGCCAGATAACACGATTCGCAGTACACAATCTCCGTCCTCTCCGGCGCATACGTCGTCTGAATTTCCTTCGCGCACTTCGCACATTTCCTCTGCCACAACTTCCGGGGATTGCGCAATCGCATGCGCTCCTGATGACGCTGGTCGGGGCACTTCGTAGGGATCGGAATGCCACGGTCCCTGTAAAAGCGAAGTTCCTGGGGAATGATCCTGAAGGGCTTGCCAGTAATGGAGCAGGTGAGAATCTGGGAACAGATTTCATCGGAGACATCGCCGATGGATATGGGAATGGAAACGACCGGACCGAGATAGCTGCCGCTCTCATCTTCTTCCCGCCACGCAAATCCCTTCGCAGTCGCCTCCGCGCGATTCAGCGGATAGAAGTCCTGCGCGATGGTCTCGTTATAGGCGAAAGGGGAAAGTGACACCGGAAAGAATTCACCCCACTCTTGCCCCGCGGAGCTCCCGTCGAGGGAGCGAAGTGGGGTCCGCATATGATCAATAATCCTCGAGACAAGCTTCTCGTATTCCTCTTTGGAATACTGCTGATTGAACACACAGTACTCACGTCTTTCCAGTCCGATGCACCCGAAGAGATGCGAACAGGATCGGCAAAATGCGCTATAGAGGGTATCGGACCCCGATGGATAGACGAGGAAGGAGAAGAGTGTGCGCTGTCCTGCGATACAAAATCCGTTGTAACTCAGTTCCGCACCGTATCCGGCTCCGTAGATCTCGCTGCAATCCTTGGTATTCCCGGGAATATTCTGCATGCGGATGCAGTCCTGACCTCCGGTTCCATCGAAACAGTCGCGACAGTGCTTGCACTGCTGGAGATTATCGCCTGAGCAATCTTCACACTGCAGAAGATGCGCACACAATCGGGGATGCTTCGCCCATAATTCCAACGCCCGAGACCGTGCCTGGGTAATCGCCTTCCCAGTGAGCGTCAGTTCCTTGAGCCGCTTCTCGCACTCCCCTTTTTCCACCGGCTGATTGAAGAGGTGATATTCCTTTCCCCGAAGTCCCGCACAACCAAAACAATGCCGGCAGTTCTTGCAGTCGAAGGAGAAATCGACGGTATCGCAATTCGTCAGCTCCTTGCTGAAGAAGCACCGGTAGCACTTTTCGCTGTCGAGGAGCTCGTAGCAATACTGACAATCTTTGCAGTACGCACAATCGATACAATCACTGCATCCGAAGAGCAGGTGACAGTAGTAGCAATCGCGGCTCTGGTCGCTCGCAAAGACCAAATAGCTGTCCTTCACACCCCAGTTGAAGTTTCCGTACTCGGCATTCTCGCAGGATTCCGTGTGGAGACTGGGAATGGGGACTTCGCGGAGGAGTTCACCGAATTGCTCGAAGAACGGCCGGGAAAAATCGAAGGGACGAGCGAAGTCCCGAGCATCCCACTTATCGCTCCACCATTCCTTCTGATCGTAAACGGTGAAAGGCTTCTCCGGTGCATAGATCGAAATGATCTGCTTCCCAGTGAGATCGCACTTTCGATGATAGAGCCGCCGGTCATTCCGCCAGCAGAAGCGCTCCTGCCACCGGCAATCCGGACAGAGTGTTGGCGGCGGGATCGATTCCTTCTTCCCTCCAATGACTGGCGAGACCTTGTCGTAGAACGCGAGGTCCTCGGAAGTGACGGTGAAAGCCTGTGAGCAGTGGCGGCAAATGCAATCCATAAGAAAAATGCTGGATATACAATCCTGCCCCAGCATTTGCATTTTGGTATGTATAGTCACGTTTGTCCAACAGCTACCGAGGATTTAGAGGATTTTCTTTTAGAATAAGCCAAGAACAATCTATCAGATTGTGTAGAAAATATTCTACAACAGGTGTAGAATAACGAATGACAGTTTACATTTAACAGTTAACTTTATGAAAACATTTCGATTTCGAGAATTCCCAGTCTACCAGGACGCACGATCCTTTAGGCAAAAGGGGGCTCAGATATTAAAAACCCTTCCTCCGACAGAGCGCTACCGCCTCGTGGATCAAATTCATCGCTCCTGCCTCTCCGTTCTCCTGAATATCGCCGAAGGCTCAGCGAAACAATCCGATCCTGATTTCGCACGCTTTCTGGAAATGTCGATTGGTTCACTCAATGAATGCGTTGCAGGTTTCGATGCCGCACTCGATGATCAATTGATTACGGAAGCAATACGCTCAGAAATTGAAAATCAAGCCGAAGGCCTAGTAAAGCAACTCGGCGGTTTCATCAAAAAACTCCGCTCAGCAAAACATTAATTGTTAATTGTGAACTGTAAATTGTCGTATGAACCTCGAGCTCTCCAAACTCGGCCTCAGTGATGAAGAAGCGAAAGTCTACCTCGCCTGTCTGGAGGTGAACGGCGGTGCGGTATCGGTGATCGCGCGGAAAGCCGGGGTGCACCGCGTGAGCTGCTACCACACACTGGAGAAGCTCCTCGAGAAGAAACTCCTCAGTGAATACAACCGCAACGGCGTGCGATGCTTCGCTCCCGAACCTCCGGAGCGGCTGCAGGAACTGATGCTCGAAAAAGCGTCCATTGCAAAATCACTGATCCCTGAGCTCAAGGCCATGCTCAACCCCCATGGCTTCCGTCCCAAGATCCGCTTCTACGAAGGGCAGGAAGGTGTGGAGCGCGTCTTCACTGAATCCCTCGCTACCACCAAGGAAATCCTCGGATACACCAATCTCAAAAACGTCCTCGAGTTCTTCCCGGACTTCTTCCGCAACTACACGCACGAAAGGCTCCGCAAAGGCATAAAGACGCGCTACCTCTCGCCCAATACCGTAGAGAGCGTCCACGCCATCGATGCCTTCCTCCCGAAGAAGTTCGACAACAACTTGATCGAAATCCTCCTCGTGAACCGCGACCAGTTCCCGTTCACCAACGAAATCCTCATCTTCGGCAATACCGTGGGGATCGTCTCGCTGAAGAAGGACGAACTTCTGGGTTTGCTCGTAGAGAGCGCAACATTCGCACAGACGATGAAAGCGGTATTCGATCTCGCCTGGCTTGGTGCTACGGCGTTCGTAGCGAAGTAATATCAACGATGAAGCAGAGTGGGTCTTCGACCCGCGGGAAGCACAGGAACACTTCTTCTACACAGAGCCAAGGGAACATCGACCTGCGATGACGGGATACCACCAGAGACCGCGGCTCAATTCTTCGGTTCCACGAGTCCAGTATAGAACAAGCGACCCGCTCTCAACCCCTCATCATACATGCTCTTATCGCAGACCGCGGGTCGAAGACCCGCTCTGCAGTGGGTTGAAATCAACCTCCCCCCGTATTCTTGATGTACTGATTCGCCGCAAACATCATCGACAAATACGGCTTCGCATCCGCTGTGTACGTCGCATCAGTGTGCACACACTGCTTCTGCCAAAGCCGCGTCACTTCTGAACAATCCATCGCCCCGTCATAGCCATTCGTTTTATTGAGAACCGTACTGCCATTCATCATTTTGAATGTCCAATGCAGGTGAGGAGCAGTGGAACTCCCCGTCTTCCCGCTCAGCGCAACCGGCTCCCCCTGCGAGATCGACTGACCATTCGTCACAAGCAGTTGTGAACAATGCCCAAGCAAACTCCTGCGCGTGGGCCCATCGATGACGACGTACTTGCCATACCCGACGGCTCCATCATCTTTGATCGAACACACCCCATCATGCGGCGCATAGACTTTCGTGCCTTCGGGAACGCCAAAATCAAATCCGTTGTGACCGAGATAACCGTATTGCTGATAGAGCTCCGGATGCTGGCCGAAGCCCTGCGTAACGATAGGAGTACCGGGGAGGGGGGAGAAGATCATAACTGTGGGGAAATTGGTCTATAGTGTCGATGTGGGAACGATCTATGTCAAACACTGAGGATAATGACCAAAAACCAATGCCCAAGTTTCAAGGAATTCGAAATATTGGATCTTGAGATTTGGACATTCCCTGGTCATTGGCACTTGGTCATTGGTCATTTCGTCCCATCTATCATTCAATACAACAATTCACCACCTTCTTCACCAAACCTCCCAAAGCCCCCATGAATCCCTTCTTCTCCGTATCCTTCTTATTGAGCGCGCCATCATCGATTTTCTTGATGTCGCCCACATTCAGGAGCTTCATATTGAGACCCCAGAAGAGCGAGTAGAGGTTGTAGGCCTTGGTGAAGAGATCGTACGCCTCTTCCTTGTGGTCCATCCCCAGCTGCTTGGTGCCGACTTCCATGAGACGCATGCATGCTGAAAGTAAATGTTTGGAAAGGCACCAGACTTCGCCCTCGTACTCCTTAATGATCTTCTTTAAGAGCACCTTCCGCATTTCGCGCACGTCCTTGATCATATCGTAGTAGGCGGTCTTCTCCAGCTTCGCACCGGTGAAGAAGAAGTGCTCCTCGATGGAGATCAGATTCATGATAGCGATGGAGAGATCCTGATCGGACGAGAGATCCATGAGATCCTGCTTCTTCATGGAGTCGACCTTATCGATGAAGGCCTGAAGTTGCTGGGGGGTGGGGTCGGTCATGGTATCAGTATGTAATGAAGTAGAAGAGGATCGAAAGGAGAATGAGCGGGGCAACGGGTGCCACGACCTTCTCGAACGGGAAGTGTGCATGACCGCGACGTGCCTTCATGCGACGATACCACTCCGATCCGAAGTAAAAGGTGAATGTCCCAATAAAAATCCCCAAATACAACTTGTCGATGCCCCACAGAAGATGTGACGGATAGCCGATGACATCCTTCATAATAAAGGAAAAGGGAGTGACCACGATCAGGAAGTAGAATAAAGCCGTGAAGAGATCGCGAAGGAAGAAGTGAATATTCTTCTTATCGAACCAATTCATATTCCACATGGCCATCGAAATCGTAAGCGCACCGACCCACAGCCCGATCACCGTATCATCCACGCCGTACTCTTCGGCTAGTCCTACCCCGGCTGCCACAGCAATCGTGCAAATAGGACAGACTGCGAAAGCTTTTCCTGCGGAGGCGAAAAGGAAAACCGGAGCTGTCAAAACTGGCCAAAATCGCCTTCTGAAGAACGATGTTGGAGCCTGCCCCGCGAAGCTCTGATTGGATAGTGGGGCCTGCCCCGCGAAGCGCGAAGCGCGTAGTGGGGTCATAATTTTTTCTGGAAGAAATCAACAATATCGGGTTCTCCCAACAAACATCCGGAGCCCGTCCAGAGGAAGGGAACGCCGATAGTATCGGTCGGGAGGCCACACGTCTTGGCGCGGGAAGCCATCTCTTTAGCATTGCGCTTGTTGTAGTACACCTCTTTCTTTGTATACTGCACCTTCTCAGCAACCTTATTAGTCGTCAGATATTCCTCCACTTTCTCGCAATGTGGACAGCCAATCCCGTAGAAGAGTGTAATCCCATTGGTAACGGATCCCCGCGCGAAGAAGAAGAGGATAGCAAGAAGCGCAAAGACGCCGACAATGCCCAGAAGGGATTTTGGCAAGGCGCCGGAACGGTTGGTAGAAAGTATCATAGCCCGCACAGAGTACCGGGAATTCTCCGCATGTCCAAGAACGAGACGAGCTTTTCCATTGACGGGGACGATACCTAGGGGGGAGGTAGTAAGGGGAGGATGGAAAGAAATGAGGCAGTTCGACTACGCTGCGGCTCCGCTCACTGTCATTCTCTTCGCTTCATAAGGAAGAATGGCCGAAGCGCGCAGCGCGAAGACCACCCCTCGACCGTGAGCTCGGGGTCGAACGGTGAGCGAGCGAAGCGAGTCGAATGGTGAAGATGATACGGAAAAGTTGGAACCGGATTCTGCAAACCATTGAAACCTGTTTGGCTTGCCATGCGAAGCGCAGCCCCCCGTCTAAGCGTGACCCACTTCGCCCTCCGGGCTTCGCGGGGCACACTTCGCTGCGCGAAGTGTGGTGGACGATACTGGGTTCGAACCAGTGACCTTGCGAATGTGAATCGCACGCTCTAACCAGCTGAGCTAATCGTCCACGAAGAATTGTGAACACACGATACGTTCCATAGTTGATTGGATCAACCAATTTATCCATTTAACACAGCAAACAGAACTCAGGAAGCACAGACAAGTGAATAAGCATCTATTCGACAAAATACCCTATGAGTTAATATTGAAGCATGTCCGTCGAAGAACACACTTTCGAAGAAAGGCAGGAGTACATTCGCAATCAATTTGACGAAGTGCATTTTGCAGCAATGCTCGCTCCCCTTTTCGCGCTCGGAGCAAAGGAAAAAGAAATAGCGATAGCATGTGAGATTTCTTCGCACACAGTCTGCAGGGCGCTAAAAAATCTTGTGGACATCTTTCATAATCGCATGAGTGTCGCAACGTACGCCGCGCTGACATTTCCCGATGAAATTCGCTCCTCTCTCATATACAAGCGAGCGATTCTCAGGGAAACGCCATCCGATGACTATTTTCCCGACTCGGATAATGCACGGATTCTTCTGGCATTAATCCATGGAAAAACACTGTCCTCGCTGATCAAATGCTATCGCAGTTCGATGCAACAATTCTTCGACAGTCTGGGAATCAATACCTACCTTCTCGCGCCGAAATATGCCGGACGCGCTGCGGTGACATTCGCAATACTCTCTGGGGTGATGAATCCAACAACTGCATGGTCCATCCTCATCGAAAAGTCGGAAGATATACTAGTTTGACTTAATAATTCCGAATCTATACAATGGAAGTATCCTCCAATCCTTCCTATGGCTTTCGTTGTCCACCTCACCCCCAAGACCCACAAAGAACTGCG
>Ga0194063_10000707_pt1 | contig 23605 bp, 14 predicted proteins | sample SepL3720m_MetaG_FD_155459 | JGI IMG/M metagenome (GOLD analysis project Ga0194063, IMG submission 155459) | Anoxic zone freshwater microbial communities from boreal shield lake in IISD Experimental Lakes Area, Ontario, Canada - Sep2016-L373-20m | ecosystem: Environmental > Aquatic > Freshwater...
CGGTGCGGGGTTTGGGGGCGCACAGCCCCCATCAAACCGGTTCGCATTTACCCACAGATTTTTTTGAAGAGCCAAAAATGCGGTGCTCAACGACAAGCTCGCCCGCGGGACCGGCGCCGCGCTCGCCGCCGCGATTTTCCTCCTCTACGTTTACGCGGGCTCGCGGTTTTTCTGATCCCCATAAGTCTCAGACATCCTGAAGTCATCCGATCAAACAGCCGTCGAAGGGAATCAGCGTGAGACCGGAAACTGCTTCCCGGAGGGTGGACAATGCTTCGCTTTGCTACGGTTGCCATCCCTGGGCCAAACATTCGACTTCCCCAAACAACGGAGCGCTCTCTCGCTGGTTTTCTTGTCCACCATGCAGAGTGCGACAGGAATGTCGCACCTCCGAAGCCACTTTGGGCTCATTCCAATTCCTCGCGGCTCAGGTTGTCTCGGCCTGGAGACGATTCTCAGCAAGGCGGCGGTTCAAGTCGATTGGGAAGGGAGCCAGAAAAATGACTGAAAAAACGCAGCGTTTTCCCTCGCCAGTGAGGAGGGGAAGCGGCATTAATTCTTCTTATATTGTCAGGAACGTCATGCGGTTTTTTCTGCTGATCGACGAACTGACTGACGCTTCTCCAACCAAAGGGATTTCTGAAATCGAATGCCATCTGTCCTGACAGACCAGATCAAGAGTTGCATCCGGGGAGCCGAGACGGCCAGAGAGATGCTCGTTTTCGCGATTGGGCCATCAGGCGCCGGTAAAACCAGATTTCTTAAATCTGTCGCAGACAACATGGGAATGACATATCTCCCGCTGGGCGGTGCCATTGCCCGCCGACTCGTCGATGTTCCTGCTCGTCGCAGACCGATGGCTCTTGAGGCAATCACCTCCGAAATCATGGATTCGTCGTCAAAACAGATCTGCGTGGATAATTCCGAGATCCTTTTTCAGAAGACTCTCCACTGTGATCCCGTGCGTTTTGCGATGAACCTCAGCCACTCCCGGCTGCTTCTCTTCGCACTGAATGGCACATTTTCTGATGGGCAATTGATCCACGGTTATCCGGACCACCCGGAGTATTTCACTGCCGATCTTCGCGGTTTTCCTGTAATCACATTCAGCGACCAAACCCCTGAGCCACACAATATCTGATGAACTACAAAGACCTCGTCCAATTTCAGCCAATTGAATCCGTTATCCAGCTCCGGGATGCTGATAAAAGCGCCTCTGCGAAAAATCTTGTATCGACCTATGTGATTTCGGAGCAGATGGCAGAGCGATTGGTGGATCTGATCTTCCCTCAACTCCAGTTCGATGCCCCGAATGACAACAAGGGGCTGCTCATCGTTGGAAATTACGGAACCGGCAAGTCGCATCTTATGTCCGTGGTTTCTGCTGTCGCTCAGAACGGCGATTTGGCCCCGCTTCTCGGGCATGCAAAGGTCCAAAAGGCCTCATCATCCATCGCTGGGAAGTTCAAGGTTCTCCGCATTGAGATCGGTGCTGTGACAATGCCGCTCCGCGAGATCATCACCACCTCGCTGGAAGAAGTGCTGGATTCATGGGGCATCTCCTTTCGGTTTCCAGCACAAGACAAAGTCAAAGAGAACAAGACGGCCATTGAGGATATGATGGCTGCATTCCACAAAAAATATCCGGACCAGGGACTGTTGCTCGTTGTGGACGAGTTGCTTGATTATCTTCGCAGCCGCCGTGATCAGTCGCTCATTCTCGACCTCGGGTTCCTTCGCGAGATCGGTGAGGTGTGCAAGGACCTGCGGTTTCGGTTTGTCGCCGGCGTGCAGGAAGCCATCTTCGACAGTCAGCGCTTTGCGCATGTGGCGGACAGTCTCGGCCGCGTCAAAGACCGGTTCCAGCAGGTAAAAATCGTTACGACCGATGTGAAGTATGTGGTCGCGAACCGTCTGCTCAAGAAAAGTGCAAAACAGCTTTCAGAAATTCGCGAGTATCTCGAACCGTTCGCCAAGTTTTACGGGAATATGACCGAAAAAATGGACGAGTTTGCTGCGCTTTTTCCCATACATCCCGATTACGTTGATACGTTCCAGCGCATTCCGATTGTCGAGAAGCGCGGAGTTTTGCAGATCATTTCACAGGCCATCAAAGGATTGGTCGATGAAGAGGTTCCGACCGACCGCCCCGGCATTCTCGCCTACGACAGCTATTGGCAAGCCATTATCGACAACGCAGCGCATCGTGCCAACCCCGATGTGAAGGCCATCATGGATTGCAGCGAAACTTTGGAAACGAAGGTTCAGAGTGCGTTTCCGAAGAAGACTTACCGACCAATGGCGATACGGGCAATTCGCGGACTTTCTGTGCAGCGCCTGACTGCCGGTGACATCCATGCTCCCATCGGTCTGACCCCGGAGGAACTCAGAGATCACCTTTGCCTCTTTCACCCTGGCGCAGCCGACCTTGGAGGAGAACCCGCCGAGGATCTTCTGACAATTGTGGAAACCACGCTTCGGGAAATCCATAAAACCGTCAGCGGGCAGTTTATCTCATCCAATCCGGATAACCGGCAATGGTTTCTCGATCTCAAGAAAACGGACGATTACGACGCATTGGTCGAAAAGCGGGCCGAAACCCTTGATAACGGCACGCTGGACCGATTCTACTACGATGCGCTCAGGCAGGTCCTGGAATGCACAGATGTGGCCACGCACGTCACCGGATATCAAATCTGGCAGCACGAGATCGAATGGCGGGAACACAAGGCCGGGCGACTGGGATACCTTTTCTTCGGCGCACCAAACGAACGCTCCACCGCTGTTCCTTCGCGGGATTTTTACCTGTATTTCATCCAGCCTTTCGATCCGCCTCGCTATTCAGACGAGAAGCGTCCAGATGAAGTGTTTTTCCGGCTCGACGATAAGCAGGAGGAATTCATCAAAGCTCTCCGCCTCTACGCGGGGGCTCTCGATCTTTCTTCCATCGCATCGGGCGTCAAAAAACAGGTCTATGAGAAGAAGGCAGGAGAATACCTGACGCATATCACAAAATGGCTCCGGGAGCATTTGCTGACGGCGGTCTCGGTGACATATCAGGGCAGCAAAAAGACGATGGTCAACTGGTTGAAGGGCACAGGCGGAAGCGGGAACCTCAATATCCGTGATGCCGTGAATACCGTTGCATCGACCTGTCTCTCCGAGAATTTCCAGAACTTGGCACCGCAGTATCCCGTCTTTTCAACGCTCATCACCTACGGGCGCGATGGGAATGCCAACCAAGCAGCGCAGGAGGCAATTCGTGGACTCACCCAATCAAGTCGCTCCAAGCAGGCCAGTGCTGTCCTGGATGCGCTGGGTTTGCTGGACGGTGAGCTAGTTGCGCCCAATCAGTCGGGGTGCGCAAAATTTATTATCGACCGTCTTGATGCCAAGGGCCAGGGCCAAGTTGTCAATCGCTCAGAGATCATCACCTCGCTCGAACGCGATGTGGATTACATGGCACCGGATACCTTCCGCCTTGAACCCTGCTGGGTGGCGGTTCTCGCTGCGTCGCTGGTTTACAGCGGAGATGCGGTGCTTGCGATTCCCGGCTTCAAATTCGACGCGACCAATCTTGCCGGACTTGCGACCACCCCCCTTGCGGATCTCGTTGCCTTCAAACATTTGGAGAAGCCGAAAGACTGGAATGTTCCTGGCCTGAAAGCTCTGTTCGAACTTTTGGACCTGGCACCCGGTTTGGCCGTGCAGGTCACCCAAGGTGATGCCGCTGCTGTCCAGCAGTTGCAGAAAACCATCGGGGACCGAGTCGAAAAACTCGTCCTCGCGCGTCAGCAGCTTCTGAATGGACTACCATTCTGGGGGCAGTCCCTTTACACCGAGGCTGAAGTGCAGCAGATCGGCGAAACGATGGGCAGGTGCAAAGACTTCCTCGAAGGTCTGCAAGCCTACAACACACCGGGCAAACTGAAAAATTTTCATCTCTCTGCGAAGGAGGTTTCGGGGCACAAGCCGGCGTTTACCCGCCTCGCCGATGTGGAGTCCCTGGAGCGCTTCATCCGGGACACCAACCAGCTTACGAGCTATCTGGCACAGGCAGAATCGGTGCTTCCCGAGGACCATCCTTGGGTGGCAGAGAGCAAAAGGTCTCGGGGGGAACTCCTTGCCGAGATCGGGAAGCCCGCCAATCGCGAATCCGAAACATTCAAGTCCGGCGTCGAGAAGAGGCTCAAAACACTGAAATCCGCTTACATCAAAGCCTATCTCGAACTCTATCGCAAAGCGCGGTTGAGCATCGCACAGGACAAGGAAAAATCAAAATTGCTCCAAGATGACAGGCTTTCGGCGCTTCGACGGCTCGCCGCGATTGAGGTCATCAACCGGCAGCAGCTTACCGATTGTGAGCAGCAGCTTGGGAAATTGAAGACCGGCCAGGCGCTCACCGAGAAGGATTTGGAATCCGAGCCACGCGCTGATTTCTGGCCCACGATGGAGGATTACAGCATTTCGGCGGAAACCCGGCTTTCAAATCTCAAAATCGAGCTCGAACGCATTCACAACGCGTGGACTCAAGCGCTTTTGAACGATCTCACCGACCCGGTTACCCAAAGCAACTTCGATCTGCTGAAGCCCGGCCAAAAGAAGATGCTCGACGATTTCACCAAATCGAAGCGATTGCCGGATGAGATTACCAAGGATTTCCTTGAGGCTCTCCAGCAGGCGCTCTCCGGTCTGGCGAAAATCGACTTGAACCTTCAGGATCTCAAGACGGCGCTGTTTCCCGACGGAAGCCCCGCCACTCCCGACGAGGTTCGCAAACGGATGGGCGAGTTCATTGATCGGCTCCTGAAAGGCCGCGAAGCCTCGAAAGTGCGCATCGTGATCCAGTAATTTTCTCATGCGCGAAGCCACCCCACCCGCCGCCGTAGAAGGGAGTCCCAAATTCCAGATCGAAGCGCTCCGCCGGTTTATTGTGGAATGCGACCATCTCCGCGAGCTCGAACAAATCGTCGGCCGGTTCAATATCTTCGATGTCCTCAAAAGTTCTGACAACGAGATCCGACACTCCAACGTTCTTGCATGGCTATTGGACCCGCAGGGCTCGCACTCTCTCCGAGACCTCTTCCTTCGGCGCTGGCTCATGCGGGTGTTTCACGAAGCCGAAAGCGACCACCCCAGCTACATTGATCCTGTCGCCATCGATACCGCCCCATTTCGGTCCGTTGCCGTTAGGCGGGAGTGGCACAATATCGACCTTCTCATTGAGATCGAAACCAGAGCCGGTGAGAAATGGGTTATCTGCGTAGAAAACAAGGTTTGGTCATGGCAAGGAGACGGGCAGTTGGCGAGGTATCGGGCAAGAGTTGAGGCGGCATTCCCGAAGTTATCGAAAAAGTCCTTCATCCTTCTTTCCGTCCGCAGTGAGGAACCGGAGGACGAGCCGTATCTCGTGGGTTCCTATTCGCAGATTGCCGATGTGCTCCAGCGCTGCCTTGCCGAATGCGGTGCCTCTACCGGTGAAGCTCAGAAACTCCTTATTTCGCACTACCACTCCGTCCTAACCACCTATTTTATGCCTGATTCCGAAGTCATCCGATTGGCCAACCAAATCTACTCGGCTCACCGCGAGGCCATCGACCTCATCATTGAACACAAGCCGGATGTCCTTCAAAAGCTGACTACCGCAATCCGGGAGAAAATGATTTCCGAAGCCAAGAGCTTGGGCATTCAACCAAAGTGGACGCTCAAGGGCCTTGTGAGATTTCTCCCTAAGTCGTGGGACATTCAGAAAAACCGTGTGAATGACGAATGGTCCACGGTGATTTGTGAAGTTTACCTTTGGTCCGGCAAAGTCATTTTCAAGATCTTTGCTGGACCTCAAGCTCCACACGATTGGAAAAAACAACTATTCGGTTTCGCGAGGAAATCCGAATTCCCAAATACCATCAGACGCAAGGTGGTTCCCGAACAGTGGTTTACCTTCTACTCCGTTCGCGGGCCGGACCTGAAAATTGACGAACTCCTCCCTGAGGACGTTGATGCAAAGGCCGAAGATATCTGGAAATTTGTCAAAAACGAGGTGCAGGCAGCCCGGTTCAAGAAAATGGTCCCATCGGTTGCGGCGATGCTCTCTTCCCTGCCAAATGCCGAGAAATAGCTGAAAACGGTATGACCCTCGAAGAACTGAAACAGCATCTGAGCCGCTACGAGTGGCGCGACATTGAGTTCAAGGAAGCCACCTTCGCGGTGCCGAACAACGCTTACGAATCCGTGTCCGCCTTCGCCAACACCGAGGGCGGGTGGATCGTCTTCGGCGTCAAAAAGAAAAACGCCGAGTTTGAAATTCTTGGCGTCGCTGACGTGGACAAGATGCAAAACGAGTTTCTCAACACCCTGCGCACCGCTGGCAAACTCAGCGTTCCCGTGCGTGTGCGCGAGGATCTCGTCGAGCCGCCTGAAGGTCCGGTGCTGGTCTTCTACGTGTCGGAGGCTACGCGCCACGAAAAGCCCGTCTATCTCGATGGCGATCCACGGAAATCCTTCATTCGCCGAGGTGGCAGCGACAACCGTTGCAACGAGGAGGAGTTGAAGCACTACATCCGCGAAGCCTCGCGCGAGACCTACGACAGCCAGATCGTCGAACTCGACGCCGCCCGATGTTTCGATGCCGCGTCGCTGACCTGGTATCGACAGGAATTCAACGCCCGCTATCCCGGCCACGAGACTTCCACCAAACCAGATCTCGAATTCCTCGAACACTTTGGCCTCGTGCAACATTTGGACGCACACATGCGCCCCACCCGTGCCGCCGTCCTCCTCTTCGGGTCCGACGCCGCCATTCACCAGATCCTCCCCCGGCAGATCGTCGATTTCTTTCTCTTCCGCGCCCAGCGTGCAGACGTGCTGCCGAGCCAGCGCTGGGACGACCGCATCGCCAGCCTATCCGAGGGCAACATCATCAAGACATGGCGCCGCGTCGTGGAACTCTATCAGGACCGCTTCGCCGAGCAGCGTTTTACACTCGATCCCACCAGCCTTCAGAGCACGAACTCGCCGCCCGATTACCGCGCCTTCCGCGAGTCCATCCTCAATCTCCTCATCCATCAGGATTACGGCGACCACAGCCGCAAGGCCCGCATCACCTTCTACGCCGACGAATCCGTGTTTTGGAACTCCGGCGCATCCTTCGTCACCGGCGAAGACCTCTTCCGGCAGGATGTGGAAAAGGATGTCCGCAATCCGCGCATCCGCCATTTCCTCAATCGCATTGGCATCGGCGAAGCCGCCAATACCGGCATCAAGAGCATCTTCGCTTTCCAGCATCAGCTTGGCCGACTCGCTCCGCACATCGCCAATGACGTCGCCGACCGCTCTTTCTGCATCACCCTTTCCAAGGGCACGCTCCTCACCGCCCGGCAGGCGGAGTTGAAACGACACCTCGGAGTCAGCCTGTCCGACGCGGAGGCGGCTCTTTTCGTCCATGTCCGGTCGCAGCCGCAGGTGCGCATCCTGGAGGCGCAGTCCGTCACCTCAGCCAGCAAGGCAGATACCCTTGCCGCACTCGACCGGCTCGTTTTGCAGCGATTGTTGGAACGTCACGAGGATGGGGAAGGCATCTTCTACGTCGTCGCCTCACACCTGTCCGACGCCGCGAGCTTGGACCCGGTTCAAGCTGCCCAAAATCCCGTGAGCTTGGACCCGGTTCAAGCTGGTGCCGGTTTCCGCCCCTCGGCGCGGCAGTGGGAAATCATGGCTTTGTGCGATTCGTCGAAGTCCATCGTCCAGTTGATGCGCCAGATCGGCCTGACCGGCCGCCCGCGTTTCCGGCGTGACCTCCTCGCTCCTCTTGTCACTCACGGAGTTCTGCGGCTTTCCGACCCGACGAAGCCCACCAGCCCACGGCAAACCTACGTCCTCACGGACGCGGGATTTGCGCTTCTGGAGGACAAAAAGAAGGGCTTGTTCACTGAACAAGCCGCCCCGGTATCGGGCGCGGCCACTGAACAAGCTTCCACCACCGCCCGGCTTGGTCACTCCGCCACGGACCAAGTTTCCCCGAAATCCCCCAAGCTTGGTCCCTCGCCGACGGACCAAGCTACCGCGTCCACCGGGAACCTGGTCACTGACCAAGCTGACCGGCCCGCAGGGAACCTGGTCACTCCCGCAGTGACCAAGCTCGACGGTAATTGACAATCTATTGAACGCGCTCGCCGGGTGACAAAGATCCAGTATCATTTCAACCATTCCGACGCATAATCGAGGAGGCAACCACACCATGATCAAACAAATTGCATTGACCAACTGGAAGAGCTTCGCGCATGCGACTCTTTTCTTCGATCCGCTTGCGATTTTGATTGGCACCAACGCCAGTGGAAAATCGAACGCGCTTGACGCCATAGACTTCCTGGCCCGTGTTGCCCAATCGAAGGACTTGGCATCTTGCTTGCAGTCAACAGGGAATGGCGATGCTTTTCGGGGGGGGGTCGATTGGGTGGCACTCCGGGGCACCCCAACATTTTCATTGGATGTCATCGTTTCGAGTGCGGAGCCCCTTACCGACTACGCCTACCACATCGAGGTGAAGCCTGCCCCAAACCCTGTGGTAATTACAGAATCTCTGCATCGGATCCGGCGCAGGAAGCGATCCGAGTCGATCAGCAAGCTTGGGCTGTTTTGGACAGATCCCTGCGGTGATGGTGATCCAGCCATCACAGCAAGGCTTTACAACAAGACCAAAGGAACTCCGCGTCAGATGCAACGCGGGATCCCGGTTCTCACCCAGCTTCAAATATCCTCCTCATCCATCAAGTCCGCCGAAATTGGAGACGGCGTGCGATGCGTGTGGGAGGCTCTTTCAAAACTATTCATCCTGAATCCCATTCCTTCTCACATGCGGAATTTCAGTCCGAAGTCCGAACGGCTGGCGCAGGATGGCAGCAACCTGGCTGGCGTGATCGCGGCCCTCCCTGAGAGCCGAAAACGGGAAGTGGAGCATGCGATCCTTGCCTGCGTGAAGGAACTCCCAGAAAAAGACATCATGAGCCTCAAGGCCGAGCTCTACGGCCCTTTCAAGTCCGATGCGATGCTCATCTGCGAAGAGGGATGGAAGCCCGGCAAAAAGCCTCTGAAAGTTGATTCCCGGGCCATGTCCGATGGCACGCTTCGGTTCATTGCCATTGTCACCGCTCTCCTCACCCTGCCGGAAGGAACGCAGCTCGTGATCGAGGAGGTCGATAACGGGCTCCACCCATCCCGCTCCGATTTGCTTCTCAAAATGCTGAAAGATGTCGGCGGCCGAAGAAACATTGATGTCCTTGCTTCCACCCACAACCCCGCCCTCCTCGACGCACTCGGTCCCGAGATGGTGCCTTTCGTTGTGGTTGCGCACCGCGACCCCGTGGATGGCAACAGCAAACTGACCCTGCTGGAGGATGTGGCGGCTCTCCCCAAGCTTCTTGCCTCGGGACGCCTCGGCTCTGTGACCTCCAGCGGTGCGCTGGAACGGACCCTCAACCCGGATGCGCGTCATGGCCGGTAAAAGCGTGCTCATCATCGATACCAGCATTCTTTGTGTCTGGCTCAAAATCCCTGGCATGGACAGGTGCGGCAAGGACGAAGATCCATGGGACTTCGAGCGCGTGGATCGGGAGATAAAGGCGCACATCGACTGCAAATTCACTCTTGTCCTTCCGCTCGCATCGATCATTGAAACCGGAAACCATATCGCCCATGCGCCACACAACCGCCGGGAACGGGCATCGGATTTGGCGGAGATGATGCGCAAAGCCGCAGACGAGAAATCTCCCTGGGCTGCTTTCCGCGACCAACACGAACTGTGGTCGCCGGAGAACCTGAACAAACTCGCCGACGAGTGGCCCGACCTCGCCGCCCAAAAATTGGCCATCGGTGATGCCACCATCAAGCAAGTCGCCGAGTTTTACAGCCGCATGGGTTTCGAAGTGAAGCTTCTTACGGGTGACGAACAGCTTGCAACCTACGAACCGCTCGCACCACCACCGATGCTGCCCCGACGGCGTCAAATTCCTTAACCTATGGCGAATCAAGACACTCTCAAACTGTCCACAAAATCAACCGGCCCGGTCGAATGCCTCGGCCAGTCGTTCCCGAGCGAGGAAGCAAGGCGGGAGCATTATCTGAAATTGCTGGCTCAAAAACTAAAGGATCCGGGGTTCCGCAAGATCGAAGGGTTCCCAATTGGAAAAGACGAAGACATTCTCGCCCTTTCAGATCCGCCTTACTACACAGCCTGCCCGAATCCATGGATCGGCGATTTTCTCAAAGCCTACGGCACACCCTACGATCCCAAGAAGCCCTACCACCGCGAGCCGTTCGCGGCGGATGTGAGCGAGGGAAAAAACCACCCAATCTACAATGCGCACTCCTATCACACGAAGGTGCCGCACCGTGCTATCATGAAGTTCATCCTTCACTACACCGAGCCAGGTGAGATGATCTTCGATGGCTTTGCCGGCACGGGCATGGCTGGCGTGGCGGCACAGCTTTGCGGTGACCGCTCAGAAGTGCAGGCGCTAGGCTACCGCGTTCGCGACGACGGAGTCATTCTCGACGAGGAAGGTAAATCCTTTTCCAAGCTCGGCGCACGTCGTGCCATCCTCAATGACCTCTCCCCGGCGGCCACCTTTATCGCCTACAACTACAACACGCCGGTTGACGTGGACGGTTTCGAACGCGAAGCGAAGCGCATCCTCAAGGAAGTCGAGGATGAGTTGGGGTGGATGTATGAGACTCGGCATACGGATGGGAAAAGCAAGGGGCGAATCAACTTTACTGTCTGGAGTGAGGTCTTTGCATGCCCTGAGTGCAGCGCCGACATCGTTTTTTATGAGCATGGATTCGATCAAGAGACGCAAAGCATTCGAGACGAAATTGTATGTCCCGGATGCACATCGCATTTAACGAAGAACCGGATGGAACTTAAGTATGAGTCAATCTTTGACAACGCTCTCAATCAGACCGTGCGGCAACCAAAGCGTGTGCCAGTACTGATCGACTATTCGGTAGGCAAAGCAAAATTTCAAAAAGCGCCTGATTCACACGACCTGAACGTGAACAAAAGAATTGCAGCCCTTCCCTCTCCTCAAGAAGTGCCTTTATTGGAAATCCCCGACATGCAGATGATGCGAGTAGGAAGAATGCAGCCTTCCGGAATCAAACATATTCACCAATTCTTCCTTCCGCGTGAAGCTCAGGCGCTCGCAGCTCTTTGGCGAGCAGCGCACAAAACAATTGGAGCGCGCGACCGTCATATAGCTCTATTCTTCGTTGAGCAGGCGATATGGGGAATGTCGATCCTGAATCGCTACGTCCCTACGCACTTCTCCCAAGTAAATCGCTATCTATCAGGAGTATTTTACATGGCGTCACAAGTGTCCGAGCCTTCGCCATTTTATATACTCACAGGAAAGGCGAAGCGGTTAGCAGGCGCACTGGCGCACGGCTTGCGCGAGCGTTGCGCGCTTGTGCAAACACAAGACTGCTCTCGAACAAGTGCGCCTGCAGAATCAATCGACTACATCTTCGTCGATCCACCTTTCGGGGAGAATATCTATTATTCCGATCTAAATATCCTTCTTGAATCTTGGCATCGAGTCTTAACCGATGCCGAGCCAGAAGCTATTGTGGACAAAGTTCGCAATAAGAGTCTGCAAGACTATGGCCGCTTAATGCGCTCCTGTTTTACTGAGTTTTATCGGATTTTAAAACCGGGACGATGGATTACCATCGAATTCCATAACACGCAGAATAGCGTGTGGAACAGTATCCAAGTAGGACTTCAGGAGGCGGGTTTCGTCGTAACGAACGTTTCCGTTCTTGATAAACAAGGACAAACGTTTCAAGCCGTGAACACTCCTACCGCCACAAAGCAGGACCTTGTCATTTCCGCTTACAAGCCGAATGGTGGTTTGGAGGCACGGTTCGCGAAGCGCGGCGAAACCGAAGAAGGAGTGTGGGATTTTACCAAGACCCACTTGCGCAATCTGCCGGTGGTCAAAGCACGAGGGGGACAACTTGAATTCATTGCCGAACGTGACCCGCGCATCCTCTACGACCGAATGGTCGCCTTCTATGTCGGCCATTCGACCCTGGTGCCGCTCAGTTCAGCGGAGTTTCAGGCCGGGCTTGCCGAACGATTCCCGCAACGCAACGAGATGTTCTTCCTGCCCGAACAGGTGAACGAATATGATAAGAAGCGGCAGCAGATGGAAGGGGTCGGCCAACTCAGCATATTCGTGGAAGATGAAAAGAGCGCCGTGGCGTGGTTGCGCAATTTTCTGAGAGACCGACCGTCAGTCTATTCAGACATTACTACTGACTTCATGCAGCAGCTCAGCGCGAGCTGGAAGAAATGGGAGATGCGCCCCGAACTCCGCGCACTGCTTGAGCAAAACTTCCTGCGATTCGACGACGACGGCGAAGTGCCGAGCCAGATTCACAGCTATCTATCCACGCAGTTCAAAGAGCTACGCAACCTGGCCAAGGATCACGCGCAACTCCGCCACAAAGCCAAGGACCGTTGGTATGTGCCCGACCCAAAGAAGAACATTGACGTTGAAAAAATGCGCAACAAACGGCTACTCGAAGAATTCTGGACTTACCTCCCCGCTGGTTATTCACCGCCCGCCCTCAACCCGAATCGTGGTGACAGTCTCCCCGGCTTGACCGTCCCCGTCCCAAAAATACCCAAAGGTAAAAAACTTAAAGAAATTCGAACCGAAGCAGTTCGCATAGGCTTCAAACACTGCTATCAGGCGAAAGACTACCAGACCATACTCGTCGTCGCGGCGATACTGCCGGAGAGCGTCCTCAACGAAGACGAGCAACTCCAAATGCTCTACGACACTGCCGTCACACGTACAGACGGGAACGAGTAACCTATATTCATACATGCAATGATAACATCCCTACGAATTAAGAATTTCAAGGCTTGGAAGGACACGAAGCCGATCAAGTTCGCGCCTTTAACTGTTTTCTTTGGCAACAATAGTTCAGGTAAGAGTAGTATCCAGCAGTTCCTCCTGATGCTAAAGCAGACGGTCGATTCGAGCGACCGGAAGACTGTGATCAATCCCGGTAACGTCCTGAGTTCGGTAGATCTGGGGTCCTTTGAGGAAATGATCTTCGGACGAGATTCCGGGCGAAGATTGGCATTCGACCTCGAGTGGGATCTGACCAAGCCGTTGCGCATCAAGGATCCTGAATCGAAGTTTGGCTGCGAAGGAACGAGCATGCGATTCGAGGCGGTGATTGGGATGCTCGGGGAAAAATCAAAATTGATTGCTGTCGAACGCTTCGGCTATCACCTCCGCCAACGAAGCCGCGCCCCCGAAACGCCCGATGTGATGCAAGCGTGGTTGGAGCGCAGAGAACCGCATATCGCTGAATATCAACTTGGAGCACCACCATATGAGCTAAGACGTGCGCAAAAGGAAAAGCACTGGCAGCTCGGATCGCCTACGAAATTTTATGGCTTTCCCGATCAGATCACAGCGAGCTACAAGAATGCCGCCTTCGTTCATGACTTCAGCCTAGAGATGGAGCGACTTTTTCGGTCCATTTCATATTTGGGACCGATGCGCTCAAAGGCACAACGCCTCTATAATTGGACTGGAGGAGAGCCGGAAAGCGTTGGATTCTCTGGCGAATTTACGATTAGCGCTCTTCTTGCGGCGAAAGACCGAATTATTAGTGTTTCACCCGAGGAGGATGGAAAGCCCGCGAAAGGGCTTCGCTTCCAGCAGCTTATTGCTAAAAGACTTCAACTTATGGGATTAATCGAGAGATTTAAGGTCCAGCAGATATCCGCACATCGCAAAGAATATGAAGTCAAAGTTCGAACATTTGGAGCACCATTGTGGGTCGATCTGCCGGATGTGGGATTTGGTGTCGCCCAGATCCTTCCCGTTCTCGTCCAGTGCTTCTACGCTACGCCTGGATCAATTCTTTGCATCGAACAGCCAGAGGTGCATTTGCATCCCTGTGCACAGGAGCATCTGGCAGACTTATTCATTGACGTTCTTCGATCACGAGAGAATCGGGCAGATCGGAATGTGCAGTTAATTATTGAGAGTCACTCCGAACATTTTCTGCGACGATTGCAGCTTCGCATTGCGGAAGGAACGTTTTCTAATAAAGACGTTGCAGCTTATTTTGTAAAACCCGGCAGGACTGGGGCTAAGCTCGAAGAACTCGAAGTAGATGAATATGGTAACATCAAAAACTGGCCCGATAACTTCTTTGGAGACAGTTTAAATGATCTTTTTAAGATGTCTAAGGCAGGGATGGAGCGACGTAAATCTGAAAGGTTGCTAACTCAGCCGGAGAAGAACAAATGAGTTCAATTGTTATTGACACTAATGTGTTGCTAGTGGCGGATGGTCAAGGGTGTCATATGACTGATGAATGTCGAATTGAATGTGAAGAGCGCCTTCAAGCAGTCCAAGCCAACGAACAGGTTGTCCTCGATGATGGGTGGCATATCCTCGGCGAATATCAGCACAAGCTGGATGCCAACAAGAGCCCGACTCCCGGAAGTGCGTTCGTAAAATGGCTACTTCAGCGACAAGGAATGGCAAAACATGTGTCATGGGTTTCTATTACCCCGACCAATTCAGAACTGACGACGTTTGCCGAATTTCCGCAAGACGCTTCTCTCGAGGCATCCTTCGATCCGGCAGATCGAAAATTCGTCGCAACTGCTAATGCTCATCCGGAGAAGCCTCCAATCCTCGAATCAGCTGACAGCAAATGGCTAGGATGGGAAGAACGGCTCGCGTTTCACGGAATATCGGTCGAAATCTTGTGTCGTGAGGAACTCCAGGCGATTCGAGCACGGAAGACCGGCGCGACATGAGTGATGGCTTTCACAAGTTTCCCCACACGCCACATCTGCTCTGGCTGGGTCAAGGCTCGCCTCGGGAGGACAAAATCCTTTCCCGAGCTGAGGCCGTTGCTTTTCTAGATCGAACCGTCGTTGTGGAAGAGAAGGTGGACGGGGCCAACATGGGACTTTCTGTCGGACCTGACGGCAGGCTTCGTGCCCAGAGCCGGGGAAATTACCTCAATCCGAGCCATTGCCATGCCCAGTGGAAACCTTTGTGGCAGTGGCTGGCACGGAAAGAGGATGCGATCCTTGAGGCACTGGGCACCGAATTGATGCTTTTTGGTGAGTGGTGCTATGCAAAGCACACCGTCCCCTACGATGCGTTGCCCGATTGGTTTTTGGCTTTCGATGTCTTTGAGACTGCGACGGGACGATTTTGGTCAGCCGTCCGCCGAAACAGGCTTCTGGAGCAGATCGGCATATTTCCGGTTCCAGAGCGGATTTCTGGCCGGGTAGTGCTCAACCAGGCAGACAAACTCCTTGGGAAAAGCGCTGTGGGATCGGGCCCTGCAGAAGGTGTCTATCTTCGCCGCGAGGACGATAAATATCTCATCCAACGCGCCAAGATTGTCGGCTCAGCGTTCAAACAACAAATTGAAGAGCACTGGACCCGCAAACCTCTAGTCCCGAACAAACTCGAATCAAAGGCTCTCACAACCTTTCGATAAGTCATGAGATCCGAGGTTGATAATGCATGGCTGTGGAGCGACCGCCACAAGCAGCCGGTCCGGGTTGAGGAGAGGCTCGGCTTGTGGGGAGACGAAGCCATCCGGATCTGGCTTCCCCAGGAAGACGCTATTGTCCGGGTCAAGCCTTCGGATGTTCGGAATCTCGAATCTGCGGATGTCGGCAATGCTGACCGTATCCGGTTTGCTTTGTGCGCCGCACGGATTGCCAATCTCGCTTACGAAGATGTGCTTCTCGCGCCTTGCGACGCGGCTGTCATTCCGTTACCGCATCAAATTCGCGCACTACGAAAGGCCGTCTCGCAGGATCGGGTTCGGTTTCTATTGGCTGATGAAGTCGGGCTTGGAAAGACCATCGAGGCGGGATTGATCGCCCGCGAGTTGAAGCTTCGGGGACTCGCCCGCCGCATCCTCGTCATTTCACCCAAAGGGCTCGTGAAACAGTGGCAGGCCGAAATGAAAACACATTTTGGCGAGGATTTCCGGCACTTGGTCCCATCGGAGTTTGATGCCTTTCGTAAGATTGTGCCAACGGACAATGTCTGGCGGGCCTGCGATCAGGTGATCTGTTCGCTTGATTCCGTGAAACCGCTGGAATCCCGGCGGGGCTGGACAGCGGTGGAAATCGCCGAACACAACAAGGATCGCTTCGACGATCTCGTGGGCGCTGGCTGGGACCTGATTATTGTGGATGAAGCGCACAGGATGGGAGGCAGCACGGATCTTGTCGCCCGCCATCAGCTTGGCTTGGGATTGGCCGAGGCCGCGCCCTATCTCTTGTTGCTCTCTGCAACGCCACATCAAGGGAAGTCCGATGCATTCCACCGGCTCCTGTCACTGCTCGACAAACAAGCCTTCCCTGCCCCGGAAAGTGTGACGCGTGAACGGGTGCGCCCATTCGTTATACGAACCGAGAAACGTCAGGCAGTGGATGTTGATGGGAAACCTCTGTTTCTCCCACGGCTTACACAGTTGGTTCCGGTCGCGTGGGCGGGCCATGAGGATCAGAAGCAGCTCTACGACGCCGTAACCACTTATGTCCGGCACGGATACGATCAAGCCATCCGTCAGAAAAAGCAGCATCTTGGCTTTCTGATGCTGCTCATGCAGCGGCTTGTGACAAGCTCCACCCGATCCATCGCCACGACTCTGAGGAAAAGACTCAATGTCCTCAATGAAACAGATGTTGGCTCGATTCCGCAGCCATCACTATCTCTGGAGGATCTTGAAGAGATGGACGGCCAAGAGCAGATGGAAAATGCGTTGCGCCTGATGCGGGACGGCATTCAGAACGAAAGTGAAGAGGTGAGCGCGTTGCTGCGCTTGGCGGAACAGGTCGAGGCGCGTGGCCCCGATGCAAAACCCGAAGCGCTGCTCAAACTGATCTACGAACGCCAGAGGGAGGAGGGTGATCCGGATCTCAAGGTGCTCATTTTTACGGAATTCGTGCCGACACAACAGATGCTGGCGGAGTTTTTCGCCGCTCGTGGGATTTCGGCGGTCTGCCTTAATGGTTCGATGGATATGGAGGAGCGGCAGCGCGTCCAAGCTGCATTTGCCAAGGATGCCCGGCTCCTCCTCTCGACCGATGCAGGCGGGGAGGGCCTGAACCTGCAATTCTGCCATGTGGTGGTCAACCTCGACATCCCCTGGAATCCGATGCGCATCGAGCAACGGATCGGCCGTGTGGATCGCATCGGCCAAAAGCACCCGGTTCGCGCCAGCAATTTTGTTTTTGAGGACTCGGTCGAGTATCGAGTTCGGGAGGTGTTGGAGGAAAAGCTCGCAGTGATTCTTGAGGAATTTGGTGTGGACAAGACCGGGGATGTGCTCGACTCCGCAGAGGCGGGTCACCTGTTCGACAGCCTCTATGTCGAGGCATTGCTCCATCCCGAGCAGATTCAGCAAGCGGTGAACCGTGTTGCCGAGACAGTTCGAGGGGAAGCCTATCAAGCACGGGAAAAGAACCAAATCCTCACAGACGATGGCAAAATATCGGCAGATGCGACTCTGGGATCACCATTGCCGGTTTCCGACTGGGTGGAACGCATGGTGTGCCATTACGTGCAGGGCTATGGCGGTTCGTTGGATGCCAGCCTGAGCTATCTGAACATCCGATGGCCAGGCACCGCTGGGACCGAGCAATATTATCTGCCGGGCCGAGAGCCTCTGCCGGGAGGCAAACTCCTGAGCTTGGAGGAACCGAGGGTGAGAGGTCTGCTTTCCCGATTCCCTCGCTTCGCAAAAGGGATGCCGGTGCCGCGTATCAGGATTACCGACATTCCCGACGGCATCGCAGGAAGTTGGTCGCTCTGGGAAATTCGACTCCGCAGCGGTGAGACTGGACGTGGTCGCCTGTGCCCAATTTTTGTGCATGAGGATGGACGTTGCCTGCCTCCGACCGCTCGCTTTCTCTTTGACCGACTGATGGTTGAGCACTGGGAATCGAAAGAGACGATTGATGAGGAGGACTGCAACATGGTCTTTGACACGTCGATGGAGGCCGCTGCCGAGCAACTGCGTGATGTTTACTTGGATCTCAAGACTCGCCACCTCAATGGTATCAAACTTGAGGAAGAAAAGGGCGAATACAGTTTTCGCATGCGCAAAAACCTCATCGAAGGAATCGGACTCCCAGAAGTCCGCAATCACCGCATGCGCCTATTGGAGGCAGAGAAGATCGAGTGGCTCCACAAAGTCGAATCGCAGCGGGAAATCCTGCCCGAACTCAACCCTGTCATCCTTCTCCGGGTGAACTAAATCATGTCCGACTGGCGAACATCTGTTGTGTCTCATTTCGTTCCGGGCGTGAAGCCGGTAACCGCCGTGGCTGATCCCGACCAAATCATGCGTGAGCCGGGCATTCTGAGCATGGTCGAATCCAAGGGATTTACTGTTGTCTTTTTTGAGGATCCCATCGCGTTCCGACTGGACTATGAGGAACGGTTTCGCTGTCGGTGGCAATCCGGAGAGCTGGTTGAGGTGGTTGTGGTATTCGACCATCGCGAACTGGACTTTGAGGTTCTGCCCGTCGATGTGTTGGAACGGGCTCGGCAGGTTCGCCTTCACCTGAAAGATATCTTCCCAAGGTTGTCCTACAATGTGCTGAGGGCACTGGAAACAACCCATTTCGATGCTCTTTTTATGGCTCACCAGAGCCATGCATCCCAACCGCTCAACGAGGCGATGACCAAAGACTTCGTCCTCCGTCATCTCTTCGAGGTGGATGGAAGCCTGATTTCTTCGGATGCCGAGCTGATTCGGTTTCTGTGCCGTCTCCACTATCGGCGGCTTTCTCTTCCCGATGTTCTGGCAGCACATCTTCAAGCCGTCCTGAAAGCACGATTCCACGAATGGCCTCTCGAACTTCTGCTGCGCAACCGTGCGGCCTTTTGGGCATTTCTTCAGGAGCGGTGGCCGATCTTCATCCGCTCCACTGGCGGTGGACGCTACATGGTAGAAGATCCCTCTGCAAAAATGAGGTATCCCGGTCCAGAGCTGCTTCCATTTGGCCACGACGACGTCAGGGTGTTCATCGACAATCTCTTCGAGGATGGCATCCTCACGCCTATTCCCTGGGCTTGGGAGGACGCTGCAGACCAAACATGGATTCGTGTTGGGCTGATCGGCAAGGGAGAACAGAACACCGATCTCAGATTCCAAGAAATCCTGCCGGAACTTTCGGCCAGCATCCCCACTGCTCTGGCAGCACCATCCGACTGGCTGAATTTTGCACTGCGTTGGGGGCAGGCGCAGATGCTCTGGCACGAGGCGAGCGCCGGGCTGAAGCAGGAGGAAGGTGAAAAGTTCTGCGCCACAGCCGGACAGGTTACTGTCGCATTCAATCAATGGCTCACTGAGACTTATCCTCGCATCTACAATTACCCGCCGACCACCCCGGTGATGGTTCACCACATTCCACCGTATCTCGCACGACTCCTTGAAAAGGGAGATGCCGAGAGGGTTGCATTCATTCTGGTGGACGGACTGGCCATTGAACAGTGGTTCGCGATCAAGGCTGCGATGGCTCAGCATCTCGGGAGCCCACTTATCCAAGAGTCAGCGCTTTTTGCATGGCTACCATCAATCACTCCCGTTTCCCGACAGGCCGCATTCTCCGGCAAGCTGCCGCTATATTTTGCAGAATCCATTCTCGAAACTGGAAAGGATGAGGCTCGCTGGAGGCAATTCTGGAGCGACCGGGGATTGCACCCCGCTGAAGTTGGATTTCTCGCGATGCGGGGTGAAGTGGGCGATGAGAAAAAGTTGGAGGAATGGATTTCTCCCGACACCAAGGCACTTGCGGTCACTCTCTACAAAGTTGATGAGATCATGCACGGCATGCAGCTTGGTGCGGCGGGGATGCTCAATCAGGTCCGGATGTGGGCGGAGGGGGGAGCGCTTCTCGGCATTCTTGAACTCCTCCTGTCGCGTGGTTTTTCAGTTGTGATTGCCGCCGATCATGGAAACACGGAAGCCTCTGGCATTGGTGCCCCGAAGCAGGGAGTTCTTTGCGATGTGCGTGGCGAGCGGTGTAGAATCTTCAATGAGATGAAATTTGCGGAGGAATGCGTTACACACGCCCCCGGCAGCATTGTCTGGCAACATGCCGGATTGCCCGCACAGTTCATTCCGGTTATCGCGCCTCCAGGGGCGGCGTTCATCCAGCAGGGAACGAAATCGGTTTGCCATGGCGGGAATAGCATCGAGGAACTGGCGGTCCCCTTCATCCTCGTGCATAAATCTGGAGGAATTGCATGAGCGAGACCAAGCGCATCGGTTTTGGGAAGAAGATCCGGGCGGAGTGGCTTGCAGTTGCCATTCGTCTCCGCGCTGGCGGCTACTCCTATCAACAAGCCCGAACGGAGTTGGAATCCATCGTTTCAGCCACAAATCCCGGCAAAGTGGCTGTTGCCAAAAGCATGTCCAATCTCAAACAGGTGGTCTTCGCACCGGCAGAGGCGAACGCCGAGCATTCATCGGATGGCATCAGAATTTTCCAAGAACTTGGCGACTGCAGTTCTCTGGCTATCTCCTGGGGATTGGCCATCTCTGCGTATTCCTTTGTCGCGTCTACGGCAGAAACCATCGGCCGATTGCTGAAAGTTCAACAGGATTTTACCTCCGCCGACCTGAAGCGTCGACTGACAGAAAAACTTGGTGAGCGAGGATTCGTGCAGCGAGTTGCTCGCTATAACCTCAGCAGTTTTCTCGACTGGGGGATTGTTGCTAATCAATCCGGCAAGAAGCACTACAAGCGTGGTCGCTCAATCAGGATAGAATCCGATGAGCTGGTGGCCTGGCTGGTCGAAGCAGTTCTTCTCGCATCCGAGCAGTCGGGCATGGCTTTCAATCACGCCATATCCAGCCCGCTTCTTTTTCCATTTGAATTTGAGCCAGTTGCCGCCGCGATCATCGGGAGTAAAAACCCAAGACTTCAAATAACCCGCGAAAGCCTTTCGGAAGAACAGGTCGGCCTTTGCCACGCACAAACCAAACGGCAAAATGCTTGACAAAAGAAAACCGTTGAAAAGCGCCGACATTGCAGCGGGCGGGATTTCCGCCAATCAGAAACTCTTATGCAACTTATTGACTGGATCTTAATCTGCGTCCCGCTGCTCGGGCTTCTGTTTGTCGCCACCTACACGAAAATTTCTCAAGTCTCCTCCTGCGGGGGGGGCTGGCATTGGGCAAGCAGCGCGACATAATCGGGTTTGCCGGTTCCGAGGAGCGGAAGTTTTCCCTCCCGCAACGTGCGGGGGACGAAGAGTTCGGGGATGCCATTCGCCATCGCATAGGCGAGGAGGTCTTTTCTTTGGGGGTCCCGTTTTTCGGTGATCAGAACGATCTCCTCGCCTTTCTGGAGATGGGGGATGGCGATCGCGGCGTGTTGGGTTCCCGGCCAGACCGCACACGCCATCTCCTCGACGGCGGTGAGCGACACCATTTCCCCGGCGACTTTGGCAAACCGCTTGGCGCGACCGAGGATCCGGATGAAGCCGTCGGGGGAGATCTCGACAATGTCGCCCGTGTCATACCATCCGTCGGCCGGTTCTTCCAGCCGGCCCGGTGCCTCGGGAAGGTAATACCCGAGCATGATGTTCGGGCCCTTGACAAAGAGCCTGCGGCCGCGTGCGACGCCGGGGACCGGCTCCAGCCGGCACGCGATGCCGGGCAGAAACTTGCCGACGGTTCCCGGCTGATTGAACATGGGGGTGTTGATGCTGATGCCCGGCGAGCACTCCGTGCTTCCATAGCATTCCAGGATGCGGACGCCGAAGACATCGGACCAAATTTTTTTGGTTTCCTCTTTGACCTTTTCCGCGCCGGCGAAGACATAGCGCACCGAGTGGAAGTCGTAGGGGTGCGCCTTTTTGGAGTAGCCGTTGAGAAAGGTGTTGGTTCCGAAAAGAATCGTCGAGTCGGTCTGGTAAACCAGCTCCGGGACGATCCGGTAATGGAGAGGGGACGGATACATGAATGTCCTCACGCCCGCAAGCAGCGGGGTGAGGGTGCCTCCGGTAAATCCGAACGAGTGGAAGATCGGCAGGCAGTTGAACACCCGGTCCTGCCGCTGCAGGTCGATCCGGGCGAGGAGCTGGCGGACGTTGGAGAGAAGGTTTTTGTGGGAGAGCACGACGGCTTTCGGCGTGCCGCTGGAGCCGGAGGTGAAGAGGATCACTGCCGGGGCGTCGCTGGCGCTCCGGGCGGTGAGCTGCTTCAGAAAAGCCTTGCGCGCGGACTGCCAGACCAGGCGCGGCGCGCACAGCCCCGCGACGAAGAGGAGGGAGTCGAACACGTTCCGCGCCTCCTGGAGGGCTTCGAGATACCGGAACTCCACCCCCTCCGCGGCCAGCGCGTCCACCACCTTCTGAAGCTTGGCTTCGCGGATAAACCGCGAGGAGGTCCAGATGAACCGAACACGGGCGGTCGCGCACGTGCTGAGCAGGTTTTTCGCGCCCGCCGAAAAGTTCATGAGGGCGGCGACCCGGCACTGGGATTGCACGCCGAAGATCGAGACGACAGCGGCTTTGCTGTTTGGAAGCATGAGGCCCACGGCTTCTCCATGGGCGGCGCCGCTCACCAGGCGCGGGCCGATCGTCAAAGCCCGCGCGATGAGCTTTCGGTAGGTGAGCGGCGAAAAGCCGTGGTCGTCCACCACCGGAAAGGACGCGCCATGAGTTTCGCCGGCATCCAGCAGCGCCTCGAACAAAAGGCTCTCTTTCCGGGCCGTGGCAAAGGCCATCTCCGTGAGGATGTCGTAGATGACCGTGACCAGGCCCGCGCGCGTCTCCCTCGCATTGCCAGGCGGCTTTTCGATCCTGACCGGCGGCCGGATCGATACCGCGATTCGCGGGAAGAGATGTCGTTTGACTTTGTCTCCGAGATAGGAAAAGCAGCTGAATTGGACCCCGTCCAACTGGACCGGGATGATATCGGCGTCGGCGTGGACGGCGATCATGCCCGGGCCCTGGTAGACCTTCATCACCCCGCCGGTGATGGTCAGCCGGCCTTCGGGAAAGATGACGACCGGCACCCCGCTCTTCACCACCTTCGTCAGCGATTTGATCGCCATCGGATTCGTGGGATCCACCGTATAGACCCGGATGAACAGAAGCAGGGGACGGATCCACCACTTCCTGGCGATCTGCGTGTTGATGGCAAAGGTCGGGAGTTCCGGCAGGAACGCGGTCAGCAGCGCCGCGTCCAGGTAGGAAACATGGTTGGCGATGATGACCTTGCGCTCGCGGGCCGCCGCATAGTTTTCCAGCCCTTCCACTTTGACGCGGAAGAGCGCGCGCAAAATCCAGCGCAGGAACGTGTGCAGCACGGATTCGGGAATGATGCGGATGATATACAGCGACACCCCGATGTTGAGCGCCGCCATGATCGAAAGGATCACGTAGCTGCTCATCCCGAGCAGCGAAAGGACCGCGACAGTTCCGTTCCCGGCGACCATGAAAAGCGAGTTGAGAATGTTGTTGGCGGCGATGTTTCTCGAGCAGTGCGAAGCCTCGGACCACGCCTGCAAAAT